>Ga0182008_10002219_pt1 | contig 12305 bp, 19 predicted proteins | sample Sormic07211129_1_FD_120482 | JGI IMG/M metagenome (GOLD analysis project Ga0182008, IMG submission 120482) | Rhizosphere microbial communities from Sorghum bicolor, Mead, Nebraska, USA - 072115-129_1 metaG | ecosystem: Host-associated > Plants > Roots > Rhizosphere | place: USA: Nebraska...
AAAGTGCCCATGTTCGATACGTGGCTCGGCCGGTTTTACGACTTCTTGCTCATCCATGACTCAACTCCTGAGGCGAAAAAAGTGGGTTCGGCTAGGAGTATAGAAGCAACAACATACCCGAAACGGCCGAGATAGAAGGCTGCAAGTCAGTATCTACATGGCCTGCAGCCGTTTTTACCTTACAAGCAATAACAAGCAAATCTAGTGGTAGCTAGCGTTAAAAAGTGGTAGAAAAAAGTGAGTTACCACGAGGTCCGCCACCATGAGCAAGCATAACCTCACCGACCTGAACGTCAGGAATGCCACCTGCCCGGACGGGCAGAAGATCAAGAAGTATCACGACGGCGGCGGCCTTTATCTGTGGTGCATGGCGGATGGGACGCGCTGCTGGCGCTACCGCTATTACCTCGACGGCAAAGAGCGCGGCATGGCGCTAGGAACGTACCCCAAGATCAGCCTAGCCGACGCCCGGAAGGCCGTCGAGGTGCAGCGCGGCATCCTCCAAACTGGCATCGATCCGGCGCAGGAAAAGAAGAAGGGAAAGCAAGCCGCCAAGCTGGCCAAAGACAATTCCTTCGAGGCTTTGGCGAAGGAGTGGTACGAAGCCCGTGAGCATACGTGGTCAGCCAAGTATGCCGCTGACGAATGGGCGCGCCTTGAACGCTACGTGTTTCCGGCTCTCGGCAAACTGCCGGTCAGCCAGATAGAAGCGCCCGACCTGATCGCCGCACTGCGTAGGGTACAGGCGAGTGGTCTAGCCTTCCGCGTGCTGGCCACCGTACGCCAGATCCTCGACTTCGCAATCAACAGTGGGCGACTGGCACACAATGTCGCCATCGGTCGTGAGGGCGCGCTTAAGGTTCACAAGGCGAAAAACCGCGCGCATGTCGACGTGAAAGAACTCCCCGATTTGGTCAGGAAAATTGCCACCTACGAATCCATTGGCGGCACTCGCGAAGTCATGCTCGCGTTGCAATTAATAAGCATGGTTTTTACTCGCGCCAATGAATTGCTCCAGGCTGAATGGTCGGAATTCGATTTCGATAAATTGCTGTGGGAGATCCCCGCTTCCAGAATGAAAATGGAAAAAGAACTGCTTGTGCCGTTAGCCCCACAGGTAGTGGCTATTTTAAAAGAACTAAAAACCATGAACCCGAACAGTAAATTTATTTTACCGGGGCGCGGCGGTAAAAAAGGGCTTTCCGCTAATGCACTGTTACGCGCATTGGATACGTTAGGTTATGGAAAAAAACAAACCGTACACGGCTTCCGACACATCGCCAGCACAATATTGAATGACGCACGCCGTGGGGATGAAAGACTGTTCGATCCCGACGCCATCGAAGCTCAGCTGGCGCATGTTAGTGGCGGCACTCGCGGCGTTTACAACAAAGCGAAGTACTTGCCGGAACGAAGACGACTCATGAACTGGTGGAACAGTTATCTGGAGGAAATCGCCAAGGAAGGAATTTAGATTTAATTTAATTTAAATTGTTTTTCACAAACAGACAAACGGCAGTTCGCAACTGTTGTTATGTGTACCGAATAGCAGTATCAAGACCTATATGGAAACCCAGGAGCCGACACCGATGAACAAGCGACGAACATAGGGGCAAAGCAACGACGCCAAGGCAACCAACACATGGTTGACGGTCGTTGTGACGCCCCCTATCGGGAGTCAACATCATGTCGAATCGTGGCCCAAGAAAACCCCTCGCCCTCCCTAGCGTGTTGCACCCGCAGGCCGTGTTGCGTATCGAGCAGTTGCAGCAGCTTATCCCCTTGCCTACCGCCACCCTCTATAAAGAAATCGAGGAAGGCCGCTTTCCAAAGCCGGTGCGCATCAGTGCGCGCACGGTGGCTTGGCGGACATCCGACATTTTGCAACTGCTGGAAAGCTTTGAAACCGTTACCGACATCGATCCTAATGTGGTCAAAGCCAGCGCAGCAGCGTACGCCAAGCGTGCCCAGGAGTTGGTGTGATGGCTAAATTTATAGTCACTACGGACGGCAAAACTTATCTAAATCTCGACCACGCCAAATACATTAGGCAGGTAACGATTATAGGTGATATTGCCTTAATTGTTTTGGAAGACAACTGTGAGGTTTATCAAGTCCCCGCCGTCGACTGGCTGCGCCATGCTTCCACTTTCGAAACTCGCGATGTTGCCGTAAAAACTTCTGACAACCATCTGGCAGAACATCGAGGCTCTCCCGACGAAGTTGGATTAACCCGCAAAGCTCATAACGTGAAGACTCGCAAACCTAAACAGCACAAATAAAAAACCCCTATCGAGGAAAGATTCGATAGGGGTTTTCAAGTTGGCCACACGCAAAGCAACCGAAGTCAATTATAACCCCGGTTGCTTACTTGGCAATACCAGGGGTTAATGTATGACCAATTATCAACCGATCAAGTTTAAACTCGACGATGGACAGCACGAAGTTAGCGACTTTATCGAATTCCAAAGTGCGGTTTTCAATGCAGGCGGCGCCACTCGCATCGGTGCACCAGCCGACGAACTTCGGCGCTTCCTTCTTCTGGAATTCAGCGGGCCTGATGCCCCCGCCGCATTGGTGATGCTTGGGGAGGCTCACGCCGGTTTCGCCTGGACTAACGGCGACCGCTACTGCGCCGTAGTAATGCTAAGCCGTGACGCCAATCCAGACGAGTGCTTGACCCACAGCAAAGCCGTACAGAAAGCGATTGGGCGTTTCCTTGAGGTTACATTCAAAGAAACGACGTTACTGCCTGCGCCCGCCAAAGACACCGCTATATACCCACTCAATGGCAAGCCCATCGCCGCCAGCGGAGTGCTGCGCAGCGTATCGGCCTACGATCTAAAAAACATCGACCGGCGCGCCTTGGCTGCTTTCACAAGCAAGCTGAAAGATCATGACTTGTGGACGCTCCAACGTGGCGATTTTCCACTAGGCGCAGAGCAGACAGAACGCGGGCATGACGAAGCATTAGCCAGAATCCTGCACCGACATGGCGCCAAACCTGAGTGGATTGCCGAAATGGTCTCGGCGAACGATCGGCACGGTCTCCAAGCACGTCACCATGAGATCGAATACCTCAACGAGATCATCCGCGAAGCGTGCTGCACCACCAACGACGGCGATGCGGTTAAGTTCGATGCGCCCTACATGTATGACTTGTGGGATGAAGATCCAGCGACCAAGTGGTTAATCCAGGACGTGATAGAGGACGGGGTTATCGCCGAAATATGGGGCGAATCCGGTACGCTCAAGACGTTCATAGCGCTCGACATGGCGGTCTCGGTTGCTAGCGGCGTGAACTATCACGGCGAAGAAGTGCGCCGCACCGGTCCCGCACTGATCATCCCAGGGGAAGGTCGGCAAGGGCTCAAGAAAAGGGTCCGGGTGTTGTGCCAGAAACGCGGTCTCGGTCGCGATATCAAGCTTCGCATTGCCAATCGTCCAGTGATGCTGGCGAAGGACGATCAAGCCGCGTGGCTGCTCAAGGAGATAAGGGATTTCGACATTCCACCGGCGCTTATCGTCGTGGATACCCTGGCGCGCAACTTCGGCGGCAACGAGAATTCAACCGAGGATATGAACGCCTTCCTGGATAGCGTCGTGACGATCTCGCGGGAATTCGGCGCGACGATTCTTATCATCCATCACTGCGGACATGACACCACACACTCACGGGGCGCCTACGCGTTCCACGCCGGGATCGACAACGAGTATCAAGCCGTAGTCGATGAAAAAACCGGCACGATAAAACTGATCAATACCAAGATGAAAGATACCGATCTGCGCGAGTCCTTCTATTTCCAAAGGCAAGTAGTCCAGCTTTTGGACAACGAAGGCAACGTCATGATGGATAACGGCAAGCCCGTCGATAGTCTGGTGTTAGTTGTCGGTGACGTGCAGCGGGAAGCCGAGCGGGACACATTCTTCAGGGATCATCCAAAGCTCAAGGGAGGCAAGCGCCCCGAGCGGCTGCGCGACGTCCTGCGCTATGTGCGCCATAACGCCGAGGCAACCGGGTATGAGGTCGCTGGAGCTGTAGCACCTAGAGTGAAAGACCGGACTTGGATCAAGGAAATACGTGAACTCATGCTTGAGGCCGGGTTGATAGAGGGTGATCGTTTCCGGCTGACCGAGGCGGGGTTGAACGCCTTGCGCGTTTTCGATGCTTTCACCGATCTGTCCATGGGCGGGACAGCGCCAGCGCTTCAGTTAGTGAAAGGAGGCGTCCGCGATGACCTTCTCTGAGGTACAAAAACTGTATCACTACAGCTCGTATGGATGCCCAAATTTGTCCATACGCTTTTTTCCGGTGAAGGCTCTAGCCTGCGGGTTTTAGGACGTATGGGCAAAAGCGTATGGGCATACGTCCATTTGCCCATACGTCGCCCATACGCTTTTGTCTCCGATGGCTCTGGCATGCGGGTTCGAGACGTATGGCACTGCCCATACACCACCCATACGTCCAACGTATGGAAGCCCCCTTCTCTAGGAAGGGGCGTACAGGAGAGAAAAAAGAGCGGAAAAGCAGAAAAATTCGGATGGTGGAACGAAGCCAAAATGACGCGCCGTTTTTATGAGGATGGTGAGATGAAACCCAAACTGCTGGTGCACCCATCACAGGCCCGAACGATCAGTAATCCAGTGGAAGTCGAGCGCCTGCTTAGCCAAGGCTGGGTGTTGGCCGCGCCGAAGCCGAAGACGGTGATGGCGAAGCGGATGCGCAGTCTCCGCGCTCGTCGCCGTGCCGAAGGTTGGGTAAATCTGACTTTGTGGCTGGACGCCGAACAGGCCGCTGCTGTCAAGGCCAGCCAGCGCCCCAGCGAAACCGTAGTGGAAATGCTCATGCGCCTAATCAGAAAACAGGGTTTGTTGGGATAAAAACAGTGGTTGTAAGAACAGAATTAGATAATCGGCAGGCTCACCGATTGACCCAGAGCGTCTAAAACGGCTCTTTTAGGTGGTTTACGGATGCGGGAATCGCCCTAAACAAAACGTTCGCTGTTCTATCAGCAGCCTAAATAACGATTTAAGCACTTGAATATGAAAGGTTTTAGTTGGAGTGAAGCGTGGTAACTAGAATTTCTATACCACTTTTCGAACGGTTTTTGACCTGGACGGCAGAATAACCAGAACCCCCTGTAATCGCGCAGGAGACGCGCAGAGACTAAGTAGCACGGGGTGTAGCTGATTTATGGCTTTGACGGCGCTCGCGGCGGAACTCGGCCAACGCGGGGCATATTTGGAGAACATTTGAGGTGAAAAGCTACAGGCTGGTGACGATTTTGGACACGGCGTGGCCTCCATACAGGGACTTTCCCTGGCAGCCACGGGGGCAAAAGGTACACAACGGTTATAGGCAGCGCGTTTTTAGTGAGATTAAGTTATGACCAGCGCCACGCATGAATCCACCAGCCTCGACGACGCCAACCGCGAGCGTCGTGAGGGCTCTGTGCTGTGGGGGAAGACCAAAGCGCTGCTCGATGAACTTGTATCCCTGCGCGCCAAAGTCGAACGGTTGACACCAAATGACGCCCACGCTCGCAACTGCAAGACGCAGCAGAAGGAGCGCCTGGTGCTGCTCGCACTCGACAACGACCGGCTGCGCCTGGAAGTGATGAACGCCACGTGGTGCCGCCGCACAAAAATCGTCAGGGACCATCTGCGCGAGTTCAGAGAGCGCTACGGGATCGAGAAGCCGCCCACTAGTAACACGGTGAAGAAGGTGCTGATTAAACACGGTTATATGTAAAGTTTAAGCAGTTCTGGCCAGAACATAAGTTGACCTTATTGCACCTCACCAACTTCGGTACATACTTCGATTACAACCAATTGGAGTAGTCAACATGTCCGAAGTAGCGATAGAAACAACCAAGAAAGTTATTCGGCCACTAGCGGCTGACTCCTTGATGTTTGAAGACGCGAGGATCGTCCGCTATGTCGCTTTTGTACCCCGCGACACCGACCCGCAAATGTTAACCGAGTCGCGATTCTGGCTGAGTGTTGCTCAAAGACTTACACCACTGGCGCACGTTCTTGTTGTGTGGGATGACCGCTCCCAGATGGCCGAGCTGTTGGTCACCGAGTCGTCGCAATCATTTGTCAGCATGCTTTTGCTCAACTACCGAAAACTTCCTGGGATTATCAGTGACGGCAGTGAAGCACTGGTAAATTTTGAGATTTACTATTCCTCAATCGACGGCTATTGCGCGCGCAGACTTAGCGATTCGGTATTGATCGTAAAAGGCGCCAGCAGCCGGGAGAAGGCGATAGAGGAACTTAAAAGCCATCCGGCTTTTAAGGCAGACTAATATGAACGACATTTTCTTAAAGATGCAGAAACTGGCCCGAGAAGTTCAGGCTGTGCGCATGCCACTGGACCGGTTAATTACTCTGGCGTGGCGTGGTGAAGAACCGGATAAAGCCGCCATCGCTCATGTACTGCGCACCGAAGCCGCGCAGCGCGAGTTGGCGCTTGACTGGGAAACCAATCTTTATCGGCACCTCACCGGTCAATATTGCCTCATTTGCACGGCACTTCCTCACAACCCCAAAGATGCGCAACAACTCGCGACACGTCGTTTGATAAACAGCCGAGAAGCTTGTTCGTTTTGTGGGTTGGTTGAGGGCTCATATGCTCCCATCGAACTAACGGTTGCCACTAACCCAGTCGGAATTCCGATTCCCGGCGAGCGTGTCCACCCTCGGTGCGCTTTACACTGGCAGCGTTTGAAGTTGATCGCCAACGCGGCACCCACTAAATCGAGTTTGCTGTAATGGATCTTTTAACGGCGCTTTTGGCGGCGGTGAAAAAACTGCCGGATGCCGCCCACGTCACCCAACATATAATGGGGAATAAAACTATGTCCTTGTCGCAGAAAATAATCGCAGCTATTTTTCAGATCACGAACACCGAACGCTTTGGCTTTTTCGTCGCCGACGAACATGTTTTGACCGAAAAAATACTTGAAGTCGCCGAACTGCCGATGACTGGTGAAAGTGCCGCCGAAGTTAAATTGCGCCTCCATGGTTTAATTCCAGCGCTCAACAAAATCGGCGTCGAAGTTACCAAGCCCCATGAAAACTGTTTCGCTATTTTTGGGCCGGGGGTTAAAAAATGAGCGATGACCTTGTTGAATCGTTAAGCGCTGGCGAGATTGCCCCGTACCAAGAGGGTATGCCCGCACTCGCCCCTTTATCCGGGCCACCCGATACATGGGGCCAGAACGTAGACCTTCTTCATGAACACCAGCGCCAGCCCCAGATCGTGATGTTTGGCACGCCCATGCCTTCGGGCACCACTGATGCTCAGGTGCAGGCGGTGTTACAACAGTTGGGACTGAAGTTCGAAGCCGATTTCCAGGCGCTCGGCTACCCAGCGGTATTGCGAAACTTTGCTATTAAATTTTTTAAGGAATATGCAACTAAATCTCCCCGGCAAGTGCGCTGCAACCACAACTTCGAGTTACCCAGCGAGTTGATGGGTGACGGGATGGCTAACGATTTTTGTAACCGCCTTGAAGGCGTGGCCGGGACACCACTACAGAAAGCGCAGTTCCTGAAGGCGTCACTTATTTGGCTGGCCAAGATTATCAAGTCTGTCAATTCACAATGTCAGCCTGAGTCGAGAGCGCAAGGAAGCGCAACTAATCATAATGTTGAAGCATTTTATGCTTCGCTCTCCAACGCTGAATACAAGCACCTGGTTGAAATAAACAATAACGCGTGGTGCCGCACCTTACAGGTATTGCAGCGTCGTTGGGGCGACTATACGTTTCAAGTCAATATGCAAGTCGCTACTGACTACATCAACTCCCTTCCTGCGCATGATCAGGCCAGTTTTAATGTGATGACCAAGGGCGGTATCGAGTTGGCCAATACCGTCGAATTTTGGACTGCCATGTTCGATGCTGCGACCGGCGCGCATAACCTGCCGAAAGATGGAGCCGGGATTGCCCGTGAAATCGCCGAGTGCGAACGCTGCATGAAAACCAACCGCAAACAGTGGTTGGCCGATTCCGCTTTGCAGGCTAGGTACAGAACTCTGCTGCAACTGCGCCAGGGTGGCTAAACATGAAGTCGGGGAAGATCGCCAAGTTGATCGAAAAAATGGACCGTGACCAAGCGCGAAAAAAGCGCAAACAGCGTAAGTTAAATCGTAAAGAGGTAACTAGAAATGGCGTACTCGTCGACTAATCCGGTAAAGAAAATCCTGAGCCTAGGTTTTACATCGGGCGGCAGTTTATGGTCCTACGAAAGTACCCATGCCCATGCGGCGGTGGAAGCCGCCAATTTCTTTACCGGGTGTGGAATTGGCAGTCCTGGCAATAGCGCCGTGGGCATGGCCGTTGGGGATCTGGTAGTTGCGATAAACCAATCCGTTTCAGGAACCAGTGCCATTACATGGCATCGCGTAACATCGATCAGTGCTTCTACCGGCTGGGGCTCCCAACTTCACGCCAGTGTCTCGGTGGGGAGCAGCTAATCATGAATCACAAACTTTCCGCGCTGGCTCGTCGAATGAACCTGACCCCGGAAAAGATCCCCGCGCCAGCGCCGGAATCTGGTTTGGGCGCGCAAATCGAACAGTTGATTGCCCAGGCCGTGGAAGAGCGGGTTTCGTCGGCACTTGATGAACGACAGCAACCGGCTCACATCCAACGATTGCTTGATCGGCAATTCAGCAAGCCATCGATGCCAACGGATTACCGCGAGCTGCCACCGGTTGCCCGGACGCCCGCGCCGAAGGCCGTGGACATGATTTTTCAAAGGGACGAGCTAGGACGCATCGCCCTGGTCGACGTCGGCTTCATGCAGTGGCGCGTTCAGCGTAACGAAGTTGGCCAGATCGTGCGCATGGTGCCTGCTGATATCGCGCCGATGCCGCCTGCCATCGAGCCTCCATTTCTGGCCAAGGCGCGGCAGTACCGTAATGGTGAACCACGATGAAACTCGATTTTGACGCTAACGAAGATTCCGCAGTGCAAGCCCGTTTGCTGGTCGAAGCCCTGAGCGAATGGCTCGCCGAACAGCCAGAACAGCCGGTGCGCGGCAAAGCGGAATTCCACTACCGGCCGGATGGCTCGCTCGATTCGATCATCACCCGGCTGGATGAGGTTTGAGCATGACCGCACGGATCGGTTCACCCAAGACCGGGGGACGCCGGAAAGGCAGTCTCGATAAAGGAGAGCGCCAGCTCGTCACGGCTGAAATGGCCAACGATCTGCTGACCGTTTACAAGAAGCTAGGCGGCGTGAAGTGGCTACTCAAATTCGCCCAAGACAATCCGGCCGAGTTTCTACGGCAAGGTCTCAGCCGGTTAATGCCCGCGCCGCCGAAAGACGACGAAGCCGGCAACACGTTCAACCAGTTCAACTTTGATCCCCAGAACAGTTTCGAGGCTGCTCGCAGAATCGCGTTCGTCCTCGCCAAGGGAATGAACGCTGACCCGTCGCTCGCGCCGATCATCGACGTTACCCCACAGGTGGAAACCGTAGAGACTCCCCAGGAAATGCCCCGCTGGCGTCCGCCTAGCGATGCGCCGGACATGCCCGAGCCAGTAGACGATCATCCCGGCAGACGGCTCTGGGCTGAAGAATTGCACCTGACACCAGAAGAACGACGCGACAGGGATTTGATCCGCGAGACGCGAGAACCCCTTGAGTCCTATCGAGGCTCCGCCGCCGAGCATGACCGTGGTCTGGCCCAGCGATCAAACGGCAAACCCTCGGCGGGTGAACTCTGCCGAAAGCTGAGCCGTCGCGGCCAAAGCCTTTTATAAAAAAGCCCGCCGAAGCGGGCCAGCAATCTAGGATTGGCGTAGCCGCATAATCGCATCGTTGATGGCTTGAGCGTTTGCGTCCAACGTCTCCATGGCCCCAATTGCGTTAGCGGCCACGCTCCCTACGCCATTCTCTGAGAGCCACTTGGTTATCTCTTCTATCGCTGCACCTAGGGCGTGCTGGTTGTGCAGGAGCAGCGTCAGGGCATCCGCCGTGGCTATCTTGCTGTCTGGTCTATCAGGCATCGTGGTCGTCCTTGAGGATGGTGCGGGAAGCCTAGTTCATCTTTGCGCTGCAATCAGCTCCCGATCCCGTTCCAGATCCGCCAGCACCAGGGCTCCGACATCCTGCATCAGGTGTGGATCGAATAGGTCGTCTCCCCGGTCGTCAATCAGGCAGAAAGCGACGTTGCCGGCATGCACCAGCATCAGCAGGCTGTCGCCGTCCGGGAGCGGGATTAGGGCGTAAACATCACAGTGGGAGCTTTCAAGCAGGGCTTCGCGGATTTGTTGGCGAGCGTTGGCATCAATGTGTAGGACTGGCATAGCGGTGTACTCCGCACTTAGCAGGTATTTGGCGAGCGCCCCTGCAAATGGGAAATCGGCGCACCTATGAGTATAGATGCGAAAGGCCATACTGCTAACGTACGGACAACGCGTAGGTCACGTCTGCATGATTATGCGGACGAAACTCATCATGGTATCGGATGACTTCTTCTGCCAACGGCAGATTAGCTATCGGACTAGAGGAAAACATGTTGGCATCCTGTAGTTCCCTAGCCACAACAGATTCCACTGGTTCGTTGATATCTAGCGTATCCTCATTTAACCAATAGTCGTGCCGCATTCGCTTGATATAGATATTCGCTTCTGGCACGAGTTGAATTCGCTGCAACACCTGACGCAAGCACACACCCTCGACTACGTAGCCTTCATGGTTCTCCAAAGTAGCCTTGAGCTTTGGGTAGTCGATGTACTCAACGTACCGGTCCTTGCCCTTCTCAAGAAAGGTGTCCAGGCTTATGCAATGAAGCCCAAGGGCTGCCGAAATCTCTTGGGCAAGTGTCGACTTGCCCGTCCCATCTTTTCCATCAATGCCGATACGCACTGCACCCATTTCGCGGATCGCGTCTATCACTTCCTGTGAGCTTGTGCAGTTCGTCATATAACAATCCCTAATATTATGTATTGTTGTTAGTTAATATCTCTGAAAAATAGAGCATAACGTCCTTCTCACGAATTCTGATGCCTCAAGAAATTTTGCTCTTTTAGATGCTCACTCACTACTTCACTGCCGAATTCATGGCGCAACCCTTCTCTCGCCAGCCCAATATGCGTGAAATAATACTTTCTGCCTAATGGATCTTTTTCCGCGTGACTTAAATCAGCCTGCATTATTTCGCTGTATTGCTTCCTCAACAAGTTGGAAAGTTCACCCGAGGTTTTCACTCCGAAATAATTTAAGTCGACGAGCAACTCATCGAGAGCTTCGTCTGATCCTTTATTTTGCGCCGGGAATATATTTGCTAATATAGCCTCTACGCTATCCACATTGAGTAAGTCATCCGGCTTTCCTTGCTTCGCATTTTGTTGTATATAAATATCCCGCTCTTGCAGAATACGATCAAAATCTATATCTACTGATTCGAGCAATGCTGACACACGATTTATAGAGCGGCGCAAAGGAGGTGGGACACTAGTTTCTTGCTTGTATTGAAGCTTGTGAGATACGGCCGCCCATATATGTTGCGCGAGTGTTCGCACTTGAATTTCTACGCGAATTGCACCTAAATCATTCCAAGTCGGTACATTCAGCCATTCTCTAGGCAATTCTATAATAAAGTGCTTTGACTGATACCCGAACTGAGAATCCGTAAGCCTAAGAGCAGTATCTTCTGAGCTTAAAACTCGAAGATGGGTATTTAAAAGTTTTTCGACTGCCAAAGAATCTCTTTGAAACAGCAGAATCAGACGCATGCCAAGCAGATCATCTAAGTCTGTGAGTGAGTTGAGAGAAATGGACTTACGATCAAGTTTTTCCTCAATAGACCCCCAATCTTTGACTCTCGATTCAATAGGCACTCCGAGAGAGATACCATCTTGCTTTAGCAGGTGCTCTAATTGAGATACCAGCAGAACCTTCAAACGCTCGGCCTGCTGCGAAATCTGAAAATACGAATCCTTAAGAGCTGCTTTATCCATTTCGGTGCTAACCCTACGTAATAATCGTATTGGCCATATTAAAAGTAACTATAACGTGGGGCTCCCCCAGAATCACGGACCAGCTAACCTTTTTCGGTTTATAGCTGCAAGCCCCCGTGGTAACTACTCGTGGTAACCACTAAATGACCAACGGTATAAAACTATAAAATTCAATACGTTAAGTCGATAATGGCTCTGCGAGTATAGAAGCCCAAGCCGATTCCCCCACTTACAGGGCCTGCAACTGCTCGACGGCGCCCGAGCCAATAAACTCGTTGTAGCCCGATAGAATCACGTAGACCGCGAAGTAGCAGAAGATCGC
>Ga0182008_10002220_pt1 | contig 12301 bp, 10 predicted proteins | sample Sormic07211129_1_FD_120482 | JGI IMG/M metagenome (GOLD analysis project Ga0182008, IMG submission 120482) | Rhizosphere microbial communities from Sorghum bicolor, Mead, Nebraska, USA - 072115-129_1 metaG | ecosystem: Host-associated > Plants > Roots > Rhizosphere | place: USA: Nebraska...
TTTGATGGTTAAATTACCAGTTACCGTTACATTAGCACCTGAACCAGCAACTTTAGTAATGACGAAAGTAGACGTCGGGTATTTAGCTGTACCAAAAAAATCGTCTGCTTTTAAGTGGCCTTCTAATTTTGCACTGCCATCAGCATCTTTAATTGAAGTCATATCGATCACAAAAGTACCGCCAGTTACGCTTTTACCATTAACGGCTAAGCTACCTGATTGTAAAGCTACTGTTCCATTGTGAGAACCGGTTACTTTTTTACCAATCCAGGTAATGGTTGATTTTGCTACATCTACTGTATAAGTTACTGGTTTAATAGTTGTAAAAGCTGATAAAGAAACAACTGCAACTAATAAAAAAATTGAAGAGATTTTTAATTTCATTTTCTGGTTTTTTTAAAATTTGATACAAATATAGATGAACTTCCAATCTCTTGTTGTTGACCTATGTTAAGTTTTTTTCAAAAGTAATCGGATTTAATTAAAATCATGCTATTGACTGCCGGAATAGATGAAAGTTTAATCTGTCTACTTTCTAAGTGAAATTGGGGCCAAGGACAGAGGGTTTCCCGTGCCAGTGCCTGAGGATCTGAATTCGATTAATATGTAGCGTTAGACCTTTTAACAAATACTGATTACCGAATTAAAGAATTAATAATTGCAATAAATATGTGTAAAATCATAACGATATGTTCTTCCTATATTTAATGATATCAAAAAAAATTACCACTTGATTTAAAAAATGGAATTGAAATATTTTCAGGTATTTCCGTGGATGGTGTGAAAATACATTTCGGTTCAGGTAAACCGGCACAGTTAAGTGCTTTAGCCTAGCCAAAGGTACCGATATTCATTTAGCGGCCGATGAAGAAGCCTATTTACCCCACGAAGCGTGGCATGTAGTACGACAAAACAAGTCCCGGTAAGGCAAACGGCACAATTAAAATCAAACCTCATTGTTAATGATTATGCTGATTTAGAAAAAGAAGCCGATAATATGGGCACGAAAGCAACTAAATTTAAACCAGGCACTTACTAAGCCGGTTTACACCCCGATCCCCTCCTTCCTAAACCTGACAGCAGCGGAAATCCTTTTTGTTTGCAGCAACCTTGAATAATCTGTCATGCTGAGGCACGAAGCATCTGCAACCGATGAAACAGATGCTTCGTGCCTCAGCATGACAGCACCCACAAAAAGATTGAAGCGAATGGCAGGACTGCTGCCTCCGATGAAAAACCGACATTCGTTTCCAAAAAAAATCTGCAAGCCTTATGAAAATGAATTCATAAAACTTGCAGATAAATAGAATATGTTCTTGGCGACGCGAACCTAGGCCGCGTTTTGAGGGGAATTATCGCGATGGAATGGGAAGAACCTTAAACCCTCTACCTTACCGCCTTCTACCTTTTAAGGTACTATCTCTTCCAGATAACTCTCAACCGGCGGGCAGGCACAGATCAATGATCTATCACCATGGCTATCATTAACGCGACCAACCGATGGCCAGAACTTGCGTTCCAACACATAAGGAAGCGGAAAAGCAGCTGTTTGACGGCTATAAGCATGCTCCCATTCGTTCGCTGTAATTACTGAAACTGTATGAGGTGCATTTTTTAGCGGGTTATCTGTTTTATCGAAAGTTAAATTCTCTACCTGATCTATTTCTTTTTTGATGGCAATCAAAGCATCACAGAAACGGTCTAATTCATGTTTAGGCTCTGATTCTGTTGGCTCAACCATCAAAGTACCCGCAACCGGGAATGAAACCGTTGGTGCATGGAAACCATAATCCATTAAACGTTTTGCAATATCGGTAACTTCAATTCCGAAAGCTTTGAATGAACGGCAATCTAAAATCATCTCGTGTGCGCAACGGCCCTGGGCACCTGAATAAAGCACCGGGTAGTGTTGTTCTAAACGCGCTTTCATGTAGTTTGCGTTTAGAATGGCATATTTCGTAGCATTGGTTAAACCTTCAGCACCCATCATTGCAATATAGGCATGAGAAATGATCAGGATAGAAGCCGAACCCCAAGGCGCAGAAGAAACTGCCGAAATAGATTTTCCTTTATCGATATCTACCACAGCATGACCCGGAAGATAAGGAACCAGGTGTTTAGCCACACCAATCGGGCCCATACCAGGACCACCACCACCGTGAGGGATGCAGAAAGTTTTATGTAAGTTTAAGTGGCAAACATCAGCACCAATATTGGCCGGACTTGTTAAACCTACCTGTGCATTCATATTGGCACCATCCATATAAACCTGTCCACCGTTAGCGTGGATGGTTTCGCAGATTTCGATAATACTTTCCTCGAATACGCCATGCGTAGATGGATAAGTTACCATTAAACACGATAGATTATCTTTATGTAACTCTGCTTTAGCTTTTAAATCTTCAACATCAATGTTACCATTTTCTAAAGATTTAACCACCACTATTTTCATATCGGCCATTGCCGCAGAAGCAGGGTTGGTTCCGTGTGCCGAAGCAGGAATCAAGGCTACGTTACGGTGGAAATCGCCCCTATCCTGATGATAAGCACGGATAACCATTAAACCAGCATATTCGCCCTGAGCACCAGCATTTGGCTGTAAACTCATGGCCGCGAAACCAGTTATTTCGCTTAACCATTTATCCAGTTCGTTAAACACTGAGTAGTAACCCAATACCTGATCGGCAGGGGCAAATGGATGAATGCGACCGAAGTGAGACCAGGTAACCGGGATCATCTCTGCCGTAGCATTTAATTTCATGGTGCAGCTACCCAAAGCAATCATCGAGTGGCAAAGCGATAAATCTTTTGCTTCTAATAATTTGATATAACGCAACATCTCGTGTTCTGAGTGGTGCGAGTTAAAAATTGGGTGTGTTAAATAAGCAGAAGTACGTTGCAGCGGGGCTGGAATAACAGTCTCTACATGTTCTACCACCTCTACCTGATCGCCTGCAATACCTTTTGCCCTTGCAAAGATTTTAGCGATTAGCGTAATGTCTTCAAAAGTGCTGGTTTCGTCAACAGATATAGTAACGGTATTGCCTACATAATTTAGGTTGATTTCGTTATCCAAACAGTAAGCATGGATACCACCTTTTAAATCGCCCAAATCGAAACGGATGGTATCGAAATAAGCTGAATTTAACTGCTCGTAACCCAGATTTTTAAGGGTAGATGCCAAACTGATGGCCAGACCATGTGTACGTTCGGCAATTGCTTTTAATCCTTTCGGGCCATGATAAGCGGCATAAAAACCAGCCATGATAGCCAATAAAGCCTGCGCAGTACAGATATTTGAAGTTGCTTTATCTCTACGGATGTGTTGCTCGCGCGTTTGCAAAGCCATACGTAAAGCATAATCGCCATGGCTATCGATGGTTACACCAATAATACGACCCGGAATGTTACGTTTATATTCTTCTTTAGTGGCGAAAAACGCAGCATGCGGTCCGCCAAAGCCCATCGGGATCCCTAAACGCTGTGTAGTACCTACTACTACATCAGCACCCCACTCGCCCGGAGGCGTTAATAAGGTTAAGCTTAAAATATCGGCAACTACAGTTAATTTAATATTTTGACCATGTAGCGCTGATGCAAAGGCCGCGTAATCGAAAACTTCGCCATTTCCTGCGGGATATTGAACAATTGCACCAAAAAATTCATCATTAGCCGTGAAATCTAAATGGCTGCCGATCACCAGCTCAATGCCATAAGGATTTGCACGTGTTTTTAAAATATCGATGGTTTGAGGAAAAAGTAATTCTGAAACGAAAAACTTTTTAGCTGCCTGGTTTTTGCGCAAACTGTATTGCATGAACATCGCCTCAGCTGCAGCAGTACCTTCATCCAATAAAGATGCGTTGGCAATTTCCATTCCGGTTAAATCGATAACCATGGTTTGGAAATTTAATAGAGCTTGTAAACGGCCCTGCGCAATTTCTGCCTGATATGGCGTATATTGTGTGTACCATCCCGGGTTTTCGAATACGTTACGTAAAATTACACCAGGGGTAATGGTATCGTAATAACCTTGACCGATAAAGCTTTTGAAAACTTTATTCAACAATGAAGTTTGTTTTAAAGCACCAAGATATTCAGTTTCTGATTTCGCTGCCGGCAAGTTTAGAGGCTGTTTCAACCTAATTGCCGTGGGAACAGTCTGTTCAATTAGCTCGTCAATAGAATTAACGCCAACAGTTTGCAACATTTCGGCTGTATCAGCCTCATTAGGAGCAATATGACGATTTTGAAAATCTTCCTTGTAGTGGATATTTAAGCTCATGCGGTGTGAATAATAAATTTGCGTGCAAAGGTAGCAAAAATGAAGCTGTATTCCACTATCAATCAGTGTAAAAAAGGCGTCTTATTTAGACTTAAAAGCGACAAAACAGATAGAATTTATGAGTAAAAAGCCTGACAAACGCTTTTCCACTTTTAAGCTTTTTTTTTGATTATTTGGAAAGCAGTGGCTCTGCTAAAATTTAAGTTTGTTCCCGCCATTTGTTACAATCTTTTTGCTGCTTTTTTTATACTGAGGCACAAAGCAGCTGCAGCAAAAAGGATTTTCACTACTGTCGGGTTTATAAACAGAAGAAGCTGCAATAAACCCAAGATGCAATGCTCAAATATTAAATCAACGATAGAAAACAAAAATCAAACAACTCATTTTCAATAATTTACAAAAAATAACAAAATCTAAGTCACATATACATTGTTATACTATGTATTTTGTTATACCTTTACATTATGAACGAAGACTTTATTAATAAATGGATATCGCAGGTTAAAAAGGGAACCTTATCCTTTATTGTGCTCAATGTTTTAAAAAGCGGAAAGGCCTATTACGGTTATGATCTGATCAATGAGATAAAAAAGATTACGGAAATTGAAATTGCCGAAGGAACCCTATATCCGCTTATGAACCGACTTAAAGATGAAAAACTGATCATCTCGGAATGGGTTGAGCAAGAATCGGGCATCCCCAGAAAATATTACAGCATTACACCAGAAGGAAAAAACACAGTAACCAAAATGGCAGAATATTGGCACAACCTGAACAACGCTGTTTTAAAAATTACGATATGAAATTAAAAGAAATAGAATTTAACGATCAATCGGCAGAGCGGATTTATAAAGATTATCTGTATAGAATAAGAAAAGAGGTTAAAGGCCTTAATCAGCAAAACCAGGATGAAATATTGATGGAGCTGAATAGCCATATTTACGAAAACCTACAGGAACATTCCACCGGAAATGAAGTAGAAAAACTACTTAATATCCTTGAAAAATTAGGAAGACCCGAGGAAATACTCAAACCATTGGTGGCTGACAAAAAATTGGCAGAAGCCACTAAAACATTTAATCCCATACATGTTTTTAAAGCTTTATTGCTCAATTTAACCAATGGCATATCGTACATCATATTTTTTATCCTGTACCTGTTTCTGTCTGGTTTTGTGTTTTTAATCGGTGCTAAAATATGGAACCCATCACAGGTAGGCTTTTTCTATAAACCAGGTAAGGTTTTTATAATTGGGCTTTCAAAAGGTTTGGTAAACCCTGCCGATGAGCTTCTAGGCAACTGGTTTATTCCAGCAATGGTTGTCTCCGCCGTTGCGCTTTACCTTATTATCACTCTACTCCTTAAATTAAAAAGAACCATTAACAAATAATATCATGATCAAAAAATTACCACTCTTTATATTTCTGATAATCCTAACCCATTTCAGCTTTTCACAATCATTTGATAAAGCCAAACTGGATGCTTATTTCGACACGCTTGGCCAATACAACAAGTTTATGGGAAGTGTCGCCATTGCTCAAAACGGCCATTTGATTTATAACCGCACGATGGGTTTTGCAAACATTGAAGAAAAGCAAAAAGCTAACGAGAACACAAAATATAGAATCGGATCTATTTCTAAAACCTTTACCGCGACGCTGATCTTTAAAGCCATTGACGAAAAGAAGCTCAGCCTTGATCAAACTATCCAGAAGTTTTTCCCAGACATAAAAAGTCTCGATAAAATCACCATTGCGCACTTACTTTATCACCGGAGCGGTATACATGATTTTACAGATGATCAGGAGGAATTTTTGAAATGGCATACACAAGCCAAAACCGAAAAAGAAATGCTTGCCATGATCAGCAAGGGTGGTATTGATTTTGAGCCAGGCACTAAATCCGATTACAGTAATTCGAACTATCTGCTGCTATCGTATATCCTTGAAAAAACGTTCAAAATGCCTTATGCCCAAATACTGGACAAATACATTGTTAAACCGCTTGCATTAAAAAACACTTATTTAGGTAAAAAGATTAATTCAAAAAATAATGAAGCCAGCTCATACCACTTTGAGGGGAACTGGAAATTAGCGGATGAAACTGACATCTCCATTCCACTCGGTGCTGGCGGGATTGTCTCAACCCCGATCGATCTGGTCAAATTTAACACCGCATTATTCGGAGGAAAAGTAATTTCTCAAAAGAGCTTAGCGCAGATGAAAACCGTGAATGGAAAATATGGTATGGGCATTTCGGCTATTCCATTTTACGATAAAGCAGGTTTTGGGCATTCAGGCAGTATTGATGGTTTTAGCGCTACATTTTCTTATTTTAGCGATGGAGATATCGCATATGCTTTAACCAGTAATGGTTCAAATTTCAATAATAATTCCATTTCCTTAGCCGTTTTAAGTGCTGTTTTCAGTAAGAATTTTAGCATTCCCGACTTTAAAACAGTTGAACAAAGCACTGCAGATTTAGACAAGTATTTAGGCACTTATGCATCAACGGCTATCCCGATAAAAATCACCATCACCAAAGAAAATACAACTTTAATTGCACGGGCAACAGGTCAACCGGCAATAAAATTAACATCCAAAGGCAATCACGAGTTTAAATTTGAAGAAGCAGGTGTCATACTATCTTTCAATCCCACAGAAAAACAAATGACCCTAAAACAGGGTGGCAAAGAATTTAAGTTTACAAGGGAATAAATAGATTAACGCATCAGTAGCAGGTTAGTTTAATACAGACTAATCTGCTTATTTCTGCACTTTCCAGCCCTCATCTTTACTCAACTTTAATTTATAGGTTTTGGTAATGAAGTTGCTATTTTTATTGGCTTCTTTATCAAAAGGTTCGAAATCGGTCGTATTCATCTTAAGCGATACCGTTACTTTAGCCGTACTGGAATTTACCTGCGCAAAATCAACCGGTTTTTCATCTGACAGCACATATTCTACCGCTTTTACCGTAGCCCTGTCGCCATCCTGTTTCAATACCAATGGACTTGCTTTATCGGTTAAGGTAATCTGATAAACAAAACTGCTGTCTTTCGAAAGGAACTTCTTTTTGGCTTCTTTTAAACTTAGGGTAACCAAACCTTTGCTTGCTAAAGATTTATATTTCCCCAGTTCGAACAGATCGTTTGTACTGTTGAATTTCATCTCGCCAAACTTAAACCTGATGGTTTTATATTCCGGATTGGCTTTTAAGTAATTGGTAATGACTTCAGCTGCCTCATCCTGGTTGATGGTAGTTTTGGTCTTACAGGCGGCTAAACCGATGATGATCAAGGATAAAAGATAAACGGTAATTTTTTTCATGTGCAAATGCTTTAAGCTTTTTAAAGATATTTATTTTTTCAATAAGTCGGGTGTCAGATGTCTAAAAGTCAGAAGAATATTTATCGTGCATTTTAACCTTGCACCTTCAACCTTCCTGCCCTCTACCTTTTTTAAGGTACTTCAGGTTTGGTAAAACCATCGCCGATAAAATGACCACAACGCCAACCCATCTCAAAAACGAAACCTGCTCTTGCAGCACAAAACCAGCCATCATCACGGCAACAGGTAATTCTGCAGCGCTCAAAATAGAGCTAATAGCAGTACCAATTCTCGGCACACCTTCTGCGTAAAATAATGGCGGGATTACGGTACCAAAAACAGCAATAATCAGACCCCATTTTAATAAACTTCCGCCCAGGGCTCCATTAAACAAAAATGTTGGCGGGAAGATGATAAAGATCAGGATACAGGCACCGGTAATCATCAGCGCACTTTTCTTCAATGGTGCATATTCGTTCCCTATTCTGCCGCTCAACAACAAAAAGCCGGCATAACAAAGTGCAGCCAGCAAACCAAAACCGATCCCCTTTAAATCCATGCTTCCGACACTGGTTTCCACCATTCCACTGGCTAAAACTGTACCACCCAAAACCAACAAAATAGCGGCGAACTGCAAACCAGTAGGTTTCTTTTTGAAAATGAGGTATTCCATTAAAATACTCATCCAGATAAACTGCATCAACAAAATAATAGCTACCGAATTGGGCACCAATTTTACGCACTGGTAATAAAAAATGCTGACCAAACCTGTGCAGGTACCTGCAATTACCATTTTCCACCAAGGCGTTATGGCAGGAACCGCTTGGGCTTTATAACTGGCGGTTCTACTCTGAAAGAAAAATAATATCCATAAAATTACGGCTCCAAAAAAAGCCTGTGCTCCGGTAACATTACCCAAAGTATAACCTTCGTGGTAAGCCAGTTTAACAAAAGTAGAGAGGATGCCAAAACTACAGGCACCCAAAAAAACAAGGAGAATTCCTTTAAACATTATATATTTTTTATTTCAACCACAGAGGAAAAAGAGTTTTACACCGAGTTCACAGAGGCTCTGTTTGCGCTGTGTACATCTTTGTGCGCTTTGTGGTTAAACCCTAAGCGAGCTGTTGTAAGTATTTCTGAATAGTTGTTTCCAAACCTAAATAAAGGGCATCGCTAATTAATGCGTGACCGATAGAAACTTCTAATAAACCGGGGATACTTTGAGCAAAATAATGCAGGTTGTGCAAATCCAGATCGTGGCCCGCATTGATGCCCAAACCTAAAGTATTGGCATGATGGGCAGCCGCGATATAATTCACAATCGCTTTTTCCCGATCGGCAAAATAATTGTGCGCATAAGCTTCGGTATATAATTCAATACGGTCTGTTCCGGTTTCAGCTGCGCCTTCAACCATTTCTACAACGGGATCAACAAAAATAGAAACGCGGATGCCTTCCTGCTGAAAAACAGCAACCATTTCTTTCAGGTAATCTTTATGTTTGATGGTATCCCAACCATGATTGGAGGTAATCTGACCCTCCGCATCGGGTACCAAAGTAACCTGGGCAGGTTTGTTGGCCAAAACAAGATCAACAAATTTATCTTCTTTACAATTTCCTTCGATATTAAATTCTGTCGCAATGGCAGCCTTTAAATCGTAAACATCCTGGTAACGGATGTGGCGTTCATCAGGGCGTGGATGCACTGTGATTCCCTGCGCACCAAAACGTTCGCAGTCTAACGCAACCTTTACCAAATCAGGATTATTGCCTCCACGGCTGTTGCGGAGCGTAGCAATTTTATTGATGTTAACCGATAACTTTGTCATGCAGCAAAGATAAGGCTTTGCCCCTGTTAATCTTAAACCTTAAAAAAATTTGACTTTTTTTTGCTCATATTTGCTTCCTGTAAATGAACTTAAAAGACACCGCCCTATATAAAATTTTAATCACCCTGATTGCGCTAGTTAGTGTATTGGCACTTTTTGGCGGCATAATGGAACCAGATTCTGCACTTTATGCCTCCATAGCCAAAAACATGGTGCTGCGGAACGATTGGGTAAACATTTATGTGCGTGGTGCAGACTGGTTAGATAAACCGCATTTAACTTTTTGGCTAGCTGCTGCATCTTTTAAAGTTTTCGGAATCAATGCTTTCGCTTATAAACTTCCTTCTTTTTTATCCGGATTATTGGGGGCATGGTACCTTTATAAACTGGCGAAAGATATTTACAACGAAAAAACAGGATTGATTAGTGCCTTGATTTTTTTGAGTTCGCTGCACATCCTCATTTCTACCTTCGATGTACGTGCGGAGGTTTATATTACCACGTTTACTCTGGCAGCCATTTATCATTATTATAAGGCACATCAAGGTTCTTTCTGGCATATTGTTGCGGGATCATTTTTTGCGGCCTGTGCCATCATGATCAAGGGCATATTTGTGCTGATCCCCATTTTTGGTGGATTCATCATTTACTGGCTGCTCACCAAACAATGGAAACAGTTGCTAAAGCTGAAATGGTGGATTGCCATTGCATTGATTTTTATTTTTATTATTCCAGAGTTGTATACTTTGTATGTACAGTTCGACCTGCACCCTGAAAAGGTAGTATTTGGAAAAACCGGCGTTTCTGGTTTAAAGTTCTTCTTTTGGGACAGTCAGTTTGGTCGCTTTTTTAACAACGGCCCAATAAAAGGCAAAGGAGATGTTTCGTTCTTTTTGCACACTACACTTTGGGCCTTTTTACCCTGGTCGATATTATTTTACACCGCGATGGTTAATCTTTTCAAAAAGAAAAACAGTGTAAACTTACCTGCAGAAAGCATCATGATCTGGACGAGTGCAGCCATTACCTTTCTGTTATTTTCACTTTCGAAATTCCAGTTGCCGCATTATATTTTAATCATTTTACCTCAGTTCGCCATTATTACAGCTTTGTATATACAGAAATTAGACGGCAAAAGCCTCAAAGTTTTTTTTAATATCCAAAGCGCACTCGCAGTTCTAATTGTTTTGATTTTAGCTACCATTGCTGTTTTCTTCGGGTTTACAAAACATTATATAGCGATTGCAATTCTGGTTATTTTATTGACCAGTTCGTTTTTGATTTTCAAAGGGATAAAAACCGAAAACTTAATGGCCAGAAGTGCGATGATTTCAATTGGCTTAATGATATTTCTATCGGTATTTTTCTATCCATCGGTGCTGAAATATGAATCGGGCATGGAAGCTGCAAATTGGCTAAAAGAGAATTATCCGGAGGCCAAAGCTTCGGTTTTAATGTACCCGGATGCATATTCATTCGATTTTTATGCGAATGGCGAACCAAAATATTTTTGGAGTTATGAGGAGCTGAATAAATCGAAAGATGAAAAAAATCTTGTGATTTATACACCAGAATCGGAATTGGCAAAATTGAAAAAGGAATATGGCGCCGAGGTATTGAAATCGTTCGAATACTACCACATTACCAAGCTCAGCCCTAAATTTATCAATGCCAAAACACGTCCGCAGCTGTTAGAACATTTTTATCTGGTTAAATTGCATTAATATGGATTTATTCCTCCGCATTATAAAATTTGGATTGACGGGCCTGCTGGGCATGGCGATCGATTTTGGCGCAACCTGGTTGTGTAAAGAAAAAATCAAAATCAACAAATACATCGCTAATGCCATCGGTTTCACTTTGGCCGTAACCAATAATTACCTCATCAACAGGATATGGACATTCCAAAGCACCAACAGCCATTGGGGAACTGAATTCAGTAAGTTTTTGGTCGTGAGTTTGATTGGCTTAGGATTAAACACCTTTATCATTTACTTATTCCATCAAAGAAAAAACGGAACCAACTTTTACGTGGCGAAGTTTTTTGCGATTGTAATTGTTTTTGTTTGGAATTTTTTGGCGAATATGTTGTTTACTTTTAGGTAGGCGATTAACCCATTAAGGGATTAAGGATATCAAGAAAAACCAACTAATTAACACAGCATCTTTGCAATTAGCACGGACTAATGAACTAATGACCAATGAACTAACAAACTAACTAACGTTTTTGCCAATAAAATAGAATACCACAAGCCATATCAATCCTTTAATCAGGAAGAATAAAAATCCTACCAGCCCTACCCGCTTAAACCATAATTTTAATTTTTCTTTGTTCATGGCAATATTTGTAAAGATAATGGATTTGGCTTAAATTAGAAAGATTTTAAATAAGGAAGCATGAAGTTATCTAAATCTATACTGCTCAGTATTTTTTGCAGCTGCTTTTTTAGCATTCAAATTTTTGCGCAAAATTTTGAAGGTATCAAACGCTATAAGGTAAGTTTTGCAGTGGCTACACGTGCTAACGACAAATTTATTGCGATCAGAAGTTTTTCGGCAAATAACCAAAAATATTTATTGCTGGTGAATCCTGAAACTTTAGATACTAAAGTAGATCTGGCCAGAAATTATACTACAAGCAGTTTGCAGTTTCAGAATGTATTGGCGATTTTTAAAAATACGGCTTATATCAGATCAATAGAGGCCGCTGCAGCTAAAGATCTGCAGTTGCAAAACGCGGGAATCGACCACGCCATCCCTAATGAAAAAGGAATTACGCTAACCATCGATCTTTGTCCATCGCATAAGGCTTTGGACCGGATTATTTTCCAATCGGTTTTTGATGAATTTAAAAA
>Ga0182008_10002221_pt1 | contig 12301 bp, 11 predicted proteins | sample Sormic07211129_1_FD_120482 | JGI IMG/M metagenome (GOLD analysis project Ga0182008, IMG submission 120482) | Rhizosphere microbial communities from Sorghum bicolor, Mead, Nebraska, USA - 072115-129_1 metaG | ecosystem: Host-associated > Plants > Roots > Rhizosphere | place: USA: Nebraska...
GCCGACGTGAACCTGTACCTGGTCACCAGCGCGCAGTTGCCGGCCAACGACTTCAGGTCCTTCATCGCCTATGCCAAGGCCAACCCGGGCAAGGTCACCTTCGGCACGGGCGGCGTGGGCAGCGTGATGCACCTGAACATGGAGTTGCTCGAATCGGGCACCGGGGTCAAATTCCTGCACGTGCCCTACAAGGCGCTGGCGGAGGTGATCCCGGCCATGCTGGGCGGCCAGGTCGAAGTCACCTCCGGCGGCGTGGAGGCCATGCTGCCCTACGTGCAGAAGGGCAGCTTCAAGCTGCTGGCCGTGGGGGCGCCCATGCGGCAGGCCATCGTGCCGAACGTGCCCACCATCGTGGAGGCGGGCGGCTCGGACATGCTGCTGTCCACCTCCTATTCCTTCCACGCGAAGAGCGGCGTGCCGCCCGAGATCCTGGCGCGCATGAACGCGGCGCTGACCAAGGTGCTGTCGCAGCCCGAGCTCAAGCGCTGGGCGGCGGAGCGTGGCCTGGGCGCCGGCGCCTCCACGCCCGCGGAACTGGATGCGCGCATCGCCTTGGACAACGACCGCATCGGCCGCCTGGTGCGCGAGCGCGGCATCAAGGTGCAGTGACGAGCGCCGCGGCCATTCCCTGAACCTGAAAAGACACAACGAGAGGACATCGGCGATGACTGAGCAGACTGGCGCGCAGGCCCTGTGGGCGGCGCTCTCCGGCGAAGGGGTTGACACCTGCTTCGCCAACCCCGGCACGACGGAGCTGGACCTGGTGCGCGCGCTGGAAGGCCAGGATTCGATCCGCTGCGTGATCGGCCTGCAGGAGAACGTCTGCACAGGCGCGGCCGACGGCTACGGACGCATGCTCGGGCGGCCCGCCGCCACGCTGCTGCACCTCGGCCCGGGCTTCGCCAACGGCATCGCCAACCTGCACAACGCGCGACGGGCGCGCACGCCGATCGTCAACCTGATCGGCGACCACACCAGTTGGCACCTGCCCTTCGATGCGCCGCTGACCTCGGACATCGAGTCGCTGGCGCGGCCGGTGTCGGGCTGGGTGCACCGTATCGCCGGCACGGCCGATGCGCCGCGCGCCGCGGCCGAATCCGTGCGCCAGTCGCTGGCCAACGGCGGGCAGGGCGCGACGCTGATCTTTCCGGCGGACTACCAGGCCGAGCCGCTGCAGCGCGCAACGGCCGCCGCCGCCCCGGCGCCGGCCGCAGCCCGTGCGGCAGTCATTGACGTCGCCGCCTGCGTACAGCGCCTGCGCTCGGCCGGGCGCATTGTCTTCCTGCTGGGCGGCGGCGGCGAACTGGGCGGCCTGGGCGTGCGGGCGCAGCATGCCGCCGCGCGGCTGTGCGCAGCGCTGGGCGGCACGGCCTATGCCGAGACCTTCCCGGCCCGCGCGGAGCGTGGCCAGGGCCTGCCGGCCTTCGACCGGCTGCCTTATTTTCCCGAGCCGGCGCGCGCCGTGCTCGATCCCGCCGACCTGGTGGTGCTGGCTGGCGCACTGCCGCCCGTGACCTACTTCGGCTACGCGGGCCACCCCAGCCTGATGGTCGAGGGCGATCGCCTGCTGAGCCTTGGCGAGCCCGGCCATCCGGTGGCCGAGGCGCTGGAGCAGCTGGCCGATGCGCTGCAGGCCCCCGCCTTCGAGGCGCCCGTGCATCCGCTGCCGGCCGAGCCCACCGGCGTGCTCACGCCCGCGGCCATCGGCGCGGTGCTCACGCGCGCGCTGCCCGAAGGTGCCATCGTCTCGGTCGAAGGCGGCACCTGCGGCTATCCCTTCTATGCCGCGTCGGCCGCGGCGGCACCGCACACGACGCTGACCAACACCGGCGGCGCCATCGGCCAGGGCCTGCCGGTGGCGGTGGGCGCGGCCATCGCCTGCCCCGGGCGGCCGGTGGTGGGGCTGCTGTCGGACGGCAGCACCCAGTACACGATCCAGTCGCTGTGGACGATGGCGCACGAGCAACTCGATGTGGTCGTGCTCATCGCCGCCAACCACCAGTACGCCATCCTGCGCAACGAACTGCGCCGCGGCGGCGCCGCGCTGGGCGCGCGTGCCGAGGCGCTCACCGCGCTCGACTCGCCGCGCATCGACTGGGTGGGCCTGGCGCAGTCCTATGGCGTGCCGGCCACCCGGGCCGCCACGGCCGAAGAACTCTCGGTCCAGCTGCGGGACGCCTTCGGGCGCCCCGGGCCGGCCCTCATCGAAATGGCGCTCTGAGCCGCGCAGGCCGGCGTCTTCCCATCCAAGGAGCAATCGAACATGGATCTCAGACTCAAGGGCAAAGTGGCCGTGGTGACGGGCGGCAGCCTGGGCATCGGCCGGGCGGTGGCGGAGGCCTTCGCGGCCGAGGGCGTGCGCGTGGCCATCGTGGCGCGCAGCCAGGGCGCGCTGGAGGAGGCCGCGTGCGAAATCACCGCCAAGACCGGTGTGGAGGTGCTGGCAACCCCCGCCGACGTGAGCGACACCGCGCAGGTGCAGGCCGCCGTCGACAAGGCAGCGGCGCACTTCGGCCGCATCGACATCCTGGTCAACGGCGCGGCCCATCCGGGCGGGCTGGTGCGCAGCGAGATCGAGAACGCCGACCCCGAAGGGCTGCTGCAGGACATCGACATCAAGGTGGTCGGCTACATGCGCTTCGCCAAGGCCTGCGCTGCGCACATGCGAAAGGGTGGCTGGGGCCGCATCATCAACATCGGCGGCCTTACTGGGCGCGGCAGCAAGCAGCTCTCGGGCATGCGCAACGTGGCCGTGGCGCACATGACCAAGACGCTGTCGGACCAGCTCGGCCCCTCGGGCATCACGGTCAACGTGATCCACCCCGGCGTGGTGGAGACACCGCACATCCACGAGCTCTACGCGAAGGAAGCCAGGCTGCAGGGCCTCACGCCAGCGCAGGTCGAGGCGAACTACGCCAAGGCCACGCCCATCCGCCGTGTGCTGCAGGTCAACGAGATCGCAGATGCGGTGCTCTTCCTCGCTTCGGACCGCGCGGCGGCCATCACCGGCGAATCCATCGCGGTCGATGGCGGCATCACGCGCGGCATCTTTCTCTGAGCCAGCCATTCAAAGGAGTCGCAGACATGAACGGAACCATTCTCGTGGGCACAGCAGGGCAGGGCATCCTGCGCAGCGTGGACGACGGCGCCACCTGGCACCGCCTGGGCCTGAAGGAGGCCATTGAATTCGACGGCACCGTGCGTGCGCTGGCCGTGGACCCGGCTGACCCCAGCCGCGTGCTGGCGGGCGCCGATGTGGGCATCTGCCTGTCGACCGACGGCGGTGCACATTTCCAGCGCATGGCCTCGCCGGCCGACGGCCAGAGCGTCTGGGCCCTGGCCTTCAGCCCGCTCGACCCGAAGCTGGTGCTGGCCGGCACCGGCGCGCCTTCGCGGGCGCGCATGTACCGCTCGCGCGACGGCGGCCTGAACTGGGAGCTGCTCAACGTGGAGCTGCCCGAGTTCTGCAGCGGCGTTCATCGCCCGCGCATCCTCACCATTGCTTTTCACCCGCAACGCGCGGGCGAGGCCTGGTTCGGCGTCGAAGAAGGCGGCGCCTGGCGCACGCGCGATGCGGGAGACAGCTGGGAGCGCATCGACACGCCCGGGCGCGGCATCAACAACGCCGACATCCACGCCATCTCGGTGCTGCCGGCCACGCAGGATGCGCCGGCCAAGCACATCGTGGTCACCGTCAATTCGGTGTGCGAGAGCATCGACGATGCCGAGAGCTTCGTCTGCCATCCATCCAAGGACCGCTTCGACGGCCTGTACTACACCCGCACGGTGCAGCCGCTGGATGCCGAGGGTCGCGAGCTGCTGCTGGCCATCGGCGACGGCACGCCGGGCTCGCGCACGCGCATCTACCGCTCCGCCGACCGCGGCGAGACCTGGGCGCAGACGCTCTTGAACACCGCGCCCAATTCCACCGTGTGGGCCTTCGGCGGGCACGCGAGCGACCGCGGGCTGCTCTTTGCCGGCACCAAGTACGGCCACCTGCTGCGCTCGACCAACGGCGGGCGTAGCTGGTTCAAGGAGTGGCGCGACTTCAGCGAGATCACCTCGGTGGCCTGGACGCCCTTCGTGGCGCCGGTGCACGCACATCCGCAATCCATCCACTGAAGCACGGAGGCCGGCCATGAACACCCGCAACCCCGCATCCCCCGACGGCACCGGCAGCACTGTCGAAGAGGTCCGTCCGCGCATCCGCCGCACGCACCTGGCGCTGTTCGTGAAGGACCCCTTCGCCTCCGCGCCCTGGTACGAGGAGGTGCTGGGCATGCAGGTCACGGCGCGCGGAGCGCGCTGGGTGTTCCTCTCCTTCGGGCAGAAGCACCACGACATCGCGCTCATCCAGGTGGACGAGCCCGAAGCTGCCAGCCGCGGCACGGTGAACATGCAGCACTACGGCCTGGAGATCGAGGGCGGCCTGGACGACCTGCGCCGGCTCTACGGCATGCTGCTGCGCAAGAACGTCGAGGTGGTCAAGACCACTGACCACAAGGTGGGCTACGGCCTGTACTTCCACGACCCCGACGGCCACCGCTTCGAGTTCTTCCTCGAGCTCGTCCACGACGACGAGGAAGCCAAGCGCCTGCTGGGCGAATACAACGCGCCCAGCAACGCCTTGGACCTGCAGCCGCTGTAAGCGACTGCCTGCTGCGCATCCATTCCATCCACTCCCATTCTTGGAAACGATCACCATGAGCACCCCCGACCTCCGCGCCTTCCACATCCGCAAGTGGTACCTCCAGATCGAGGACACCCTGGCCGGCGAGACCGGCGCACCCGCCGACGGCGAGCCGCTGCGCAAGATCGTCATCGCCGCCTGCCTGCGCAATCCCTTCGCGGGCCGCTACGTCGAAGACTTGTCGTCCTGGATCGCGCCCTCGCCCGAGCTGGGCAAGGAGTTCGGCCGCCGCATCCGCGAGGCTGCGGGTGGGCGAGCCATCGAAAGCTACGGCAAGGCCTGCCTGGTAGGCATCGACGGCGAATACGAGCACGGCAACGCGCTGCTGACCAACCCTGCCGCCAACCCGGTGCGCGAGGGCGTGGGCGGCGGCAAGTCGTGGGTGCCTTCCACCGGCAAGCGCGGCGGGCCCGGCACTGCCATCGACATTCCGCTGGCGCACAAGGACGCGCTGTACGTGCGCTCGCACTACGACACCGTCTCGGCCATGTTCGGTGACGGCCCCAACCGCGACGAGGTGGTGCTGATCTGGGCCTTCGCCACGCGCGGGCGGCTCAACGCGCGCCTGGGCGGTCTGAAGGCGTCGGAGATCAAGGGCGAGGACGGCCTCGTCTGAGCGCCGCCGCAGAGCCGCACATGCAACGCCGCGACCACCGCCTGAGCCACGATGGCCTGGGCTTCCACATCACCGAATGGGGCGAACCCGGTGCCTGGCCTGTGCTGATGCTGCATGGCATCCGCGGCTATGCCGAGACGTTCGCGGGCGTGGCGGCCGCACTGCAGCCGGGCTGCCGCGTCATCGCCTTCGACCAGCGCGGCCGCGGCGAGACCGACTGGGACCCGAGGCACGACTACTACACCGACGCCTACGTTGCCGATGTCGAGGCGCTGGTGGCGCAGTTGGGCCTGCAGCGCTTCGACCTGCTGGGTCATTCGATGGGCGGCATCAACGCCATCGTGTATGCCGCACGACACCCCGGCAAGGTGCGCCGCCTGGTCATCGAGGACGCCGGCCCCGGCGCCTTCGACGCCAGCGACGGTGCCACCCGCATCCGCAAGGAACTGGCGAGCACGCCCACTGCCTTCGCTTCCTGGGATGAAGCCGCAGCGTTCATGCGCGCGTTGCGCCCCACGGTGACAGAGGAAGCACGCCAGCAGCGGCTGCAGAGCATGCTCAAGCCCATGCGTGGCGGCGGCTTCACCTGGCGCTACGACCATGCGGGCATCGCCGCCACGCGCCTGAACCCCGACCCCACCCGCCAGGTGGACCTTGCCGCATACGTGAAGCAACTGCAGTGCGAGACGCTCGTGGTGCGCGGCGGTCGCTCCGACTACCTGCAGCCGGCCATGGCCGAACACATGCGCGCGCTCAACCCGCGTGTCCGCACGCTCGAGATTCCCGATGCGGGCCACTATGTCCACGACGACCAGCCGGCGCCCTTCGCCGAGGCCGTCACCACCTTCCTGAAGCGCCCCGAGACGGGGGCCTCGGGCCAATCCCACCCATGATCCACGAACTCAGAACCTACACCCTCGTGCCCGGCGGCGTGCGCGACTACCTGCGCATCTACAACGAGTGCGGCCGCGAGCTGCAGACCCGCACGCTCGGGCAACTGATCGCGCTGATGACGCCGGAAAGCGGCGACATCAACCAGTTGGTCTTCCACTGGGCCTTCGACAGCCTCGACGAACGCGCGCGTCGCCGCGCCGCACTGATGGCCGACCCGGCCTTCGCGGAATTCCGCAAGCAGGTGCGCCACCTGCTGCTGCGCCAGGAGAGCCGGCTGCTCTCGCCCGCCTGAGGCGCTCGCACAGGCCGCCGTTCCCGTCCAAGTCCCAAGGAGTTCCCATGAGCGCTTCCCTGGAAGCCCCCGTCCTCATCATCGGCGCCGGCCCTGTCGGCGTGACGCTGGCCAATCTGCTTGGCACCTACGGCGTGCAGACCCTGGTGGTCGAGCGCAGCACGGCGGTATTCGACTTCCCACGCGCCGTGGGACTGGACGACGAGGCCCTGCGCACTTTCCAGGCCACGGGCCTGGCCGAGGAGATGCTGCGCGACATGATCCAGAACGTGCCCATGCGCATGTACACCGCGCGCAAGCAGTGCTTCGCCGAGATCCTGCCCAGCACACGCGAATTCGGCTGGTTCCGCCGCAACCTGTTCTCGCAGCCGCTGGGCGAGAAGACGCTGCGCCGAGGCCTGGCGCGCTTCGACCAGGTGCAGCTGCGGCTCGGCCTGGAGCTGGTGGGCCTGATGCAGGACGAGGCGGGTGTGACCGCCACCCTGCGCGACGAGGCCGGTGCCGAGCACGAGGTGCGCGCCGCCTACGCAGTGGCCTGCGACGGCGGGCGCAGCACCGTGCGCGAGATGCTCGGGCTGCCCTACGAGGGGCGCACCCACCCGGCCAAGTGGGTGGTGATCGAATGCGACCAGGACCCGTTGGACGCACCCTACACCGCGCTGCACTGCGAACCCGGGCGTCCCTACGTCTGCCTGCGGCTGCCCTACGGCCTGCGGCGCTGGGAGTTCATGCTCTTTCCCGGCGAGGACGGCGAGCAGATGCTCGCGCCCGACAAGGTGCGTGAGCTGCTGGGCCGACATGTGGCGGACCCGGCGGCGCTGAACGTGATCCGGGCGCGCGTGTACACGCACAACTCGCGCGTGGCGGGCAGCTTCGTCGCGGGCCGCGTCTGCCTGGCCGGCGATGCCGCGCACATCACGCCGCCGTGGATCGGGCAAGGCCTCAATGCCGGCCTGCGCGACGCCTTCAACCTCGGCTGGAAGCTGGCCTGGATCCTCCAGGGCCGGCTGCGGCCTGAGCTGCTGGCCAGCTACCACGAAGAGCGCCATGCCCATGCCAAGGCCATGATCGATCTGGCCGACACCTTCGGCGCCGTGCTGTCGCAGCGCAACCCGCTGCTGGCCTGGGCGCGCGATCGCTTCTTCATGGCGATCCGGGGCATTCCGAAGGTGCGCGACTACGTGCTGCAGATGAAGTTCAAGCCCATGCCGCGCTTCGCGAAGGGCATCGTGCGCAACAGCGGCGTGGCCGGGCGCGACGCGCTCGTGGGCCGCATGTTCATCCAGCCCAACGTGGAGCGCGAGCGCGGTCTGCCGCAGAAGCTCGACGACGTGGTCGGCGCGCGCTTCGCGCTGCTGAGTTGGCGCTGCGATGCGCTGGCCGGCGCGCCCGTCGCGCTGCACGCGCAGCTCGCCCGGCTGGGCTGCGACCACTACGTGGCGGTGCGCTCGCGCAGCATGGGCAACGAGGCCGGCTCGCCGATGCCCGGGCAGCTCTCTGGCGCGGTGATCGAGGACCTGGAGAACACGCTGCATTTCTGGTTCCACGGCAAGGACGTGGACTGGGTGCTGATCCGCCCCGACCGCTTCATCGCCGCCGTCGGCCGCCGGGCCGACGCCGCGGCCGAGCTGGGCAACTTCTGCGAAGCCGTGCTGGCCCCGGGTGACACGGCGCAGTCGCAGGCCGCAGCCAATCAATCCCTTGTGCAGGCCGAGGCCCTGGCGGCCTGAAACCTCGCACCAACGCCCGCGTCGCGGGTCCTTGCACCATGTATCCAGAACTCTCGCTCTACATCGCCGGCCGCTTCATCGACGCGCAGGGCCGGCGCACGCAGGCTGTACACGATCCCGCCACGCTGCAGCCACTGGGCCTGCTGCCGTGGGCCGAACCCGAAGACGTCGAGGCCGCCGTGCAGGGCGCTCATGCGGCCTTCGCCGGCTGGCGACGCGTGTCGCCGCTGGAACGCTCGGACCTGCTGCGTCGCGTGGCTGCGTTGGCCCGCGAGCGCGCTCCGGAGATCGGCCGCGCCATGACGCTGGACAACGGCAAGCCGCTGGCCGACGCCGTGGCCGAAGTGCTCAACGCCGCGGAGCACGTCGAGTGGCACGCGGAGGAGGGCCGTCGCGTCTACGGCCGCGTGGTGCCCGCGCGCCAGCCCGGCGTGCGCCAGTTGGTGGTGCGCGAGCCAGTCGGTGTGTGCGCCGCCTTCAGCCCGTGGAACTTCCCCTTCGGCCAGGCCATGAAGAAGGCCGCCGCCGCCATCGCGGCCGGCTGCCCCATCGTGCTCAAGGGGCCGGAGGAGTCGCCCAGCGCGCTGGTGGACATGGCGCGCCTCTTCCACGATGCGGGCCTCCCGCCGGGCGTGTTCAACCTGCTGTGGGGTGTGCCGGCGGACATCTCGCGCCAGCTCATCGAGTCGCCGCTGGTGCGCGTGGTCTCGTTCACCGGCTCGGTGCCGGTGGGCCGCCAACTGGCCGCGCTGGCCGGCCTGCACATGAAGCGCATGACCATGGAGCTGGGCGGCCATGCGCCGGTACTGGTGTTCGACGATGCCGACGTGGGCGCCGCCGTGGCCTTGCTGGCGCGGCTGAAGACGCGCAACGCCGGCCAGGTCTGTGTGTCGCCGACGCGCTTCTATGTGCAATCGGGCATCCACGACCGCTTCGCCGCCGCCTTCGCCGATGCGCTGGGTGCGGTGAAGGTGGGCCACGGCCTGGAAGATGGCGTGCAGATGGGCCCGTTGATCCACGAGCGTCGCTTCCAGGCCGTACAGGCGTTGGTGGAAGACGCCCGCGCGCGCGGCGCCGAACTGCTGGCGGGCGGCGGGCGCATCGGCGCGCAAGGCCATTTCCATGCGCCGACGCTGCTGGCCGACGTCCCCGCCGATGCGCGCGTGATGCACGAAGAGCCCTTCGGTCCCGTCGCCGCGCTGTCGCGCTTCGACACGGTCGACGAGGCGCTGAAGCAGGCCAACGCGTTGCCCTTCGGCCTGGCGAGCTACGTGTTCACCCGTTCGCTTCAAACCGCGACCCGCGTGGGCGATGGCCTCGAGGCCGGCATGGTGAACATCAACCATTCGGGCATGGCGCATCCGGAGTTGCCGTTCGGCGGCTTGAAGGACAGCGGCTTCGGCAGCGAAGGCGGCACCGAGTCCTTCGACAGCTTTCTCAGCACCAAGCTCATCACCCAGATATGAATCGGAACCCCATGCTGACTCTCGACGACCCCTCGCTGCTGCGCGAGCAATGCCTGGTGGCGGGCGAATGGATATCCGCCGACCGGACCATCGCCGTCACCAACCCCGCCACCGGCGCGCTGATTGCGCATGTGCCCCGGCTGGACGCCGCCGCCACGCGACGCGCCATCGAGGCGGCCGATGCCGCCTGGCCCCAGTGGCGCCGCCGCACCGCGCACGAACGCTCGGCCATCCTCGCGCGCTGGCACGCGCTCATCCTGCAGAACCAGGACGACCTGGCCCGCATCATGACGGCCGAGCAGGGCAAGCCGCTGGCGGAGGCGCGCGGCGAGATCGCCTATGCGGCATCCTTCATCCAGTGGTTCGGCGAAGAAGCCAAGCGCGTGTATGGCGAGACCATTCCCTCGCCCGTCGCCTCGCAGCGCATCGTGGTCGTGCGCGAGCCGGTGGGCGTGTGCGCGGCCATCACGCCATGGAACTTCCCCGCGGCCATGATCACGCGCAAGGCCGGCCCCGCGCTGGCGGCCGGCTGCACGATGGTGGTCAAGCCCGCGAGCCAGACGCCGCTCACGGCCCTGGCGCTGGCGGTGCTGGCCGAGCGCGCCGGCGTGCCCGCGGGCGTGCTGTCGGTGCTGACCGGGTCCGCCGGCGACATCGGCACCGAACTTGCCACCCATCCCGTGGTGCGCAAGCTCAGCTTCACCGGCTCCACCGAGGTGGGGCGGCTGTTGATGCAGCAGACGGCGGCCACGGTCAAGAAGGTGTCGATGGAGCTGGGCGGGAACGCGCCCTTCATCGTCTTCGACGACGCCGACCTCGACGCGGCGGTCGAAGGCGCGCTGGTCTCCAAGTTCCGCAACGCCGGGCAGACCTGCGTGTGCGCCAACCGGCTCTACGTGCACGAGCGCGTCTACGACGCCTTCGCGCAGAAGCTGGCCGAGGCGCTGCGCGCGCTCAAGGTGGGCCACGGCGACCAGGAGGGCGTGCGCATCGGCCCGCTGATCGACGAGGCCGCCGTGCGCAGGGTGGAAGAGCACCTGGCCGATGCGGTGGCGAAGGGCGCGCAGGTGCTCAGCGGCGGCCGCCGCCATCCGCTGGGAGGCAGCTTCTTCGAGCCCACCGTGCTGACCGGCGTGACGCAGGCGATGACGGTGGCGCGCGAAGAAACCTTCGGGCCGCTTGCGCCGCTGTTCCGCTTCCGTGACGAGGCCGAGGTCGTGCGCATGGCCAACGACACCGAGTTCGGCCTGGCGAGCTACTTCTATGCCCGCGACCTGGGCCGCGTGTGGCGCGTGGCCGAGCAGCTGGAGTACGGCATGGTCGGCGTCAATACCGGCCTCATCAGCAACGAGGTCGCGCCCTTCGGCGGCGTCAAGCAGTCGGGCCTGGGCCGCGAGGGCTCGCGCCACGGCATCGAGGACTACCTGGTCATCAAGTACATCAACATGGCCGGCATCGCCTGATGCCCGGCTGAAACGCCTTCGCGTTCTTCGTGTTTTTCGCGCGGCAACATCGCGGCGCATCTCTGCGCGGCACCGGCGTGCCGCATCTTCTTTCAACGTCCCCCTGGAGTCTTCAATGAGCAATCCCCGCCAATCCGCCCACCCCATCGACCCGCTGTTCACCAACCGGTGGTCGCCGCGCGCCTTCGCCGAAGAGACCATCGCCGAGCCCGCGCTCATGAGCCTGCTCGAAGCGGCCCGCTGGGCGCCCTCGGCGTACAACGTGCAGCCCTGGCGCTTCATCTACGCGCGCCGCGACACGCCCGCCTGGCAGCCCATCTTCGACAGCCTCGTCGAGTTCAACCAGATGTGGACGAAGCGCGCCGCCGCGCTGGTGGTCGTGGTCTCGCAGCGCGAGGCCCTGTTCCCGGGAAGCACTGAGGCAGCACCCAACCAGTGGCATTCCTTCGATGCCGGCGCCGCCTGGGCCAGCCTCGCGTTCCAGGCCACGCTGTCGGGCTGGTCGGCCCATGCGATGGCCGGCTTCGACGCCGAGAAGCTGCGCGCGGCCATCCAACTGCCGCAGGGCTATGCCATCGAGACGGTCGTGGCCGTCGGCAAGAAGGGCGATCCGGCCGTGCTGCCCGACGGCGTGCGCAAGCTCGAGGCGCCCAGCGACCGCCGGGCGCTCGCCGACACGGCCGTCGAGGGCGTGTTCCGCCAGTAGCCTGCGTCTTGCGGATGCGCGATCGGGTCCGCGGCGCTCAGCGTGCCGACGGATCCTTGGTGCCGGCGGCTGCCACCACGCCTTGGCGCGAATACATCGCTGCACGGCCCTGATCGTCCAGCGCCACGCTGGTCAGGGGCAGGCGGTCTTCGCGCGTGCTGGCGGCGAAACTCGCACCGCCGTCGTTGCTGTTCAGCACCAGTCCGTCGAGGCCGACACCGACGATCTTCGGACCGACGCAGGCGAGCGCGGTGATGGACGACTCCGTGTGCGTGTCCACGCGCTGCCAGCTGCCGCCGTCGTCGACGCTGCGGTACATCGAGCCGCGCAGCCCCGCCACCAGCAAGGTGCCGCCGGGGGCGGCGATGCCGCTCCAGAAGGAGCCCGCGTAGCCGGTCTGCATGTATTTCCAGCTCCGGCCCTTGTCGTCCGAGCGCAGCACCA
>Ga0182008_10002222_pt1 | contig 12300 bp, 11 predicted proteins | sample Sormic07211129_1_FD_120482 | JGI IMG/M metagenome (GOLD analysis project Ga0182008, IMG submission 120482) | Rhizosphere microbial communities from Sorghum bicolor, Mead, Nebraska, USA - 072115-129_1 metaG | ecosystem: Host-associated > Plants > Roots > Rhizosphere | place: USA: Nebraska...
GAGCGCGAAGGCCTGGCTCGCCGCATCGCCGGCGCGCGTGAAGGCGTGGACCGTCCGGCCCTGGGCCACCGCGACCTGGGTGACCAGGTGCGCGGCGGCGCCGAAACCGTAGATGCCCAACTGCCGGGCGTCGTCGCCTGCGGCCTTCAGGCTGCGCCAGCCGATCAGGCCGGCGCAGAGCAGCGGCGCGATCCGGGCCGGCTCCTGGGCCAGGTCAACCAGCGGCAGGCAGAAATCGGCCTCGGCCAGCACGTGGGTCGCGAAGCCGCCGTCGCGGTGATAACCCGTGAAGCGGGGCGTGTCGCACAGGTTCTCGCGACCGGCGCCGCAGAAGGCGCAGTGGCCGCAGCTGTGGCCGAGCCAGGGGACGCCGACATGGTCTCCGACGGCCAGCGACCGGACGCCCGCACCCAGCGCATCGACCTCGCCGACGATTTCATGGCCAGGGACGATGGGCAGCACGGAGAGCGGCAGGTCGCCGTCGATCACGTGCAGGTCGGTGCGGCAGACGGCGCAGGCCAGCACGCGAAGTCGAACCTCGCCGGAGGCGGGCTCGGGCACCGGGCGCTGCGTCATCTGCAGCGGCTGCTTCGGCCCATGAAGAACCATCGCCTGCATCATGGCGTGTGCGATCAGGCCTCGACGAGAAGATTGTTCACGACCTTCGCCACGCCCGGTGCCGACCACGCGGCCCCTTGCGCGGCCCTGCGTTCCGCCCACGACTTGACCGTACCCCGGAGCGTGACCTGGGCGCCGTCGACCAGGACCTGGATGTGCCTGGCCTCGCGATCGGCCTGTCGCTTCAGCGCATCGCTGATCTTCCGCTCGACGTCGACCGCCGTGAACCGGCCCTTGACCTCGACCATGTTGGTGACGCCCCTGACGCCCATCAGATGGCGCACGGCGACCTCGGCCGCCCGGCGCTGGTACGCCCATTCCACGCCGCCGCTCAGCGTGATCCAGCCGCCCTCCACCATCGGGTGGACCGCATCGTCCGGCACGAGCACGTTCCATTCGAGGGCGTTCTCCGCTGCCTTGGCGATGTCGGCGTCGGTGCGTTCGCTGGCGGCCGGAAGCCGGACCGACATCTCGACGGCCAGCGCCTTGACACCCTTGACCCGCTGCACGGCCCGCTCGATGGCATGCTTCTGCGAATGGCTGGACGCATGCCCGCTCAGCGTGACGACGGCATCCTTGACGACCACGCCGATGTCGGTGGCATTCATCGTGATCGCAGGATCGAAGTTCAGCTCGGCGACGATATCGCTTCGCAGCATGGCATCGGACTTCATGAAGACTCCTTCGTCGATGGACGCTTCACTGTAGGGAATGCGGGCCCCTGGGGACTTGCGCTGGATCAAGTGCCAGTCCGGCGCGGCGCCCTTGATGGAAATCAAGGTGTCCGGTCGCGGCACGCCCGAAGATCGCCATTCGTCTCCATTCGCCTGGAACCGTCATGAAACTCGGAACGATCCTGGTCCATCTTGACTATTCGGAGCACTGTGCCGCTCGTGTGGGCATCGCTGCGACCCTGGCCAGGCAGCACGGCAGCCATCTGATCGGCCTGGTGCCCACCGGTCTCTACGACGGCGTCATTCCCGCCGAGGCCATTGCGGGAAAGGACACCGATTTCATCGCCGCGTCGGCCGACTTCCTGCGGGTGCGCGCCGAAGGCATCGCCCACACCTTCAGGAAGCTGATCGAGGGTGCGCCGTCGATATCGTCCGAGGTTCGCCTGGTGGATCAACCCTCGGTCGATGCGGTCGTCCTGCACGGACGCACCAGCGACCTGGTCGTCGTCGGCCAGTCCCAGCCTGGCGACACGGACACGACGACGGCCCGCGACCTGCCGGAGCAGGTCGTCCTGCATGCGGGCCGCCCGGTGCTGGTGCTGCCTCGCGCGAAGTGCGCTCGCGAACTCGGCAAGAACGTGCTGGTCGCGTGGGACGGCAGCCGCGAGGCCGCCATCGCATTGCGCGATGCGCTGCCGCTGCTCTCGAAGGCCGCCAGCGTTGCGCTGGTGTCGTGGCGCGCAGGCGCCGCGCCGGTCGACGACAGCGACCTGCGGATCCCTCAGATCCTTGCCTGGCTCCGGCGACACGGCATCGAGGCGAAGGCCGTCCAGCATGTGGCTTCCGAGGGACTCGCCGATGCGCTGCTGTCTCATGCCGCGCAGAAGCAAGCGGGATTGGTCGTGATGGGCGGCTACGGCCACACCCGCATCCGCGAGCTGGTGCTGGGCAGTGTGACGCGAGGGGTCTTCGAGCGCATGGATGTGCCGATCCTGATGGCGCATTGAATGCCGCGCTATGGCATGGCCGGTGCCGAAGGCAGTTGAACCGCCACATAGGCCAGCCGCCGATCGCGCATGACGAGCAGGGCGAGGGTCTGGCCGGGCGGTGTGTTCGACAGGGTGCGGCTGAAGTCCGCGACGCGGTTCATCGGCGCGTCGTTGACCGCCACGATGAGGTCGCCCGCACGAATGCCCTCGCTGCGTGCCAGCCCGGCGGCGTCGCGCACCATCAGGCCGCCCTCGACGCCCAGCTGGCGGTATTGCGCGGGGCTCAGTTCGCCCAAGGTCAGCCCGACGCCGTCACCCCAATCCGGCGCGAGCCCGGAGGGCAGCGCGGTTCTTTGCGCTCGATGCTGGGCGAGCGTCACCGAAATCGTCTGCCTGGCGCCATGCCGCCAGACGTCGAGGTCGACCCGGCTGCCGGGGCGGTCCTTGGCGACCCGCTGCAACAGATCGGTGAAGTGCCCGATGGCCACGCCGTCGTACGCCGTGACGACATCGCCTCGGCGCAGGCCGGCGCGGGCGGCGGGACCGGTGCCGTCGATCCGCACCACCAGCGCTCCGAACGGTTTCCCGGCAAGGCCGAAGGAACGCGCCAGCGCCGGCGTGACTTCCTGGAAATCGGCGCCCATCTCCGCCCGCCGGACTTCCCCGTTTGCCCGCAGCTGCTTGGCGACCTCGGCCGCCAGGTTGATCGGCACCGCGAAGGACAAGCCCATGTAGCCGCCGCTGCCGCTGTAGATCAACGAGTTGATGGCGACCACTTCGCCGCGGCTGTTGAAGAGCGGACTGCCCGAACTGCCGGGATTGATGGCCACGTCCGTCTGGATGAAAGGGATTTCCCCGGCGCCGCCGATGAGGCGGTTCACGGCGCTCACCACGCCGGCTGTCACGCTGCCCTGGAAACCGAAGGGCGCTCCGATCGCCGCGACCCAGTCGCCGGGCGCGAGTCGCGAGGAGTCCCCGAGGGCTGCCGGCGTCAGGCCGGTCGCTTCGATGACCAGCAAGCCGACGTCCGAACGCGGGTCGGTGCCGAGCACCCGGGCCTGGAAGCGCCGTCCGTCGTCGAGCCGCACCTGGGCTTCGTCGACGCCGGCGATCACGTGGGCGCTGGTCAGGATCACGCCGTCGCTGCTGAGGATGACGCCGGACGCGAGATCGCGAATCTGGCTGATGCGCGCGCTCGTGGGAAGCGGCCAGGCGAGCCTGTCGGCGAAGTCGCTCTCCGGAGCGAACTCGAGCTCGCCGTCTCCGGGGCTTTCATCGCGCCCGATCCGGAGCGTGCTGATCTCGACGACGCTGGCGCTGCGGCTCGCCACGAGGGACGAGAACGAAGGGGTCGAGCGCCAACGCAGCGCGATCGGTCCGGTCGTCATCGCCGGATCGGAGCTGCAGGCACCCAGCAGGCAGGTGAGACCCACCGCGGCCGCGCCCCATCCGATGGGAGCGGGCTTCACGCTTCAGACCGCCTGCGGCGACAAGGTCGCAGGACGCACCACCGACTTCGAGTCCTTCGCCGCCCTGACTGCCGTACCGAAGGCCTCCAGCCGGGCGGCGTAGCTGCCGTCATCGACCTCGCGCTGGGTGAAGCTGGCGCTCAGCAGAGGCGCCTTGCCGACCCGCTGGGCGATCTCGGCGGCGGCGTTGGGCGCGCCCTGGCCTCCCATGACCGATATCACGGCCATATCGGGCATGTGATCCCGCCGCTTGGCCACGAAGCTGCGCATCGGCCCGGCCAGTTGCAGCGCCCAGATGGGCGACACCAGCACCACCGCGTCGAAGTCGCGCGGCAGCGGGCCGTCGTAGCCGATGTCCGGCCGGAGCTTGAACAGCGATTCGACCACGCAGCGCAGGCTGCCGAGCACGCCTCGGCGAGGCCGCGCGTCCACGATCTCCGCCATGGGCCAGCCTTGCTGGCTGCACAAGAGCTCGGCCACCCGGCGCGATGTGCCGGTGTAGGAATAGAAAACCACGAGGACTTTGCTCATCGACCTCTCCGCTTGGTACATCGAGCCACCAATATAGAAACAGAGAGTCGCCGCGGACTTGCGCTGAATCAAGGCGGATGGAAGACGGACGCAAGGAAAAGTCGCTTCGCGCCGTCGGCGCCTGGTTTGACGCCGCGCAAGGGCGCCCGGCCTCGCGCGCGATAACTTGGTCATTCGTTCACCGCCGTCCACGGAGCAGCTCATGCAGACACCCAAGTCCATCCTTCTTCATCTCGACAGTTCGCCGCGCACCGCGGAGCGCGTCGAGCTCGCGCGTCAGGTCGCCGAGGCCTTCGAGGCCGATGTGACCGCCCAGCCGTGCACCCTGTCGGCACTGCTGCGCTATCCCTATGCACTGGAAGCCGCGGCCGAGGCGGTGGCGATCATGCAGTCCCTCGATCGGGATTCGCGCGACAAGGCGCATGCGACCTTCATGAGCGCCGCGGCAGGGTCGCGGCGCCTGCACTGGACCGAGCCGATGGCCGACGCGCCGTGGGCCTTCGCCCGTCGGGCCCTCTATGCCGACCTGCTGATCCTCGGGCAGCCCGACCCGGATGATCCCAATGCGGGAGAGCTGCCATCGGATTTCGTCTCCAGCGTGCTGGTCGAGAGCGGCCGCCCTGCGCTGCTGGTGCCGTATGCGGGGCCGGTCGGCACCATCGGCCGGCGGGTGCTGATCGGCTGGAAGGAGACGGCCGAGGCCGCGCGCGCAGTGTCCGCCGCCTTGCCCTGGCTCGCTCGTGCGCAGGCCGTGCAGGCGATCAGCTATGGCGAGGATGCCGATGCCTCCTTGCGGAGCCTGCATGCCTATCTCAAGGCGCAGGGGGTCGAAACAGAGGTGCACTCGGGCGGCCCGGAGGAGGGCGAGGCCGGCGAGAAGCTTCTCTCGGCAGCCGCCGACATGAGCGCGGACCTGCTCGTGATGGGCTGCTACGGCCACAGCCGGGCGCGCGAGTGGGTGCTCGGCGGCGCCACCCGGTCGCTGCTGCGATCGATGACCCTGCCCGTGCTGATGTCGCATTGAAGCGAGCGCGACCATGACGCTTCCCGCCCATCCGCGTTCGCAGCCCGAGGACTTCGCCCTGCTCGACGCCTGGTGGCGCGCCGCGAACTACATCTCGGCCGGGCAGATCTACCTGACCGGCAACCCGTTGCTGAGCGAGCCGCTGTCGTTGGCGCACATCAAGCCGCGCCTGCTCGGCCACTGGGGCACGACGCCAGGGCTGAACTTCATCTACGCCCACATGAACCGCGCGATCAAGGCGAGGGATCTCGACGCGATCTTCATTGCCGGCCCCGGGCACGGCGGGCCCGGCGTGGTGGCCAACAGCTGGCTCGAAGGGACCTACAGCGAGGTGTATCCGGCCATCGGTCGCGACGCCGACGGCTTGCGGCGGCTGTTCACGCAGTTCTCGTTTCCGGGCGGCATATCGAGCCATGCAGGTCCGGAAACCCCGGGCTCCCTCCACGAAGGCGGCGAACTGGGGTACTCGCTGCTGCACGCCTACGGCGCCGTCTTCGACAACCCCGACCTGCTGGCCTGCTGCGTGGTCGGCGACGGCGAGGCCGAGACCGGCCCGCTGGCGGCGAGCTGGCATTCCAACAAGTTCCTGAATCCGGCGAGCGACGGCGCGGTGCTGCCCATCCTGCACCTCAATGGCTACAAGATCGCCGGCCCGACGGTGCTCGCCAGAATCGGCGATGAAGAACTGACTCTGCTGTTGCGCGGCTACGGCTACGAGCCGCGGATCGTCGCGGGCCACGAGCCCGGACTGATGCATCGGTTGATGGCCGGCGCGCTCGACGCGTCGCTCGACGCGATCCGTGCGATCCAGGACGAAGCCCGCTGCGATGGCTTCGGCCGCCGTCATCGCTGGCCGATGATCGTGCTGCGATCGCCAAAGGGCTGGACCGGCCCGCGCGAGGTCGATGGCGTGCCGGTCGAGGGAACGCAGCGCGCGCACCAGGTGCCCTTGAGCGGCTTTGCGGACCACCCTGCGCACGTGGGGCTGTTGGAAGACTGGCTGCGCAGCTACCGTCCCGAGGAGCTGTTCGACGCCGACGGCAGGCTGCTCTCCGAACTCGCCGAACTGGCGCCCGTCGGCCCGCGCCGGATGAGTGCCAATCCGCATGCCAACGGCGGCTTGTTGCTCAAGGACCTGCGCATGCCCGACTTCCGGCGCTACGCCGTGGCGGTGCCCGCCCCCGGCGCGGCCACCGCGGAGGCCACGCGGGTCGCCGGTGCGATGCTGCGCGACGTCATGGCGCTCAATGCGCGGGACCGCAACTTCCGAGTCATGGGCCCCGACGAGACCTCGTCCAACCGGCTGGACGCTCTCTTCGAGGTCACCGGCCGCACCTCGACCGCGGAGATCCTGCCCGGGGACGATCATGTGTCGCCCGACGGCCGCGTCATGGAGGTGCTGAGCGAGCACCTGTGCCAGGGCTGGCTCGAAGGCTACCTGCTCAGCGGCCGCCACGGGCTGTTCTCGTGCTACGAGGCCTTCATCCACATCGTCGACTCGATGTTCAACCAGCACGCGAAGTGGCTCAAGGTGTCGGGCCAGATCCCGTGGCGGCGACCCATCGCGTCGCTCAACTACCTGCTGACCAGCCATGTCTGGCGCCAGGACCACAATGGCTTCAGCCACCAGGACCCGGGTTTCATCGACCATGTGGTGAACAAGAAGGCCGGGGTGGTGCGCGTCTATCTGCCGCCCGATGCCAATTCGCTGTTGTCCGTGCTCGACCACTGCCTGCGCAGCCGCCACTATGTCAACGTGATCGTGGCCGGGAAGCAGCCTCAATCGCAGTGGCTGGACATGGAAGCGGCCGTGCGGCATTGCAGCGTCGGCCTCGGCATCTGGCCCTGGGCCAGCAGTGACCAGGGCGTGGAGCCCGACGTCGTCATGGCCTGCGCGGGCGACGTCCCGACGCTCGAGACGCTGGCCGCGGTCGACCTGCTGCGCCGGGAACTGCCGGAGCTGAAGGTCCGGGTCGTCAACGTGGTCGACCTCATGACGCTGCAGTCGCCCTCGGCCCACCCGCACGGGCTCCCCGATGCGGAGTTCGATTCGATCTTCACGGCCGACAAGCCGGTGATCTTCGCCTACCACGGCTACCCATGGCTGATTCACCGGCTGACCTACAAGCGCACGAACCACGGCAGCTTCCATGTCCACGGCTACCAGGAAGAGGGCACGACCACCACGCCCTTCGACATGACCGTGCTGAACCGGCTGGACCGCTTCCACCTCGCGGCCGATGCCATCGACCGCGTGGCGCGCGTCCGCGACAGGGCGGGCCACCTGCAACAGGCGCTGCGTGATCGCCTGCAGGCGCACCGGGCGTGGATCACGACGCATGGCGAGGACATGCCGGAGATCCGCGACTGGCGCTGGACCGCTTGAGCGCGGTCGCGCATCAGCGCACGCGCTACGGTCGCCAGTCCATGTCGATGCGGCCGTCGACGATGCCGATGCGCCGGTCCGACGCCGCGGCGAAGGAGGCGTCGTGGGTGACGGCCACCACGCTCTTGTCCGACTCGCGGGTCAGGTCGCGGAGCATGTCGCGCACGTTGGCGCTGGCGGCCGAGTCCAGATTGCCCGTCGGTTCGTCGGCGAGGATGACGAGCGGATCGTTGGCCAGCGCGCGGGCGATCGCCACCCGTTGGCGCTGGCCGCCGGACAACTGGCTGGGACGCTTGTGATGGTGGCCCTGCAGGCCGAAGCGGTCCAGCAGCTCCGCGGCGCGGGCATCGATTGCGTCGGCGCGGAGCCGTCCCAGCTTGCGGATCGGGAGGGAGACGTTGTCGAGCGCGCTGAATTCCGGCAGCAGGAAGTGGAACTGGAAGACATAGCCAAGCCGCGACAAGCGGAAGTCCGCCAGCCGGTCGTCGTCGAAGCCGCTGGTGTCCTGGCCGTCGACCCAGACACGTCCGGTGGTGGGCAGGTCCAGCAGGCCGAGCAGGTAGAGCAGCGATGACTTGCCCGAGCCTGAGGGGCCCATCACGCAGACGAACTCGCCACGCTCGATCTGCAGGCTGACGTCGTCGACCAGCGTCACGGGGATTTCGCCATGAAGCGTGCGGGTCACGTGCTCGACCTGGATCACCGGGCCGGCAGGAGGGGCGGTACTCATGTGGCGCCCCGCAGGATGTCGACCGGCCGCAAGCGTCCCGCGCGCCGGGCCGGGAGATACGAGGCCGTCAGGCACGACAGCATCGCGAAAGCGACCGCCATCGCGAACTGCGTGCCGCCCCAGAAGATCGGCAGATGCACGACCTCGGTCACGCCGGGCGGGCGGATCTCGACCTGGGCCAGCGCCTGCATCAGCGCGAGGCCCAGCAGCCCGCCCAGCACGCTCCCGCTGAAGCCGACGATCGCACCCTCGAGAAGGAAGATGCGCCGCAGGTCGCGAGGGTGGAAGCCCATCGACTTCATGATCGCGATGTCGCGGGTCTTCTCCATCACGATGGTCGAGATCGTGTTGTACATGCCGAACGCCGCCACCACCAGGATCGCCGCGACGACGCTGTACATGATGATGTTGCGTACCAGCAGCAGGCTCAGCAGGTCTTCGGAGGCCTCGATCCACGACACCGACTTGTAGCCCGTGGCGGCCTCGATCGTTTGCGCCAGGGTTTGCGCCGCGTAAGGGTCCGACAGCTGGATGATCACCCGATTGACCCGGTTCACGCGGCCCAGCAGCGCCTGCGCACGCTTGAGCAGCACGAAGGCCTGGTTCTCGTCGTAGGCGGCGTTGCCGGTGCGGAAGATGCCGACCACGCGCAGCGAACGGCTGCTGCCGTCGGCCGCGAGCACCACCAGCGTACTGCCCGTATGCAGGCTGAACTTGTCGGCCAGCCCGCGGCCGATCACCACGCCGTTGGGGTCCGCTGCGAGCGCGTCGAGCGAGCCCTCCTGCATCTTTTCCTCGATCGTGGTGACATGCTTCATCTTTTCGGGCACCACGCCCGAGAGCGTCACGCCTTGCTGGCGGCCGGCGAAGGTGATCACGGCGGCATCGGCCAGCACGGGCGCCGCGCGCACGCCCGGCAGCGCTTCGACGAAGGCCAGCCGCTGGCGCCAGCCGCGGATGCCCCGGGTCTCGCGAAGGGGGCGCACATTGCGCACGGCGACGGCACCCTCCGGCCATTGCAGGGCAGCCGGCTGCACGCGGCCCTGGCGCACCTCGTCGTAGACGGTGATGTGCGGGCTGCTGTCGACGAGGCGCTTCAAGAAGTCCGCCTCCGAGCCCCGCATCAGCCCGGAGACCGCCAGAAAGAAGGCCACCCCCAGCACCACGCCTGTGACCGAGACCAGCGTCTGCCGCTTGCGGCTCGTCAGGTGCGCCAGCGCGATGTCGAGGGTGATCGCCATGACGATCACCGGCGGGCGACAGGCGTGTCCGGGGCCAGCCCGGGGGAAGGGGCGTCGGTGCGGGCGCGCTGGCCGTCGCGCAGCTTGTCGGTCGGGGAGAGCACCACCGCGTCGCCGTCGCTCAAGCCCGACAGGATCTCCGTGCGATCGGCGCCGACCGTGCCCCGCACGACCTGCCGCCGGTGCAGCCGCCCGTTCACCACCAGCCACACGCTGTCGCCCTTGATCGAACCGTTCGGAACCAGCAGGGCACCGTCGCGCCTCGACACGATCAGGTTGGCGTCCATGGTCATGCCGCTGCGCATGGGGCCGGCATCGACCGGGGGCGCTCCCGCGAGCCGGATGCGCACCCGGTAGCTGCGCGACACCGGATCGCCCTTGGGCGTGATCTCGGCCACGGTGCCCTCGAACAGCTGGCGCGGCAAGGCGTCGCTGCGCATCGTGACCGCCTGGCCGACGGAGACGCGGGCGATGTCTTCCTCGTCCACTTCGGCCGATACGCGCAGCGGGGCGCAGCAGGCCAGCGTGAACACCGCCTGCCCGGAGGGCACGAACTGGCCCGCCTCGCCGTCGCGGCGGATCACGACCCCGTCCGCCGGCGCGACGAGCTGGTTGTAGTCGCGCTGGGCTTGCGCGCGGCGGGTGGCGGCCTGGGCCGCCTGCCATTCGCTGCGCACGCGGTCGAATTCCGCCGGCGCGACGAAGCGCTGCTCGATCAGCGACCGTGTGCGCTCGAACTGAGCCCGTGCGAGCTGCTCACGCGCCCGCATCTCCTCGATGGTCTGGTCGAGATCGGTCGACTCGACGCGGGCCAGGACTTGCGCGCGCCTGACCTGCTGGCCCTCCTCGGCCTCGATGCTCACCAGCCGCCCGCCGGTGCGCGGCGACACCGGCATCAGCACCGTGGGCTCGACCGTGCCGGTGGCATAGACCGCCTCGATCGCGGGTCCGCGCGTGGGCAGCGCGGTGTCCACATGGACGGGCCACTGCCACCAGGCCGTGCCGGCTGCCGCGAGCAAAAGGGCACCCAGGCCAGAGAAGATGACGTTTCCGTGCTTCAAGACGCACCTTCCCTGCTGCCTGCCTTGCGTTTCGGCCGACCCGTCATCGGAGCGCCGCTCAGTCCAGCGTCACCATCGCGACGACGGCTTTGACCACGAGCCACAGCACCGCGGCACCCACGAGCCCGAGCGCGGCGACGATTCCGACTTTGCGCATCATGGAAAGGCTCCATCGGTGCGGGCGTGGCTCGTCGTGCAGGCGCGGCACTCAGTGGGCCATCAGAACGGGCAGCGTCATCGAATCCAGCACGGTCCGGCTCACGCCGCCCAGCAGCAGCTCGCGCGCCCGGCTGTGGCCGTAGCAGCCCATGACGAGCAGGTCCGCGCCGCAGTCCGCGGCGGTCGACAGCAGCGCCTCGCCGGCATGGTCCTGCGGAAGCCTTGCGTGCTCGTGCACCCGCTCGATGCCATGCAGGTACAGGTAGTCGCGGACCTTCAAGGACAGGGGCTGCGATTCGTCGCCTTCTTCTTCGATCAGATGCACGTGCCGTGCGCTCTGCAGGAAGGGGATCGCCGCGGCGAGCGCGCGCGCACATTCGCGGGTGGGCTTCCACGCCAGCAGGACGATGTCCGGCGAACTCGCAAGCTCGCCGGAAAAAGGGACGACCAGTGCCGGACGGCCGCTGCCGATCACGATCGATTCGACGAAGCCGGCGGGCACGTCGAAGCCGTTCGCGTCATCGGCATCGCGCTGGCCGAGGAACACGAGGTCCGCCAGGAGCGCCTGCCGGGTGAAGGTCTCGACCACCGGTTCGCCGGTCAGCTCGAGCCATTCGCAGGGCGCGTCCGACACGGCGCACGCCTCCTGGCAGGTTTCCATGGCGCGGCGGCGGTGCTCGGCATCGATCGGATCACCCGGCGGCAACGGCGGAAGGCCGGGCCCGACGGGCAGCAGCGCAAGGTGGTTCGGCGCCACGGCGAACAGGGCGCTGACACGGGCGCGCCACGCAAGCGCGAGCCGCAGTGCGAGATGGAGGCGGGCGGCGGCGCGGGTGGTGCCGTCCAGGTGCACCAGGAGGGATCGATACGCGGTCATGGCGTTCCCCGTGTGCGAAGAAGTTGGAGCCTTTGTGTGCAATTTTTGAAGCGACGCTGGCGCGACGTGCCGGCGTGGGCTTCAGTGTCACTCTAGGGCGCCTGGCCGGAACTGCCTTGCGCTGGATCAAGCGCGCGCAATGCCGGATGTCAGCGGCCCCGCGCGCCGGCGTCATCCGCCGTGCGCGGGCAGTGCGTTCAAGGGAATGCGCAGGTAGGCGATGCCGTTGTCGTCAGGCGGCGGCAGCTGTCCGCCCCGCACGTTGACCTGGATCGACGGGAGGATGAGGGTCGGCATGTCGAGCGTCGCGTCGCGCGCGGTGCGCATCGCGACGAACGCGTCCTCGCCGATGCCGTCGCGGGCGTGGATGTTGCCGGCGCGCTGCTCGGCCACGGTGGTTTCCCACCGGGGCTGGCGGGAGGCCGGCGGGTAGTCGTGGCAGACATACATCGTCGTCTCGGGCGGCAGGTCGAGCAGCCTTCGCATCGAGCGGTAGAGCTGACGCGCGTCGCCGCCGGGGAAGTCGGCGCGCGCGCTGCCC
>Ga0182008_10002224_pt1 | contig 12297 bp, 13 predicted proteins | sample Sormic07211129_1_FD_120482 | JGI IMG/M metagenome (GOLD analysis project Ga0182008, IMG submission 120482) | Rhizosphere microbial communities from Sorghum bicolor, Mead, Nebraska, USA - 072115-129_1 metaG | ecosystem: Host-associated > Plants > Roots > Rhizosphere | place: USA: Nebraska...
GACCGCGTCGGCCGCCGGAAGATCCTCGAGGTGCACACGAAGGGCAAGCCGCTCGCGCCGGAGATCGACCTCGACACGCTTGCGTCGGGGACGCCGGGCTTCACGGGTGCCGACCTGGCGAACCTCGTCAACGAGGCCGCGCTGCTCGCCGCCCGCCGCGGCAAGAAGATCATCGAGCAGGACGAGCTCGAGGAAGGAATCATGCGCGTCGTGGCCGGCCCTGAGAAGAAGGCGCGTCTCCTGTCGGAGCACGAGCGGAAGATCACCGCGTACCACGAGATGGGCCACGCGCTCGTCGGCCACTTCCTCGAGCACACCGACCCGGTGCACAAGATCACGATCGTCTCGCGCGGCCAGGCGCTCGGCCTGACGATCTCGCTGCCGACCGAGGACCGGTACCTGACGACGCGCACCGCCCTCATGCACCAGATGGCGATGACGCTCGGCGGCCGCGCAGCGGAGGAGATCGTCTTCCACGAGGTGACGACCGGGGCGGCGAACGACCTCGAGCGCGTTACGTCCACCGCGAAGCAGATGATCATGCGCTTCGGCATGAGCGAGAAGCTCGGCCCGCGCGTGCTCGGCCGCGGCCACGACCAGCCGTTCCTCGGCCGCGACTACGGCGCCGAGGCGGACTACTCCGAGGAGATCGCGCGGGAGATCGACGACGAGATCCGGCGCGTGATCCAGGAGTCGCACGAACTCGCACTGCAGGTGCTCCGCGAGCACATGGGCCAGCTCCACTCGATCTCGCAGATCCTCATCGAGCGCGAGACGATCGACAAGGAGCAGTTCGAGCGCCTGCTCGCGGGCGAGGACGAGTCGGCGGTCTTCCCGGACGAGGTTCCGGACGAGCCGGAGCCGACGCCCGCCGACGAGCCGAAGCGCGAGCGCCAGCCGCGCACGCGCCCGTTCCCGCTGCCCGGCGCGACGATGCAGCCGCCGCCGGATCCGGCAAACAGCTAGCGCTCTCCGCTGGTCCCACTCTCGATCCTCGATCTCGCGCCCGTCGTCGAGGGCTCCGACGTGGCGACGGCGCTGCGCAACTCGATCGACCTCGCGCAACACGCCGAGCGCTGGGGCTACCGGCGATTCTGGGTCGCGGAGCATCACAACGCCGCCGGGATCGCGAGCGCGGCGACCGCCGTCCTGATCGCCGAGGTCGCAGCCGCGACGGAGACGATCCGCGTCGGTGCCGGCGGGATCATGCTGCCGAACCATTCGCCGCTCGTGATCGCCGAGCAGTTCGGCACGCTGGCGTTGTTCCACCCGGGGCGGATCGACCTCGGCCTCGGCCGCGCCCCCGGCACCGACCAGCTGACGATGCTCGCGCTCCGCCGCGACCATCCCGGCTCGGACACGTTCCCGCAGGACGTGCTCGAGCTGCAGGCGTTCCTCGACGACGCGCAGCCGGGGCAGCGCGTGCGCGCGTTCCCGGGGCAGGGGACGAAGGTGCCGCTCTGGATCCTCGGCTCGTCGCTCTTCGGCGCGCAGCTCGCCGCGGCGCTCGGCCTGCCGTACGCGTTCGCGTCCCACTTCGCGCCGGAGGCGCTGCTGCCTGCGCTCGAGGTCTACCGCGCGCGCTTCCAGCCGTCCGAGCAGCTCGCCGAGCCGTACGCGATGGTCGCCTGCAACGTCGTCTGCGCCGAGACCGACGCGGAGGCGCGCCGGCTCTTCACGTCCCCGCAGCAGTCGTTCACGAACATCCTCCGCGGCCGGCGCGGGCAGCTGCCGCCGCCGATCGACGACATCGACGCGTGGTGGTCGCCGGAGGAGCGGGCCCAGACGTCCGCCCGGCTCGCCCGCTCGTTCGTCGGCTCTCCCGCCACCGTTCGCGCGGGCCTCGAGGCGTTCACCTCGGAGACGCACGCGGACGAGGTGATCGTCGCGGGAGCCGTGTACGAGCACGAGGCGCGGCTTCGGAGCTACGAACTGCTTTCATCACTGCAATGAGGATCGAGGATCGCTTTCCGCGGCCGTCCGTGATGGGCGTGATCAACGTCACGCCGGATTCGTTCAGCGACGGCGGGGTGCACGTCGACGCCGACGTCGCCGCGGCCGCCGCGCGCGGGATGGTCGCCGACGGTGCGGCGATCGTCGACGTCGGCGGCGAGTCGACGCGGCCCGGGTCGGACGGCGTCACGCTCGACGAGGAGCTGCGGCGCGTCGTGCCCGTGCTCGAGCGGCTGCAGGGCGAGGTGCCGATCAGCATCGACACCGCGAAGGCGGAGGTCGCGCGGCGGGCGCTCCTGCTCGGCGCCGAGCTCGTCAACGACGTCACCGCGTTGCGCGGCGATCCCGAGCTCGCAGGAGTCGTGGCGGACGCCGGCGGATACCTCTGTCTGATGCACATGCAGGGCGAGCCGCGGACGATGCAGCTCGAGCCGCGCTACGACGACGTCGTCTCCGAGGTCGCTGCCTTTCTCGAGGAGCGGCTCGCCGCGGCCGTCGCAGCCGGCATTCCGGAGGAGCGTGTCTGCATCGATCCCGGCATCGGCTTCGGCAAGACGGTCGAGCACAACCTCGAGCTGATCCGCCGCCTGGACGAGCTGGCGGCGCTCGGTCGGCCCGTGCTCGTCGGCATCTCGCGCAAGAGCACGCTCCGTCGGCTGACCGGCTCGGACGACCTGCTCGCCGCGAGCGTCGCAGCGGCGGTCGCTGCGTTCGAGCGCGGCGCGACGATCCTGCGCGTGCACGACGTGAAGCCGCACGTCGACGCACTCACGGTGGCAGGAGCGTTCGCATGATCACGATTGCGATCCGCGATCTGCGGCTGACCGGCCGTCACGGGGTGCACGAGCACGAGAAGGAGCAGAGCCAGGAGTTCGTCTTCGACGTCGAGCTCGACGTCGGCGAGCGCGGCGCGAGCGACCGCCTCGAGGACGCGGTCGACTACCGCGAGATCCCGCGCATCGTGCAGGAGGTCTCCGACGCGCGGAGCTACGACCTGCTCGAAGCGCTTGCCATCGCCGTCGTCGACGCGCTCTATGCGCGGTTCGTCCCGAGCGCGGTGCGCGTTCGCGTCACGAAGCCGGCGGTCGAGCCAGGCGTCGTCTCGGTCACTTCTTCGAGACCGTGACGGAGAGCGTGTAGCTCGCCGCCGGGCTGCGTCCGGTCAGCAGCACCTCGGCGTATGCCGCCGTTCCGCGCTTCCCGCCGTACATCTTCGCTCCGCGCAGGTCGCGCCGCTGCGCCTTCACGTTCTCGCGCGTCGACGACGTCTGCGGCCCCCACAGCCGGGCGGCGGCGTCGCCTCCGCTCGCGACCGTGACGTGCACGTAGCGCTTCGCGGGCACCCAGAGGCGGTAGACGTCGCGCGGATCGTCTCCGTTGTCGATCGTCGCGACGAGCCGGATGGTCGGCCGAGCCGGCGTCGTCAGCGGCGGCTGTCCCTCCGCGAACAGCGAGTTCGGCTTGACCTGCGAGATGTCGTCGTTCGGCTCGAAGGAATCGTTCGGCGGCGTGGGCGCTGCCAGGGCGCCCGGGATGTCGAGGATCCCCCAGCCGCTCGCGTTGTCGAAACCGGGCGGGCCGATGTCGCGCGCGGTGGAGCGGAGGATCTGCGACAGCTGCGAGACGGTCAGTGTCGGTCGCATGGTCCACACCCACGCGGCCGCGGCGGACACCAGCGGCGCGGAAAAGCTCGTCCCCGAGAAGGCGTCGTAGCCGTTCGGGTTGCGGGCCAGCGGGACGTCGGCGACGAAGGCCGTGCCCGGGGCCGCGACGTCGGTTGCGGGCGACGTCGTCGAGAAGGGGGCGACGACGTCGTTCTGGTCGGTCGCGGCGACGGTGAAGACGTGCGGCCAGGCGGCGGGATACGTCGTCGGGCTGCCCTCGTCGCCGCTGTTGCCGGCGGCCGCGACGACCAGACAGCCCTGGCGCACGGCGTCGAGGATCGCGTCCTGCAGTCCTGCGTCCGGGTTCGTGCTGCCGAAGCTGAGGTTGATCACCGCCGGACAGTGCGCGGAGACGGCCTGGAGGCCGGCGATCGCCGCACCATCGGTGATGCCGAATGACGTCGGGCTCGCGTCCCAGACCTTGACGGCCGCATCGGGATAGACGCCGTCGAGGGCGAATCCGTTGTCCGGTGCCGCCGCGACCGAGGCGACCGCCGTCCCGTGATACTCGTCGCGCCCGAGAACCGTCTGGTTGTTGAGAAACGTCGTGTTCGGCCGCCCCGCGAAGTCCGGCTGCGTCGGGTCGACGCCGCTGTCGACGATCGCGATCGGGACCCCCGGCCCCGGGGGCGTGGCCCGGTCGGCGCCGATGTGGCTGAGCCACCACTCCTGGGGCACGAGCGGGTCGGAGTAGGCATCGACCCGTGCCTGGGCGGTTCCCGCCCCGATCAAGGCGAGCACTGCCGCAAGGATCACGGGGCGACGCACGCGAAAGCCAGGGTAGCCTCGCCCCGGTGACGCGTGCCTATATCGCGCTCGGCGCGAACCTCGGCGACCGCGAGCGGACGATCCGCGCCGCTCTCGCCGAGCTGGCGGCCGCACCGGGCGTGGAGGTCGTCGCCGTGTCGAGCCTGGTCGAGACCGACCCCGTCGGGTACCTCGACCAGCCGCGGTTCCTGAACGGCGCCGCGGCGCTCGAGACGACCCTGCCGGCGCGGCAGCTGCTCGAGCTCCTGCTGGCCGTCGAGCGCCGGTTCGGGCGGGCCCGGGAGGGGGTCCCTGCCCAGGGCCCGCGGACGCTCGATCTCGACCTCCTGCTCTACGGGACGGCCCGGATCGAGGAGCCTGGGCTGCGGATCCCGCACCCGCGGCTCCACGAGCGGCGGTTCGTCCTCGAGCCCCTGGCCGAGCTGGACGGGTCCCTCGAAGTGCCTGGAAAGGGAGAGATTCAGACGCTCCTGGCGGAGCTACACTGACCGTCCCATGGGCCACCTCGACGACCTCGACGAGTACGAAGCGGAGCTCGAGCTCCGGCTGAAGAAGGAGTACCAGGCCGTCTTCGGGTTGTTCCGCTACTGCGTGCTCACGCCGGACGCGACGTACCTCTGCAACAAGCTCGAGCGCACGTACGCACCGCAGCCCGCGTACCCGTTCATTCGGCTCGCGCTCGAGGACGTCTGGGTGTGGGACAAGAACCGGCCGACGCGGATGATCCCCCGCACCGAGATCCTGCTCACGTCGGGCGACGTGACGATCGAGGAGCTGCGCGGCGACGACGACGAGCCGCTCACGCCGGAGACGCTCGCCGATCGCATCGGCGAGATCCGTCCGCGCGAGGACGATTTCTAGGCACGGCAACCACGGTGCTGCTGCGCGTGACGCAGCGCGCTGAGCGTCGGCAACGTGGTTGCATTACCGACGAAATGCTCTTAGCGGTCGACGTCGGCAACACGCAGACGGTCTTCGGGCTCTTCGACGGCTCGGAGCTCGGCGAGCGCTGGCGCATCGCGACGGAGGCGCAGCGCACGGGCGACGAGCTCGGCGCGCTGCTCGACGACTTCCTCGACTTCGACGCGCTCGACGGCATCTGCCTGTCGTCGACCGTCCCGCGGCTGATCCGCGAGTACGAGCACGTCGCCGAGCGCTGGGCGAAGGCGCCGCTGCTCGTGATCGCACCGGGCGTGAAGCTCGGCATCTCCATCAAGCACGACGCGCCGCACGAGATCGGCCCCGACCGGCTCGTGAACGCGGTCGCGGCGAAGGAGAAGTACGGGGCGCCGGCGATCGTCGCCGACTTCGGCACGTCGACGAACTTCGACGTCGTGTCGCGCGACGGCGAATACGTCGGCGGCGTGCTCGCGCCCGGGATCGAGGTCTCGATGGAGGCGCTCTTCGCCCGCGCCGCGCGGCTCGTCAAGGTCGACTTCGTCGAGCCGGCGGCCGCGATCGGGAAGTCGACCGCGACGGCGCTGCAGTCGGGCGTCGTCTACGGGTTCGCGGGTCAGGTCGACGGCATCACGGAGGCGATTCGTGCGGAGCTCGGTGCGCCCGACGCGCAGGTGATCGGGACCGGCGGCCTCGCCGAGCTGATCGCGCCGTATTCCAAGACGATCGGCCGGATCGACCCGTTCCTCACGCTCGACGGTCTCCGCATCGTGTGGGAGCGGAATCGCTGAGGCAGCCGCACAAGCGGGGCCAGGCCCCGTTACGACTGTGCAACGAACCACGCGCGCGCAACCCGATGTATCGCGCAACCAGGCCGCGCAGTACGTGACGAAGTCGTAACGGGGCCAGGCCCGGGCCAGGCCCCGGCTGTTACTAGCCGCCGCCGTAGACGGAGATCGGCATGCCCTCGAGCAGCAGCTCGCTGTCGGGGACGTTCACCTCGAGCTCCGCGAGACGCGCGGCGGCGCCGGGCGCCGCCGCGAGGAGCCGCGTCACGACCTCGTCGGTCGAGTGGAGCTGCACGAGCTCGTTCTTGAAGGGCTTCGGGAAGCGGCCGTGGCCGAGATACCAGGCGTAGAACTTCTTCAGGAAGCCGGAGGCGCGTCGCTCGCCGAGCTCGCGAGCCGTCTCGCGGATGAAGTGGATGAGCTCGGCCGCCACCTCCTCGCGGGACGGCTGCGCATCGTCACCGTCACCGTCGACGATCTCGGCGATCGCCCACGGATTGCCCTGCGCCGCCCGCCCGACCATCACCGCGGAGGCGCCCGTCGCGTCGAGCACGGCGAGCGCCTTCGCGCGCGACGTGATGTCGCCGGAGGCGATCACCGGCACATCCACCAAGGACACGAGCTCCGCCGTCAGCGTGTGGTCGGCATAGCCGGTGTACATCTGCCGCGCCGACCGCGGATGGAGGGTCAGCACCGAGGCGCCCGCCTCCACGAGCCGAGGGCCGAGCTCGAGGCACCGCCGCGACCCGTCCTCGACGCCGCGGCGCATCTTCACGCTGACCGGGACGGAGACGGCGTTCGCGACGGCCTCGGTGATCCCGCACGCGAGCGCCGCGTCCTCGAGCAGGTGCGCGCCGGCGCCGGTCTTCGTCACCTTCCGGACGGGGCAGCCGAAGTTCATGTCGACGAGGTCGGCGCCCGCCGCCTCGACCATCCGAGCCGCCTCGGCCATCGCCCGCGGCTCGGACCCGAAGATCTGGATCGCCAGCGGATGCTCGTCGGAGGCGACCCGGAGATAGCCCAGGGTCTTCTCGTTCCGGTGCTCGATCCCGGCGCAGGAGACCATCTCCGAGCACACGAGCCCGGCGCCGAACCGCCGTCCCTGCCGCCGGAACGCCTGGACGGAGACGCCGGCCATCGGGGCGAGGACGACCCGGGTGGGCACCTCCACCGGGCCGATGAACCACGATTCCCGCAGGTTTTCCGGCATGAGACCGGACATCGTAGCCCCCTCCTGTTGACGGACCAGGGGCCGCGGAGTACCATCCGCGCCCGCCGTTCGCCGTCCGGGGCATCAGGAGGCCGTTCTTGAAGGAAGTCATTCTCACGCCTGAGGGCTACAAGAAGCTCCGGGAGGAGATCGAGTATCTGTCCGTCGACAAGCGCCGCGAGATCGCGGACCGCATCCGCGAGGCGCGCGAGTTCGGCGACATCGCCGAGAACGCGGAGTACGACTCGGCGAAGAACGAGCAGGCCCATCTCGAGGCCCGCATCGCCGTGCTCGAGGAGAGGCTCAAGGCCGCGCGCGTCGTCACGAAGAAGGAGATCAAGTCGGGTGAGGTCTCGATCGGGACGAAGGTCCGCCTCCGCGACGTGAAGGCGAACAAGACGGTCGAGTACCACATCGTCGGCAGCGCCGAGGCCGATCCGACCGAGAACAAGCTCTCGAACGAGTCGCCCGTCGGCAAGGCGATCATGGGCAAGAAGAAGGGCGAGGTCGTCGAGGTCTCGGCGCCGCGCGGGACGATCAAGTTCAAGATCATGGACATCAAGGCCGCCTAAGACGTTCGAGCGCTTCACCGAACGGGCGCGACACGTCGTCGTCCTCGCCCAGGACGAAGCGCGAGGCCTGCGCCACAACTACATCGGCACGGAACATCTGCTCCTCGGCGTGCTGCGCGAGGAGGAGGGGCTGGCGGCGCGCACGCTCGCGAACCTCGGTGTGACGACCGACGAGGTCCGCTCGCGCATCGCCGCGATCGTCGGCGAGGGCGACGTCGAGCCGGCGACGGGACAGATCCCGTTCACGCCGCGCGCGAAGAAGGTGCTCGAGCTGTCGCTGCGCGAGTGCCACACGCTCGGCCACAACTACATCGGCACCGAGCACATCCTGCTGGGGCTCGTGCGCGAGCACGAGGGCGTCGGTGCGCGCGTCCTGCTCGACCTCGGCGCCGACCCGGGGAGGGTGCGCGACTCGGTGATCGAGCTGCTCGGCGGGCGCGCCGTCTATCCGCGCGAGCTGCCGGCGAGGACCGTGACGAAGTTCGCGCCGCGGGTGCAGCCGTCGGCGCTCTCCCTCTTCGTCGTCTCGTGGGTGCTCGCCGCGGTCACCCTCGGCGCGGGCATCGCCATCGGCTGGGCCATCTGGGGTTGAGGGCTTGATGCGAAATCGGCGGCACGTGCGGCTGGTGGTCGAGACGCGGCGCGCATTTCACCCGCGCCGACGTCGCCCGTAGCACCCATCCCCCCAAGCACCGAGATGCACATCAAGCCTCTACCCTTCAGCGCCATGCCTGCGCCGAAGCGCTTCCCGGACCGGGACGAGATCGCCGCGGTCCGCGCCGAGGCGGAGCCGCTCGACAACGGCGCGCAGGCCGAGACGACGCGGCGGCTCGCCGGCCGCGTCATGGCGCGGCGCGACATGGGGAAGCTCGTCTTCCTCGACCTCGTCGATCGCTCCGGCCGGATCCAGCTGCTGTGCCCCGTCGAGAAGACGGGCGAGGTCGACGTGCACCTCGGCGACCTCGTCGGCGCGGCCGGCCATCCGGCGAAGTCGCGGCGCGGAGAGCCGTCGCTGCTGGTCGACTCGCTCGAGGTGCTCGCGACGATCAAGACGCCGCTGCCCGACACGTTCCACGGGCTCACCGACGTCGAGCTGCGCTACCGGAAGCGCTACCTCGATCTCCTCATGAACGAGGAGTCGCGCGCCGACGCGATCGTTCGCGCGCGCATGGTGTCGAGCATCCGCCGAACGCTCGACGACTGGGGATTCGTCGAGGTCGAGACCCCGATCCTGCAGCCGCGGTACGGCGGCGCGTTCGCCGAGCCGTTCACGACGCACTGGAACTCGCTCGACGAGGACCGCTACCTGCGCATCGCGACAGAGCTCTACCTCAAGCGGCTGATCGTCGGCGGCCTCGAGAAGGTCTACGAGCTCGCGAAGGACTTCCGCAACGAGGGGGTCAGCTTCAAGCACCACCCGGAGTTCACGATGCTCGAGTGGTACGAGGCGTACGTCGACTACACGACGACGATGGAGCGGATCGAGCAGCTCGTCGCGCGCGCCGCCGAGGATGCGATCGGGACGACGAAGGTGATGTTCCGCGGCCACGAGATCGACCTCGCGCCGCCGTGGCGGCGACTCAAGTTCGTCGACGCGCTCGACGAGCACGGCCTCTGGACGCGCGAGGAGGCCGAGCTGCGGCGCCGGCTCGAGGAGCGCGACGTCGACGTGTCGAGGGACCCGACGTGGGCGAAGCTCATCGACCATGCGCACTCGCGCTTCGTCGAGCCGTCGCTGGTCCAGCCCACGATCCTCTACGACTATCCGATCGAGCTGTCGCCGTTCGCGCGCACGACGGACGACGACCCGACGATCGTCGAGCGGTTCGAGTACTTCATCGGCGGCATCGAGCTCGGGAACGCGTTCACGGAGATCAACGACTCCGACGAGCAGGCGGAGCGGTTCTCGGCGCAGGAGCAGGAGCGCGCGGCCGGCGACGTCGAGGCGGAGGCCGGCGACCCCGACTACGTCGAGGCGCTGTCGTACGGGATGCCGCCGACGAGCGGGATCGGGCTCGGCATCGACCGGCTCGCGATGGTGCTGACGGGCCGCGAGTCGATCCGCGACGCGATCCTGTTCCCGGCGCTACGCGTCCGCGAAGATCGCGGGTGACGTCCGCGTAAAGGCGACGACGTCGCGCAGGATGTCGTCGAGCGTGCGCTCCGGCGTCCACGCGATCGCCCCCGACACCTTGTCGATGCTCGGCTGCCGGTGGAGCATGTCCTCGATCCCCTGCCCGTAGACCTCGTCGTACGGCACGAAGGTGAGGTCCGACTGCGAGGCGGTGACCTGGCGCACGCGGTCCGCGAGCTCCTGGATCGTCACGCGCTCCGTCGAGCCGACGTTGAAGATCTCGCCGGAGATCGAGCGCGCGTCCATCAGCCCGTGGAGCGCGCGGATCGTGTCGCGCACGTGGCAGAAGCACCGCGTCTGCGTCCCGTCGCCGTGGATCTCGAGCGGGCGGCCCGCGAGCGCAGCGGCGACAAAGCGGGGGATGACCATCCCATACTGGCCGCTCTGCCGCGGCCCGACGGTGTTGAAGAGCCGCACGATCACGCAGTCCAGGCCGCGCTCCTGGTGGTAGGCGAGCGCGAGGAACTCGTCGAGGGCCTTCGACTCGGCATAGGCCCAGCGCCGTGCGGTCGTCGGGCCGTAGAGACGGCGCGAGTCCTCCGACAGCGCCTCCGGCTCGCGCCGGTCGCCGTACACCTCGGACGTAGACGCGACGAGCACGCGCTTGCCGAAGCGGTTGCAGTACTCGAGCACGTTCTCCGTTCCCTGGATGTTCGTGACGAGCGTGTGCACCGGCTCCTCGACGATCAGGCGGACGCCGACCGCGGCCGCGAGGTGGAACACCACGTCGCAGCGGTGGACGAGCTCGTTGACAACAGACGTCTTCAGGACCGAATCGACGACCAGGTGGAAGTCCCGGCGCTCCCGCAGATGGGCGACATTTCGCTCGGACCCGGTCGAGAGGTCGTCGAGGACGAAGACCTCGATTCCCTCGTCGAGCAGGGATACTGCGAGGTGCGAGCCGATGAAGCCCGCCCCTCCGGTGATCAACGCGCTCCGGCGTTCGCCCTCGGCCACGACCGGATGGTAGTCGGCGGGCGTTAAGGATTCCGGGTCAAACGCCCGAAATAGCTTTTGACATGCGCACGCAGCGGTTCACGCCGATGCTGCTGGCCGCGACGCTCACCGTCGCCGGCGCCGCCGCCGCGGCGGGCTACGGCCTCACGGCTCCGAAGCACTACCGGGCGACGGCGAAGCTCCTCGTCACGCCGGTGGCGGCCTCGGACGAGTCGTTCGCCGGCTTCGATCTCCTCCGCGACGCGCGAACCGCCGCGGCGCTCGTCCGCACGCCGGAGGTCGCGACTGCGGTACGGACGCAGCTCGGGCTCGACCGCTCGGCCTCCTCGCTGCTGCACGACGTCCGGACGCACCCGGAGGGCGAGAGCAACGTCGTGGACGTCACCGCCGAGGACACGGCGGCCGTCTCGGCAGCGCAGGTCGCGAACGCATTCGTCGACGCGCTGATCGCCCAGCGCACGGCGACCTTCCAAAGCGAGTTGGCTGCGGCGCTCGCGCGAACGCCGACCGATGGGCTCCGCCGGCTGCAGGGCAAACCGGACCCCACGCTGCACCGGGCGTCGACCGCGCTCGCGCCCACGTCGTCGTCCTCGCCGAATGTCGCCGTGCTCGTGCTCGTCGGAGCCGGTGCGGGTCTCGCCGCGACGGCGGTGCTCTTGCTCGCGCTGCTCGCGTACAGACGGCTGGGACCGCTGTACGATCCGTTCATGACGTCGTCGCGGCCCGATCCGGGGGTCGACGCGATGGTCGACCGCGTCGAGCAGCGGCTCGCCGCACTCGCGGCGCGCGAGCGCGACCTGCAGGCGAAGATCGACGAGCTCCGCGACGCCGCGGCGGCGATGGCCGAGCGCGAACGGGTGCTCGCAGAGCGCGTGGCAGCTGTTACGAAGCGCGAGCTCGCGCTCGCGCGCGCCGCAGCGACCAACAGTGCGCCGGGGCCGGAACCGGTACCGGCCAACGGCGGCTTCAACCTTGCGACGCTCGAGCGGCTCGTCGACGAGCGGGGTGCCGCCCATCCCGAGCAGGTGGACGAGTGGGCGTCCTACCTTTACTTCCTCCGCGAGCACGCGGAGCCCGACGGTGCCCTCCCGCACAGCTTCGACGGTCTCGTGGAGGAGACGTTCCGACCGATCCTCTCGTGAGCCGTTTCTTGACACCCAGCACGGGAATCCGCCGCTCTGTGGCGACGGACACCTGGGCTACGATGAGCGTTCCAAGAAAGGGAGAAGAACTTGTTCGAACGCTTCACTGAACGGGCTCGCCAGGTGGTCGTCCTCGCACAGGACGAGGCCCGCGCGCTCAAGCACAACTACATCGGCACCGAGCACATCCTGCTCGGCCTGCTCCGCGAAGA
>Ga0182008_10002226_pt1 | contig 12288 bp, 11 predicted proteins | sample Sormic07211129_1_FD_120482 | JGI IMG/M metagenome (GOLD analysis project Ga0182008, IMG submission 120482) | Rhizosphere microbial communities from Sorghum bicolor, Mead, Nebraska, USA - 072115-129_1 metaG | ecosystem: Host-associated > Plants > Roots > Rhizosphere | place: USA: Nebraska...
ATTTCTCCGAATTCAGTTGTTGGGGGGGAATGAAGGGGCGCGAATTACTTCGCTTCGACGACCGCGAACAGGTCGTCTTCCTTCATGACCAGCAGTTCGTCGCCATCGACCTTGACGGTCTGGCCGCTGTACTTGCCGAACAGGACGCGGTCGCCGACCTTGATGTTCATCGAGATCAGGTCGCCCTTGTCGTTCTTCTTGCCAGGACCGACGGCCAGGACTTCACCCTGATCGGGCTTTTCGGCGGCGTTGTCGGGGATCACGATGCCCGAGGCGGTCTTGGTTTCGCTTTCAATGCGCTTGACGATCACGCGATCGTGCAAAGGACGAAGTTTCATTGCTTGCATCTCCTGATGGGAACGGGTTTGGGTCGGGCGTCGGCGTTGTGCCGATACCACATCGTTGGGCAGAAGGCGCTGTTAGCACTCAACTGCAACGAGTGCTAATCATAAGGGTGTTTTTTGGCTTTTCAAGGCGGGGGACTGTTTTTGCAGGCGCGTCGCGCCGCCGCGCCGGGGCCGCCCGAATGCCGGGAGGCGCGGGGCGCAATTCGTCCGACTGGCGGACCGAGGCACGCCTCGCCGACCGTGGTCCGGCATTGCGCCGGGCCGTTTCAGCCCCGCGGGGCGCCGGGCCGAAGCAGCGCTGCCAGCCTGGCGACGCCCCCGGTGCCGCTGGCCGCGCGGCCGATGAAGGCGCCCGCCGCGGCGCCGATCAGCGCCTTGCCGATCAGCGAGCGGCTGCGGCCCGTGGCCATCATGAGCAACAGACCGACGCCCAGCACGATCAGGTGCTCGCCCGGCAGGTCCGGCCGGTTGGCGTCTGCTTCCTTGACGGTCTTGATCAACGAGTCGAGATTCATGAGGTCTCCGCAACTGAAAAGCCGTTCATAGACCGGGCGCCAAGGCTTCGGTGTAGGCGACGGCCGGCGGCTGCATCCGCCGGTCGTGCCTTCACGGCGCCGGCGAGATCGCCGCGTCGACGATGGTCTGGGCCTCGGCCAGGATCCGCTGCAGGTGCTCGGCGCCGCGGAAGCTCTCGCCGTAGATCTTGTAGATGTCCTCGGTGCCCGACGGCCGGGCGGCGAACCAGCCGTTCTGCGCGATCACCTTGATGCCGCCGATCGCGCCGCCATTGCCGGGGGCATGGCTCAGCACGCTCTCGATCGGCTCGCCGGCCAGCTCGGTCGCGTGGAGCTGCTGCGGGCTCAGCGCCGACAGCTGTTTCTTCTGCTGACGGCTGGCGGGCGCATCGATGCGGTTCGAGACCGGGCTGCCGAACTCGTTCGCCAGCTCGGCGTAGAGCGCACCGGGGTCGCGGCCTGTTCGGGCGGTGATCTCGCCGGCCAGCAGCGCCGCGGTGATGCCGTCCTTGTCGGTGGTCCAGACCGAGCCGTCGCGGCGCAGGAAGGTGGCGCCGGCGCTTTCCTCGCCGACGAAGCCGAGCGAGCCGTCGACCAGGCCGTCCACGAACCACTTGAAGCCCACCGGCACTTCGTAGAGCCGGCGGCCGAGCCGCTTCGCCAGGGCATCGATCAGCCGCGTCGAGACCACCGTCTTGCCGACCGCCGCATCGGCGCCCCACAGCGGGCGGTGGCGGAACAGATAGTCGATCGCGACCGACAGGTAGTGGTTGGGCTGCAGCAGGCCGGCGCTGCGAGTGACGATGCCATGGCGGTCGTGGTCGGTGTCGCAGGCCACGCCGACGTCGAAGCGGTCCTTGATGTCGAGCAGCCGCTGCATCGCGTAGGTCGACGACGGGTCCATGCGGATCTGGCCGTCCCAGTCGAGCGTCATGAAGGCGAAGCGCGGATCGACCGTCTCGCTGACCACGCTGAGGTCGATCCGGTAGCGCTCGGCGATCGCGCCCCAGTAGTGGACCCCGGCACCGCCGAGCGGGTCGACGCCCATGCGCACGCCCGCTTCGCGGATCAGGGCCATGTCGATCACGTTGTCCAGGTCGCCGACGTAGGCCGCCACGAAGTCATGGCGGTGCGTGGTGGCGGCCTTCAGAGCCCGCTCGTGCGGCATCCGGCGCACGCCCGCGAGCCCTTTCTCGAGGAAGCCATTGGCCGCCTCCTGCACCGGGCCCGTGATGTCCTGGCCGGCCGGGCCGCCATTGGGCGGGTTGTACTTGAAGCCGCCGTCGCGCGGCGGATTGTGCGATGGCGTGACCACGATGCCGTCGGCCAGCCCGCTGGTGCGGCCGCGGTTGTAGGTGAGGATGGCATGCGACAGCGCGGGTGTCGGCGTGTATTCGTCGCCGCTGGCCAGCATCACCTCGACGCCGTTGGCGGCCAGCACCTCGAGCGCGCTGGCCGCCGCGGGGGCCGACAGCGCGTGCGTGTCGATGCCGAGGTAGAGCGGCCCGTCGATGCCCTGGGCCCGGCGGTGGTCGCAGATCGCCTGGGTCATCGCCAGCACGTGCCATTCGTTGAACGAACGCTCGAAGGCGCAGCCGCGATGGCCCGAGGTGCCGAAGGCGACCCGTTCGGTCGCGACCCCCGGGTCGGGGCGCTCGGCGAGATAGGCGGCGAGCAGCGCGTCGACGTCGACGAGGCTGTCCACGGGGGCCGGCTGGCCGGCGAGAGGGCTGAGTCGTGAGGCCATGAAAGCTCCTGGTCGATGTCCGAGTGTCTCAAAGGATGGGCCATTGGCGCATCTCGATGATGCGTTCGATGGTGATGTCGGGGTCCGGATGACCGGCCAACGCCTGCGGGGCGAGCGCGTACTGGCCCTGGCGCGGAAAGACCGTGGTCAGCCGTTCGCCCCATCCGGCCTTCATCGCCGAGAGGATGCGCGGCTTGTCGTCGATCATCACGTAGCGGCGGGCCGGATAGCGCTCCTGCACCGCATCCAGCATCAGCTCCTTGTGGATGTAGATCAGCACCCGCCCATCGACCGCCTGCCACAGGCCCGAGCGCTGCACCTTGCGCGGCTGGAAGACCGCGTCGCCATCCGACAGGATCACCGGCAGGCCGAAGCGCTGCAGGTGCGCGATGACTTGCAGGGCACCGGGATAGAGCCGTTCGGCGAAAGGGTAGTCGAGCAGGAAGCTCGACATCCGCAGCAGCCGCGGATCGCTCATGTCGGCGCCGGGCCCGCCCAGGCGATAGCGTTGCAGCGCACCCAGGTAGTCGGTGTAGCCGAGCTCGTCGCGCAGTTCCTCGAAACCGCGCCAGTAGCGCTCGGCCCCCCCGGGGCCGAGGTCGTCGACCAGGCGGCGGCGCAGGTCGTCGAGCACGCCGTCGAAGTCGAGCAGCGTGTTGTCGACGTCGAGCAAGAAGACGATGTCCTGCATTGGCGATCTCCTAGAGCAGGTCGCTCGGCACGAACCACGAGAACAGCAGCAGCTTGATCTTCACCAGCATGCTGGCCTCGGGCTCGTCGTCGTACACCGCGTTCTCGCCATCGGTGCTGACCCATTGGATCTTGTCGGTGCCGGGTTTCAGCCGCAGCTCGTACGCGCTTTCGACATTGTCGACCTGGTAGGCGTCGAGCAGGCGGTGCGCGACCTCGAAGCTCTCCAGGCGCACCCCGAGCTCGGTGTTGATGTGGGCCGAACGGGGATCGAAGTTGAGCGAGCCGATCAGCGACCACTCGCGGTCGATCAGCGCCAGCTTGGCATGCAGGCGCCCGCGCGACTGGCGGAACACCTTGCGCAGGTTCAGGCTGCGCTTGATCTGCTCGGAGCTCACTTCGTAGAGGCGTACGCCGAGGCGGAGCATCTCGACCCGGTAGTTGTTGTAGTTGATGTTGACCAGCGGCTCGTCGGTGTCGGCCAGCGAGTTGGTGGCGACGCTGATGCGGACGTCGCGGGCGCGCAGCCGGGCGAGCTGCGCCATGCCCTCCTCGCCGGGCAGGAAGTAGGGCGACACGATGTCGACGCTGAAGCGCGCCAGGTCGAGCTGCACCCGCATGCGCTCGGCCACGGTCGGGGGGCGGCGTTCGCTGGCCCACTCGCCGTCGTCGGTCTGCAGCGCCTTGGTGGGCGAGTCCGACACCGCGTTGGCCCGCGCCGGGATCATCTCGAACCGGCCCTGGGCGATCAGGCTGCCGAGCGGCGGGTCGCCGAACATGTCGGTCTCGGGCGGTGCCGGGGGCAACGGCGCTTCCTTGCGCGAGGTCCGCCGGTCGAACTCGGCCCGCAGCTCGGCGGTCGATTCGATCGCCGGCACGATGGTGTGCAGCGGGTAGACCACCTCGCTGTTCCAGTAGTTGTCGAAGATGGTCTGCAGCTCGGTCACGACCGGTCCGGCCAGCAGCATGTCGAGGTCGATGAAGTTGGCGCCCTCGCTGCGCAGGAAATACTCGTCCGCCAGGTTGCGCCCGCCCACGATCGCGAAGGCGCCATCGGCCATGAAGAGCTTGTTGTGCATGCGGTGGTTGAGCCGACGGAAATCGGCCGCGAAACCCATCCAGCGGGTGGCCGAATGGTCGCGGCCGGCCACGAAGGGGTTGAACAGCCGGATCTCCACGTTCGGCCAGGTGGCCAGGCCGAGCAGCAGCGGATCCAGCTTGGTCGTGTAGAAGTCGTCCAGCAGCAGACGCACCCGGACCCCGCGCCGGGCGGCGTCGCGCAGCTCTCGCAGAATCAGCTTGCCGGTCTTGTCGTTGCCCAGCAGGTAGTACTGCAGGTCGAGCGAGGACTGGGCGCGCCGGATCAGCTCCAGCCGCGCGTCCAGCGCGAAGGCGCCCTGCGCCAGCACCCGCGCGCCCGACAGGCCTTCGGGCGAGCTGCCGAAGGGCGCGGCGAGCCGGCCCAGTTCGTTGGACGTCGAGGCCGCAATGGCCGGGACATAGGGCGATGCGGGGACAGCCGGCAGCCCGGCGCAGGCCGACAGCAGGCAGGCGAGGGCGAGGACCAGACAGCGAAGCAGCATGGGGGAGACCGCGGCAAGGCGACCGGAAGGGGCTCCGCCCCGGATGGACGGCCCGCGGATCGTAGCCGTCCGACCATATTGTTGCGTCAGGTCGGGTATCGGGTTTCTTCGCGCGATAGGGTGTTGCCCACCCGGGAGCGGCGAAGCGCACAACGCAGAATCGCCGCGATGAGATTCTCTGCCGTCCCCACCGCTTGCCTCCTGCTCGCAGCCTGGTTCCCGGCCCAGGCCCAGGAACAGGACCAGGCCCGGGACACCGGAAGCGCACCGACGCTGGGCGAGATCACGGTCTCCACACCGGCCGGCCCGACGCCACTTTTCGATGTCGCCGGCTCGGTCGACCGGGTGGAGGGCGCGGCCATGCGCGACAGCCGGCTCGGCGTGAACCTGTCGGAAAGCCTGAGCGGCGTGCCCGGGCTGCAGATCCAGAACCGGCAGAACTACGCGCAGGACCTGCAGATCTCGATCCGCGGCTTCGGCGCCCGCTCCACCTTCGGCGTGCGCGGCGTGCGGCTGTATGTCGACGGCATTCCGGCGACCTTGCCCGACGGCCAGGGCCAGACCTCCAACATCGACATCGGCTCCGTGGACCACGTCGAGGTGCTGCGCGGCCCGTTCTCGGCGCTCTACGGCAACTCCTCGGGCGGCGTGGTGCAGACCTTCACCGAGACCGGCGAGGGGCCGCCCAAACTCGGCTTCTCGATGGCCGCGGCCAGCTTCGGCACGACCCGTACCGGGGTCATGGCCAGCGGCTCCTCCGGTGCGGTCGACTACCTCCTGAGCGCCGGGCGCTTCGAGACCGACGGCTACCGCGACCACAGCGCGGCCGATCGCGACATCGTCAACGGCAAGTTCGGCCTCGCGCTCGACGACGGCAGCCGACTGACGCTGGTCGCCAACAGCGTGCACCTGAATGCGCAGGACCCGCTCGGGCTGACGGCCGAGCAGTACGCGCTGAACCGGCGCAGCGCGGCCGTCGCGACGCAGTTCGACACCCGCAAGAGCGTCGACCAGACGCAGGCCGGCCTGACCTACGAGCGCCGCCTCGACGGCGACAACGCGCTGCGCATGATGGTCTACGGCGGCGAGCGCAAGACCTCGCAGTACCAGGCGATCCCGCCCTCCGCTCAGTCGAGCCCGACCAGCGCCGGGGGCGTGATCGGGCTGGACCGCGACTTCGGCGGGGCCGACCTGCGGTGGATCTCGCAGATGCGACTGGCCGACCGGCCGTTCGAGCTCGTCGCCGGGCTGGAATACAACAAGCTGCGCGAGCACCGCACCGGCTACGAGAACTTCCTGGGGCCGGTCGCGCGGCCGGTGCTGGGCGTCCAGGGCCGGCTGCGGCGCAACGAGATCAACGAGGTCTACAACCTCGACCCCTACCTGCAGGGCAACTGGCGCTTCGCCGATCGCTGGACGCTCGAGGCCGGCGTGCGCCGCAGCAGCGTGGACTTCGATTCGCAAGACCACTACATCGTCGGCGCCAACGGCAACGACAGCGGCAGCGCGCGCTACACCGAGACGCTGCCGGTGGCGTCGCTGCGCTACGAGGCCACGCGCGACCTCGCCCTCTACACCTCGGTGGGCCGAGGCTTCGAGACGCCGACGCTGAACGAGCTCTCGTACCGTCCCGACGGGCAGGGCGGGCTCAACTTCGCGCTGCAGCCGGCGGTCAACGACAGTGTCGAAGTGGGCGCCAAGGCGCGCCTGGCGGGCGGCCTGCTCACGGCGGCGCTGTTCAAGACCCGGACCAGCGACGAAATCGTGACCGCCACCAACATCGGCGGCCGTGCCACGTTCCAGAACGCAGGCCGCACCATGCGCGACGGCTTCGAGCTGGCCTGGCAGCACGAGACCGAGGACCACTGGCGCACCCAGCTGGCCTACACCTGGCTCGACGCCCGCTACAGCGACACCTTCTGCGCCGCGGTGCCGTGCACGGCGGCGGGCCTGGTGCCGGCCGGCAACCGGATTCCGGGCATCGCGCCGCAAGCGCTGTTCGCCTCCTACGGCTGGGTGCCGCCCCAGGGCTGGCGTGCCGGCACCGAGCTGCGCGCGCTCTCGAGCATCGAGGCCAACGACCGCAACACGGTCAGCGCACCGGGCTACGCGGTGGTCGCGCTGTTCGCGGGCTACCTCATGCAGTGGCAGCGCTGGGACCTGAATGCCTTCGCGCGCATCGACAACCTGTTCGACCGCCAATACATCGGCTCGGTGATCGTCAACGAGGGCAATGCCCGCTACTACGAGCCGGCACCGGGGCGCAACTGGACGATCGGCATGAGTGCGGCGTATCGTTTCTGAGTCCCGTACAGTGGGAGCAGACCATGGAATTCAAGGATCGACGCGACGCCGGCCGTGCGCTCGCCAAGGCACTGGAAGCCTGGCGCGGGCGGCCCGGCGTATTGGTGCTGGCGCTGCCGCGCGGCGGCGTTCCGGTGGCCTGGGAAGTCGCCCGCGCGCTCGGTGCGCCACTCGATGTGCTGGTGGTGCGCAAGCTGGGTTTTCCGGGACAGGAAGAGTATGCAATGGGCGCCATAGCACCCGGCGGCGTGCGCGTCATGGGCGAGGCGGACGCTGGCTGGCCGGTCTCGGCACGGGAGCTCGAAGCCGTCGTCGCGCGTGAACAGGCCGAGCTGGTGCGGCGTGAGCAGCGCTACCGCGGCGGACGACCGCCGCTCGATCTGGCCGGTCGCGTCCTGATCCTGGTGGACGACGGCCTCGCGACCGGTGCAACCATGCGCGCTGCGGTGCAGGCGGCGCGCGCCGGCGACCCGAAGCAGGTCATCGTCGCCGTGCCGGTGGCTTCGACCGAGGCCGTGCAAAGCCTGAGTGCGCTGGCCGACGAGGTGGTGTGCCTCTTCACGCCGAAGCACTTTCGTGCGGTGGGCCTCTGGTACCAGGACTTCACGCAGACGAGTGACGAAGAGGTGGACAGGCTGCTGGCGTGAGGCTGCCAGGAGACGGCGGGGTCGAGCAGGGGCGGCCCCACGCCGACGGCGTACTCTGCTCCGCGAATGTCCCCCGCCCTTCGGGCTCCTCCTTTATTTCGCTGCGCAGAGCACGCCATCGGCGTGAGCCATCACGGCGGTCGTTGATCGACCGGCACAACACGACGTTTCCCGTGGCGAGGGCGCCGGGTGGTCCCCGCAGCGAAATAAAGGAGGAGGCGAAGCCGGGGGACATTCGCGGAGGGGACTACCCGGCGCCCTCGCCACCGCCCGGGATGCACCCGAGCCAAACCCGGCCCCAAAGAAAAAGCCTGCGAATGCAGGCGCATCCGCAGGCTCGGGGAGGCTGAATGCCCGACGGGATCAGAGGCCGGCGGCAGCGCGCAGCGCCTGCGCGTTGGCCGTGCTTTCCCAGGTGAACTCGGGCTCTTCGCGGCCGAAGTGGCCGTAGGCGGCCGTCTTGCCGTAGATCGGGCGCAGCAGGTCGAGCATCTGGATGATGCCCTTGGGACGCAGGTCGAAATGCTCCTGGACCAGTGCGGCGATCTTCTCGTCGGAGATGACGCCGGTGCCTTCGGTGTAGACCGTCACGTTCATCGGCTTGGCGACGCCGATCGCGTAGGCGACCTGGATCTGGCACTGGCGCGCCAGGCCGGCGGCCACGATGTTCTTGGCCACGTAGCGCGCGGCATAGGCGGCCGAGCGGTCGACCTTGCTCGGGTCCTTGCCCGAGAACGCGCCGCCGCCGTGCGGGCAGGCGCCGCCGTAGGTGTCGACGATGATCTTGCGGCCGGTCAGGCCGCAGTCGCCCTGCGGGCCGCCGATGACGAAACGGCCGGTCGGGTTGATCAGATAGCGCGTCTCCTTGAGCCACTCCTTGGGCAGCACGGGCTTGATGATCTCCTCGATCACGGCTTCGACGAACGAGGCCTTCATCTTGGTCGGCGTCTCGCTCTGGTCGGGGTGGTGCTGGGTCGAGAGCACCACGGTGTCGATGCTGTGCGGCTTGCCGTCGACATAGCGCATCGTGACCTGGCTCTTGGCGTCTGGACGCAGGAAGGGCAGGCGGCCGTCCTTGCGCAGCTGGGCCTGGCGCTCGACCAGCCGGTGGGCGTAGTAGATCGGCGCGGGCATCAGCTCGGGCGTCTCGTCGCAGGCGTAGCCGAACATCAGGCCCTGGTCGCCGGCGCCGGTGTTGAGGTGGTCGTCGCTGGCGTGGTCGACGCCCTGGGCGATGTCGTTGGACTGCTTGTCGTAGCAGACCATGACGGCGCAGCCCTTGTAGTCGATGCCGTAGTCGGTGTTGTCGTAGCCGATGCGCTTGATGGTGTCGCGCGCCACCTGGATGTAGTCGACGTGCGCGTTGGTCGTGATCTCGCCCGCGAGCACCACCAGGCCGGTGTTGGTCAGCGTCTCGGCGGCCACGCGCGAGCGCGGGTCCTGTTCGAAGATCGCGTCGAGGATCGCGTCCGAGATCTGGTCGGCCACCTTGTCGGGATGGCCTTCGGAGACGGATTCGGAAGTAAAGAGGAAATCGTTCGCCATGTGTTTCAAACTCCGTAGCAGCAGGTCAATTGGCGCGTTGCCAACCCGTTTCGGAGCTCTGGCGAACGCTTTAGCAGTAGTGTTTAACGTCGCCCTGCAAGTAGTTCCATAACTCGGCGACAATTTGCATTCTATCCGAGCCGCGCTGTACCCTGCGCGCGCGTCCCTCTCCATCCCCATGTTTCGATGATTGCCTTGTTCAGATTGCTCGCTCGTGTTCCGCTGCCCGTGATGCATGCGGTGGGCGGCTGGTTGGGCTGGCTGGTCTGGTGGTTCGCACCCGACTACCGCCGCCGTTTCCGCGAGAACGCCGAGGCGGCGGGCTTCACGCCGGCGCAGTACCGCCCCGCGATCGCCGCCGCCGGCGCCATGGTCGGCGAGCTGCCCTGGGTCTGGGCCCGTCCGCGCGACGAGAGCCTCTTGCCGCACATCGTGCGCTGGGACGGCATCGAGGCCTTCGAGGCCGCGCTGGCCGCGCGCAAGGGCGTGATCCTGGTGTCGCCGCACCTGGGCAGCTGGGAAACCTTCGGCCAGGCGGTGGGCGAGCGCTTCTTCAAGGACTACGGTCCGATCACGGCCCTGTTCCGGCCGGCGCGCAAGAAATTCATGGCCGACCTGATCGCCGGTTCGCGCGACCGGCCCGGGCTGCAGACCCTGCCGACCACCGTCTCCGGCGTGCGGGGCCTGATCCGAACGCTGCGCGGCGGCGGCTACACCGGGCTGCTGCCCGACCAGGTGCCGCCGCTGGGCCAGGGGGTCTGGGCACCGTTCCTGGGCCGGCCGGCCTACACGATGACCCTGCTGCCGCGGTTGGCGCAGCAGACCGGTGCCCGGGTCTTCCTAGGGGTCTGCGAGCGGCTGCCGCGCGGCGCCGGCTATGCGATCCGGTTCGTGCCCTTCGACGGCACCGCGATGAGCGACCCCAAGGCCACGCCGGAGGCCGCCGCCACGGCGATGAACGAAGGCATCGAGAAGCTGATCCGCGCCCTGCCGGGGCAATACGTCTGGGACTACGCCCGCTACAAGCAGCCGCGCGCCGAGGCGGCGGTGGAGGCGGCGACATGAGCAAGCTCACTTCGAAGCTCGGCATCGGCTTCATGCGGGCACTGGCGCACGTGCCGTTCCCGCTCGTGCGCGGCTTCGGGGCGGTGCTCGGGCGCGTGCTGCACGTGCTGGCAGTGCCGCGGCGGCGCGTGGTCGACACCAACCTGGCGCTGTGCTTTCCGACCCGGTCGGAGGCCGAACGGCGCCGCATGGCGCGTCAGACCTTCGTCTACGTGGCGCAGTCCTGGTTCGACCGCAGCTGGCTCTGGCATGCGCCGGAGGCGGTGGTGGCGCGCCGCCTCAAGGTGGTGGGCGCGGCCGACGTGATCGAGGAGATCGCCCACGGCCACGAGCCGATGATCCTGTTCGCGCCGCATTTCTACGGCCTCGACGCGGCCGCCACGGCGCTCACGATGCACACCGACCGGCCGTCGACCACCATCTACACCACGCAGCGCGATCCGATGATCGACCAGTGGGTCAGCGAGGGCCGCAAGCGCTTCGGCAACGTGATCACGCTGAACCGGGTCGACGGCATCAAGCCGATCGTCGCCGGCCTGCGCAAGGGCGGCCTGCTGTACCTGCTGCCGGACATGGACTTCGGCCGCGACCAGACGGTGTTCGTGCCCTTCTACGGCGTGCAGGCGGCCACCGTGCCCTCGCTGTCGCGCTTCGCGCGGCTGGGGCGGGCCAAGGTGGTGCCGGTGGTCTCGAAGCTCACCCCCGACGGCTACGAGATCGAGGTGCTGCCGGCCTGGAAAGACTTCCCGAGCGATGACCCGGTGGCCGACACCGCCCTCATGAACCAGCGCCTGCAGGGCTACATCGACACCATGCCGTCGCAGTATTACTGGGTGCATCGGCGCTTCAAGACCCGGCCCGAGGGCGAGAAACCAGTTTATTGAGTCCGGCGCAGGAAGGCCTCGATCTCGCCGGCGACGAACTTGGGCTGCTCATGCACCACCCAGTGCGTGGCGCCCGGCACCCGGACGATCTCGAGCTTCGGCACGTAGTCCTCCAGGCCTTCCAGCAGACCGGGCAGCAGCGCCTTGTCGTCGAGCGCCCACAGGACCAGGGTGGGTGCGGCGACCGTGAGCTTGTCGTGGGGCATCTCCGGCATCGCGGGCGCCGGCTGGCCGGGCATGGCCGGCTTCAGCGGTGTGACGCGATACAGGTTGCAGGCGCCCTTGAGGCCCGCATCCCAGACCTTGCGGTACTGGTCCTTGACCGGCTCCGTGAGCCAGCCGAAGCCATCGGTGCCGGCCTTCATGCCGAGGAACATGGGCCACATGCGGCGGTAGTCGTCGGCCGCCAGCAGCGCCTCGGCATCCGGCCGGGCCAGGAAGTTCATGTAGGCGCTCGCGGCCTGCTGGTCCGGGTTGTTCTGCAACTCGCGGGCGAAGGTGCCGGGATGCGGCGAGTTGATGATCACCAGGCGTCCCAGCCGGTCGCCGTGCCGGTTGCCGAAACCCCAGCCGAAGGCGCCGCCCCAGTCGTGCGCCACCAGCACCTCGATGCGGCCGGCCGGGTTCTCGCTGGCCGCCAGTTCGGCGAGGTCCTGCACCAGGAGGTGGGCCCGGTAGGCCGAGACCTCGGTGGGCGCGCTCGACTGTTCGAAGCCGCGCAGGTTCGGTGCGATGCAGCGGAAGCCGCCGTGCTCGGGCGCGGCGAAGTATTCGAGCAGTTCGTCCCAGATGAACGCGGCCTCGGGAAAACCGTGCAGGAACACCATCAGCGGCCGGCCGGGCGCGCCGGCCGCGCGGCAGCTCAGGGTGGTGCCGTTCGGCAGTGCGCGGGCGAAAGTCTCGATCACAGGCTGTCTCCTTCGTTGTCCATGCGGCGAGGAGGCCAGCGCCGGATTCAGGG
>Ga0182008_10002228_pt1 | contig 12283 bp, 13 predicted proteins | sample Sormic07211129_1_FD_120482 | JGI IMG/M metagenome (GOLD analysis project Ga0182008, IMG submission 120482) | Rhizosphere microbial communities from Sorghum bicolor, Mead, Nebraska, USA - 072115-129_1 metaG | ecosystem: Host-associated > Plants > Roots > Rhizosphere | place: USA: Nebraska...
AACTTCGGCATCGACGTGATCAACCAGATCAAAATCGAAAACCCGCACTTGTGGGATGCCGAGATGAAGGAAGAAGCTTCGCAGATGATTCTGCAAGGTACTCAGCTGGAGATCGAATACGCGCGGGACACCATGCCACGCGGTGTACTCGGCATGAACGCGGCGATGATGGAGGACTACCTGAAGTTCATCGCTAACCGTCGTTTGAGCCAGATTGGTTTGAAGGAAGAGTATCCGGGGACTACGAATCCGTTCCCTTGGATGAGCGAGATTATGGACTTGAAGAAAGAGAAGAATTTCTTTGAGACCCGGGTTATTGAGTATCAGACTGGTGGGGCTTTGAGCTGGGATTGATTTTTAGATTCAGTATCCACTGAGCCAATTAAAAAGGCCCGTAACGCATAGCGCGTTCCGGGCCTTTTTCGTCACGCCGAAAAAGTAACGTTTTTGCACATTACTAAGCGGTTCGCGCTGCATGGGGTGTTGCGAATCCCCCGGAAACAGCTGGTCAGGGACTGGTGCAAGGGTATGCGTCATGGTGCACAATGGCACCACTATCATTATTGGTCCCAAGCTTATGGCTCGCTCCCCCATCGCTCCTGATCGAAAGACCGTCAGGACCTCAGTCATGTTGCCTGAGGACGTCCACTTCCAAGTGCAAGCTCTTGCCGACGCAAATCACGTTTCGTCCGCCTGGGTCATCCGCATGGCGGTGCAGCGCTTCCTGGACGAGCACCAGGGCCAGCTGGAACTGCCTCTTCGCCTGTCTTCGCGACAAGGATCTGATTCATGAGTAAAGATGTCTTTCTTCGTAAACTCGCGCGCCTCCAAACCTCTGCGAAGCCCCGCGTTCTGGATCTATTTTCCGGCTGTGGTGGAATCTCACTAGGCTTCGAGTCCGCAGGCTTCGAGATGCGGGGCTCTGTTGAATTTGATCCCGATGCTGCCAGATCGCATGGCCTGAACTTCCATGACGGCGCCGAAGCCCACAGCCAGCCGATTGACATTACAAAGACATCTCCGGCTGATCTCTGCCTCAAGCTTGATTTAGGCAATGTTGCAGATGCCTTCGACATCGTAGTGGGTGGCCCTCCCTGCCAAGCATTTGCTCGAGTGGGCAGGTCCAAACTCCGCGAGATTGAGGAGCATCCCGAAGCGTTCATGCATGATCCGCGTGCGCAGCTCTACAAGAAATATCTGGAGTACGTAGACGCGTTCCAGCCACTTGCCGTGCTTATGGAGAATGTACCCGACATTCTGAACCATGGCGGCCAAAACATTGCCGAAGAAACCTGCGAGGTCCTGGAAGCCAAAGGCTACATATGCGGCTATACCTTGCTCAACGCTGCGTTTTATGGTGTCCCTCAGATGCGGGAACGGATGTTCCTGATCGCATACCGACGAGAGCTGGGGGCAAGCGTTTCGTTTCCATCTCCCAGCAACTGGCTGATATTGCCGCCTGGATATGAGGGCTCTCGCTCCGTCGCGCTCAAGTCATTGCGCAATTTGACCGATCAGGCTCACTCTTATATAGAACCACCCGCTGCAACCCCTGACCTCCCGCCCGCAGTAACGGCCGAAGACGCACTAGCCGATCTTCCAGCAATCAATGCTCGTGAGCTACTTGCTGCCGGGAAAATCACCCGTGGTGCGCGCCGCTTTGACAGTCCGGTCAGCTACAGCCGCAGAAAGCCTTCTGCATATGCAGAACTGATACGCACATGGCCAGGCCACGAAGCCCCCCAAAACGGGCTGGTGGATCATGTTATCCGCTATCTGCCACGGGACTATGAGCTGTTTGCCCGCATGAACCCAGGTGATCAATATCCGGAGGCATATGCGCATGCTATGGACATGTTCCAGGAGCGTTTGGCGGTGGCTCGGGCCAGCGGAGAGAACCTCGCTGACGATTCATCAGAGTACAAAGCTCTGAAGGATTCGATTGTGCCCCCATATGACGCAAGCAAGTTTCCAAATAAATGGCGGAAGATGTGGCGTGACCAGCCAGCACGCACACTCCTTGCACATCTGGGCAAGGACGGCTATAGCCACATCCATTACGACAGCAAGCAAGCCCGGACCATATCGGTGCGCGAGGCTGCACGCCTGCAGTCTTTCCCAGATGGTTTCCGTTTCAGCGGAACTATGAACCCCGCCTTCAAACAGATCGGCAATGCGGTTCCGCCCCTGATGGCCAAGGCTCTGGCCACTCATATGATGCAAACAATTAAGCAGGCAATCACACAAAAGGATATGGCAGATGAGCCTCGTCGAGCGGCAACAGCAGTTTCTTGAAGCCGCCCAGAAACACTTCGGCACATCAAAGGCAGTTCGCCCACGAGAACTGTTCGGCGTCTCGAACAGTGCCAAGATTGTTGAGGGTGGCATCCAGCTTGGTGTAGTCAACCTGGATAACGTCAGAGAAGACACCGAGGCCCTAATATTTGGCTGCGTTCTCCGATTCCCGCCAGAAGATGAGGTTTACTTTGCCGTACTGGTTCGCAAAGACAAAGCGAACTTCCTTGAGCGCTTAGCCGAGATGAAACGCCTGGGCGCTGCTGCAAAGGGTGCCGGAGAAGACTCGGAGTTTGCGCTAGAAGCTGCTGGCGATAGTGATGGGCCGTCGGAGTCCCCAGGAGCCACTATCAAGTACAGCGCCAGGAATAACCTAGTGCCTATCTATCTGGCTAGGGATGGGCGCCTGTGGCTACGCAACGCCAAATTCTGGGACAGCCTAGCTTTCGACCTCTCACCTTTCGGGCCCTCAACAGAACCGGACGAGATCGTTGTTGCACTGTATCCGCCGACAGCGTCCGCAAGGCGCAGCCTGCTTGCCCGCGAATTCATCGGATGGCTAGGCAGTTTGGTCGGCAGGGAAAAAATTCACGAACTCCTCGTCTGGACGGATACGGCGACGCTCAGCCCAGCCATGCTGCGCATGCCTCCAACCCTTCCAATCGAAGAAATAGAGAAAGCCATCAAGACTCTGGGTGGTCATTATCCAAATGGAGAGGTTCGACGGTTTCATGCTGCGCTGAACTTCCTAGACCATAAGCACTTCGTGATCCTCTCCGGACTTTCAGGTACGGGAAAGACGCAACTGGCATTGAAATATGCACGAGCGGTTCACGGCTTGACCTCGAATACAACCGCCGATCCATTGCTTTTCGAGTGCCCGGTTCGTCCAGAATGGACTGATCCTACTGGGCTTACGGGATATTACGACGTACTAACAAACCGCTACGTCGTGCCGACCTTTCTGGAAGCCGTGCTGGTCGCGACAGCGCACCGGGACTCTCCAGTATTTGTAATCCTCGACGAAATGAACCTCGCGCGGATTGAGTACTACCTCTCTGACATATTGTCAGCCATCGAAACCCAAGGAGCTCTGCAACTGCACTCAAACGGTGTGCCTCTGGAGGGAACCACCGGTGCCAGTGTCCGGGCGGAAATCCCCTTACCTTCTAACCTCTTCATCATCGGCACAATTAACATCGATGAGACAACCAATCCTGTCAGTGACAAAGTACTTGATCGGGCATCGGTGATTGATATGTCTGCGGTGGATGTCTCGGGTTTCATGGCCTCACTGACTGAACATTACCCCGAACTGCAGAACGCGAAGGATGCATCCGAACCGAAACTAACCGAAATCCACAGGCTCTTGGAGCAATACGGCCTAGGGTTTGGTTACCGGGTGATTGAGGAGTTTGTGCGATACCATGCCTTCGACGCCAAGTATCTGCAAAACTCGGCTGACAGTGTCACAGACCAATTACTGGTACAAAAAGTCCTGGTCAAGCTGCGTGGTTCCGAGCGCCAGCGTCCACTGTTGAATGCTCTGGACAAAGTCTGCAATAGCCTCCCCAGCGCGCAGAAGTATGTTCGTAGACTACTGAGTGATCTAGATGAGTTCGGCTCCTTCCAGGCGATGCGTTGATAATGACAACGCTACACGTTCAGAGCGAAAACGGAGGGCCTGCGTGGCAGGTCTGGCCGACACAGGAAGTAATTCCCAGCGGTTCGATCAAGGAGGCTTCTTCTTATCTGTTTGAACTACGCGATAGCGACAATGCACTTGATGCCGATCTTCTGATCGACGATGTACCTGTCGAGGCATTGCGTTCTCGCCAGCCCCGCGTTGCGCGCTGGCGATGGACGCCTGGTTTCCACGCCGGCTCTGTAGAGGTAGCTCTACGCCTCCCAGGCACGGGAGTACGCCGCTTCGAAATCACTACTGATCCTGATCTTCGCAAGCTCACTCGTAACGACTTTGACGCAATGGTGCGTGAGGTTTTGGAAGATACCTTCGCACTTTTCTCACTTAGTGCTTTTCGCAAGGGCATCGCACGCCAGTCAGGTAGTAAACCACCACCATTGGCCCGGCTAGAATTTCTTCGCTCGCGGGCCGAGGAGATTAGGCAAACGATTGAGGCAATCAACCGCTCCCCCAGACATTTCCTTCGCGCCGAACAGATAACCTTACCCTTCCATCGCGCAGTGCGTGCGACAGGACCGGAAATTATAAAGTCGCTCCGGTCCGGACTTATCCGAACGGAAACCAGCAAGCCATCCCGGTTACCTGCTGCGCTCGGCGGACGCCTGCCAGCACAGATCACAATACGCCAACGTCGCAACAGCGTAGACATTCCGGAGCACCGACAGATCAAGGCATGCCTCCGGTCTTGGGCAGCTTGGTTGTCAGGCGTCGCCGATGTGCTTGCCAAGACAAGTCGTAGCAACGACTCGGATACGCTTTCTACAGCCGGCAGTTGGGCTGTTCGTACACGGCGAATTGCACGTCAGCTCAACGACGCTGCCGGCTCAGGCTTTATGACAGAGGTCACCGACAGCCCACCCATGCTGCAGATGTCTTCGCTGTTTCGCAACGACCCTGTTTACCACCGCTTCTACCGACTCTGGCAAGACATGAATCTGGGCCTCGCCGCTCTGTTCGGCGACTTCTTGCAAATGCCGCTGGCCAGAACATACGAGCTGTACGAGCTATGGTGCTTTCTGCGTCTCCTTCGCGCGGCCGTTCTAGAGTACGGTTCGACCGGTGTAGATCTGAGCAATCTGTTCGTAACCAATGCGGCCGGTGGTGTAACGATTTCCGCAGGTGCCGTTATCGTTTCAGTCAGCCCTGACAAGGTCTTGTGCTTCCAGCGTCAGTACCGTGAGTATTGGGTAGAACCAAGTGGCGAAGGCAGCTTCAGCCGAGTCATGGTGCCCGATGTGGTTCTGGCAGGTACCGGTTTTGGCACCCCAGGGAGGCAGGTAATTGTCCTGGATGCGAAGTACCGCATTAATGACGGTCTGAATGATGCGTTGAGTTCAATTCACATGTATCGCGACGCACTGGTGCAAGAGGCTAACAGCGGAGAGATTGAGGGTATTGTTACAGCCGCCTACCTGCTAACACCGCACACTCCAGCCATCAACGCCGACTTCAAAAATACGCCTGTACCGGGACGGCTTTTCCACCCTCAGTACCGGGATAAGTTTCGCTTCGGTGCTATCACCCTGCGCCCGGGGATGAGCAGCGACGATCTGCGAAATAGCTTGAAAACCATCGTCGCCGATGCTGTCGGATAGCTCTGATGGCTGATGTACTTACCCCGGAGCAGCGCAAGCTCAATATGAGCCGGATCCGTGGCCGCGACACTAAACCGGAAATGATTATCCGGCGCGGACTTCATGCCCGAGGTTTTCGATATCGATTACAGGATCGCAAATTGCCTGGCCGTCCAGACCTTGTGTTTCCACGCTATCACGCCGTAGTCTTCGTCCATGGTTGTTTCTGGCATGGACATAATTGTCCGATGTTCAAACTTCCAGTAACCCGCCAGGAATTCTGGGCCACAAAAATTGCGTCTAATCGTGCCAGAGATGAGCGAGTAATTGGAGCTCTGCTAAAACTCGGATGGCGGGTCGCGAATGTATGGGAATGCAGTATCAGAGGCCCTGCTAAACTTAGCGACGAAGAAGTTATTACAAGATGCCAGAATTTCCTGCTTTCCGACGAAGTCACTCTGCTAGATATCTCCGGAGCTACTAGAGCACATGAAAAAAATCAGCAATAAACCCGACGAAAGCGTAATAGACCTGTCAATCCTTCACGATCTCAAGCTTCTAGCACTACGTGCAGCAATCGACCGGGAGGCCAGAAGTCGTGGTTTGAATTTTAGTGTTGGCGAAGTCGGTGAGAAACTGGTGATCGGCATCTTTAAAGAACGCCCCGATCTACCTGTCCTGGCTCCTGCCCCTAGAGGCACAAAAAATATAGATGCGATCTCCCGGGAAGGAAACCGCTACTCGATCAAAACACTCCAGAGAGCAAAAAAAACAGGGACGATTTACCCGGACCAGCTTAATAACGAGCGGCAACTCTTCGAATTCATCCTCATCGTTTTAATCCATGAAGACTTTACATTAGATCGAATCATCGAGCTCGATTGGCACCAATTCTGCGCCGTCCGGAGCTGGGATATCAGAATGAATGCTTGGTACGTAGCCCGCTCCAACCGAGCGCTAAGTGTCGGTCGTCAGATTTATCCCAGGCCTGCAAGTCCAACTGCCTTGTCCTCAGCAACCAGCCTCACAGGGAAAAGTCCAGGCACCTCAATCATGCCCACTTTTGAACAGTGAAGGCTTCAGGCATATGTATTGCACTTTCATGCGGTTGCCGCGGCGATGGCAAAGAAATAAGCGCAGTGCGGCCGCGCTGCACTAAAGACCGCTACCACACGGTGTCAGCGCCGTTTCGGTGCCGACGCGCATGTCCATCGGACCGGAGACCAAGCAGATCGAATCGACGCGGATAATTGCAGTAGATCTCGTAGAAACGTCGCGCACGCGGCGCCGTTGTCGGCGGGCCAATTCACTACAACCGTGCCGCGTGCGTGGGTGATTTCGATATGGATCGTGGCTTGGTTGTTGCTCGGCGGCTGCGTCATGGCCCGCACGTTCAGCGGGATGAATGATTTTGCAGCGCCAGTTTTTTTGTGAATGAGCCCGGATCCATTTATGTACTAGGTTTGCGTTGAGGCCGTGGTGCAGGGCAACCCCGGCAGTTGATGCATCGGACTGGGCGTATTCCTGAATAATTTGGGCTTTGACAGTCTTGATGTAGGAGCGTCGTTTGGGCGGCATGAGGGATCATGCTTAAAAAGGCCTGAGAGGGTGTCCAGTTAAAAATGGTGGACACCATGTCGGTGCTTAGCGGGGTAAGAAGATGGGTTCATCGCACCCTTACCAACATTGAGCGAAAAAAATATCTATATTATCCAACAGTAAATCGAGATACAAACTCTTACCCTACCAAGCATTTACACTAACAAAACGCTTATTCGCAGGCTTTCCACAATAACTTTGCGAGCATCCCATAGTATTCAGTCAGGACCTGCCTCAAGCCAATCACTCCCGTCAAGTAGTGATCGGTAGCCTGGACCATTACTTAGCCGATGCCTTAGCAATAAAGTTTGCAAACTCCCTAGGTAGCAACTCCATCATCTGCGACGGCTGTAAAATATGAGTATCATAAGTCCGGCTCAGCCTTCTCACTGCCAACGCAAGTCGACCCACTCCACCTTTACCCGACGTGTCGCCGCGCTTGCGCTTCTTAATTGGCTTAACACGACTTGCCGCCCCCGTCAGAGGCTCGCCACCTTTCATATACATCGCATTAGCAGTTTGGATATAAGCGCGATGGTAGACAACATTCTGTCGAGACGTAAGCTGCTCAGAAAGATCACCCCAAGTAGGCATTTCAGCACTAAGCATTACTAAAGCTTCGGGCCCATGTCGCCAGTACATCTCAAATGATGTCCGTGCAAGATGACGATACGCGAGCGATCCGGAGTGACCTTTTCGCTCGATACGGTAGTGCCAGTATTTACTCATTTTCTTCCCAAACTGAGAAAAATAAGCGATCGTTAACCACTCCCAAATACCGTCATTTTTTTGAGCGAGGAACAACTTAGCATCAAAATTCTCACACAAAAGATCGTGAACATACTTGCCGAATTCAAAGCGATTCTTGAATATCTTAGTAAGATCAATCTCAACGTCGACGGCCACCGACGCATTTGAAGGTTCGTCCAGCAATTCTTTAGGTGGTAATTCACTGGGAGTACGTCGATCCAACCATTCACGGTAGATTTTTTTTCCAGCATCAGTCAACTTATGAATCTTCATCCTTCTCCTCCTTCTTTCGCGCTTCGAGCAATTGCGTCGCTATCTTGAAGCGATTACAAAAGGCTGCTGTCACTCGCGTGCTCCAATCCGCCTGCTCTTCCTCGTTGTCTTCGCTAGGCTCATCGGTGATTCCATGTAGAAGGAGCCAAGCTTTAAAGTCCTCCCAAGTCGACTCAGATAGTTTGGCCGGATCCCTCGCAAGCCATTCTGCTAGCCGGCGAACCACCTCAGGAAGAATTAGTCCGGTAAAGAACTTATCGGCTTCAGCTTCAACTGAAGAATGATAGATATCTTTATTAAATCGCAAAATAGCTCTTCCGTCGCTTTCGAGAATTTGAATTTCCCAAGGGCGCTGCCCCAGTTCCGCTGGCTCAAGCGCAATGAAACTCGTAGTGTCACCCTGTCCATCAGGTCGAATATTCTCTGCCGCGGCAACAAGCAACGAGTCTGCTGCCTGGACGAGCAAGACTCGAAACAACCATGTCCCCTCATCAGCGATTTCACTGAGAACAACAAAACCTTTGTTCCAATCTGATACTTCACCAAGATATACTCGCTCTTCCGAGTTTCCTCGTTTCACAATTACAACCACGCTCACTGCGGGGTGTACTTCAATTCCCGAAAGGTCGAGGCGCGCAAGACTGAAAGCCAAGCGTTTCGCACTCTCATCGAGGATTATCGTAATACGGCTTTTCTCGATGTCGATAAGACCCGTTGGATTACTGAGCGCTGATAAGCGTGGCATCAACCGCCTCCTCATACTTCAACCGTATACGCAATCGAAGGTTCTTATCAAACCCAATCAGTGTCAAACTAAAATCCGTATCCTCAATAGAAAAACTCAAATTATTCAAATCAGTCTCAAGTATCGTGTATCCAAAGCCAGTCACTGTGAAGATCTTGTCCTTAAGATCAAAATCTAAAGGGTCGTATTCACTAAAGGCATCCTTATCCAGCCCCTCATATGCAAATTCGACATTCACGGTAAGTGGTAAATGCGCATTTGCAAGCGCCCCAGCAGAGGCTGGGCGAATTCTACAACCTTCGGTCAATGGCTCGATTATAAGAAGTTTGGGATATGGCGACGGAATATCGTTCGGCAGCTTCGGTTGTGTTCCATTGGGTGATTTCTTGCCTTTCGTCTGCTCTTTGGAAGTGATGCCGGGCGCAGAAAAATATTTCGCCAACAATTTAAAGTCTCGCTTTTGATCACCCTCGGTGAGCACGTCCAGCAGCTTAACCATCGCGTTGCGCACGATCGCCACGACTGTGTCCCCAGAGCGATAGTATTCGGTCAGCCTTGGCAATTTATTGTTCCACCGCAGATGAGTGGCCTCTTCAGCGCTCAACAATAACTTGGAAAGTTCCAAGTCGTTGATGAGGGTCAGTCCACGGGCTCGAAAACGCAACTTCCCCCCCCCTACCGGCTCTTCACCAATTAACAAATCGCGTCGAATCACAGCTTGCTCCGGCATTTCCAAGTCGCCGGGATGGCACAAATGAACGTCGAAAGCGCACTCAATAGCCCCGCCCCCTTTTCGCGGCTTGATCATCAATGGGAATCGGACTGCGATCGACTCTTCAGAATTGAATGCAGATCGCATCTCCTCCAATTGATCGGAGCTAAAATTCGCCTCTGTGATCTTGTTTGCAGAATCAACAATCTTTGCGGTGACGACCTCATTCTTTGAGGACTTATCGATCGCCTGAACAAGAAAGTCACGATATCCCTTGGTTGTGCAGGTATGTAGTTCCCGCGCGAGTTTGTCCGAGAGATGCTGGTCTGCTAAAGCGATAATCGTTGCGCGAGCGATGGTCGTGCCCTCGATGTTCACAATAAGCTTACCTTGATAAATCGGAACGAAAAACTCGGCTATGGTGATCTGAATTGCATCTGCTGTATTTACAACCTTTGGTGCAGGAATCACCAGAGAAAGGCCCGGTTGAGTGGATGTTCGTTGAATACCTAGCTGTTCCCGAAACTGCTCAATCGAAAGCCCTACTTGGATAGGTAGGACGCGTTGGTCGGGCCCTTCTCCTTGCCATATCCCCCAGTATGCATCCCGCTTCCATTTATGATTGCAGTAGTCGTAATCGCGAAGGAAGGAGCTTGCACCAAACAGCGCTTCATCCTTACCATCGTTGCGTACGGTATAACCGAAAATCGTTCTAATACCACTGGTACTGAAGTAAGTAATCTTCCCTTGCCCTGCGCCTCCGTTTCCAGAACCGTGTTCTTTACCGCCCTCCCCCTCACGAAACCAGAATGCGTTCCAGTTCTGCCCTTCACCATCAAGCTCCGGATTGTCAATGCTGCCCGTAAGTCCGGATGTTCCAAAGTCTTCCACGACCAAACAGTTGGTTACCTTCTTCATATCGATCTGCTGGAGGTGCGGAACCGACTGATTGAACCGATTGAGGTGTTCATCCGGCAGGAGTTCGCTGAGGAAGCTATTGTTATCGACGATTGGATGATTTCGTAGCGTTACTTCAACTCGTTCTGCCGAAGTATCGCGTGCGTCCAGCGCGTTTTGGAAGACCTCCCTCAGAAGAATTGACAACCACTCCCGCCGCTCCTTGGCAAAGTTGTTCTCTGATAGGCTGCGACCCGTACGACCCAGTCCGGGCCTGATGTAACCCCAATGTGCGGTATTTACACTAAAGGCGGAAGATGGTTGATTCACTCTTTTCTTCTCCTTTGAACTTTTCTTTCAACTCGTCCAATTCACGCTGAAGGGCGCGAATAATTTTCCCGGCATCCTCCGATTCGTATTGGTAATTTTTCTTGTTTGCTAGGTTACCCACCAACCGAATCTGCTTGATTGCAGCTGTGACCCTACTGTTCGCCAAGCTGACAAAACGCTCGCGCGGGTCACGCGTCACTGGCATGGAATCAGAATCTCGACTCTTCTGTTCGCTCATGTACATCTCCTACATCTTTAAATATTAGTTACACCTCATGAAAATACCAATTCTTTATCGGTATATATATTTGGCTACATATCGCTTTTGTAGCGGATCCTTGCTCCATGATCAGTTCTGCATTACTGATAATTTGCTAGGCAGCTTAGGAAAATGCCTACACGGTCCGTCCTTAACCTCCCAAGCGGTGGCTCATCCCCTGACAACGCGCCTAAGAAACGCGTCAAGTAGCGGCCTGACCGCTCCCGAAATATGCGGCTTTCTTGTACCTGCGGCTCCCGGCTGCGCGTCTTAAAATCTCTGCTATGTCGGGAGTGGACTAATACAAGCCCCGTAAGGGGAATATGTCCGGCCTTCTACTTGAGGTTTCTTAACTCCCGACGCCTTAGCCCTAAGAAAGCTACAAGTAGAGGTAATGGAAATGCCTATCCAACTCCGCCCTTCGACTCGAAGGCAGACTGAATCACCACCAATACACACAGCGTCAGCGACAGTTACAGCCACCATCGTCTCCACCCGCCATAACCAGCCGTTCCACACCATCTGACTCGAATCCCAAGCATGGTTCTGCGCTCGCGACCTAGGCCGTTTGCTTTGCCGCCATCTCAAATCCCACGCTCTTCGTAAGCTCGACGCCGACCAAACTAGAGCCCTCACGTTCCTGTGCAATGGCACCTATCAGCCAACCGTGATGATCAACGAATCAGCGACCTACACCACGTTGGTGCACCACTACACCCCGGAAAATCGTAACCTTCGCCAATGGCTGACCAATGAGATCATTACAGTAATGCGCGATGAGCATGCCAATCCAGGCACTCACATTCCCAGCCTCAGCCTACTGAAATGGGCAGAGCTGTCTGTAAGCATGCTGCAGTGGCAGAACGAGCCATGGATCAAATTGCAGGACTTACCTGTAGTTTTAACTCATCCACACATGGATAAAGTCAGATCGAGTGAGCGCAAACGATCTTGGTGGGATGCACCCTCTCGCTTTTTTCGTTTCTAATACCCTTCCCACTCAAGGACCCGAGCCCGCCATGAAATTCGACCTCGCCTACTGCCTCAGCCTCGACGAAAAACTGTCGATCTATGACGTGCGCGATTTGAATTTCGACGAAACCATGGAGTTCGATTCCGCCAAAGAGCACTTCCAGTGCCCCAA
>Ga0182008_10002232_pt1 | contig 12248 bp, 8 predicted proteins | sample Sormic07211129_1_FD_120482 | JGI IMG/M metagenome (GOLD analysis project Ga0182008, IMG submission 120482) | Rhizosphere microbial communities from Sorghum bicolor, Mead, Nebraska, USA - 072115-129_1 metaG | ecosystem: Host-associated > Plants > Roots > Rhizosphere | place: USA: Nebraska...
AAGCCGAGCTTGCCCTCGGCCTCGAGTGCCTTGAGGCGGATGACGCCGGTCGTCGTCTCCTCCGTGCCGGCGATGATGTCGCCGAGCTGCTCGCGCCGCGCCGAGTGGAGGACGCCGATCACGTCGGCTCCGTCGTCCATCGTGAAGTGCGGCTTGTGGTCGACCGCAGCCTCGATGTGCGAGTAGTACGTCTCGTGGTCCTCGCCCTTGATGGCGAAGGTCGAGATGTCGTACTCCTCGACGAGCGCCGCGGCGACGTCGTCCTGCGTCGACAGCGGGTTCGAGGCGCACAGCACCACGTCGGCGCCGCCCGCCTTGAGCGTCCGCATGAGGTTCGCGGTCTCAGTCGTCACGTGCAGGCATGCGGAGATGCGGTAGCCGGCGAGCGGCTGCTCCTGCTCGAAGCGCTCGCGGATCGCGGAGAGAACCGGCATCTGCCGGTCGGCCCACTCGATCCGGCGCTTTCCCTCGCCCGCGAGGGCGAGATCCTTGACGTCGTATCGCTTCGTCGTTGCCACGGTGTTGGCTAGCACCTGTCCCTTCGTAGCTGTTATGCGACCTCGAGGAGCCGCTCGTGCTTGCGCTGCTCCCACTCGACCCAGGCGAGGTCGTCGGCGCCGGCGAGCCAGCCGTCGACGGCCCTGCGGAGCTCGGGCTCGCGCCGGAGCCGCGCCGCAAAGACGAGATCGGAGATCTGGAGGTCGAACCGCTTCCGGAGGTCGGCGAGGGAGCGGAGCTGGTTCAGCTCGCGCAGCCGGTACAGCCGGTACCCCCCGCCGGTGCGGCTCGGGACGACGAGGCCGGCCTTCTCGAGGTAGCGGAGCATGCGCGGCGACCAGCCGGCGCGCGCCGCAGCCTCGGTGACCTGGATGCCGTCCACGCCCGTACCTTAACACGAACGTGTTAAGGCTCTGAGGTGCCCGTGCGGCCGTACTTGTCGTCGAGCCGGACGACGTCGTCGAGCTGCGGGGTCGAGACCTCGAGGATCGTCGTGTCCTCGAGCGCGGTCACGCGGTGGACGGTGCCCGGCCGGTAGCGGAAGCAGGCCCCCTCCCCCACGACCTCCCTGTTGAGCGCCCCCTGGCCGGCGTCGCCGAGCTCGAGCTGCGCGCGGCCGCTCTCGACGTACCAGCTCTCGTCCTTCTCGTTGTGGAACTGAAGCGAGAGCGACTCGCCCGCCTTCACGAAGAGGATTTTCCCGACGTACTGGTCGGCGACCGCCCAGATCAGCTCCCAGCCCCACGGCTTCTCGACGCGGCGCGGCTCGAACGCCCACTTGTCGAGGCTCTCGTAGTTCGGCGACTCGATGCTCATGAGACGACCCTATGCGGGCGCCACTCCGGATGCTCGGACATGTAGGCCTCGGCGCTGCGGAGATCCTTCGGCGTGTTCACGGTCAGCCAGATGCCCGTGTGACGGAACCCGCGGAGCTTGCCCTCGGCGGCGAGCTGCGGGAACGTGCTCTTCTCGTGGTCGCCCTTCTCCGGCAGGCGGTCGAGCGCCTCCTCGCCGAGGACGTACACGCCGGAGTTCACCCACTCCTCGAGGAGCGGCGCCTCGCGGAAGCCGGTGACGGTGCCGTCGTCGTGCAGGTCGACGATGCCGAACGGCGAGCGAACCTGCGCACAGACGATCGTCGCGGCGGCTGCGCTCGCGTCATGCTGCGCGAGCAGCGCCGGGAAGTCGACGTCGAGCAGCTCGTCGCCGTTCATCGCGAGCACTCGCCCCGCCTCCTTGCGCTGCGACGCCGCGAGCCTGAGGCCGCCGCCGCGGCCGAGCGGTGCGGGCTCCCCGACCGGGACGACCTCCGCGCCGAGGCCGCCGAGCGCGTTCACGAACGCCTCCTCCTGACCGGTGCGGCACGCGACGATGACGCGCGTCACGCCGGCGCCGACGAGGCGGGCCACCGTGTACTCGGCGAGCGGGAAGCCGGCGACGGGCACGAGCGGCTTCGGCAATCCCTGCGCCGCCTCGCCGAGCCGCTCCGCCTTGCCCCCCGCGAGGAGGAGCGCCTCCATCAGGCGCGCACCTCCGGTTTGCGGACGGGCTCCGCAGGGCTCGCGTGCCGCGGCCGGCCGATGCCCTCGTAGACGAACCCGGCCGCATGCACGGCCTCGGGGTCGAGGAGGTTGCGGCCGTCGATGATCACCGGGCGGGCCATCGCATCGCGGACTTCCTGCGAGGCGAGCTCTTTCAGCTCCGGCCACTCGGTGACGATCACGGCCGCGTCGGCGTCGCGAACGGCGTCGAGGATGCTGTCCGCCTGCTCGATGCCCGGGAGGTCGGCCGGATGTGCGACCGGGTCCCACGCGCGGACCTCCGCCCCTTCGCTGAGCAGGCGGTAGGCGATGACGCGGCTCGGCGCCTCGCGCATGTCGTCGGTGTGCGGCTTGAACGCGAGCCCGAGCAGCGCGATGCGCTTGCCGTGCAGCGCGCCGAGATGCTTGACGAGCTTCTGCACGACGCGCCGCTTCTGGAGCTCGTTCACCTCCCACACGGCCTGCAGGAGCATGAACTGGTAGCCGCTGTTGCCGGCGAGCTGCTTGAGCGCGGTGACGTCCTTCGGGAAACAAGAACCACCGAATCCGATCCCGGCGTGCAGGAAATGCGGCCCGAGCCGATGGTCGAGCCCGACGCCGCGCGCGACGTCGACGACGTCGGCGCCGACGAGGTCGCACACGTTCGCGATCTCGTTGATGAAGCTGATGCGCGTCGAGAGGAATGCGTTCGCCGCGAGCTTCACGAGCTCGGCCGACGGGACGTCCGTGCGCACGACTTCGCTCTCGATGCCGTGGTGCAGCCCGACGACGCGCTCTGCATCCTCCGGCTCGAACGAGCCGACAACGATGCGATCGGGATTCATGAAGTCGCGGACCGCGCTGCCCTCCGCGAGGAACTCCGGGTTCGAGACGTAGCCGACGTTCGTCAGCCCGCGCGCGTCGAGACGGCGGCGAACGACCTCGCCGGTGCCGACGGGCACCGTGCTCTTCATCACCACGATCGGGCGGCCGGGGATGTCGCCGGGCAGCTGGTCGACGACCGACCACACGTAGCTCAGGTCGGCGTCGCCCGACTCGGTCGGCGGCGTGCCGACGGCGACGTAGAGGAACTCGGCGCCGTCGACCGCGTCGTCGACGTCGAGCGTGAACTGGATGCGGTCGCGGTTGCGCTCGATCACCTCGTCGAGACCCGGTTCGTAGATCGGGATCTCGCCCGCGCGCAGCTGCTCGATCTTCTCCGGGACGACGTCCCGGATCGTCACTTCGTGGCCGAGCTCGGCGAAGCACGCCCCGGTGACAAGGCCGACGTAGCCGGCTCCGAACATCCCGATCTTCGCCACGGCGCCAGGTTACTTCGTGAGCGGATGGAGCCCGCGGGCGATCGCGAGCATCGTCTCGTTCGACAGCTCGTCCCGTAGCGTGTTCATGACCCAGTATGACGCACCGCCCTTGCGGAAAGCGATCATGTGGATGTTCCCGCTCGTCGTATAGAGGCTGAACACGCGGCCGGTCTTCTTGTCGCGGTACTTCCCGGTCGGGTTGCGAAGGATCGGCGCGTCCGTCCAGTTCGTCTCGATCACCTGGTAGTAGATGTTCCCCGCGCCCGTGACGAAGGTGAGGACGAGCTCGTGGTCGTGCGCGGACGGCTTGAACACGCGCACCGGCGTCATCGACGTGAACCGCGAGCCGGAGGCGATCACGGTCGGCAGCAGCATCGGGAACGGAACGTGGAAGCCGCCCACGTACGGCCGCGCGTCGAAGGGCGAGACGTGCGGCGGCTGCTTCGGCGGCGGCGCCTGGATGTGCTGCGCCGGATCGGCGACCTCACCGCCGAATGCGGTGCCGATGACCGTGACGGTGAGCGGGTTGTTCGCCTCCTGCGCGTAGCCGGCGATGTCGGGCGGGAGCTGTGCGACCTTCGTGTTGCTCCCGAGCGCTTGCTGCAGCGCCGCCGCCGCGCTCTTTGCGCCCGGCTGGACCGGGTCGTAATACACGTAGCTGTCGTAGTAATCCTGTCGGGGTGCGTTTGCGGGCACGGACGGCGGCAGCTGCACCGTGTGGAAGCCGGCGACCGCGAGCTTGAACGACGTGTCGCGCGCGAGCGCGATCTGCGTCGTCCCGTTGAGCACGAGCGTCGTCACGTCGGCGGGCCTGATCTGTTTCGCCGCATGCACCTTCGGCTTGCAGCCGATCACCTGGCAGTTCGCGCGGGTCGAAAGCGTGACGTCGGGATGCAGGAACGTCTGTGCGGCCGTCTGGACGTCCTGCGGCGTCGTGCACACCTCGGCGTTGAAGAGGCCGCACTCGGTGAGGTTCGGGATCTGCGTGCGGAAGAGATGTCCCGGCGGCAGGTGGTAACCGAGGCCGACGTACGACTGGATGACGCTGAAGGACGGTGCACCGCCGCCGGCCTGCGCGACCTCCACGCTTCCCTTGACCGCGCCGATCAGCCCCGGGATGCCGGTGAGCGAGAAGCTGCTCGCCAGGCGGTCCTTGAGCGCGTCGAGGAACAGCTGCTGGCGCGCGAGCCGGTAGAGATCGGAGTCCGTGTGCCGGAAGCGCACGTAGTCGAGCGCCTCCTGGCCGTCGAGCTTCTGGTAGCCGGGCTGCAGGTCGATCTTCGCGTAGCCGCCCGGCCCGCCCACCGTGTTGAGGTAGCGGTGGTCGACATCGACGTAGACGCCGTGCAGCTTGTTGACGATCAGCTTGAACCCGTGAAAGTCGACGGTGATGACGTAGTTGATCGGGATGTTCGTCAGGTGCGCGACCGTGTCGAGCGTTCCCTGCTCGCCGCAGATCGTCCACGCTTCGTTGACGCGGCCGTTCGTGCGCGGCACGTCGGAGCCGTTGCAGTAGATCGGAACCTGAAGATCGCGCGGGAACGACATGAGCGACAACGTGTTGTTCGTCGGGTCGCCGCGGACGAGCATGATCGTGTCGGAGCGCGACTGCTGTCCCAGCGACGCGTCGGCGCCCTTCCGCGTGTCGTAGCCGATGATCAGCGCCGTCGCCGGCTGCGTCGGTGACGCGATCTTCTGGACGTGCTTGTCCTTCGACGTCGCAATCGCACCCTTCGTGTGCGCCGCGACCGCGTTGACCGATTCCCGCACGTAGAGGTAGAGACCGCCGGCGAGCCCCGCCGCCACGACGAGCAGCGCGAGCAGGATCCAGCCGAAGATCGCGGCGGCCGTCTTCCTACGGGAGCGCGGCGGGGGAGGCGGCTGCCGGTAGCGCCGCATCGGCTCGAGCACCGCAGGCGGCAGAACGGCATGACCGTTGCCGTTCAGGGTCGCTGCGCGACCGAGTCCTCTCTTCGTGGTGGTCCGCACGGCGCCTGAAGCGCCACCTTAGCGCCCGAGGATGAGAGTCCTCTCAGAGGTCGAACCGGGATGAGCGACTGTGGCGCGCGGCCGCGCTATGCAGGCCCGACGAGCGTCATCCCGGTTCGACCTCTAGACAGCCATTTCGGGCTGGACGACCGCCCCGTCGCGCATCGCGACACGCCTCGGGGCCCGGGCCGCGAGGGTGGCGTCGTGGGTCGCTACGACGATCGTGGTGCCGTGCCGCTCGCCCAGCCCGGCGAGGAGGTCGATCACGTCGGCGCCGGTCTTCGTGTCGAGATTCCCCGTCGGCTCGTCCGCGAGAATGACCCGCGGTTCGTTCGCGAGCGCACGCGCGATCGCGACGCGCTGCTGCTCGCCGCCCGAGAGGTGCGTCGGGAGATGGTCGACACGCGCCGCGAGGCCGACCTCCTCGAGCAGCGCACCGGCGCGCTCGTCGAGCGCGTGGCCGCGCACACCGTGCGGTGCGAGCGCCGCCTGGACGTTCTCGAGCGCAGTGAGCGTCGGGATGAGGTTGAACTGCTGGAACACGAAGCCGAAAGCATTCAGGCGAAGGCCGGCGAGCGCGCGGTCGTCGAGCGTGTGCAGCGGCCGCCCCTCGAAGACGATCGTGCCTGCGTCGGGACGGTCGAGCGTCCCGAGCAGCTGCAGCAGCGTCGTCTTGCCGGACCCGCTCGGCCCCTCGAGCGCGACGAACTCGCCGGCGCCGATCGTCAGGTCGATGCCGTCGACGGCGCGCACGATCGACTCGCCGCGGCGGTAGAAGCGGGACACGCCTTCGAGCTCGAACAGCGGCTCGTTCACTCGACCCTCCGCATTGCCTCGGCCGGCCGGAGCCGAGCCGCGCGCAGGCCGCCGGCCGCGCCCGCGACCAGGCCGCCGGCGAGCGCGAGGACGAGCCCGAGCGCGACGACGAGCACGCTGAGCGGCGCGTGGAGCGACAGCGTCTCGTGTGCCGTCCGGGCGGCCGCGGAGCCGAGCAGGTTGCTCGAGGACCCCGTCGTCGAGCTCGCGGTGAGCGTCGGTCCTGCCGCGCCGATGATGATCGCGGCGACGACGCCGAGCAGAATCCCGACTGCGCCGCCGAGCGCGCCCTGCGCGACCGATTCGCTCACGACCTGGCGGACGACGAGACGTTGCGTCCACCCGATCGCCTTCAACGTCCCGAGCTCCCGAACCCGCTTGCCGACGGAGGAGAGGGTCAGCAGCGCCGCCATCAGGAACGCCGCAGCCGCGACGATGATCTCGAGCACGAGGCCGAGGTTGTGCGTGAGGTTCGCCGCGTCGACGAGCGAGCCGGTCACGCGGTCGGCGACGTCCTGGGCCGTCGCGACCTGCGCGCCCTGGAGCTGCTGCGCGATCTCGCTCTTCACGCGCGAGACCGACGAGCTCTTGTCGGCGCGAACGAAGACGACGTTTGCGACGCCGGGTTGGTGCGCGAGCGCCTGCAGCTTCTTCAGCGGGAGGTAGACATCAGCGGTCTGGCCCCCGAGCGGCGGCGAGACGAGGCCGATCACCGTGAACGTCGTGCCGTTCAGGTCGAGCGAGGAGCCGACCTTCAGCTTCTGGCGGGAGGCGTAGCTCGTCGCGACGAGTGCCTCACGGCCGCCGGCGACGGAGAAGTAGCGGCCCTTCGTCACCTGCTTCGGCGTCAGGAGGCCGATGCCCGGCTGCGTCTGGTCCACGCCGCCGATCGTGTACGGCGTCGTCTTGATGTTCGTCTGCGGCGGGTCGAGCACTTGCTGCAGCGTCTGCTGCGGCGTCCGGAACGTGCCGATGAACGTCCGCAGCCGCGCAGACAGGCATTTCTGGAACGCGCCGCGGAAGAAGCCGCGCCGGCCGCTGCCGTTGCCGCCGCCGCCGCCGAAGCCGTCCTGGCCCTGCGGCCGGCCCTGCTGTTGCTGCGGCGCCTGTCCGAACGTCGCGCCGTTCTTCTCGAGGCACTTCTGGAGCGCCTGCTGCTCGGCGGGCGTGAGCGGCGTGATGGTCCGGCGGACGCGGAAGGTCTGGCCGCCCGTCTTGAACTTCGCGACGATCTTCGGGACGACGCCCTCCTGGTGCTCTGCGATCAGCAGCAGTCCCTGCGCGGACGCTGCGACGCCGGAGAGCTTCGACACGGTCGCGCCCTGCGACGTCGGGAACGTCAGCTGCGTGCCGGGAAGGAAGAAGTCGTGGACGAAGTGCTGCCCCGGCTTGCCGAGCTTCGAGAGATCGGTCAGGACCGACTGGTTCGACTGGATGACGTCGCGGAAGCTCCCGCCGCCGCCCGGGCCGCCGCCGCCGAAGCCCTTGTTGTCTGTCTGGACGCCGCGCGTCACCGTCAGGTCGGTGCCGATCCCGGACAGCGGGTCGAGCGCCGTCCTCTGCGCGCGGTCGAGCCCGCGCGACAGACCGGAGATCGTGATGACGAGCGCGACGCCGAGCCCGAGCCCTGCAACCGTCAGCAGCGTGCGAACGCGACGCCGCGAGAGCTCACGCAGGACATAGCGCGCGTAGAACACGCAGAGGACTGTGGCATTGTCACCTAAGGAAACGCTGTGACTTGCCTAAGAGACGCGCGCGGCGAGCCGCTGTGCGAGCAGTCGCGCGAGCGGCGTCAGCAGCGACCTGTCGTACGAGCCCTTCGGGCCGGCCGCCGACAGCAGCACCGACGTTCGTCCCTTGCCGAGCGCCACGACGTCGATGTCGTACGGGACGGCGCCCTTTCCCGTGAGCTCGAAGCTGAAGGCCAGCGTCCGCTCGGCGTGCACCGGCACCGGCTTGGCGGCGGCCGTGATCGTCACCTTCACGCCCGTCATCTTCACCAGGAGCTCGGTGATGCATGTGCGCAGCCGGCGCAGATTGACGTTCCGCCAGTCCACGAGCGCCATCGCCGTCGTCTCGTACACGTCGACTTCGGAGTCGACACTCGCCGCGCCGCCGCGTGGCGAGTCGAACGTCGGGTCGACGGAGCCCGTCTGAATCAACTTCGACTCGTCGGGATACGCGGAACAATCAGCGTCGCTCGACGCGCCGCCGTTGCCCTTCTCCTCGGCCCAGCCGGCGGCGAAGTCCGCACGCGTCAGCGCGATCGAGCGCGCGAGGCGCATGTCGGCGGCGTTGTGCCGGGCCGTCGGGTCCTTCGGCCCGGCGAGCGCAAGCGACGGGACGGTCCCCAGAACCACGAGCGCGACCAGCACGACCCCTTTCACCTCGGGGTCAGTATCCCAGATTCGGCCGGAGCCAGGCTTCCGCCGCCTCGAGCGGCAGCTCCTTGCGGCGCGCGTAGTCCTCGACCTGGTCGCGCGCGATGCGGCCGACCGAGAAGTACCGCGCCTGCGGATGCGCGAGGTAGATGCCGCTGACGCTCGCGCCGGGGAGCATCGCGAACGACTCCGTCAGCGTGATCCCCACCTCCTCCGCGCCCAGCAGGTCGAAGAGCTTCCGCTTCTCGCTGTGATCGGGGCACGCCGGGTACCCGAACGCCGGCCGGATGCCGCGGTAGCGTTCCTGGATCAGTTGTTCGTTCGGCAGCTTCTCGCCCGTCTCGTACCACTCGCGCCGCGCGACCTCGTGCAGGGACTCCGCGAAGGCCTCGGCGAGCCGGTCGGCAAGGGCCTTCGCCATGATCGCGCGGTAGTCGTCGTGCTCGGCTTCGAATCGGGCGACGAGCTCGTCGAGGCCGATGCCGGCGGTGACCGCGAACGCGCCGAGATGATCGCTGCTCGGTGCGACGTAGTCCGCGAGGCAGCGGTTCGGCCGCGAGTCGCCGTAGGCGGACTGCTGGCGAAGGAGGCAGAATCGGAGCTCTCCGTTGTCATGTTGGACAACGATATCGTCGCCGTCGGACGCCGCCGGCCAGAAGCCGTAGACGCCGCGGGCGCGGACCGGCAGCTCGTCGAGGAGCGCGAGCGCGTCGTCGTAGAGCTCGCGCGCGGCCGGCCGGTCGAGGATCGCTGGGAACTTCCCCTTCAGCTCCCACGCGTGGAAGAAGAACTGCCAGTCGATGTACGGGCGGAGCTCCTCGACCGTGCGCTCGACGACGCGCGCACCCGTGAACGCGGGCGTCTCGAGCACGCCGTCGAACGACACGCGTTCGGCGTTCGCCCGCGCGTCTGCGAGCGCGAGCAGCGGGCGCCGCTCGCGCTCGGCATGCTGCTCGCGCAGCGTCTCCTGCGCGTCGCGGTTCGCGGCATCCAAGGCCGAGCGGCGCGCGGGGTCGAGGAGATCCGAGACGACGCCGGCCACGCGCGACGCGTCGAGCACGTGCACGACGGGTTGTGAATACGCCGGTGCGATCCGTACCGCGGTGTGCTGCCGCGACGTCGTCGCGCCGCCGATCAGCAGCGGCGTGTCGAGCCCCCGCCGCTCCATCTCCTTCGCCACGTCCACCATCTGGTCGAGCGACGGCGTGATCAGCCCGGAGAGCCCGACGACGTCCGCGCCGACGTCGCGCGCCGTGTCGAGGATGACGTCGGCCGGCACCATGACGCCGAGGTCGTGCACCTCGTAGTTGTTGCAGCCGAGCACGACGCCGACGATGTTCTTGCCGATGTCGTGCACGTCGCCCTTGACGGTGGCGAGGACCACGCGGCCCTGCACGCGCACGCCGCCGCCGTTCCCCTTCTCCTCCTCCATGTACGGCTCGAGATACGCGACGGCGCGCTTCATCGCACGCGCGCTCTTCACGACCTGCGGCAGGAACATCTTCCCCGCGCCGAAGAGATCGCCGACGACCTGCATCCCGGCCATGAGCGGGCCCTCGATCACGTCGAGCGGCCGCGCAGCCTCGCGGCGCGCCTCTTCCGTGTCCTCCTCGATGAAGTCGACGATCCCGTGCACGAGCGCGTGCTCGAGCCGCTTCCCGACCGGCGCCTCACGCCACGAGAGGTCGAGCTCGCGCTTCGTCCCTTCGCCGCGCACGTTCTCGGCGATCTCGACGAGGCGCTCGGTCGCGTCCGGACGTCGATTGAAGAGCACGTCCTCGACGCGCTCGAGCAACTCGGGCTCGATGTCCTCGTAGACGACGAGCTGCCCGGCGTTGACGATGCCCATGTCGAGGCCCGCGCGGATGGCGTGGAAGAGGAATGCGGAGTGCATCGCCTCACGGACGACGTCGTTGCCGCGGAACGAGAACGAGAGGTTCGAGATGCCCCCGCTCGTCTTCGCGCCGGGACAGCGCTCCTTGATCTGCGGCAGCGCGTCGATGAAAGCGCGCGCGAAGTCGTTGTGCTCCTCGATGCCCGTGGCGACCGCGAGGACGTTGGGGTCGAAGACGATGTCCTCGGGCGGGAAACCGACCTCGTCGACGAGCAGGCGATACGCGCGCTCGCAGATCGCCACCTTCCGTTCGGTCGTCTCCGCCTGACCTTTCTCGTCGAACGCCATCACGACGACGCCCGCGCCGTAGCGGCGGACGGTGCGGGCCTGCTCGAGGAACGCCTCCTCTCCCTCCTTGAGCGAGAGCGAGTTGACGATGCCCTTCCCCTGGAGGCACTTGAGGCCGGCCTCGAGCACCTCCCAGCGCGAGCTGTCCACGACGATCGGCAGGCGCGCCACCTCGGGCTCGGTTGCGACGAGGTTCAGGAACGTCGTCATCGCCTGCACGCCGTCGAGCAGGTCGGCGTCCATGTTGACGTCGAGCAGGTTCGCGCCGCCGCGCACCTGCTCGAGCGCGACGTCGAGCGCCTTCTGGAAGTCGTCTCCCTCGACCAGACGGCGGAAGCGGGCGGAACCGGTGACGTTGGTCCGCTCGCCGACCATCACGAAGGTCGATTCCGGATAGATCGAGAACGGCTCGAGCCCGCTGAAGCTCGTCGCGTGCGGCCGCTCCGGCACGGCGCGCGGCGTGACGTCTCGCACCGCCTCGACGATCTGGCGCACGTGCTCGGGCGTCGTCCCGCAGCAGCCGCCGACGATGTTCACGAGCCCGTCGCGCGCGAACTCGCCGAGGAAACGGCTCGTGTCGTGCGGCTGCTCGTCGTAGCCGCCCATCGCATTCGGCAGCCCCGCGTTCGGATAGCACGCGACCCAGGTCGTCGCGAGCTTCGAGAGCTCCTCGACGACCGGCCGCATCTCCGTCGCGCCGAGCGAGCAGTTGACGCCGACGACGAGCGGCCGTGCATGCTCCACCGACGTCCAGAACGCGTCGACCGTCTGACCCGAGAGGTTGCGGCCGCTGCGGTCGATCGCCGTGAACGAGAGCCAGCGCGGCACCTCGGGCGCGACTTCGAGCGCGGCCGTGATCGCGGCCTTCGAGTTGAGCGTGTCGAAAATCGTCTCGATCAGCAGCAGGTCGACGCCGCCTTCGACGAGCGCGCGGATCTGGTGCGCATAGGCATCTGCCACCTGGTCGAACGTCGCGGCTCGATAGGCAGGATCGTCGACGCGCGGCGAGAGCGAGAGCGAGACGTTGAGCGGCCCGATCGAGCCGGCGACGAGCTTGCCACCCACCTCGTCCGCGACCCGTCGCGCGATCCGCGCCCCCTCGAGATTCATCTCGCGGACGACGTCGGCGTCGAAGCCGTAGTCCGCCTGGCCGATCGTCGTCGCCGTGAACGTGTTCGTCGTCGCGATGTCCGCGCCCGCCGCGAAGTAGTCGCGGTGGATCCGCTCGACAACCTCTGGACGGGTGAGGTTCAGGAGGTCGGGATCGCCGGCGACGTCCCGCGGGTGGTCGCGGAACCGGTCGCCCCGATAGGCCTCCTCGCCGCGCACCTCGCGCTGGATGAGGACGCCCCACGACCCGTCGAGGATCGCGATCCGTTCCCTGAGGATGTTCTCGAGCTGCTCCATCTCCGTCCCGTTCATACCCGGGAGCGGCGTGCTCTCGGGCTCTTTAGGCGTTTGGTAACCCGGTCGCCAAGCTGCCTCTTCAAAGCTCTCCGGGTAGTCCGAGCGTAGCATTGCCGCCTTCTGGTAAACGATG
>Ga0182008_10002234_pt1 | contig 12242 bp, 11 predicted proteins | sample Sormic07211129_1_FD_120482 | JGI IMG/M metagenome (GOLD analysis project Ga0182008, IMG submission 120482) | Rhizosphere microbial communities from Sorghum bicolor, Mead, Nebraska, USA - 072115-129_1 metaG | ecosystem: Host-associated > Plants > Roots > Rhizosphere | place: USA: Nebraska...
ACCGCCGCGGCCCAGGTGCAGGATCTGGTCGTCGGTCATGCCCTCGACCATCGCGCGCAGCCGCTGGTCGCCGCCGAAGAAGTGCTCGCGGATGTACGCGCCGGACTCGGTGGCATACGTCTGGAACTGGCCGTCCGGCGTCGTGTTCATCTTGTTGACGAGGAGGCCGTCCCGGTCCTGCGCGAGCAGCGGGTCCCAGGAGCGGTCCCAGATGAGCTTGATCACGTTCCAGCCGGCGCCGCGGAAGACCGACTCCAGCTCCTGGATGACCTTGCCGTTGCCGCGCACCGGTCCGTCCAGGCGCTGCAGGTTGCAGTTGACCACGAAGGTCAGGTTGTCCAGGCCCTCGCGGGCGGCGATGGTCAGCTGGCCGAGCGACTCCGGCTCGTCCATCTCGCCGTCGCCGAGGAACGCCCACACCCGGGACTTCGAGGTGTCGGCGATCCCGCGCGCGTGCATGTACCGGTTCATCCGCGCCTGGTAGATCGCGCCGATCGGGCCGAGGCCCATGGAGACGGTCGGGAACTCCCAGAAGTCCGGCATCGAGCGCGGGTGCGGGTAGCTCGACAGGCCGTGCGGGGCCTTCGACTTCTCCTGGCGGAAGCCGTCCAGGTTCTCCTCGGTGAGACGGTCGAGGAGGAAGGCGCGCGCGTAGATGCCCGGGGAGGCGTGGCCCTGGAAGAAGACCTGGTCGCCGCCGAGGCCGTCGTCCTTGCCGCGGAAGAAGTGGTTGAAGCCGACGTCGTACAGGGACGCGGAGGAGGCGAAGGTGGCGATGTGGCCGCCGACGCCGATGCCGGGGCGCTGGGCGCGGGAGACCATCACCGCGGCGTTCCAGCGGGTCGCGTTCAGGACCTTGCGCTCGATCTCCTCGTTGCCCGGGAAGAACGGCTCGGCCCTGGTGGGGATGGTGTTCACGTAGTCCGTGCTGCGCATCTCGGGCACGGCCACGCGCTTCTCGCGGGCCCGCTCGATGAGCCGCAGCATCAGGTAGCGGGCTCGCTCGCGGCCACGCTCGTCGACGGCGGCGTCGAGGGAGTCGAGCCACTCCTGGGTCTCTTCGGGATCGAAGTCAGGAACCTGACTCGGAAGGCCGCCAATGATGATCGGGTTGCGATCGGATCCGGAAGCCACGCTGTTCCTTACGTGTCAGAGGGCTGCGTAGAGCAGCTTTTCGGTATGCCTGCACCGTTCCCCATCGTGGACCTCGGCGAAGCAAACGTCATCTCTACTGAGAGGTAACCGAGACCTGAGGGAACCCGGCCGGGTTCTCAATGCCACAAAGGGGGCAGAAAGGTGTGGTGTAGGTCACTAACGCCAGTGACGGCGTGCCTGGAGTTGCGGTGACACAGCCAGGAACGTCACCGTTTCGGCGGTCTGAACGGCCGGGTACTTGCGCGATCCGCCCCGCCCGTGTGGACTACGGCCAATGCTTCGCGCACGCGCGTGGCTGAGAGATTCCCAAGACATGATCAGGAGGCAACCCGTGAGCGCGACCGCGGACCACGCGGAGACGAGCCCTGCCGTGAGGCTGGGGTTCCAGCCCGAGCAGGTGGTCCAGGAGATCGGCTACGACGAGGACGTAGACCAGGAACTCCGCGAGGCCATTGAGGAAGTCATCGGCAGCGACCTTGTGGACGAGGACTACGACGACGTCGCCGATGCCGTGGTGCTCTGGTTCCGCGACGAGGACGGCGACCTGACCGATGTGCTGGTGGACGCCACCACGTACATCGAGGAGGGCGGCTCGATCCTGCTGCTGACGCCGAAGACCGGCCGTGACGGCTACGTCGAGCCCAGCGACATCTCCGAAGCCGCGACGACGGCGGGCCTGTCCGCCTCCAAGAGCGTCAGCGTGGGCAAGGACTGGAGCGGCAGCCGGCTGGTGACGCCCAAGGCGGCCAAGTCCAAGAAGTAGGCAACCTCGCAACAGGCCACCTCGAAGTAAGCCACCCCGGACGGGCCGAGTCTTCGCTCGGCCCGTCCGTCGGCTCCCGGTGAGCGCTGCGTAGGGTTGGGTCCACCACCCGAACAGCCCCACCGAAAGGGACGTATCCCGATGGCGATCCAGGTCGGCGACAAGGCCCCCGACTTCGAGCTCAAGGACAACCACGGCGCGACCGTGAAGCTGTCCGAGTTCCGCGGCCAGAAGAACGTGGTCCTGCTCTTCTACCCCTTCGCCTTCACCGGCGTGTGCACCGGTGAGCTGTGCGAGGTGCGGGACAACCTGCCGCAGTTCTCCGACCGCGACACCCAGGTGCTCGCCGTCTCCAACGACTCCATCCACACCCTGCGCGTCTTCGCCGAGCAGGAGGGCCTCGACTACCCGCTGCTGAGCGACTTCTGGCCGCACGGCGAGGTCTCCCGCGCCTACGGCGTCTTCGCCGAGGACAAGGGCTGCGCGGTGCGCGGCACCTTCGTCATCGACAAGGAGGGCCTGGTCCGCTGGACCGTCGTCAACGCCCTGCCGGACGCGCGCGACCTGAGCGAGTACGTCAAGGCGCTCGACACCCTGTGATTCTTCGTTTCCAAGCCATGCGTCGGGCGGGAACCCGTCACTAGGATCGATTCGTTGATCCGATGTCAAACGCACGGCGGGGCGCCCCGCCCCTGAACCCAATGGAGGACTCGTGGGAGTCAGCCTCAGCAAGGGCGGCAACGTATCGCTGACCAAGGAGGCCCCGGGCCTGACCGCGGTCATCGTCGGTCTGGGGTGGGACGTCCGCACCACGACCGGCACCGACTTCGACCTGGACGCCAGCGCGCTGCTGCTGAACAGCTCCGGCAAGGTCGCCAGCGACCAGAACTTCGTCTTCTTCAACAACCTCAAGAGCCCCGACGGCTCGGTCGAGCACACCGGCGACAACATCACCGGTGAGGGCGAGGGCGACGACGAGCAGATCAAGGTCAACCTCGCGGCCGTCCCGGCCGACATCGAGAAGATCGTCTTCCCGGTGTCGATCTACGACGCGGAGAACCGCCAGCAGTCCTTCGGCCAGGTCCGCAACGCGTTCATCCGCGTGGTGAACCAGGCCGGCGAGGCGGAGATCGCCCGGTACGACCTGAGCGAGGACGCCTCGACCGAGACCGCCATGGTCTTCGGCGAGCTGTACCGCAACGGCGCGGAGTGGAAGTTCCGCGCCATCGGCCAGGGCTACGCCTCGGGCCTGCGCGGTATCGCGCAGGACTTCGGCGTCAACGTCTGATCGACCGCCCGGCCGGTTCGTACCCTCCGGCGCCGCACCACCCGGTGCGGCGCCGGAGGGGCAGTACCACCACACACGCACGTCTCGGGGAGGACCAGCATCATGGGCGTCACGCTCGCCAAGGGGGGCAATGTCTCCCTGTCCAAGGCCGCACCCAACCTCACTCAGGTGATGATCGGGCTCGGCTGGGACGCGCGCTCCACCACCGGAGCCGACTTCGACCTGGACGCCAGCGCGCTGCTGTGCAACAGCGGGCGGGTGCTGGGGGACGAGTGGTTCGTCTTCTACAACCAGCTCAAGAGCCCGGACGGCTCGGTGGAGCACACCGGCGACAACCTCACCGGTGAGGGCGAGGGCGACGACGAGTCGATCCTGATCGACCTCTCCAAGGTGCCGGCCCAGTGCGACAAGATCGTCTTTCCGGTCTCGATCCACATGGCCGACGAGCGCGGCCAGACCTTCGGTCAGGTCAGCAACGCCTTCATCCGCGTGGTCAACCAGGCCGACGGCCAGGAGCTGGCCCGCTACGACCTCAGCGAGGACGCCGGCACCGAGACGGCCATGATCTTCGGTGAGCTCTACCGCTACCAGGGCGAGTGGAAGTTCCGTGCAGTGGGGCAGGGGTACGCGTCGGGGCTCCGGGGCATCGCTCTAGACTTCGGAGTCAATGTTTCGTAAAGCCGAGTGCGGTCCGGGGAGACCCGGTCGCCAAGGATTGGGTTGCCAGTGCTTCTGAAAACCTTCGGCTGGTCGTTCGCGATTACCGCGCTCGGCCTGGTCGCCGCGGTCTTCTACGGGGGGTGGGAGGCATTCGGCATCGTGGCGATCCTCGCCGTCCTCGAGATCTCCCTGTCGTTCGACAACGCCGTGGTCAACGCCGGGATCCTGAAGAAGATGAACGCCTTCTGGCAGAAGATCTTCCTCACGGTCGGCGTTCTCATCGCCGTGTTCGGCATGCGACTGGTCTTCCCTGTCGTCATCGTCGCGGTCACCGCCAAGATGGGCCCCATCGAGGCCGTCGACCTCGCCCTCAACAACAAGGACCACTACCAGCAGCTCGTCACCGACGCCCACCCGGCGATCGCCGCGTTCGGTGGCATGTTCCTGCTGATGATCTTCCTGGACTTCATCTTCGAGGACCGTGACATCCAGTGGCTGCGCTGGATCGAGCGCCCGCTGGCCAAGCTCGGCAAGGTCGACATGCTGTCGGTCTGCATCGCCCTGATCGTCCTGCTGATCACCTCCTTCACCTTCGCCACCCACGCCCACCAGCACGGCGGCGGCCACGTCGACAAGGCGCAGACGGTGCTGATCGCCGGTATCGCCGGTCTGATCACGTACATGGTCGTCGGCGGCCTCTCCGGCTACTTCGAGGACCGTCTGGAGGCCGAGGAGGAGCGCGAGCACGAGGAGGAGGAAGAGGCCGAGCGCAGCGGCAAGAAGAAGCCCGCGGTCGTCCTGGCCGGCCAGGCCGCCTTCTTCATGTTCCTGTACCTGGAAGTGCTGGACGCGTCCTTCTCCTTCGACGGTGTCATCGGCGCCTTCGCCATCACCAACGACATCGTCCTGATGGCGCTCGGCCTGGGCATCGGCGCCATGTACGTCCGCTCCCTGACCGTGTACCTGGTCCGCCAGGGCACCCTGGACGACTACGTCTACCTGGAGCACGGCGCGCACTACGCGATCGGCGCGCTGGCCGTGATCCTCATGGTCACCATCCAGTACCAGATCAACGAGGTCATCACCGGTCTCGTCGGTGTCGTCCTGATCGGCTGGTCCTTCTGGTCCTCCGTGCGCCGCAACCAGCGTCTCGCGGTCGCCGAGGGAAAAGCGACGGACTCGGACGAGAAGACTGAGGTCTCGTCCGGGGTGTGACGCCCCTTCGGGCGAGGAACGCTCTGAGCGGGGCGGCCGGGCCTCCGGCCACCCCGCCGGTCTTTTTCGAGTTCGAAAACATGGGGGCGGGTATGGGGTTCTTCGACGGTCTGCTGGGATCGCGTGCGGCCGAGTTCGACTCCGGCAGCTCGGCCACCAACGCCATCGAGCTGACCAAGCGGCACAACCAGGTCTCACTCACCAAGCAGGGGGCCGCCACCGGGCATCTGCGGGTCAACCTCAACTGGCGGATGCGCACCTCCGACATAGGCGGCTCGCAGCGGGAGTCGCTGTGGCGCCACCCGCTGAAGGCGCTGCGGCCGCCGGAGGTCATGGGCCACAACCAGAGCATGGTCAACGTCGACCTCGACCTGGCGTGTCTGTACGAGCTGGCCGACGGCACGAAGGGTGTCGTACAGCCGCTCGGGAACTACTTCGGGGACGTGAACGCGCCACCGTACGTCAAGCTCAGCGGCGACGACCGGTTCGGGTCGGCGTCCGGGGAGACGATGTACGTCAACCTGGACCACCGGGACGAGATCAAGCGGCTGCTGGTGTTCGTGTACATCTACGACCAGACGCCGGCGTTCGACCGTACCCACGCGGTCGTGACGCTGTATCCCACCAACGGCCCCCGGATCGAGATCCACCTCGACGAGCGGCATCCGCAGGCGCGGTCGTGCGCGGTGGTGATGATCGAGAACGTCAAGGGCGAGCTGGTGGTCCGGCGCGAGGTGAAGTTCGTCTACGGGTTCCAGGCGGAGCTGGACCGGCTGTACGGGTGGGGGCTCCAGTGGGGGCGGGGATACAAGACGAAGGTGGAGCGATAGCCGCCCGGGAGCTCGGCGGCCTCGGTTCAGCGCCCGATGAACTGCGGCCCCTGGGGTGGTAGGCGGAAGTCCGGGTTCGGGAGGGTCGTCACCGGGGGCGGGTACCCGTAGCCGGACTGGGCGGCGGCCGTCGCCGGGGCCGGTTGGGGGTAGCCGTACGCGGGCTGGGTCGTGGGGGCCGGCCGGGGATAGCCGTAGGACGGCTGGGCCGGGAACGCGCTCGGCTGCTCCGGCGGGAGCGGCTGGGCCTGCGTGGACGGCTGCGGGGGCGCCTCCGGCCCGGACTCGTCGACCGAGATGCCGTAGTCGGTGGCCAGGTCCTTCAGGCCGTCCGTGTAGCCCTCGGCCACCGCGCGGAACTTCCAGCCCTCGCCGCGGCGGTAGAGTTCGCCGCAGATCAGGGCCGTCTCGCCGCCGGTCTCCGGTTTGACGTCGAAGGTGATCAGCGGCTCGGCGTCGGTGAGACGGGCGTCGTACAGCAGGATGCGCAGGCCGGGTACGCGGCCGAAGGGGACGTCCTCCGCCGAAGCGACCAGAAGAATACGGCTGACATCGCTCTCGACTCCGGCCAGATCCGTCTGGATCGTGTCGGTGGGACCGTCGGCGAGCCGTTTCTTGCCGAGCCACCAGATTTTCCCGGAAGGATGCCGGGGCTGGTTGTAGAAGACGAAGTCCTCGTCGGAGCGCACACGACCGTCGGGGCCGAGGAGCAGCGCCGAGGCATCGACATCAGGAACCCCCGGCCCGGGCGTCCAGCGCAGCACGGCGCGCACCGTCGTGGCTTCGAGCGGGACGTTCGACCCCTTCAGCATCGCGTGCGTCATGCGGTCATCCTGCCCTCTCGGTCCTGGTCACGACAACGCGGGGTACGGCAGCCGTCACGGCTGTTCATGTCCTGCGTTACCTGAAATTCATGCCCGATGGGAACCCATGACATGGGTCTGTACGTACTATTACCGGCCACCTTCCAACACATCACCGATCACATAGCCAACACGGGGGAGCTTTATGCGTCATTTCGGGCACATCGCCCCGGAGGTGCGTCAGCGCCTCTTCCACCAGGAGCCCTGCGCCTTCGACGCGGACTCCCCGGCCCGGCTGCTCTCCGCGGCCCTGGGCGCCACGCTCTACAGCCCGGCCACGCGCCCGCGGCTGGCCGACGACATCGTCAAGCAGGCGGCGCTCGGCGTGGTCTCGATGGTGCTGTGCCTGGAGGACTCGATCGCCGACGCGGACGTGGTGGCGGGCGAGGAGAACCTCGTCCGGCAGTTCGCCGACCTGGACGCCAGAGGCGGTGACCGCATCCCGCTGCTGTTCGTCCGGGTGCGCACGCCCGAGCAGATCCCCGATCTCGTACGGCGGCTCGGCGCGAGCGTCCGGCTGCTGTCCGGGTTCGTGTTCCCGAAGTTCACCGAGGAGCGCGGCATCCCGTTCCTGGAGGCCCTTGAGGGCGCCGAGGCGGCGAGCGGGCGCCGGCTGTTCGGGATGCCCGTGCTGGAGACACCGGAGCTGATGTACCGGGAGACGCGGGTGAACGCCCTGGAGGGCATCGCCCGCGTCGTCGAGAAGTACCGCGACCGTGTCCTGGCGCTCCGGCTCGGCGTCACCGACTTCTGCTCGTCGTACGGGCTGCGCAGGGCTCCCGACATGACGGCCTACGACGTCCAGATCATCGCCTCCGTGATCGCCGACGTGGTGAACATGCTGGGGCGCGCCGACGGCACCGGGTTCACGGTGACCGGGCCCGTGTGGGAGTACTTCCGTGTCCCGGAGCGGATGTTCAAGCCGCTGCTGCGCACCAGCCCCTTCCTGGAGGGGCAGGCCGTCGAACTCCGCGAGAAACTGATCGAGCACGCCATGGACGGGCTGCTGCGGGAGATCTCGCTCGACCAGGCCAACGGTCTGCTGGGCAAGACCTGCATACACCCGACCCACGTCCTGCCCGTGCACGCGCTGTCCGTCGTCAGTCACGAGGAGTTCTGCGACGCGGCGGACATCCTGCGGCCCGAGCGGGGCGGCGGGGGCGTGCTCAGGTCGGCCTACACGAACAAGATGAACGAGGTGAAGCCGCACCGCGCCTGGGCCGAGCGGACCATGCTGCGGGCCGAGGTCTTCGGCGTCGCGCGCGAGGACGTCAGCTTCGTGGACCTGCTCGCCGCCGGCGTACCCGGCTGACCTCACCACCTAGGGACTCATGAGCAACGCAGTGAACAACGAGGTCTGGTCCGGGACCTGGGTCGCCGAGCGACTCGGGCTGGAACTCGTGGGCGACGACAAGCTGACGGACCTGCTGGGGCTGGCGCTGCGGCGCAACCCCAAGCGGGCGCATCTGCTGGTCTCCAACGTGCTGGGCAAACACGTACCGCAGTCGCCGTCGGTGGTCTACGGGTACGGCTTCGCCCTGGGCCGGCGGGTCCGGGAGCTGCTGGGCATGGAGGAGGCGGCCCGGACCGTCGTCCTGGGGTACGCGGAGACGGCGACGGGGCTTGGACACTCCGTGGCGGACGGGGTGGGGCTCGCCCCTTATCTGCACTCCACACGGCGTCCGGTAGCTTCGGTCGCCCCGGCGGGCGGCTTCGAGGAGTCGCACTCCCACGCCACCTCGCATCTGCTGCTGCCGGAGGATCCCGCGCTGCTGGTCGGTGACGGTCCGTTGGTGCTGGTCGACGACGAGTTCTCGACCGGGAACACGGTGCTGAACACCATCCGCGATCTTCATGAGCGGTACCCGCGGGGCCGGTACGTGGTGGTCGCGCTGGTCGACATGCGGTCGGCGGCGGATCTGGGGCGGCTGGAGGAGTTCGCGCGGGAGATAGGCGCCCGGGTGGACCTGGTGGCGGCGGCCTCGGGGACGGTTCGGTTGCCGGAGGGGGTGCTGGAGAAGGGGCAGGAGCTGGTTGCGCGCCACGAGGCGAAGGGCACGGCTGGCGGTAGTCCGTCGGCTGCGGCTGAGTGGGGGCTGGTCGCGCCCCTGAAGAGCCAGGGCGTTGCAGCGGACGGCACCATGAACCTCCCAGGGGCGCGGGGCGGTGTTGAATTTGCGGCTACCGCCGCGTGGGCGCGACCAGCCACGACGGACCCGCACCCGGCACACGACCGCACCCGGCAGATGCTCAGCCGCCCTCACCCCACCCGCGTCGATCTGTACTGGCCCCGCGGCCTCCCCGACGGGGGACGGCACGGCTTCACCCCCCAGCACCGCATCCGCCTCGAACGCGCCCTCCCCGCCATGGCCGCCCGTCTGGCAGAGGCACTCCCGGCCACCGCGCGCAGCGTCCTCGTCCTCGGCTTCGAGGAGCTGATGTACGCCCCCCTCCGGCTCGCCCGCGAGCTGGAGCAGGTCGCCGACGTCGAGGTGCGGTACTCGACGACCACCCGCTCACCCGTCCTGGCCGTCGACGACCCGGGTTACGCGATACGCAGCCGGATCACCTTCCCGGCCCACGACAACCCCGCCGACGGCCCCGGCGACCGCTACGCCTACAACGTCGCCGGCGCCGGCTTCGACGCGATAGTCGCCGTCGTGGACTCCACCGCCGACACCCCCGAACTGCACGCGCCGGACGGCCTGTTGGCCCAGCTGGCCGCGCACACCCCGAACGTCGTCCTCGCGGTCGTGCCCTCCTACGTCCCCGAGCCCCTGTACGTCCCCGAAAGGCCCGCCATGCTGCCCGAGCCCCTCCGCGGCCCCGCCTTTTCCTCGTACCCGCCCGAGGAGGTCGGCTGGCTGCTCCAGGACCTCTCGGACGTGACGCTGGAGGCGCCGACCGAGGAGCGGGAGGAGGCCATCCAGAGCGGCGGCGCGCACTACGCGGAGTCGCTGCCCGTGGAGTACCAGCCGAGCGAGCAGTACCAGGAGCTGTTCCACGCGGCTCTGGAGACGACCGCCTCCCGGCTCGCCCAGGCCGTCGGCGCCGTCACGGAGATCGTGCTCGCCGAGCGGTCCCCGCGCCCGGTGCTGGTGTCGCTGGCCCGCGCCGGCACCCCGGTCGGTGTCCTGATGCGCCGCTGGGCCCACTACCGCCACGGGCTGGAACTGCCGCACTACGCGGTCTCGATCGTCCGCGGCCGCGGCATCGACGCCAACGCGCTGCGCTATCTGGCCGCTCAGCACGACCCGCACGACATGGTCTTCGTCGACGGCTGGACCGGCAAGGGCGCCATCACCCGCGAACTCGCCGACGCCATCAAGGAGTTCGAGGCCTCCGACGGCATCACCGGCTTCGACCCGGAGATCGCGGTGCTGGCCGACCCCGGCTCCTGTGTGCGGACGTACGGCACCCGGGAGGACTTCCTGATCCCCTCCGCCTGTCTCAACTCGACGGTCTCCGGCCTGATCTCGCGGACCGTGCTCCGCTCGGACCTGGTCGGCCCGCACGACTTCCACGGCGCCAAGTTCTACCGCGAACTCGCCGGCGCGGACGTGTCGGTGGACTTCGTCGACGCCGTCGCCGCCCGCTTCCCGGAGGTGGCGGAAGCGGTCGACGCACAGGCCAAGGAGCTGCTCTCCGGCGACCGGGCACCGACCTGGGAGGGCTGGGCGGCGGTCGAGCGCATCAGCGAGGAGTACGGCATCCACGACGTGAACCTCGTCAAGCCGGGCGTCGGCGAGACCACCCGTGTGCTGCTGCGCCGGGTGCCCTGGAAGATCCTGGCGCGGCAGGGGGCGGGCGCCGACCTGGACCATGTACGGCTGTTGGCCGAGCAGCGGGGCGTACCGGTCGAGGAGGTCGCCGAACTGCCGTACACCTGCGTGGGGTTGATCCACCCCCGCTACACGCGCGGTGCGACCGGCGCCGACGGCCGGGCGGTGAACGTCTGATGCCGGTGCTGGTGGCGAGCGACCTCGACCGTACGCTGATCTACTCCCCGGCGGCCCTCGCGCTGACCATGCCGGACGCGCGGGCGCCCCGGCTGCTCTGTGTCGAGGTGCACGAGAGCAGACCGCTGTCGTTCATGACGGAGACGGCGGCCGCGCTGCTGACCGAGCTCGGCGACACGGCGGTCTTCGTGCCGACGACGACCCGGACCCGTAAGCAGTACCAGCGCATCAACCTGCCCGGTCCGCCGCCCAAGTACGCGATCTGTGCCAACGGCGGCCATCTGCTGGTCGACGGCGTCTCCGACCTCGACTGGCACGCCCGGGTCACGACCCGCCTCGCCGACGAGTGCGCGCCGCTGGACGAGGTCAGGGAGCATCTGCTGGCGACGGCGGACCCGGAGTGGGTGCGCAAGCACCGTGTGGCCGAGGACCTGTTCGCCTATCTGGTCGTGGAACGCGAACTCCTGCCCGAGGAGTGGGTCAAGGAGCTGGCGGTCTGGGCGGAGAACCGCGGCTGGACGGTCTCCCTGCAGGGCCGGAAGATCTACGCCGTCCCGAAGCCGCTGACCAAGAGCGCGGCGATGCGGGAGGTCGCACGGCGGACGGGCGCGGAACTCACCCTGGCCGCCGGCGACTCCCTTCTGGACGCCGACCTGCTCCTGGCCGCCGACCGCGGCTGGCGCCCGGGCCACGGCGAACTGGCGGAAGCGAACTGGGCCGCCCCGGCGGTCACCGGACTGCCGGAGCGAGGGGTGCTGGCGGGCGAGCGCATCCTCCGCGAGTTCCTCAGGGCGACCCGCGGTACCGCCTAGCCGCAGCACCCTCCGCCGCAGCAGCCACCACCGGCGCTCGCCCTCGGCGCGGGCGCCGGTCCGGACGCGGTGCCTCCCACCGCCACGGTCGACAGCAGCTTCACCGTGTCTCCATGGCCGGCGGGGCACTGGGCGGGGTCGGACGACCGAGCCATGGGGCGGCTCACTTCAAACGTGTCGCCGCACGTCCGGCAGCGGTACTCATAGCGAGGCATATACACAGGTTAACCGCGCGCACCCCCTGTTCACCGCCCACCGCGAACTCACCTTCACGGCGGGCGCGGACGGCACCTGGACGCTTACCCGCGAGCGCCTCACCGACAAGGGGCCCCGGCCGGTCAACGAGCCCGCGCCGGCCCCGGCGGCGACGACGGTGCGGCCGAGCGCGGTGATCGACGCGCCGAGGTCGGCCATCACCCACCCGGCACCGGCGGCGCCCAAGAACCTCGGCCCGGGGACGACGTACAACTACGCGGCGATGGTGACGTACGCGGAGCGGTACTGGAGGAACTACAACACCGCGTACCGGCGTTACAACGGCAACGGCGGCGACTGCACCAACTTCCTGAGCCAGTCGCTGTTCGCGGGCGGTTGGAGGAAGGTCACCAACTCGTCCGATGAGTACGGCACGGGTCGAAGGACCACTCGATGATGACGACCTACCGGAGTTCGAGCGGGGTGCCCTATCTGACGTACC
>Ga0182008_10002236_pt1 | contig 12238 bp, 9 predicted proteins | sample Sormic07211129_1_FD_120482 | JGI IMG/M metagenome (GOLD analysis project Ga0182008, IMG submission 120482) | Rhizosphere microbial communities from Sorghum bicolor, Mead, Nebraska, USA - 072115-129_1 metaG | ecosystem: Host-associated > Plants > Roots > Rhizosphere | place: USA: Nebraska...
CCTGATGTTAAATTAATTTATTCTTACAAAAATGCTTGATGGAGCGTCATAAGCATCTACAGAGATGATGAGGGTATCGCGGTTAATGGTAAAATAATTTCTAGCTACACTGGCTATCCCTTCATAAGTGATTTCCTTTTCTTCTTTTTTTGTGATAAAGGATTGAAAGCTTTTAATCGTGTAGGTTCCTTTACTTATAATATGCCCTTCATGCATCTTTTCGTAGGTAGTTTGTGTATATTTGGTGATGTTTCCTTTACCCCTTTCATAGTTGGTTCTGATCCCCGTTAATCCATTTATTCCTGCTGTTAATTCCCATTCACCTACAAGTGTGTTGGCTGTTACCGGTCTATCCTTTTTACAGGCTAAAGTGAAAGTACAGCAGATAATAAACGATAGTAATTTTAAATTTTTCATTATTTTTAGGTTTGGATCTGGCTTAAAACAGCTGCTCAGTATTGGGATAACCGGATAATTCACTCCATAGCTATTCCCGATAAAAAATAATTACAAGCTGAACAATTTCACTTCCTAAACGGAAGATCATTTTAAAACGCTACATACCCATGATGAACTATTAATTTTTTCAATTGATCTGTTTTCCTTTAGTAAAAATGATCTCTAATTTTTCAGCCAACTTTGGCTTATTGATAAAATACAGCTTTCTGAGCTATTGTAGGTAAGAAAGACCCATATTGAACTTAGCCCCTTTTTAGCCTTCTTAGATTGTAAACTGTAGAATTAATCATTTTATCAATAGACACACCATTTATAAATTTTAAAATACAGAACCCAGATTAAACAACTGGCAGGCCATGATCGGTTGGCCTGTACTTTTTGCCGGTTCGCCATAGTTATAAATCATACCGCACCCATTTTTAGATCACAATAATGCCAATGAGCCAAAGGCATTAACCTCACAGAATCCGAAAACCATCCAGGCCAATCTGAAGCGGGATTTTAAAAACAGATAAATCATCTCTCCCATCAGGTAAATGCCTCCGGGCAATAAGATCGCCAGCAAAACGAAGAACCATAATTTGATAGCCATTCGGCTATTGCCTGCACCTTTATCTGTTTCGATGACCTGAAAACCAAGCAAAAAAAAACAAATGCCTCAAGGATAAACCGGGGTTAAAAATGTTTGCTGATGGTCAATAAAAATTTTTAAAATGAAATATAATTACTGATGCAACCTTTTGTTTACATCTTCCATCTTTAAAGAAAAGCATAAATGATATGAAAGTTGGCATTTTTACATTGCTATTTCTGATAGGCTCCTCTTTTGGCTTTTCGCAAACCGTTACGCTAAAACCAAACCAGTCTGGTAACAAAATTGCGGATAGCGTGAATGTTTTCTATAAGGCACTGTTTAAAGCGCTGAAACGCGGATACGTACATCGTAAAAGCCTGGATTGGCATACCATAGAGCAGGAAACCTATATAAAACTAAGCCATTACGACCGCTTTGAGGATTCACTGAAAGAAATCACCAATGTGTTTGATCTGATAGGTGCTGATCATTGTCAGGTGTACCATGCAGGTATCAAATATACTGCAACCCGTAAACAGGTTTCCAAACAACTGTATTCGGATGAATGGAGGGCTAAATATGAAAGCAAACCCATTTTCGAAGTAAAGTTGCTCGATGAAAAGTATGGCTATATACTGATTCCCCGAATCATTACATTGGACAATTCGCCTGAAACCCTGGGCAAAATCGCCCAACCCTTGTATGACCAGATTGCTAAACTGAAACTTGAGCATGCGATCGCGGGATGGGTCATCGACCTCAGATTTACCACCGGCGGTAATGCAGCCCCAATGATACTGGCGTTATATGACCTGCTTGGAGACCATGTGGTCTGGACTGGACTGAATGAAAATAAAAACGTAATCGATGAATATGAATTGGCCCACGGACGCTACCTTTATCATTCAAAGCTTATAGCCGCTATCGAGCCGGAAGGTAAACTTTTTGACAAGGCTAAAGTTGCTTTAATTACGGGTATATTGACCGCAAGTTCCGGCGAAGTTACCGCACTGGCGTTCAAAGGAAGGGACAACACGATATTTATTGGTGAAAAAACGGCAGGGTATACCACGAGCAATGTCAACTGGCCTCTGCCCTATGACACATTCATCGCCCTGAGCAGTGGCTATGACGGTGACAGAACCGGTCGTTATTACCCGTGTATATCACCAGATGTGGTGATATCCGGGAAAGATAATTTTAAGGACCTGATGTCTGATGCAAACGTTCGGGAAGCGATAAGATTTTTTGACGCTGAATAAGAGGGTTTCTTCGTGGCTGAATCTTTAAAATCTCAACCGTTCTTCTTTAATCGAAATTTAAAGGATTATGGGCCTGGATAAAAAATGTAATCACCTTTTGATTGAATACCAGAGAGCACTACATCAGAAATAACCATACCCGGCCTTTCAGGAGCTGACCGATTTACCAAATTGACTGCTGGCGTAACAAATCGCTTGGGTGATTACTTATAAATGGCCGGATTTGCAAATTACACACTGGTAATCACAGCAAAAATAATCCGAAGGCAATAACTCAGTTAATTTAATTACCATACAGATTCTGCCCTCCCACCAGTATTGCTTTACAAAACCTGAAAGCAATTATTTTTGCGCATCAACGGATAAAGTTTTTGGGACAGCGACTTAAGTTTTGCTATCGTATGCCCTGTGCTGTCACCAGTCGTTCAATAACGGGAAGATCCTGTTTATAGCTTTCCAGATTCCAATCCTTAAGGTAGGTTTGCATTGGAGGCATTCCCATAGCCTTGCGGCGTTGATCCAGATTATCCAGTTCTGCAATCGGGTATGGATATTGCTTTCCGGATGTCCTATCGGTAAATACCTGGCTACCATAAAATTGTGTTTTCCCCTGTCGAACATTGATCCGGTCTTCCAGAATAGCCAGGTTGCTGGATAATATTTGACCCTTTTTTTCAACATCCCGTATCAGCGGCAAGTAATCAAGCTGGGTTTGCAAGTCAGCATGTTGTATAACCAAAAACAATCCCTGGGCTGCAATCATACCAACCTGCTGAGGGCTTTGCCAACCTTTTTCTTTAATGATATTTTTTACGCGTATTAAATTCATGTTATCCGTCTGACGCATGACCCCTCTCAGACTGTCTACATATTCTTTTGGTTTTTTAGCTTTCAGGGCTTCGGAAACCGCATTTCTAACAGACTGGTCGGATTTATAAATGGATTCCAATGAATCTTTTAAAGGTTTGTTCAATTCATCATCATTGATAATGAAGGACGTCACCTGACTGTAAGCACACAGAGAGATCAGGCAAAAGAAAGTTAATAAAGAAATTTTCATAGTGGAAATTTACAAAAATTATAAACAATTTTGACATTAGACATTAATTAAAATTGAGGCGGTTATCCGTTCGTTTTGTGAGGCTATCTTTAACAGGCACCAGAAATCCAAACTGAATTAAAAAGGGAATCCCCGGATCACCATCTGCTGCACTAACCGTGCTGCACCAATACCTAAGCCCCTGGTTTCTGCAGTTAAAATGAAATCCTGCTTAAATATACCGGCGTTTCCCTGCTATAGGTAAATCAAATGTATTCCTAAATCGTTTTTGTAAAATATTCGTTGCACCTGTCATTATTGTATGTTGTTCATTACAAGTGTGTATATTCATATCGTCGAACATTAAATTGTTTTACCGCTAACCAAATACATCACATCTATAAACATTAGTATTAACTATGAAAAAGAGAATTACCATTGAGCCAATAGGGTTACATTCCTACGGGCTAAAATTGAGCAACAAAAAAAAACTATTAGCTAGCATTTGCGCTTTCGGCTGTTTGTTTTCTGCCTGTAAAAAAGATCAATCAGATACAGCACTTTTATCACCTGAAAAAAGTGCTTCCCATGCAACATCTAATGTGGTGGCAACCCTTTCCATACCTACTAAAAGTGAGGCCTTAGTGGCCATGCAGGTTTACAACAATCATTTTTATAATCAATACGGCACATATGGCCCTTCATATAAGGCATATTACTGGAAAGATGATAACCATACCGGCCGAATGGATTTCTGGACCCAGCAGGAAGCGATTGAAATGCTGATAGATGCCTATAATATAAATCCCGGCACCGATTTAAAAAATAAGATTTCTTACTTATACAACGGGGTAAGAGATGGTTATGGTTTACTGTGGTCCGACAATAAATTTAATGATGATATTGTTTGGGGAGCACTAATGTGTGTAAGGGCTTTTAAAATAACCAATGATGGCGGCATGTTGGATATGGCAAAAAATAACTTTAACATGATGTGGAACCGCGCCTGGGATACGCAATCCTTAGGTGGTGGCTTATGGTGGACTACCGATAATCAAACTAAAAATACCTGTGTAAATGCGCCGGCAGTGATATGTGCGATGCTATTATACCAGGCAACAGGCGATCTAAGTTATAAAAACAAGGCTAAGCTCATTATGGATTGGATGGTCAACAGACTTTACGATTCATCAAGCGGTGAAGTTAAAGGAGCAATCAACAAGGCTGGTACCATTACCGAGGGTGCACTTTCTTATACGCAGGGAACTTTTATTGGCGCATGTGATTTATTACGTGCTGATTTTCCTGCAATAAATTATCTGTCAATGGGTACCAAAGCGATGGATTATGCCCGCAATAGCCTTTGCAATTCACCCGGAGGAATTTTAAAAGATGAGAATGGCATTGCTGATACACAGGGCATGAAAAGTATTTTTGCGCGCTGGGCCTGCCTTTTTGTAAAAAATACAGGTACAGCAAGTAATTACGGGCCCTGGCTTGATGCCAATGCAGCACAGGCATGGTCTATTCGCAATAGCCAGGGGCTCATGTGGAATATATGGGGAACCCGGACGCCAGAAAGCACGCGTAATGCTTTTGAAACTACCTGCGGTGTTGCTATGGTTAACGGTATTTACTATTATCGTTAATGATTAAGGCGTAATAAAGGTAACCATATGGTTTATCTCCCCCGGCATCAACCGTGTTTGCTCCATTGTCTGGCCAATTTCTGCTGCTTTTTTATGCCAGCTATTTTTACGAAAACCTATTACCGGTAACTAAAGAAGATGATTATATTTGAAACCATATCTAAAGCCCCAACTACGCCTCATGAAAAAAACACTTCTGGTTATACTGGCAACCGCTTTAAGCCTTCCCGGTTTTACCCAGTTTAAAAATGAAAGCTTCGAAACCAAAAAAGATCAGTCCCTGGCCCCTTCGGATTGGAATTTTACTGCCGTTGCTGGCTATACCGGCCAGATAGATGATTCCATCTCACATTCGGGAAAGTCTTCATTCAAATTAACAGGTAGCGACCAGATTAAAGCGAATACTTTCCAGAACGTTTCACAGCTCATTGCTTATGAAACTAAGGGCTTTGAGCAGATCCAGCTTTCGGGATACGTAAAACTGAAAGAGGTTGAACAGAGCCTGGCATTCTGGTGCCAGATTTGGGATAAGGACAATAAAATGATCGGGTTTGAAAACATCCAGTCACAGCAGCCGGTACTAAAGGGAAGCAGTGACTGGAAGCCATATTCCCTTAAACTTAGCCTGCCCAAAGAAACCAAAAAACTTTATTTCGGAATCTACCTGATGGGAAAGGGAACAGCCTGGATAGACGATTTTACTATAGAAAAATTTGACAATCCTTACTCACCACCCAGTGAAGAAATTACCCGCTACATCAGTGAAGTGCGGAAAATAATAAAAGAAAATTCCATTTACAGGGATTCCCTTAACTGGACAGATATAGACGAAGGCATTAAATTCTTTTCTTCAGGCCTGAAAACCGCAACCGATGCAGCCAAAATTAATAGCTACATCCTTAGCACCTTAAAAAAGGCAGGTGATAACCACTCCTTCTTCCAGTCACGGGTAAATGCCCAGAAATATGCTTCGGAGAACACCAACCCCGAAAAAACTATTGCAGCACTGCTCGAAGAGAATACAGGCTATATCCAGGTACCTGGTTTTGGTTCACTGGATAAGAAAACAATGGATGAGTTTGCCAACGATATCCAGCAGCAGATTTGCCGGCTTGACACAGCAAACCAAATTCAGGGGTGGGTAGTTGACCTGAGGAAAAATACAGGTGGCAACATGTACCCGATAATTGCAGGGCTCGGTCCGCTGATTGGCACCGGAGAACTGGGTTACTTTGTCTATCCCAACGACAAAAAAACAAAATATTATCCATGGACCTACACCTCTTCAGCTAAACCGACTTCGACCATGGGTATCTCCATCAGCAAACCTCACCAGATTAAAAACAAAGACAGTAAAATTGCCGTATTGATTGGCCCGCGTACTTCAAGCAGTGGCGAGATGACCACCATATCCTTTATTGGCAAAGCGCGCACAAAACTGTTCGGAGAACCAACAGGTGGCTACACGACTGCAAATAAGGGGTTTAAATTGGCGGATGGCTCTTATCTTTATCTGGCCTCCAGCTATACTGCAGACCGTAATAAGAAAGAATACCGCGGAAAAATACAGCCCGATATCCTAATCAAGCCTTCAGGTGATGGGGATGAGGTATTAAAAGCTGCGCTAAAATGGCTGAAAGAAAAGTAAGTTACCCGCAAATAGCTGTATCGATCGTATCTTTTCGATCCCTGCACCAGCAACGCTAAATTAACGCAAGCTTATACTTTAACAATCTCATGAAATCACAGCACACCTTCCGCCATTTATTTTTTCCTTATTAACGGCGGCCTGTGCCAGGCACAGACTTTGAACATGGCAAAGCCACTAACGGACCTGGTTTCGGATATGGCGCGTTAAAAATTTGATGCCTACGGAGATGGTGACCTGGATGAATTGTACTTTCCAAAATTATATCTGAATGACGGCCATGGCAGAAAACAAAAAACGATCCTCCCTGGACTATTAATCTGCAGTTAAGCAAAACCTTTCTAATTGATGTAATATGCAAAGAACAGCGGTGCAAGGAAGAAAATAAATTAAAGTTTTATAAACCTATTTTTATACGTGCAAAAATGGATAGTCAATATACCCCTGCTCCCCGCCCCCAAACATGGTTGTTCGGTCTGCTTTACAGAGCTCTGCATTTTTTTCAAACCGCTCAGGTAAATCGGGGTTTGCAATGTATAAAGTGCCAAAGGAAATAAGCGCTGCAATACCTTTTTCAATTTCTGCTTCAGCAGAAGCCTTGTCATACCCACCATTAGCAATAACGGTTTGGCGAATCTTCCGACCAAAAAACTCAATCTCATTTTCACAGGCATAGTTTCCAGGCGGGGGAAATTGTGGGCTCCGCCTCATTATTTCTACATGGGCAAAGTCCAGTTTGTTCATTTCTCCAATCAGGTAGTTATAAGTAGCGGCAGGGTCATCCAGTATAATATCGCCATAGGGATGGAAGGGAGATATTTTAATGCCCACCTTTTCACCTCCTACAGCCCTGATCAGTTCCTGCATCACCTCCACTGTGAAGCGTACATTGTTGGTTATACTACCGCCGTAATCGTCCCTCCTTCGGTTGGCGCTTTCAGCCAGGAACTGGCTGGGCAGATAGCCGTTGGCAGCATGAAGTTGAACCCCGTCAAACCCTGCCGCTATGGCATTTTTTGCAGCCTGCCCAAAGTCCTTTATCGTCTGCCTGATTTCCGGGATTGTCATCTCATGAGGTATCTCATAATCCTTCATGCCCTGGGAAGTATAATGCTGCATTCCGCGGATAGGTAAGGGTGATGGTGCAAAAGGAAGCTTGCCATTCCTGTCTACAGAATGCCCTACGCGGCCAGTGTGCCAAAGCTGGGCTATAATAACACCACCTTTGCCGTGTACGGCAGTTACTACCTTCTTCCATGCTTCTATTTGCTCCTGCATGAAGATACCAGGCGTGAGCGGACTACCTGTAGCCTCTTCACTAATCCTGATGGACTCGGTAAAGAGCAGCCCCGCACCTGCCCTCTGGGCATAGTATTCAACTGTCATATCACCAACCAGCCCATTGCGATCTGTACGCCCCCTGGTCATTGCGGCCATGGCCATTCTATTTTTTAAGCTGGCATTACCCAATTGTGTCTTCTCTAAAAGTCTCATCTTGTTGTTATTAGCCCTTTATTGGATATCGGGAACGTGAAGGATAATGGTCACGATCCATAAATAAAAATCATGCTTCTTTTCGACGGGCCATCCCCTGCGCAATGATGCTGGCGGCAATTAGTTGCAGGGCATGATAAAGCATGAGTGGCAACAATATGATGCCCGTGATGGTGCTATGCTGAAAAAGCACTTTAGACATGACCGTACCGTGTACCAATGACTTTTTGGATCCGCAGAATAAGACCGTGATACGGTCATCTGCTGAAAAGCCAAACATGCGGCTGAGCAAACCAATGCAAAGGAATACCACAAAAAACAGTGCCATCATCCCCGCTGCGAGTCCGGCAAGTTCAAGTGCGCTGAAGCCATCAAAAAGATGCTCGGAGAATGACTTACAGAACGAAGTATAAATAATGGTGAGGATAACGGCCTGATCGAAATATTTTAGCTGTTTCTTATACTTTTCAGCAATGGATCCAAAACGAGTGTTGAGGCTAATACCGATGATAACAGGTAACAGCACCTGAAAAACCAGTTTGATCACGATATTAGAAACATCGAAACCACCGGTTGCGGAAGCCACGAACAGCCCGATCCAGATTGGCGTTACTACGACGCCAACCAGACTGGAGATACTCGCATTGAAAATGGCAGCCGGGATATTGCCCCTGGCAATGGATACCATGACTACGGAAGAGGAAACCGTAGACGGCAAAGCGGCCAGGAAAAATACACCCAACCAAAGTAGCTCATAATCAGTACCAATAAACAGGGGGCGGGATGCCAAAACGATAAGCGGAAAAAACAAAAAAGTTGTCAACTGTATAACGATGTGCATTTTCCAGTTGGCAAGCCCTGCTTTTAGTTTCTCTGCACTTAAACGCAGGCCATAAAACAGGAAGATCAGCGATACACCCGCGTTGGCAATCTCCTCAAGCGAAACTGGTTCTTTGACCATGCCAGGTTGTGGCAGAAAATAGGCCAACAGAATCATCGCCCCTATCATCAACAGGAAACCGTCGAAACCTACTTTGTTTAATAATGCTATTAACTTTTTCAATATGATTTAAATATATTCTTTAACAGGGAAAAAAATTACATTCCAAATTCTTTCCGTATAATTTCTGCTCCTGCACTTAAGGCATTTAGTTTACCGTTTGCTACGCTTCGGGCTAAAGGTGCCATACCACAGTTTGTAGAAGGATATAGGTTTTCTATATCAACAAATTCGAGTGTGCTGCGCAAGGTATTCGCTACTTCTTCCGGTGTTTCGATTGCGTCAGTTGCCACGTCGATTGCGCCAACCATTACTTTTTTCCCGCGCACAAGTTCAATCAAATCTAAAGGCACACGCGAGTTATGGCATTCCAGAGACACGATGCTGATATTGGATTTTTGAATTTTCGGGAAAATTTCTTCATACTGCCGCCACTCCGTGCCCAATGTCTTTTTCCAGTCATTATTCGCTTTTATTCCATAACCATAGCAAACATGTACTGCAGTTTCGCAGTTCAGACCTTCTATGGCCCTTTCCAATGCTGCCATTCCCCAATCATTTACTTCATCAAAGAACACATTAAATGCAGGCTCATCAAACTGGATAATATCTATCCCTGCATCCTCCAGTTCCCTTGCTTCTTCATTGAGCAGTTTAGCAAATTCCCAGGCCAATTTTTCACGGCTTTTGTAATGGTCATCGTATAGCGTATCCACCATGGTCATCGGCCCCGGCAAGGCCCATTTGATCGGTTTATCCGTTAATGAACGTAAGAACCTGGCATCTTCCACAAAAACTGCTTTTTGACGTGCAACCTCGCCCACTACAACAGGAACACTGGCATCATAACGGTCACGGATTTTTACAATTTTGCGGTTCTCAAAATCTACACCGCTCAGATGCTCAATAAATGTGGTCACAAAATGTTGGCGTGTCTGCTCACCATCACTGATGATATCCACCCCGGCCAAATGCTGCTGCTGCAGGGCGATGCGCAAAGCATCCTGTTTTCCTTCCAGTAACTGATCTCCTTCCAGTTTCCACGGCGACCAGAGTTTTTCGGGTGGCGCAAGCCAGGCAGGCTTGGGCAAACTTCCAACTATTGAGGTTGGTAATAATTTTTTCATTGCTTTTTCTTTTTTGTTTTTGAATTATGAACTAACGAATTCAGCAGCCCACTGCTCAAGCATATCCTGGTAAGGTTTGATAAAATGCTCTTCAGCATATCTGCCCTGTTCAACAGCCAGCCGGCTACGCTCTTCGCGGTCGTATACCACGCGGGTCAGTGAATAATCTTCGTGTTTAAGGCTAGGTTGATAGATTTTCCCGGCCACAGAATTTGCATTGTAAATTTCAGGGCGATAGATTTTCTGGAAAGTCTCCATCGTGCTGATTGAGCTGATCAGTCCAAGATCAGTATAATCAGCAAGCAGATCTCCGGAATGGTAAAAAGCCATCGGTGCCACACTGTTTGGGGGCATGAAAAAACGAACTTTTAAACCCATTTTAGAGAAATATTTATCAGTAAGCGAATATTCATCCTGCAGATACTCAAAACCCAGAACCGGATGCTGATAATCCGTGCGGGTATACGTTTTGTTGCCCGATACACTCAGACAAATGATCGGCGACATCTTAAAGTGCTCCTTATAAGTGTCTGAATTCACAAAGCACTTATAAAGTTTTCCGTGCAGATCGCCAAAATTTTCAGGAACAGTAAAACTAGATTTGTTTTTATTGTATTCGATTAATAAAATACTGAAATCGTAATCACGTACATAAGAAGAAAAATTGTTTCCGGCGATTCCTTCGATACGTCGGTTAATCTTACGGTCAAAAATATTCGTTTTTAAAACTTCGATCAACGGCAGGTTGTTAACACCATTCTTATGATCAATACTCATCGTTACGGTGATGATTTCAAGTTCCACATGGTAACGATCACCTTTAGGGTTATCTAAATGGGCCAATGCATTGAATCGATTGTTGATCATATTCAAGGCATTGCGTAAGTTTTGTTGGCGGTTTTCTCCCCTGGCCAGGTTTGCAAAATTGGTCGTCAGACGCGTTTGACTCGAGGGGTGATAGTTTTCGTCTAAACAAGTGCGCTCTAGCTTGAATGCGAAATCATACTTGATTGTATCCCGGGTGTTGTCCATGTTGTTAACTTTTTAAATGGTTAATGATCATTAAAAAGTTCCTTGATAGTTCAGAATGCTTACACAAAAAGAGGAGAGAAAGGCGTACGGGAGCCTAAGGCACACCTAATAGTTAAAGGCACCTCGGAATATACGTTGATCTGTCCGATAACCTCTTTCGCGAAAGTATCGACCAATTCAGCAAAGGCAGGTATCCTGACTTGTAACCGCATTTACCGGCCTTCCCGCTTGCGCAGTGACCATTTGTTGGTAAAGCATTGATGTTACTTACAGTTGCGCGACAGCTCGTGATTTGCACACGATTCCCTATTCATTCACCGCTAAGTAAAACCTTTCCTGATCGTTGAAATATGTAAAGAACCAGAGTATTTAACTCGCCTCAAAGGTATAAAAACAGTGATTAAAACTTCAATATCTTTATAATTTCAACCAAAATTACTTTAATTGGCATTTTTATAAAACTTTTATGCTGTTTAACACTATCTTTAGGCTTTCTAAAAGTAAATTATGCTATGGAGCAATTGGATGAGATCGATTTAAAGCTGTTAAAAATGCTGGCAAATGACTCCAGCCATACGATCAAGGAACTTGCTGCGCAGGTAAGCCTGTCTCCTTCACCGGTAGTACAGCGGGTAAAGCGTCTGGAAACTAATGGTTATATCAAAAAGTATATCGCGATATTGAACCCTGAAAAGTTCAATCAGGGATTTATCGTATTATGCAATATTAAACTTAAGCAACATGACCGTAAGATCGGCCATAGCTTTGTGGAAGATATTTTAAAGATCGATGAAGTGGTTGAGTGCTATAACATATCAGGCGATTACGATTTCTTTCTAAAAGTGTTTGCAAAAGACATGAAACATTATCAGGATTTTGTATTTAATAAATTGGGATCAGTGGGAAGCATAGGAAGTACGCACAGTACCTTTGTAATGGCTGAGATCAAGAACA
>Ga0182008_10002238_pt1 | contig 12236 bp, 8 predicted proteins | sample Sormic07211129_1_FD_120482 | JGI IMG/M metagenome (GOLD analysis project Ga0182008, IMG submission 120482) | Rhizosphere microbial communities from Sorghum bicolor, Mead, Nebraska, USA - 072115-129_1 metaG | ecosystem: Host-associated > Plants > Roots > Rhizosphere | place: USA: Nebraska...
CCCGGCCGGCGCAGCCCGGCCCGTTGGTGAAACACCGCGGAACTGGCTTTGCCAGGCCGCTGGTGTTGCCCCCGGTAGGGGGTGGGCGCCCGGACACGAAGTGCCGGGCAACCTGGGGGCGAGCCAATTTAAGCCGGGCCTAAGCTGGCGGCCCGACATTCCTTTCGTGCTCTCTCCCCATACTCGAAAGGATTTCTGATGAAAACCGGTTTGACCTCGCCTCGCGCGCTCGTGCTTTCGCTGGCAGCCGCCGGCGTGATCGGTGCCGTCGGCACTGGCGCCTACACCAGCGCCCGTGCCGTGGCCGCGCCCCCGGCGCAGGCCGTTGCCGTCGCTGGCACCACCACCGCGCCGACGGTGACCATGCCCGACTTCTCCACCATCACCGCCCGCGACGGCCAGGCGGTGGTCAACATCAGCGTCACCGGCACCACCAAGACGGCCGGCGCCGAAGGCGGCCCGCAGATGGACCCGGACGATCCGATGTACGAGTTCTACCGCCGCTTCGGCGGCGGCCAGGGCCCGCGCGGCCAGCAGCCGCAGCGCGAGACCCCGGTCCGTGGCCAGGGCTCGGGCTTCATCCTGAGCGCCGACGGCATCATCCTGACCAACGCCCACGTCGTGAAGGACGCCAAGGAAGTCACGGTCAAGCTGACCGACCGCCGCGAGTTCAGCGCCAAGGTGCTGGGCTCCGACCCCAAGACCGACGTCGCCGTGATCAAGATCGAGGCCAAGAACCTGCCCGTGCTGGCGGTCGGCAGCACCAAGGACCTGAAGGCCGGCGAATGGGTGCTGGCGATCGGTTCGCCCTTCGGCTTCGAGAACACCGTCACCGCCGGCGTGGTCAGCGCCAAGGGCCGCTCGCTGCCCGACGATGGCTACGTGCCCTTCATCCAGACCGACGTCGCGATCAATCCGGGCAACTCCGGCGGCCCGCTGCTCAACACGCGCGGCGAGGTGGTCGGCATCAACTCCCAGATCTACAGCCGCAGCGGCGGCTACCAGGGCGTCTCGTTCGCGATCCCGATCGAGGTCGCGATGCAGGTCAAGGACCAGATCGTCGCGACCGGCAAGGCCACCCATGCGCGCCTCGGCGTCGCGGTCCAGGAAGTGAACCAGGCCTTTGCCGATTCGTTCAAGCTCGACAAGCCCGAAGGCGCGCTGGTCTCGAACGTCGAGAAGGGCGGCCCGGCCGACCAGGCCGGCCTGCGCTCGGGCGACGTGATCCGCAAGGTCGACGGCGAGCCGATCGTGTCCTCGGGAGACCTGCCGGCCCTGATCGGCCAGAAGAAGCCGGGCAGCAAGATCGCGCTCGAGATCTGGCGCCAGGGTGCGCGCGAGGAAATCTCCGCCAAGCTGGGCGACGCGGCCGAGAAGGGCACCGCGGTGGCGAAGAACGAGGAGGGCGGCGCCAAGCAGGGCAAGCTCGGTCTCGCGCTGCGTCCGTTGCAGCCGCAGGAACAGCGCGAAGCCCAGGTCGACGGTGGCCTGCTGATCGCGGAAGTCGGGGGTCCGGCGGCACTGGCCGGCGTGCAGACGGGCGACGTGCTGCTGGCCATCAACGGCACGCCGGCGAAGAGCATCGAGCAGGTGCGCGAGGTGGTGGCCAAGGCCGACAGGTCGGTGGCGCTGCTGATCCAGCGCGACGGCAACAAGATCTTCGTGCCGGTGCGCCTGGGCTGAGGCGCTGCCCTTTGCGGGCCGGCCGATTGCGACTTAGTGCCGGTCTCGCGGGGGTGATCGTCAAGGCAGCGTGCAAAAGTGCCTTGGCGATCAAATCACCGCCCAGTAACAATCCAGGCTTCACTGATCGAAAGGTTTCCCGGTGGCACTTCGCGATATAGCGCTGACTGTTCTCGAACTGGAACCCAATGAATTCCATTGGGTTCTGATGGAGGCAGTCCAGGCCGAGTCCGAGGATTGCCTGGGATTCAGGCCGATCGACTGCTCGACACAGGGTGTTCCGGACTATTCGGAAGCGCTCATCCAGGGCGCCTCGGCGCTGCGCGTACTGCAGGGCCTCGCGCCTTTCGGCAAGCCGAAGACGCCGGTCAGCATCGGCGAGAGCACCGCGGCCCCCTTGCCCGACCCGGGCGGGGCGACCACCGCCTATTCGAGCGGACCGGACTCGTGCATGTTCACCACGGACCACTCCATCCTGTAGTCTTGCGCTCAACGGCCCTGGGCATCGAAGTGCAGCGCCGTGACCGCGATCACCTGGGCCGCCCGCGAGCGGATGGTGCCTCGCTGGGACACGCCGCGAAGCACCAACAACGGCGGGGCCGGCGTGCGACAGGGTGCAGGGGGCTGGCGATGGAAGCCGACCGCCGCGAACGGCAGCAGAAATCTGGCGGCGAGCGTGTCGGGATGTTGCATCATCCTGAAGTTACGCGGCCGCCGCTCTTTCGCCCATCTCTCCGAAGGAGGCATGGCACCCCCAAAGCGGCATAGACCGGAAGGGCGGCCACGCCGTTCAGGCATTCACCAAGGAGAGGATCGAACAATGACGAGACTGATCGTGTTGCAGAATAACGGCTCGGCCAAGCAGGTCAACATGACCCGCACGCCCTTCGTCGTCGGCCGTGCCGACAGCTGCGACCTGGTGCTGGACAACCCGCTCGTGAGCCGCTCCCACGCGGTGTTCGAGGCCGTGGGCGACGCCATGACGATCCGCGATCTGCAGAGCCACAACGGGACCTATGTCAATGGCCAGCGGGTCGAGGGCAGCGCGTTGAGCAATGGCGACGAAATCAAGATTGGCGGCTACCAGATCCGCTTCCTGTCGCAGGGCAGTCCGATCGGCGCCGCGGAGGCGCTTCGCCTCGTGACCGTGCCGGGCCGCCTGGCCGACATCGACCTGCAACGGCTGAACGCGAAGTCCTGATCCGCGCCAGCCTCGCAAGACCGCGATCCGACCGGTTCGCAACACACGCCTTTCGGCTGATTCCCGTCGATCCGTTTGCAGCGCAGAGTGTGCGCTCGACGACTCCGGGAGCACAGCATGGACTCTGAGGTCTTGACCCTTGGCGTACTGGCGATCCTGGTGGCGGGCGGCTGGTTGATGGACGTCCTCGGCCACCGGGGGGCATCGCCGCTGCAGCGCCGCATGGTCCAGCAGATCAAGAAATCGGCCGACACGATTCGGGGCGCGCCGCTGCGCTGATCCGATCCGTCATCGGGAGGACGTCGGGCGGTTGTTTTTCCGTGAACAATAGCGCCCATGCTCACCCGCACCCTCGTTGGCCACCTCAAGATTTGCGATGGATCGATTCTCTGGGCCGACGAAGACGCGCACACGCTGCTCGACTATCCGTCGGGCGCGCTCACGGACATGCCCTTCGACGATGTCCTGCCGCCCGCGTCCGCCAACGAGTTGAAGCTCCCGGCGCGCGGCGCGGTGGATGGCCGCCGGGTCGTGTTGCGGGCCCGGCACGGCCACACGATCATGGCCGACCTGCGCGGCGAGCGCATGGACGACCGCTGCGTCCTGTGGAGCTTCACGCCGACGGCCCGCGGCGTGCGCGGCGAGCGGCTCGACCTGCTGTCGCGCCATGACGCGCTGACGCGGCTGCCCAATCGCGTGCCCTCGGCCGAGGAACTGAACCCTGCGCCGGTGCGCAACGGCGACGGCGAGCGCCTGCTGGCGGTCTGCTACCTCGACCTCGACCGTTTCCGCGACATCAACGAGAGCTTCGGTCCGGTGGGCGGGGATGCGGTGCTGCGCGAGGTGGCGCGCCGCCTGAAGGCCGCGGTGCCGAACGATGCCAGCGTCGCCCGGGTCGGCGGCGACGAGTTCGCGCTGCTGCTTTTCGTCAATGACGCGGCGCATTCCGAGGCTCTGCTGGAACAGATCCTGGCGCGGCTCGCGCATCCGTTCCGGCTGCAGGACCGTTCGACGCGGCTGCGCACCAGCGTCGGCGTTTCGCTGATGCGCCAGGGCGAGCAGCCGACCGAAGTCATGCTGCAGCAAGCGCAGCACGCGGTGTTCTTCGCCAAGCGGGCCGGTGGCAGCCAGGTCCATTTCTTCGACGCCGGCCTGGCCCACGAGGAACAGCAGGAACAGCAGATCCGCGAGCGGATCCAGGCCGGCCTGGCGAACCACGAGTTCCTGCTGGCCTACCAGCCCAAGGTCGACATGCTGTGCGGCCGAGTGATCGGCTTCGAGGCCCTGGTTCGCTGGCAGCATCCCGAGCGAGGTCTGCTGCAGCCATCCGCTTTCGTGCCGATGATCGAGGACCACGAACTGGTGGAGCAGCTCGGCGACTGGGCCATCGGCGAGGCGGTGCGGCAGGCGGCCGACTGGCTGGCCGCAGGGGTCAAGACCTCGGTCAGCGTCAACATCAGTCCGCGCCACCTGCTGCGGCCGGACTTCATCGAGCGGCTCGGCTTTCACCTGGGCCGTTTTCCGCAGCTGCACGCGGGCGTGCTCGAGCTCGAGATCCTCGAGACCACCGCCATCAAGGACTTCGGCGCCGTCGCCGATTTCATCGGTGCCTGCAAGGCGCTCGGCGTGCCGGTGGTCATGGACGACTTCGGCACCGGCTATTCGTCGCTGACCTACCTGCGGCGCCTGCCCGTGACCGCGCTCAAGCTCGACCAGTCCTTCGTGCGCGGCATGCTCGAAGACCCGGAGGACGAGGCGATCATCCGCGGCATCCTGGTGATGGCGCGCGGCTTCGGCCGCAAGACCATCGCCGAGGGGGTCGAGTCGGTGGCGCACGGCAATGCGCTGCTGGCCCTCGGCTGCACGCTCGGGCAGGGCTATGGCATCGCCAAGCCGCTGCCGGCCGCCGAGGTGCCGGCATGGATCATCGGCTTCGAGCAGGCGCCGCCCTGGGGCCGGGCGGCGGGCTGCTGAGCGCCAGCAGGTTCCTAGAGCAGCGGCGTGTAGGGCGAGCTCACCGGCTTGAGCGTGGCGCCGGCCGGGGCGCCGTAGCGTCCGGTGTTGCCGAGCATGTAGCGCAGGTAGGCGCTGACCGTCACCTGGCGGTAGTTCGATGCGTTGTTGAAAGCCATGGCGCCGCCCAGGAAGAGCTGCGGAGCCACCTGGTATTCGACGATGCCTGCCAGGTTGTAGGCCACGCCCGTGTGGCTGTTCGACAGGTAGTAGCCGGTGAAGGGGGCCTTGTTGAGGCCCAGTCCGGTGGCGGTCGCGACGGCGCTCGCGGCGGCGGCCTGGCGCGCCGGGTCGGTCGGGAACCAGGGCGATGCGTCCTCCGTGAACGACTGGATGCCCAGCGAGGCATTGAGCCGCCACGAGAGCCGGTCGTCGCGGCCGGTCCAGTCGACCGGGAAGGCCACGCTCACATAGGACTGCGGGCTGAAGTAGCCGCCCTGGCCGAAGGTGAAGAAGCTCAGGTTCTTGTCGTAGCTCAGCAGGTCGAGGTTCATGCCGGCGGTCAGGGTCGAACCGGGCTTGTTCATCAGGTGCACGTACAGCCCGCCGCCCAGTTCGTAGCGCGAGTTGTCGGCCACGTTGTGGCCGGTGATCGCATGGGCCAAGCCGTAGCCGTAGATGCCGTAGGTGCCGTCGTCGCGGGTGATGTCGAGCCGGGCGCCGGTCGCCACCACGCCGCCCCAGCGGTCGCCGGTGCGGGTGTCCTCGGTGCCGGCGAACGACAGCAGGCTGTCGGTGACGGCGCGGCGCGACAGGTCGCCCTTCATGGACACGGTGTCGGACAGGGCACCGCTGTAGGTGAGGTTGCCGACTGCGTTGGTCTGCTGGAAGCCGAGCGGCGTGGTGCCGATGCTGGCGTTCAGGTTCTTGCCCTCATAGCCGACCGCGAGGCCGACGCCGCTGGCGTGCTGGCCATCCACCGCCGGGACCCTGCCCGCGAGCAGGTCGATCGCCGCCTGCGGCCCGCCGCCGAAGCGGCTCGAGGTGCCGTAGTCCTGCGCCAGCGCGCCGTTGTCGAGCACCGTCGGCGTGGCGCTGAGCACCACCTTGCCGTTGCCGGCCGGGAAGCGGGCCTCGATGGGCACCTGCAGGTCCTGCAGGCGGCTCAGGCCCGGTTCGCCGTCGCGGCTGCGGTAGACGCTGCCGATGTCCAGCGTCGTGCTGCGTTCGGACTGGATGTCCTGCAGTTCGCTCACCAACGGGTTGGCCGGCGCCGCGCCGGCGCGCGGCGGGGCGTTCCAGCTGCCTTCGGTTGCCAGGCTGCTGCCGGGCACGGGGGGCGGCAGCGGATAGACCGGCTGGCCGGCGGCTTGGGGCAGCGGATAGGCCGGGGCCTGGGCGTACTGGGGCGCGGCCAGTGCCGGGGAAGGCAGCGGCGCAGCGCCGGCGGGCGCGGCCTGCTGGTTGGCCGCGGCATTGCGGCGGCGGAATTCGGCGCTGTTGCGCGGGGCGGTGGACTTCGGCGCGGCCGTGGCGGCGGTCGCCGGTGCAGCCGCGGTGCTGCCGCCGGCGCCCCAGGGCAGGTTGGCGGCCGGCTGGCTCGCTGCCGCCGCATAGACGGGCGGCACGGCCGCAGGCAACGGCGGCAGCGCCGCGATCGGGGCCGCGCCGCCGCGCATGCCGGCAAAGGGCGAGGCCGGGGCGTTGCCGGCGCTGGCCGGATAGCCTGGCGCGGGCAGTCCGACCGGCTGCAGGGTGGCGGCGAACGGGTTGCCGCCGCTGGCGGCGCCGCCGGTCATGCCAGCGAAGGGATTGGCCGGGGCGGCTGGCACGCCACCCTGGCCGGCCGCGCGGCTGTCGGCGGCGACGGCGGCGCGCAGGTATTGCTCGGCCCGCGCGTTGTCGCCCGCATTGCGATAGACGCGGCCGGCCGCCGCCAGCACGCGCGACTGGTCGGGGGCCTGCTTCAGGGCCGCCTGCACGTAGCTCTCGGCCTCGCCGTGGGCGCGCAGCGCGCTGGCGCTGGCGGCGGCGGCGAGGAGGGTGTCGAGGTCGGTCGGACTGCGCTGCAGGATGCGCTGATAGATCGCCAGGGCCTGCTTCTCGTCGCGCGCTGCCGCATAGAGGCGGGCCAGCGCGGCCAGCACCTGCGGGTCTTCGGGCCGCGCGGCCAGCACCGGCGCCAGCGCGTTGTAGGCCGCTTCGAGGTTGCCGGCCTCGCGCAAGGCGTCGGCCTGGCGCAGGCTGAAGGCGATCGTCAGGCGCTCGTAGTCGGCCCGCTGGGCCGTTGTCATGCTGGCCGATTGCAGCTGCCGCAGCACGGCGGAGAGTTCGACATCCTGCTGGGTCTTGAGCAGCACCGAGGCGTAGAGCAGGCGGTCGCCGACGCCCGGATTCGGGCTGCGCGCCAGCAATTGCCGGCTCATCGCCAGGGCCCGTGGCGCGTCGCCGATGTCGGCGTAGGCGATGGCCAGCTGGCCCCAGAGCTCGGGCGGCATGTCGGCGCCGAGCGCCGCTTCGGTCTGCGCAAGCACGCCGCGGGCCGCGGCCACCTGGCCCTGCCGCGCCAGCGCCTGCGCCTGTTGCGCCTGGCTGGCGGCCCACAGGCGGCGCTGCAGCTGGGTCATGTCGCGGGTGCGCGAGGCGGCCGGGATGCGGTCGAGGTACTGCAGGCCGGCCGCCGGGTCGCCGGCATCGGAGGCGAGCAGGGCGCTCGCATAGAGCGCGTCGGGCATGTCGGGCTGCGACATGAGCAGGCCGTCCATGACGCCGCGGGCCTGGGCCATCATCCCCTGGCGACGGTAGATATTGGCCAGGTCGAGCCGGACCCAGGGGCTGTCGGGGGCGGCCAGCATGGCGTCCTCGAGCGTGCGCTGGGCGCCGGCGTTGTCGCCGGCTTCGATCTGGGCGCGGGCCTTGGCGCGCGCGGCCTCCACCTTGACGTCCTGCAGGCTGCCGATCTGCCGCGCCTGCTCGGGGCTGAGCCGCTGCGACAGGGCCATCGCCTCGTCGCTGCGGCCCTGACGGGTGTAGGCCGTGATCAGGCCGCGCAGCGCCTGGGTGTCGTTGGGCTTGCTGTCGAGCGCACGCCGATAGCCTTGCTCGGCACCGGCGTAGTCGCCGGCCGCGAGCCGAAGGTCGGCCAGCGCGACCTGTCCGACGGTCTCTCGCGGATCGATCTTCACGGCGCGTTCGAGCAGGCCCTGGGCCGTGCGCGTGTCGCCCTTGGCCCGCGCGGCATTGGCCTGGCCGACCAGGTTCCAGTAGGTGGCGCTTTGCAGCGCCGACGCCCACTTGCCGCCGCCGGCGCTTTTCGCGGCCTGCTCCAGCAGCTGCTGGGCTTCGGCGAAGCGCTCCTGGCGCAGCCGGATCAGGCCCAGGCCACCGAGCGCCTCGGCGTCGCCGGGCTCGACCTTCAGAGCCTGCTGGAAGCGCTGCTCGGCGGTCGCGGTGTCGCCGCGATCCAGTGCCTTGAAGCCTTCGCCGAGCGGCTGGGCGGCCGGCGACGCCGGAGCCGCGGCGCTGCGGGCGGCGCTCAGGCCGTCGAGCCGCGCCTGCACGGCGGGGTCGGGATGAGTGGCCAGGAATTCGGTGTAGAGCGGCGCATCGGCCTGCCGGGCGTCCAGCCAGATCAGCGCCTGGCGCCAGCTGGCCGTGGCCGCCACGCCCACCCCGGGCTGCGTCGAGAGCGCCATCAGGCTGCGGATGCCTTCGCGCCGGGTCGGCTCGCGGTAGGTCTGCAGCTGGGCCAGCGCCAGCTTGTAGCCGAGGTTGTCGGGCTTGTCCTTGACCAGCTGGTCGAGTCCCTTGCGGCCTTCTTCCCAGCCCTGTTGGGTGCCGCCGAGCAGCTGGTAGTACTCGACCGCCAGCGGCTCGGGCGGCGGCCGGTTGGCGAAGATCGCGCGGTAGATCTGGATCGCTTCGGCGGTGCGGCCGGCCTTGGAGGCGGCGCGTGCGCGCTGCAGGTCGGTCTGCGGCGTGCCGGACTGCGCGCCCTGGGGCGCACCGCGCGGGTCGTCGGGATGGGCGGCGTGCAGCCGCGTGATCCAGCCGCGCGCCGGCTCGGGCTTGCCGCGCGCGAGTTCAACCTGCGACATGCCGTACATCGCATCGGCCGATTGCGGATCGATGCTCAAGAGCTTGCGCCAGCTCTCCTCGGCCAGCTCGATCCGGCCCATGCTCTGCCAGTAGTTGCCCTGTTCGATCAGGGCCGTCTTGGCGTCGCCCTGGGCCTGCACCGGCGTGCCCGCGTACAGCGCACCCACCAGGCCCAGGCAGGCCATCAGGCGACTCGCGGCGGTGGAGCCCTTCAGGCGAGTTGGGTGGCGGGGCATAGCAGTCTCCAATGGGTTTGCAGCTGGCCGGTGCGGCTGAATGCGAAGCGGCCATCGAGCCAGGCTTGTCCGAAGAGAAGCAGCATGCGCTCGTAGTACGGAAGGGGCTTGGGCGCGGGCTGGGCCGGACTGCCCACCCGGGCGCGAACGCGCGCCAGTTCGGCGTCGAGCTGCGGCGTCAGCGCCTGCGCCTTGAGATAGGGCAGCAGCGCGCCCGAAAAGCCGACCGGGCCGGTGCCGCGCATGACGCCGGTGTCGGTGTCGATGAATTCGGGCATCGGCTTGCCCTGTTCGAGCAGCCGGCGCGGCCCGTAGAGCGACTTCAGCAGTGGCTGGCGGGCCGGATCGGCGGCGTGCAGCATGCCGGCCCAGAGGTAGACGCGGATGGCGTCGTAGCTGCCCACCGCGCCTTTCTCCGGGTCGGCGACGAAGGCCTGCTCCTGGGTCGACCAGGCGCACCAGTCGGGCACGAATCCCTGCGGCGTCACCGCGGCAATCATGCGCACCGTGTTGTCGGCGATCTCGCCCCACGGGCCCTTGCCGTCCAGTTGCTGGAAGCGGCGCAGCAGCTGCAGCGGCAGGTAGCTCGGGTTGAGCCTCCACGCCGGGCCCTTGGCCACCGACTTGGGCCATGGCAGCAGCATGCGGCCGAGCCCCGGCAAGGTCGCGACCTCGTCGCGCGCGGCCATCGCGAGCACCGCGCGGGCCAGGGTCTGGTAGCGCGGCTCGTTCCACAGCCGGCCGGCTTCCAGCAGTGAATAGGCGATCCAGAGGTCGGAGTCGGAGGCCGGGTTGTCGTCGAGCACGCCCCAGCTGTCGTCCGGCTTGTGGCCCCACTGCCACGCCGGCAGGCGCTGCGCGAGGCTGCCGGCCGCCAGGTTCTTCTCGGTCCATTCGAGGATCCGCGCGAAGGCGGCGCGGTCGTTGTGCACCAGCGCGAAGAACAAGCCGTAGGACTGGCCCTCCGAGGTCGAGTGCTGGTTCGGCGTGTCGAAATCGACGATGCGGCCATCGGCCTGCAGGTGGCGGGCAGCGAAGGAGGTCCAGTCGGTCGCCGGCAGGCAGGCGCCGAGAGCCTGCTGCGCCGCGGCCGGCAGGACGTTGGCGAGCGGCATCAGGGCCAGGCCCGCCAGCCAGCGGCGGCGGCTGATGGTCGTGGCGGGGCAGAAAGGGGCGGGCGAGGGAGGGCGGGTCATGGCCAGGGGGCTTTCGAGGCCGTGTCAGCGCAGCCGACGGCGGGCGCGCAGTTGAAGACTGAGATAGGCCGCTACGGCGCCGATGAAGGCCAGCGCCACCACCGCCGCCGCCAGCAGCAGCGGGCTGCGCGACAGGGTCCACTGCAGCCACATCACCGGCGGCAGCCGGCCGACGTAGTAGGTGCCCCCGGCCAGCAGGCTGCTGACCTGGGTGCCGCGCACGAAGGCGGTGCTGCCCTGGATGTCGCGCACCAGGCTCGGGCTCATCAGCGCGTTCAGCAGCGCCGGCTGCGAGGCCGCGGTGGCGACCACCGCCACCACGCTGCGCTCCTTCTGCAACGGCGACTCGAAGCCGGCCAGCACGGCATCGGTGCCGTCCTCGGCCACGGTCATCCGGGTCGTGGCGGGAAGGTCCTCGCGCTGGCGGGTGCCGGTGATCAGGTCGAGCGTATCGTCGATCCAGCTGCCCAGGTGGAACTGCTTGGCTTCCGGGGTCCGCTTGAGCGGCATCCGGTCGGCCCATTGGGTGAACAGCGGCTGGCTCTGCAGGCTGCCGAGGACCAGCAGGTCCTTCTGGGCCCACTGCGAGACATTGGCCGCCCGCCCGAGCGTGAGCCTGAGCGCCGGATAACCGGTGGCGTTGCCCAGGTGGCCGAGCAAGGCCAGGTAGGTCTCGACGTCGCTGGTCTCGGGCTGGTCGGGCAGCACGACGACGGTGTCCGCCAGGTCGGCCAGGCGAGAGAACGGAAAGCCGCTGTTGGCGTAGGCCGCGAGTTCGGGCATGGCGATGTAGTGCGGCAGCCGCGAGACGTCGATGGTCGAGGCCGGGTCGATGTTGCCGCGCACGTTGTCGAGCAGCGGCTTGCAGTCGCTTGCCTGCGGCTCGAAGTAGTAGTGCATGCGAAGCTGGCTGCGCGAGCCCACCAGCAGCGGCGACAGGCTGAGGCTCTTGTTCTGCGACACGGTGCCGTCGGGCAGCAGCGGCAGCAGGAACTGGTTCCACCAGTGTTCGCCGGCCGGATTGGCCGCCCGCAGCGGCAGCGAAGCGACGAAGCTCTCGTTCAGGCTCAGGTTGAGGGTCGACTGGTCGGCCCGCACGCGCGGCGTGTAGTTGAAGCGCAGGTCGAGCGGGTAGCCGCGGCTGCGCCAGGTGAACAGGTCGGGCGCCGGCTGCAGGTTGACCTTGACCACGTCGGGCGCATAGCCCGCGACCGAGAAGTCGGCCACCGGCGCCAGTTCGCCGAGCTTCACCGGCCGGTCGTCGGCGAGCCAGCGCGGCGAGTCGTAGGGCCGGCGTGCCGGCGGTTCCTGGAAGTTGCTGACCGTCGCAGTGCCGCCGGTGAAGACCCGGCTGTTGACCGCGAGTGCCGCGGCCGCGGTGCGCAGTTCGGCGGGATTGCGGCCCAGCACCAGCAGCAGCTTGTGCGTGGCGTCGCGCGGGTGGTCGACCACGCTGAGGGTCGGACCCTGGATCGGCGGCAGGCTGAGGCCGTCGATGGTGGTCTCGGGCGTCGCGAAGACGACGGCATGGGCGGCCGGGAGTTCGCCGTTGCTGACCGGGAACACCGCGCCGCGGTAGCCGGCGAGACCGCCGAACCAGGACGAGACGATGCCCGCGGCTTCGAGGGTCGGCGTGCCGGCGGCATTGCCGAACACGAAGGGGATGCTGGCGCGGCGGACGTCGCGGCGGTCGAAGAAGGGCTGCGGCAGGGTGCCGAGATCGGCCGCCACCTTGAGCGGCACGACGTTGAGGCGCAGCGTGCTGGAGGCATCCACCGTGGCCCACAGGCTGCTGTGCACCGGGTCCTCGCACTCGCGCGTGTAGTGGCCGACCAGTTCGATGTTGATGCGGTTGAAGTCGGTGATCAG
>Ga0182008_10002240_pt1 | contig 12232 bp, 10 predicted proteins | sample Sormic07211129_1_FD_120482 | JGI IMG/M metagenome (GOLD analysis project Ga0182008, IMG submission 120482) | Rhizosphere microbial communities from Sorghum bicolor, Mead, Nebraska, USA - 072115-129_1 metaG | ecosystem: Host-associated > Plants > Roots > Rhizosphere | place: USA: Nebraska...
TGGGTAGCGCATCAGCCACCGCCTCTGCCGATCAAAATGGCCCTGGCCTGGTTGTGAACAACTATGCGGATCGGACTTACAGCCTGGATACCATATCGCTTACTACAACCAAAAGCGGTACTTCCTCTTTCAACAAGGATTCCAGTCTGAGTGTTGATAAGAGTTCTTCCAGCAGCTGGTCCGCAAGCGGCTCCAATAGCTTCGATGCAAGCGGGTCCAAGTCGTTTGATGCCAGTGGCTCCCACAGCACAGACTCGAGCGCTACCAGCCACGCTTCTATAGACGCTACTTTGGCCGCGTCCGCAGATGCTGCCGTCAGCTTCACTCGCAACAATGGCAACGGCGATCGCACCCGCAGCGCGAGTGCAGAAGGATCGCTTAACGCGTCGCTCAATGCGTCTGTCGACACCGAGCACACCAACTCGACCGACTCGTCGTTCGCGAAAGCCTACGATTCCTCGTTCACCAAGTCGTATGATTCGTCCTACGACAAGTCTGGCGAGAAAGCGCACGCGTCTTCGAAAGACGTGACGAAAAGCTACAGCGAAAGCACTTCTTGGGAGTTGAGCAACACCTACTCCTATCAAGTGCTGACTCCAACCGGCTGGGCAAACCCTGTGACCAACACTGCAACCCTGAGCGGTTCGGTGAATGGCGGCAGCGGCAACCTCGGCGTCAACGTAGCGGCTGGTGTGGGCAACCAACAAAGCAACTCGCTGGCCATTTCCAACCAATCGTTCTGATTGCTGGCTCTGGAGGCCCCCTCACGGGGGCCTTTTTCAACACAACCAGAGGGCGTCCCCATCATGCGCATAATCGCCTTGGCATTTCTGCTTTGCGTGGCCAGCGTGATCGAGGCTGCACAAATGCCGCTTTCCGTCCTGCCGGGCGGCGCGGTGGTGTACAAGCCGATCCAGAGCATACGCGAGCGTAAATTTGCCGACCTGGTGCAACAGAAAACCGACTTCAGTTGCGGCGCTGCGGCGCTGGCGACCATTTTGCGTCAGGCCTACTGGCTGGACGTGAATGAAGAACAGATCATCGAAGGCATGCTGGCACACTCCGACCAGAACCTTGTCCGCGTCCAGGGCTTCTCCATGCTCGACATGAAGCGCTACGTCGAAAGTATCGGCATGCGGGCCCGTGGCTACCGGGTAGCACCGGAAACGTTGAGCGACATCAAAATTCCGGTGGTGGTGCTGATGGACATCCGGGGCTACAAACACTTTGTGGTCATGCAAAAAGTCCATCAAGGCTGGGTCTACATCGGAGATCCGGTACTCGGCCATAAACGCTACAAGGTCGACGATTTTGTCAAAGGCTGGAACGGCATCATCTTTGCCGTCATTGGCCAGGGCTACGACAAAACCAATGCGTTGCTCGACCCACCCGTGCCACTAACCGCCAAGAGTCGCGTCGACATCTTGACCCCGGTGCCAGACTCACAACTGCTGGACTTCGGATTCATCCGAAGCGACTTCTTCTAATAACAAGGGAGCACGAAGCTCCGGGAGCATCCCATGAAGACTCCACTCTGGCTGGCCGTGGTTTGCCTGGCCGCCAGCCTGCCAACCCAGGCAGAAATTTTTAAACCCATTGAACTGAAGGATTCAGAACTGGCCAACTTGCGAGGTCGTTATGTCATGCCCGGACGGATCGTCAGTTTCGGGATTGTCATGACCAGTACCTGGCAAAACGCCAACGGTGAAGTCATCGGGGCGACATCCTCGATGCAAGTTCAACAGTCGACTATCAAGCCACAGTTCTATGTGTCGTTGATCGACCAGTCAGGCGCCAGTTCGACCATCAAGCAAGGCACCGGCTCCGTCACCGGCGGCAACGGCCTCAACAGTACCGAAGGCGTCACCCAAGTGGTGCGCGCTGCCGGCGACTACAACACGGCCTATAACAACGTTGATATCAACGTCTCGAAAGGCAATCAAGCGCCGACCGCGCCACAGCAGGGCCAAGTATTGGCCGCAGGCGAGTCGATCGGTGGATCCAATGGCGCGGGGTCTATGAGCGTTTCCTCGACCGGAGCGGGTGTGCAACTCAACATCGTGGCCAACAACAATCAGGGCAGCACTTTCCAACGACTGGCCCAGGGTGGGCTGATGCAGAACACGACTTTGCTGGGCGGCAGCAACGAGGTCCGCAACCTCACGTCCCTCAATGTCGTGCTGCGTGACAACGCAGCGGCGAGCGCGGCGTATAGCGGCAACCTTGACCAGCTTAAAGGTCTTCGCGCGCTGGGATATTGATCTACGCTCAGTCTCATCGATGTTGTCAGAAGGGACGGCAAACCTATGCAACGATCCACAACGTTCAGACTTATCGTTTGTTTGAGCAGCCTGGCCCCGGCCACCTTGCTATATGCAGCACCGGATCCCCAGGTCGAAGCACTAAAACAAGAACTCATGGAGTTGAAACAGCGTTACGAAGCACAACAGAACGCGCTGATGGTACTTGAGCAGCGCGTTCGCCAAGTCGAGGAAACACCGGTGACACCGCCCCCCAAACGTCTGACCAAATCCCCTGCCGAACCGGCGAAGAATGGTCAGACGGTGGCGGCCGGTGCGCCGGGTACGACCGGCAGTTCATACGGCCAATCGCTCAAGGATGACTCCGAACCCGCGCAGAGCGTTTCCAACCTGTATGACGAAGCCAGCGGATTCTTCGGTGGTGGCAAGTTCAGTGTCGAAACCGGCCTGACCTACACGCACTACGATACGCGCGCACTGACGCTCAACGGCTTCCTGGCACTGGATTCGATTTTCCTCGGCAACATCAACCTCGACCGCATCAAGGCCGACAACTGGACACTGGACCTGACGGCCCGCTACAACGTGGCACAGCGCTGGCAGTTCGACATTAACGTTCCGATCGTCTATCGCGAATCGACGTATTCCTCCGGAGGCGCCGGTGGCGCAGGCCCGGTGACGTCGGACGCAACCGTCACGCGTGACCCGACCATCGGCGATGTGAACGTCGGCGTTGCCTACAAGTTTCTGGATGAATCGGCCAACCTGCCCGACGCGGTCGCGACCTTGCGCATCAAGGCGCCGACCGGTAAAGACCCTTACGGCATCAAGCTGGTCGAAGACCCGAACAATAACAACCTCGCGGTACCCGAGGACTTGCCTACTGGCAACGGTGTCTGGTCGATCACTCCAGGGCTTTCGCTGGTCAAGTCCTTCGACCCAGCCGTACTGTTCGGCACCCTGGCCTACACCTACAACGTGCAGGACTCCTTCAGCGACATCAGCCCGCAGGTCGGTTCGAAGGTCAAAGGGGACGTGAAACTCGGCGACTCCTGGCAGGTCGGCGCCGGCATTGCATTCGCCTTGAACGAGAAGATGAGTATGTCGTTTTCGTTCACCGATCAGTTTGCCCGCAAGAGCAAGATCAAACCTGATGGCGGTGATTGGCAATCGATTTCCAACAGCGACTACAACGCCGCCAACTTCAACATCGGCATGACCCTGGCCGCCACCGATAATCTGACGATCGTACCCAACCTGGCCATCGGCCTGACCGACGACGCGCCAGACTTCTCCTTCAGCCTGAAATTCCCGTACTACTTCTGATCCACAACCAAAAGCCCCGCTGCGACTCAAATCGCAGCGGGGCTTTAACTGTGGGAGCGAGCCTGCTCGCGATGGATGTCAACGATAACGCGTGCTTTCTGAATGAACGCGTTGCCTGAGTGTTTTACGTCGGAACGCCGCCCGGAGCTCGCTCCTACATTGGTTTCAACGAATCTGATGCTTGTGCAGCAACCGATAGAACGTTGGCCGCGACACACCCAGAACACGGGCGGCAACGCTCAGGTTGTCGCTGTGCCGGTTCAACACGTCGCACAAAGCCTGGCGCTCGGCCCGGTGCTTGTAGTCTTCCAGCGTACCCATCGGTGCCACCACCGTGTGATGGCTGATCAGCCCCAGGTCTCGCGCTTCGATCTGCCGGCCCTCAGCCAGTACCAACCCGCGACGCACCCGGTTGGCCAGTTCGCGAACATTGCCAGGCCAGTCGTGTTTGCCCATGGCAATCAAAGCGTCCTCACTGAAGCTGCGCGGACGGCGGCCGGTTTCGTGGCTGTAGAAATGAGAAAAGTGGTTGGCCAGCATCGACAGATCGCCGTTGCGCTCACGCAAGGGCGCGGTCGCGACCTGCAACACGTTCAGGCGGTAATAGAGATCTTCACGGAAGGTTTTTTTCTCGATGGCCGCTTCGAGATCGACATGGGTCGCGGCCAGCACCCGCACATCAACGGGAATCGGCTGACTGCCGCCCACCCGTTCGATGTGCTTTTCCTGGAGGAAACGCAGTAAATTTGCTTGCAGTTCCAGGGGCAGATCACCGATTTCATCAAGAAAAAGTGTCCCACCATTGGCTGCTTCGATCCGTCCGACCTTACGCTGATGGGCACCGGTAAAGGCTCCCTTCTCGTGACCAAACAGCTCGGATTGGATCAAGTGTTCAGGAATCGCCCCGCAATTGATCCCGACAAAGGGTTTGCTGTGCCGTTGCGATTGCCGATGAAGGGTGCGCGCGACCAATTCTTTACCTGTCCCGCTCTCGCCGCGAATCAGCACCGGAGACTCGGTGGGCGCCAGTTTGCTCAGCAATTTGCGCAGTTCGCGAATCGACTTGCTGTCACCCAGCAGCTCGTGTTCGGGCTGATCGATATGAACCGTGCCCTGCCCACGCAAACGTGCCATGCCGAACGCCCGGCCCAGGGTCACCTGCACCCGTGAAACATCGAACGGCAAAGTATGGAAATCGAAAAACCACTCGCAAACGAAGTCGCCGACATTCTGCAGTCTCAGCACTTCCTGGTTGAGTACGGCGATCCACTCGGTGCCACTGCGGGTGATCAGTTCTTTGACCGCTTCGGGGCGTTCCAGATGAAACGGCTGCAGACGCAACAGGCCTACGTCACAGGTTCGGTCGGCGGCATTTTCCAGCTTGCAGCTGTCAACGTCCCAACCGACAGAACGCAGACCTGGCAGCAGGCGATGGCAGTCGTCGCAAGGGTCCACTACGAGCAGACGTCGCAACGCAGGCATTTCGATCATGACTGTTCCTTGACGCCAAATTATCTGAAATATTATTAAAAACAATCATTTGGCGGATCTGGCTGTAACATTAGCAAGAATTTGACGCTGGCTTGTATCGATTGACTATAGGCATGGCGCGTAAGCAGTTATAACCAGCAACTTTGGTAGTTACCTAACGAGTCAAACCTTTCAGCCAGCTTTCAAAAACCGTCGGAACCCTGAACGAAGAAAAGAAAGTTGAAATTTCTTTTAATTGTATGTGACCCACCCACGGGTTGCGGGCATCAGTACAAGTAACCAGCCGAACGGTAAGCCCAACCGACGGCACATCACTTGATTGGGCATACAGAGAGAAGACCCCATGACCGCCCCGCTCCGTATCAACGAAGCTCTTTTGATTGCCGACCGCGCGTTTCAGCCATTTCAATGCGTGGCCTGGGCTCCACAAGACGGCAATGGCGAGCTCAGCCTGACTGTCATCGACCGCACCAATACCTGCATTCGCAAGCAAATCCCAAGCAGTGCTTATACCGATCCGGCGCAACTTGAACATGTCCTGGAAGAAGCCCGCAAAGAACTGAGTCAGGAAGGTTACACCCTGCAATCGTGGTCTATGCCGCACTAAGCGTATGGCGGATTACTTGACGGTAATCCGCACCTCCCCCCGATTTTTAGTTCACTGCCCCCCGCGGCCAGTGGCACTTTCGACATCTTCTTGCTCGAACTTTCATGTCGCTAATTAATTGGCTGGCTTGTCATTGGTTCGAAAAGACATTGTTATGGCACACACTGACCCTCCGCCTGTTAGTTCTGTCAGTTGTGCACGCGATCATTCAGGCGTTGAATGTTTTCCCAGTCGCCACCTCCCATTCATGGGTCCCGACAACTCGCAAGGAGATGCGTGCATGTCAATCCAGAACGCGCTTGCCGTACCCATGACGCTGAGCGACGCCGGGGCACTCGATAAAACCTTTGCCAGCGCGGGCCAGACCCAGGTGTATTTCGCTGGCAGCATTTCCAGCATGGCCAATGACATCGTGATCGATTCCGCGGGCCGGATGCTGATCGCAGCGAAGGTCGGCATGCCGGGTGGCAGCCGTTTCGGCCTTGCTCGCCTGTTTACAGACGGCTCGGCGGACCTTGCCTTCGGCCGACAGGGCAGCGTCATCAGCCAGTTCGAGCCCGGCTTCGAGGCCATGGCCGGCAAGGTCCTGCTGCTCGCCGATGGGCGCATTCTGGTGGCTGGCCTGCATTATGAAGATGAGCACCGGACATTCCCCGCCCTCGCGTTGTTCGAGGAATCCGGCAAACCGGTTCATTCATTCGGCGACAACGGACGCTACGTCGTGCGCCTGCCGGGCGATCTTTCCCAAGGCGTGCGCGACACCTGGTTGCCGCCCGGCGTACCGGGCGCTGAAGCCTGTGCCGTCCATCTTCAAGACGATGGAAAAATCCTGCTGCTGGCCAATCATCATTTCGAGCTGGCCGATCACGTCGGCCTGCTGATTCGGCTCAACCCCGATGGCTCACTGGATAACAGCTTCAACAGCCGTGGTTTTGTGGTGGTCAGGCACTTGCTGATGAATACCTGGCTCAGCACCCTGCTGGTTCAACGCAACGGCCGGATTCTGGTGGGCGGCTCGATCAATTTTCCAGAAGAAGGTCTTCTGGCGCGTTATCACAACGATGGCAGTCTCGACGACAGCTTCGCCGTGGATGGCTTCATGAGTTTCATGGCACAGGGGCGTCACGCGCAGGTCAGCCAGATCGTCCAGCAGGACAACGGCGATTTGCACTGCTTTGGCAGTAGCCGCGACCCGATGCAGTGTATGACGCTGAAAGTCCACGTTAACGGTCGCCCGGACACTCATTGCAACGGTGGCCAGCCGCTCTTGCTGGAAATCGGTCACAGCGGCTGCCAGTGGACCGCCGCGCACGCCCTCTCGGACGGCAGCGTGCTGACCGTGGGCGCCACGGTCGGCGGTATCGAAGCTGATTTCATTCGCGCCCGCCATCTGCCCAACGGACAGCTCGATTTCAGCTATGGCAATGGCAACGGCTGGGTTCGCACCCGCCTGAGCCGCGGCCCGGATACCGCGACGTCCATGGCCGTGCAGCCCGATGGCAGCGTAGTCGTCTGCGGTTATTCACTGGATGGCAACTACCGAGCCATTGTCGCGCGGTATCTGGGTTAGGCGCTCTGATGTTTCCACGCTTGATCTTGCTCCCGGCTTACGGCAACTTGCGCGCTTCTTAAGACAAGGAGTTGCCGATGTCCGCTTCACTGGCCCAGGCGTTCGCGCACAATTTTCTCGGGCACTCACCCCGTTGGTACAAGATCAGCATCATCGGCTTTCTGATCCTCAACGCCCTGGTGCTATGGACTGTTGGCCCGGTGGCGGCCGGCTGGCTGCTGGTCCTGGAATTCATTTTCACCTTGGCCATGGCGCTCAAATGCTATCCGCTGATGCCCGGCGGCCTGCTATTGGTCGAAGCGCTGCTGTTGAAGATGACCACGCCCCAGGCGCTCTACGACGAACTGCTGCACAACTTCCCGGTCATCCTGCTGCTGATGTTCATGGTGGCCGGCATTTATTTCATGAAGGATCTGCTGCTGTTTCTGTTCTCGCGCCTGCTACTCGGGGTTCGCTCCAAGTCGATACTGGCGTTGATGTTCTGCTTCCTGTCGGCGTTTCTCTCGGCCTTTCTCGACGCCCTGACCGTGACGGCGGTGATCATCAGCGCAGGCGTGGGGTTTTACTCGGTGTATCACCGCGTGGCCTCGGGCAGCGATCCGCGCCAGGACAGTGAGTTCAGTGACGACCGGCACCTGCCCGAGCTCCATCTTGAAGACCTCGAACAATTCCGCGCCTTTCTGCGCAGCTTGCTGATGCACGGCGCAGTGGGCACGGCACTCGGCGGTGTCTGCACCTTGGTCGGCGAGCCGCAAAACCTGTTGATCGGCCATGAAATGGGGTGGCACTTCTCCGAATTCTTTCTGAAAATCGCACCCGTTTCATTGCCGGTTCTCATCGCCGGCCTGATGACGTGCGTACTTCTGGAGAAATTGCGCTGGTTCGGCTACGGCACCCTGCTCCCGGACAAGGTGCGTGCAGTGCTGGCCAACTATGCTGCCGAAGACAATGCCGAACGCACCGCGCACCAACGAGCCGCGCTGATGGTTCAGGGGTTGGCGGCGCTGATCCTGATTGCCGCCCTGGCGTTCCACATTGCCGAAGTCGGCCTGATCGGTTTGATGGTGATCGTGCTGATCACCGCGTTCACCGGCATCACTGACGAGCATCGAATTGGCAATGCGTTCAAAGACGCCATGCCGTTTACGGCGCTGTTGGTGGTGTTTTTTGCCGTGGTGGCGGTCATTCATGATCAACAGCTGTTCACGCCACTGATCCAGTGGGTGCTGGCGCTGCCGGCGGATCAACAACCGGGCATGCTGTTCATCGCTAACGGCGTGTTGTCGGCGATCAGCGACAACGTGTTTGTCGCAACCATCTACATCACCGAAGTGAAGCGGGCCTTCATCGCCGGCCACATGAGCCGTGAGCATTTCGAGACGCTGGCGATCGCGATCAACACCGGCACCAACCTGCCGAGCGTAGCGACGCCCAATGGTCAAGCGGCGTTTCTGTTTCTGCTGACGTCTGCGATTGCTCCGCTGATTCGTCTGTCGTATGGGCGGATGGTGTGGATGGCGTTGCCGTATACGGTGGTGATGGGGGTGCTGGGCTGGTACGCAGTGAGTTTCTGGCTGTAAACACCGATTGAAACTGTGGGAGCAGGCTCACTCCTACATTGGTTTTGTGCGGTTAGCGAGGGAGGATGTAGCGCTCGATCGCCTGCGCCGCGCCGTCGTCGGTGTTGGCGCCGGTCACCACGTCGGCCTGACGCTTGACCGCCTCTTCCGCCTGCCCCATGGCGATCGACAGCCCGGCGCAATGAAACATCGCCGGGTCATTACCGCCATCGCCCATGGCCGCCGTCTGCTCCAGCGGCACGCCGAGGAACTCGGCCAGTGTCGCCAGCGCCGCCCCTTTGTTGGCGAGCATCGCGGTCACGTCCAGGTACACCGGCTGCGAACGCGATACCTGCGCCTGACCCTCGACCTTGGGCAACAAGCGGGCCTCCAGTTCGATCAGCAACTGCGTGTTGTTGCTCGTCGCGACAATCTTGTCGATGCGTTCCAGGTACGGCTCGAAACTTTCCACTGTCACGGGCGGATACCCCAGGCCATGCTGCTCCCTGGGCACCATCGGGCCGTTTGGGTCTTTCACCAGCCAGTCGCCGCCGCTGAACACCCACACCTCGATGTCTGGCAGGTCGGCAAACAGCGTCAGCGTGGTCAACGCTGCCGTGGCCGGCAAGTAATGCGCGACCAGCAGACTGCCATCGGGATTGACGATCGTGCCGCCATTGAACGCCGCTGTCGGCAAGTCGACGCCCAAAGCTTCGATCTGCTGCAACATCGCTTTAGGTGGCCGGCCCGTGGCGAGGCTGAACAACACGCCGGCCTCGCGCAATGAACGCACAGCTTCGATGGTGCGCTGGCTCAGGCTGTGATCCGGCAGCAATAGAGTGCCGTCCATGTCACTGAGCAGAAAACGGATGGGTTGTTGCGAGACGTCACTCATCCGAGGCCATGCCAGACGCGACCATCGCGGGTCAGCAAATCTTCTGCCGCCGCCGGTCCGTCTTCGCCCGCCGCGTAATGTTGCACGCTCGCGTCCTGCTGCCAGGCGTCGAGGAACGGCTGCACGGCGCGCCAGCCGTTTTCGATGTTGTCGGCACGCTGGAACAGCGTTTGATCACCGGTCAGGCAATCGTAGATCAGGGTTTCATAGCCGGTGGACGGCTGCATTTCAAAGAAATCCTTGTAGGCAAACCCAAGTTCGATGTTGGCCATTTTCAACGCCGGGCCAGGCCGTTTGGCTAACAGGTCAAACCACATGCCTTCGTTGGGTTGTATCTGAATCCGCAGATAGGTCGGTTGCAACTCATCAACCTCCGTATCGCGGAACTGCGCGTAAGGTGCCGGTTTGAAGCAGATGACGATCTCGGTGTCGCGCACGCTCATGCGCTTGCCGGTGCGCAGGTAGAACGGCACGCCGACCCAGCGCCAATTGTCGATCATGACTTTGAGCGCCACATAGGTTTCAGTGGTGCTGTCAGGTGCAACGTTGTTTTCCTCGCGATAACCAGGCAGCAACTTGCCGTCGACCTCGCCGGGCGAATACTGGCCACGCACCGAATTGGCTCGCGCCTCTTCCGTGGACCAGGGACGAATCGCCCCCACGACTTTGGCTTTCTCGCCGCGAACCGCATCGGCACCAAACGCGGCCGGAGGTTCCATCGCCACCATCGCCAATAACTGGAACAGGTGATTGGGCACCATGTCCCGCAAGGCGCCGGTGTGCTCATAAAAACTGCCACGGGTTTCCACGCCGACGGTTTCGGCGGCAGTGATCTGCACGTGGTCGATGTAATGGTTGTTCCAGAACGCTTCGAACAGGCTATTGGAGAACCGGCTGATCAGAATGTTCTGCACGGTTTCCTTGCCCAGATAATGATCGATCCGGTAGATCTGGTTTTCGGTCATCACCTTGAGCAGGCAGGCGTTCAACGCCTCGGCGGTTTGCAGATCGGAGCCGAACGGCTTTTCGATCACCACCCTTCTGAACGCCCCCGGCGTTTCTTGCAGCAAGCCGGCAGCGCCGAGACGACGCACCACTTCACTGAAAAAACGTGGCGCGGTGGCCAGGTAGAACACTGCGTTGCCGGTGCCGCTGGCGGCGATTTTTGCCGCCAGCGCCTGATACGTGCTGTCGTCCAGGAAGTCACCCTGGACGTAACTGATGCCCTTGGCCAGATTGGCCCACAACGCCGGGTCAAGGGCTTCATCGCCCTTGCCGACCTTGCTCGCCACTTCAGCCCGAATGAAATCTTCGAGTTTTTGCGCAAAAGCCTCATCCGTGATGGCGTTGTGGTCAACGCCGATGATCCGCAGCCCATCTCCAAGCAGACCGTCGCGACTCAGGTTGTACAGCGCCGGCATCAGCAGGCGCTTGACCAGGTCACCGTGGGCACCGAACAGGAACAGCGTGGTCGGTGGTGCGGGTTCTGCCTTGGATTTGTTGCGGATCAGACGGGTCATTTTTTCGAAGTCTCCACGTGGCCGCCGAAGCCGAAGCGCTGGGCCGAAAGAATCTTGTCGCCGAATGAGCCCTGCCCGCGCGAGCGATAGCGGGCGAACAGCGAGTTCGACAGCACCGGTACCGGCACCGCCTGTTCCATGGCCGCTTCGATGGTCCATTGACCTTCGCCGCTGTCCGCTACGGAACCGGAGAAATGATCGAGCTGCGGATCGACAGCCAGGGCATCGGCAGTCAAGTCGAGCAGCCACGACGAAACCACGCTGCCGCGACGCCAGACTTCAGCGATATCACCGACGTTGAGGTTGAAGCGCTGGTCTTCGGGCAGGTGGGTGCTGGACTTGGTCTTGAGGATGTCGAAGCCTTCGGCAAAGGCCTGCATCATTCCGTATTCGATGCCGTTGTGGATCATCTTCACGAAGTGACCGGCGCCTGCGGGACCGGCGTGGATGTAACCGCGTTCGGCGCGATCGTCGTCCGACTTGCGGTCCTTGGTGCGCGGGATGTCGCCCATGCCAGGCGCCAGGCTGTCGAACAGCGGATCAAGGCGCTTAACCACCTCGGCTTCGCCGCCGATCATCATGCAGTAACCGCGCTCCAGGCCCCAGACGCCACCTGAGGTGCCGACGTCGATGTAGTGCAAGCCTTTTTCCGACAAGGTTTTCGCCCGGCGGATGTCGTCCTTATAGAAGGTGTTGCCGCCGTCGATGATGGTATCGCCGGCTTCGAGCAATGTGCTCAGGGTGTCGATGGTGTCTTCGGTCGGCGCGCCGGCCGGCAACATGACCCAGACCGCCCGTGGCTTGGCCAGGCCGGCAACCAGGGCCGGCAGGTCGATGACGCCCGTGGCGCCGTCGGCAGCCAGGGTGTCGACGAAGGCGCTATTGCGGTCGTAAACAACGGTGGTGTGCCCGTTGAGCATCAGGCGCCGCGCAATATTGCCGCCCATGCGGCCCAGTCCAATAATCCCGAGTTGCATGTGCTGATGCTCCCTACTACAAATAA
>Ga0182008_10002241_pt1 | contig 12231 bp, 13 predicted proteins | sample Sormic07211129_1_FD_120482 | JGI IMG/M metagenome (GOLD analysis project Ga0182008, IMG submission 120482) | Rhizosphere microbial communities from Sorghum bicolor, Mead, Nebraska, USA - 072115-129_1 metaG | ecosystem: Host-associated > Plants > Roots > Rhizosphere | place: USA: Nebraska...
CAGCCCCCGGCATGGATTGCCAGCTTGGCCCAATAACGCCCCGCACTGACGGGGCGTTTTCTTTTTCCGTTAGGCATAACACAAACACCTCAAGCAGCCTCGCACATGCGGGGCTTTTTCGTTTCTGGAGATTGAGCCTTATGAGTTTCTTTCACGGCATCACGACCACGCTGGTCGACATCGGCGCGCGCACCATCTCGCTGCCGTCGTCCTCGATCATCGGTCTGTGCGACACCTTCACCCCGGGCGATCTCGGCGGCGGCACGGCCAAGGCCGGCGAACTGATTCTGCTCACGTCGGAGCGCGAAGCCATTGCGGCGTTCGGTGCCGACTCGGCGATCACCAAGGCCGCCCAGGCCATCTACGTGCGCACCAAGGCGGTAATCGTCGCCGTCGGCGTGGCGAAGCTGGAGGACGCCGCCCTGCAAACCTCGGCGATCATCGGCGGCGTTCTCGCCGGCGGTCAGCGTACCGGCCTGCAGGCGCTGCTCGACGGCAAGAGCAAGCACAACGTGCAGCCCAAGCTGCTGATCGCGCCGAAGCACTCGGCGACTCAGGCGGTCGCGACCGCGATGGATGCACTGGCTGCCAAGCTGCGCGCCATTGCCATCATCGACGGCCCGAACACCACCGACGAGGCCGCGCAGGCCTACGCCCAGGAGTTCGGCAGCAAACGCCTGTATATGGTGGATCCGGGTGTGCGGTTCTGGGACACGGTCACCAGTGCGACGGTCGACGCGCCGGCCTCGGCGTGGATGGCGGGTCTGTTCGCCTGGACGGATTCGCAGTACGGCTATTGGGCCTCGCCGTCGAACAAGGAGTTTGTCGGCATCACCGGCACGTCGCGTCCTATTGAGTACCTGGACGGCGACGAAACCTGCCGGGCCAATCTGCTCAACAACGCCAATATCACCACCATCATTCGCGATGGCGGCTATCGCGCGTGGGGCAACCGCACGCTGTCGAGCGATGCGAAATGGGCGTTCGTCACCCGCGTGCGCACCTGCGACATCCTCATGGATGCGGTGCAGGCTGGGCACAAGTGGGCGGTCGACCGCTCGATCACCAAGACCTACGTCAAGGACGTGACTGAAGGCCTCAACGCGTTCATGCGCGATCAGAAGAACGCCGGCGCGATCATCAACTTCGAAGTCTATCCCGACGACGAGCTGACCACGGCCGGCCAGATCATGCAGGGCAAGGTGTATTGGCGCATTCGCTTCACCGACGTGCCGCCGGCCGAGAACCCGAATTTCCTCTTTGAAGTCACCGACCAATGGGCGACTGAAGTTCTTGAAATCGCCTAAGGAGGCGCACCGATGATCCCTCAAGTATTGCGAAACATGGCGCTGTTTTCGGACGGCGTCAGCTTTGCCGGCGAAGTGCCGACCCTGACCCTGCCCAAGCTGACGCGCAAGGTCGAGGACTATCAGGGCGGCGGCATGGCTGGGCCGATTGAAATCGCTGTGGGCCTGGAAAAGATGGAGGCGGCGTTTACCACCAACGGCGTGCGCCGCGAGTCGCTGAAGTTGTTCGGCCTGGCTGACCAGACGGCGGCCAATCTAGTGTTCCGGGGCGCTTTCGGAGATCTGAAGGGCCGCATCGTGCCGGTGATTGTCACCCTGCGCGGCGGCGTGAAAGAAATCGACATGGGCGACTGGAAGTCGGCGACCGTGGCGGAAATCAAGCACGCCGTGACGATCACCTACTACAAGCTCGAAATCGACGGTCGTGTGATGTTCGAAGTCGACCCGATCAACATGATTCAGGTGGTCGACGGCGTGGACCAGCTCGCCGCCGAACGTTCGGCCATCGGCCTCTAAGGACTAAAAAATGACTCAAGCAAACGCAAGCAAACCGGTTCCGTCGTGGCTGGCCGTGAGTGAATCCCATGTCGTCGTGACCCTGAAAGGCTCTGTGCTGATCGGTGGTGTGGCGGTGGACAAGCTGACCCTGCGCGCGCCGACGGTGCGCGACGAGCGTGCCGCGACGGCGGTGGCCAATGGCGACAGCGAGAAGTACGAACTGCACCTGCTGTGCAGTCTGGCGCAGGTGACCGAGGCCGAGTTGTTGACGCTGTCGGTGCGTAACTACAAGCGCATCATGGCGGGCTATTTTCGCCTGGATGAAGAGGACGAGCTTTAACCCCGGGACGCAAAAGGTCGTGGCCAAGCGCTTGGCGAAAGAGACGGGTTTCTCTGCCGCCGAGATTGAGGCCATGACCTTTGACCGGATGCTGTGGTGGCTCACGGATTGAGCCGCCTTTGAATCGGCGAAAGTAGGACACGCACATGGCGAATAAACTCGCGCTGGGCCTGGTCATTGGCGCGGCGATCAGCTCGACGGTGGGGGCGGCGTTCAAGGACGTCGGCGGCCGGATCAAGAAGCTGGAAGAGACGGGCAAAAAGGCCCGGGTCTTGGAAAAGACCATTGGCGACACCATGCGCCTGCGCGAAGAGTGGCTGAAGGCGCACCGGGATGGTGAGAAGGGCGCCGACAAGTTGCGCGCGCGCCTGGAGGCCAATCTGGCCGCCCTGAAGAAAAACGGCGTGGAGGTGCGCAACCTCGGCAAGGCTTACACGCAGATGGGCAAGATGGCCCGGGGCGCCGAGCTGTCGGCCAAGGGCCACATGCAGCTCGATGCCGGCAAGCAGGAGTTGCGCAGCAGCATCGGCCGGGCCACTGCCGCGACGGCGATGGCGGCCATTCCGACCAAGGTCAGCGCGGACTATGGTGCGATCATTCGTGACATTGCGATCAAGGCCAACATTGCCAATACGCCGCAAGAGGCGCAGCTGTCCAAGACCGTGGTCGACACCTCGCGCGATACCGGCATGGCGCGCAACGACGTGGCCGAGCTGGTCAACGCCCTGGTAGGGGCCGGTATGGAGCTGGACAAGGCGCTGGCTTACGCACCGACGGCGGCCAAGTTCGCCGTGGGGCAGGGGTCGGAAGGCACGGAAACGGCCAAGATGATCAACGCCCTGGGGCAGAACGCCAAAATCACCGACCCCGGGGTGATGCAAAAGGCGCTGGAGGCCATCGCCTACCAAGGACAGGCGGGCAGCTTTGAAGCGGTCGACATGGCCAAGTGGTTCCCCGAGCTGCTGGCCGGCATGGGCAAATTGGGCATCACCGGCATGGACTCGGTGACGCAGTTGGGCGCCATGCTGCAGGTGCAGATGAAAACCGCCGGCGGTTCGGACGAGGCGGCCAACAACCTCAAGAACTGGATGGAAAAGATCGGTTCCGGCGAGACGGTCAAGGCTTACGAGAAGGCCGGCATCGACTACAAGGGCTCGATGCAGACCGGTCTGCAAAATGGCAAATCGACGCTTGAGTCGAGTTTTGCCCTGGCCCAAAAGTACATCGAAGCGACCGACCCGAAACGGGCCGCCGAGATGGCCAAGGCGACGGCGGCGATCAGCCAGGAGGCCGACCCCGAGAAAGCCAAGGCCATGATCGACTCGCTGGAAAAGGCCTTGCGCACCGGCGACCTGTTCGCCGACATGCAGGTCAAGGCGGCATTGACGGCGTACATGCAGAACAAGGATCTGTACGAGCAACTGAAAAAGGATTCGGGAAGCGCGGCCGGGATCCTCGACAAGAACCTCGCCGAGCGCCGGGAAACGTCGGCGCAGAAGTGGGCCGAGATGGGCCACAGCCTGGACGACTCGATGCGGGCCGTGGGTGATGCGATTCGCCCGGTCACGGACGCGGTGGCCGACGGCCTCACGAAAGCGACCGGCAGTCTGGCCCGTTTGGCCGAAGAGTCGCCACGGCTGGTGACGGCGCTGGGGTTGGCGGGTGCGGCTGTGGCCGGCCTGTCCACGGCCTGGAGTGGCCTGAAGATGGCCCGGGGCCTGATGAATATCGGCCGGGGCTCGATGATGGGTAACCCCAACATCCCGCAAAAAGTGATCGTGACCAACATGGGCGCCGGTGGGCTCGGCGGCGGGCTGGATGCCGGCGACCTCGATGCCGGCGGTGACGGGAAGAAAGGCGGCAGGGGCCGGGGCGGCATTCCGCCCGAACGCTCCCGGGCTTCGCAGGTTGGCGAGGGCATGAAGGGGCCGGCCGTTCTGGCGGTGGCTGACGCGGCGTTCAAGGCCTATGACACCTACCAGAATGCCGAGACGCAGGACGAGAAGGCCGAAGGCTATGGCGAGGCGGCGGGCGGTCTGGCGGGCACGCTGGCGGGCGCGGCGGCCGGTGCCGCCATCGGCACGGCGGTGCCGATCATCGGCAACATTGTCGGCGGCCTGATTGGTGGTTACCTCGGTTACATGGGGGGCGATGCGGCTGGCGGCTTCCTGGGCAAGAAACTGTTCGGTACTGACGAGTCGTTGAAGAAGGTCCCGGACGCCGGGCCGCTGATGATGGCCAACGCCGGCAAGGACATCAAACCGGTGATGGGCGATATCGCCAAGTCGTTTGCCGCGCCGGCGGCGCCCTTGATGATGGCGCGACCGGGGGCGGCGCCGGCCGACAAGTCGCCGCAGGTTGGCGATGTCGGCCGCGCGATGATGCTGCCGCCGGCCAGCGCCGACGCCAAGGCTGGGCCGCTGGCCAAGTCGGCCGAGCCGGCGCCGGTGAAGGTCGATTCGAAAGTGGACATTCAGGCGCCGTTCAACCTGACCGTGCAGGGCGACGTGCAGGACGCCAATGCGCTCTACAACAAACTCAAGCCGATGCTCGACCAGCATTATCGCGACCTCGCCAAGCAGCAGGAAGCGAACAAGCTGTTCGATGCGCCGCACGTTTAATCCGGGGGACTCATGGAAGCATTGGGGCAGTTGCAGTCGGGGCTCAAGTACCTGACCGCCGCCGGCGAAACCGGCCGGCGCAGTCTGGACGGCATGATGGGGCCGGTGAATGGCGCGATCGGGGAAATCAGCGGGGCGGCGTCCGAGCTGGAGGGGTTGCCCATCGTCGGCCCGGCCGTCGGGGCCAAGCTTCAGCGGCTCATGCGCGGGGTCAATGCGGCCCAGGCGCAGGTCGGCCGGGTGGTGTCGCTGTATAGCACCGCGACCCGCGCGATGGCGCAGATCGACGAGCGCCTGGGGGTGCTGAAGGAACAGGCCGGCAAGGCCGCCACGGCGATCAACAAGATCGCCGGCAAGGCCAGTCCGGCGTTGGCCAACATTTTGCCCACCGGCGCCTTTGCCACGGATCAGACGCCGGCACCGGAGGCGGTCAAGCCGTTTCCGCACCTGCTGATCATCCAGCCGCGCGACCCGAAGGCGGCGCCGTATTTCTTTAATCTGGACACCGCCGCGTTTGACGAGCTGCGGCGCACGACCGAATTCCGCTGGGCCTCGCAAGAGCGCCTTTCGCGGCGCCCGGCGCAACAGGCGGTGGGCATGGGCGACGAGAAAATCACCCTCAAAGGGGTGATCTTTCCGCCCCTGAAGGGTGGTCTTAAGCAACTCGACACCCTGCGCGCGCTGGGCGCCCAGCTTCAGCCGCTGACCCTGACCACCGGTTATGGCGACGTGCTGGGGACGTGGTGCCTGAAAAGCCTGGATGAAGATCAGGGCGCGTTGATGGCGGGCGGGATCCCGCGCAAGCAGTCTTTTAACCTGGAGTTTGTGCGCTATGGCGACGACATGCAGAACATCTGACGGGGATCTGCTGGACACCATCTGTCACAACTATTACGGCGACCTGGCTGGAGTGGTCGAGGCGGTGCTTGATGCCAATCAGGGGCTGGCCGACGAAGAACAGCCGTACCGGGCCGGCGTGCTGATCTTGCTGCCGGATCTGCCGGCCGCCGTGTCTGAAGAGGTCGCGCTCTGGGACTGACCCCGTCCGGAGTATCGCCGGCACCCCATCGCGTTACGCGTAACGCGCCCTCTACTTGGCCCGCCCTGTGCAGGCTTTCTTTTGGAAGCAATCCATGACCCCGCGATTTCGTATTGTGGCCGACGGCAGCGACATCACCGCGCTGCTCAACGACCGGCTGTTGCAGTTGAGCGTCACCGACAAGACCGGCATGGAGTCGGACGAATTCGAGCTGCGCCTCGACGACCGTGACGGCGCCATTGTGCTGCCCAGGCGCGGCGCCGGGATCGAGATATACCTGGGCTATGCCGAAACCAAACTGACCCGGTGGGGGCGTTATGTGGTGGACGAAATCACCGTGTCCGGCCCGCCCGATACCATCGTGATCAAGGGCAAGGCCAGCGACATGCGTGGCAGTGGCAAGACCGTGCGCAGCGGAAGCTGGGACAACGTTCCGCTGTCCAAGATCGTCGCCGACGTGGCCGCGCGCAACGGCTGGGAGCCGGTCTGTCCGGTCAATACGAAAGTGGTCCGGGCCGACCAGCTCAACGAATCCGATTTCCATTTCATCACGCGGCTGGCCAAGCAGTACGACTGCACGGCCAAGGTGGCCGACGGCAAGTTGCTGGTCATGCCGCGCCAGGGTGGCCAGACCGCGAGCGGCAAGGCCTTTGCGCCGGTCGTGATCACGCGCAGCGACGTCAGCCGCTGGCAATTCAGCCTTGGTGACCGAAACACCCACAAGGCGGTTGGGGCCAAGCATCAGGACAAGAAGACCGGCCAGCTTGCCGTTGTCTCCCTGGAGAACGACGACGCCCCGGCCGGCCTACCGGCGGTGCATACCGACCGGCATATTCACCCGAACAAGACGGCGGCCGAAGCGGCGGTCAAGGCGCGTTTGGCGGCGTTCAACCGCTCCACTGCCGGCGTGCGCCTGGAAATGGAGGGCCGCACCGACATCTTTGCCGAGCGCTCAGTGATCGTCCAAGGCTTCAAGGTCGGGCTCGATGGTGAGTATCTGGCCGATTCGGTGGAGCAGACCTACACCCAAGCCGGTTGGTCGACCACCGTTGAATGCAACGGCGGCAAGAATGGCAAAGCCAAGGCCAAAGGCAAGAAGGCCAAAGGCAAGAAGCCGGTCAAGGTCGTGAGTCTCGCGTAACCCGCAGTAGAACCCCATCGGCCGCCTTGTGCGGCTTTTTCATGTCTGGAGTTTGGTATGCCCATCGGTCAGCAGCAGTTGCTGCAAATCCTCCCCAACGCCCGCCCCGTCGCGGGCGTTTTTGTGTCTGCGCTCGATCCGGCCATGGTGCGTTTTGGCATCACCTCGCCGGTGCGGCAGGCGGCGTTTCTCGCCCAGTGCGGGCACGAGTCGCAGCAGTTGACCAAGATGTCGGAAAGTCTCTACTACCGGGACGCCGAGCGGGTCGCGCGGCTGTTCAAGTACGGTTTCGACCTGAACCGAAACGGTCGGGTCGATCCGGCCGAGATCGAGGACGCCAAGCGCTACCTGTGCAATTCCGAAAAGCTGGGCAACCGGGTCTACGCCGGTCGGATGGGCAACGGCCCCGAGGCGTCCGGCGACGGCTACCGCTACCGCGCGCGCGGTCTGATCGGCATCACCGGCCGCGACATGTACCGCCTGTGCGGCAAGGCGCTGGGCCTGCCGTTGCTCGAGCAGCCCGAGCTGCTGGAGCGGCCGGAATATGCCGCATTGTCGGCGGCCTGGTTCTGGTGGGATCACGGGCTGAACGAGCTGGCGGACGCCGGTCTGTTCGACCGCATTAGCCGCATCATTAACGGCGGCGACAACGGTCGCGACGATCGGCGTGAGCTGTGGGCCAAGGCCAAGGCGGTGCTATGTCAGTCCTCGATCTGATTCCGGCGCCGGTGCGCCCTTGGGCGATCGCCCTGGTACTGCTGTCGATCGCCGGCGCCGGGGCTGCCGGCAGTTGGGTGATTCAGGATTGGCGTTACGGTAACCAACTAGCCGATCAGGCCCGCCAGTCCGCCGAGGGGGCGCAGAAGGCCGCCGAGGCGATGGTGGGCGCGCTGGTGATCGAGCAGGGCCGGCGCGCCGCTCTGGAAGGCCGCCTGAAGGTCAACGATGAAAGCCACTACAAGGAACTCTCCGATGCAAAGAACGCTCAGCAACGCCTGTCTGATCGCCTTGCCACTGCTAATGTCCGGCTGTCAGTCCTACTCGCCGACACCCCCGGCCGCGCCGGTGCTGACGGGGTGCCATCCCCTGCCGGCGCCGGCGGCGTGGTTCATGGAGCCGCGCGAGCCGAACTTGAGCCAGCGCATGCTCAACGAATTATCACAATCACCAACGCCGGCGACCAAGGATTGATTGCACTGCGTGCATGCCAGGCTTACGTAAGGGAGGTTTCAGCGCCGAAGTAAAAGTGGCGGCCGGTCTGAATGCGACAGCATCCAGCCCGATCGCCGGTCCCGCAGATTCATCCCTACGCTTTGAAGCCTGGCAAGCCTTGAGCAGCACGCCACGCCTTAACGGATTTCAAGATGCCTTTAGGTGAATCGTCTTCGCCGTCCTCTGGGTAGTAGATCCAGTCAGATGCAGCGGCATTACCAGTTACCTCAATGAAGTGCTCTAACAATTCGTCCTGATATTCTTCTGTGCCGACAGCGCCACAGATTTCTTTGATCAATTCGAGAAAATCGTTTTCCGAGTATTCGGACAGGCTGCTTTTGAGTGCGATCATTTCGGGCTCCTGTGTGTATCAATGTGGTGTTTTGGGGTCATGGCGCTGAGGTTATCGACGTTGTACACCTCGCCACCCTCTGAAACGGGTATTCCGTGGTGAAGTTCAAAGGATCGTCGTTTACCTACGGTATCCATCGCCCGTGCACGTGGCGCCATACCTTCAAGCATTCGGGCCTTGTTGCTGTCGTTGAATTGGCTGGCCAATTCTGCATCACTACCCACTGCTATCCAGAATGCTTTCCTGAAAGCATCGAAGCTGCTAAAGCTCTTACCCCTGAGTTGATCAGCAATCCGTGTTGGTACAGGTGCACCCAGTCCAGCACTGGCCCCGGCAAGCCAAATGCCCGTGACGTCTTTTCCCTGCCCAGTTACGGTGCCAGGATCGAGACGAACATTCATCACGATGTACAGCGGCTGCACACCAGAATCAGCCGGGAACACGAGGATGAAGTCTTTGTAAGCGTCCGGGTAGATCGGGCTGACGATGATGCTATCTGCCTGTTCGGTAGGCGGATAAATCCAGATCTGAGGGGCTTGTGGAGCGCCCTCTAATGGGGGAATGCCTGAGGTGCTGGATGGGTCAACCGCTGGCGTCCATATCAGGGTTATCCCGTCACCAAAGTCCGCCACCTGCTGAGAGCCCTGAGCTTTGAACTGGACTACAGGAATCATTTCCCAGTCGCGGCGCTTCTGAGTGTTGTACCCGTATCCTTTCAAGGTGCCGTCAGCTTGTTGCTCGACATGCAACCGAACACGAGTGCGGCCTTCCTTGAGCGACTTCAGCTGATCCTCGGTGTACAGGCTGCTATCGCCCAGGCTAGACGGCCACAGTAGTGCAACCACTCCCGCCAAGGCTCCGGCAGCAACCCCAGTAGTAACTATGCCAGCACCACCAACGGCACCTATTGTAGCAGTCCCGGTGCCTACCCCAGCGACAACAGCAGCTCCAGCAGTGCAGAGCCCCCCACAAGACGCCCCGGCAGTAGCAGCAGCCGTTCCGCCAAGCAGGAGGGTTCCCAGTGCTGTGGGTAACGCGCTACCGCTGATTTTCTTGAGAGGGATGTTCCCCGCTGCATCCGTTTCACGACCACCCAGCAGGGAGAATTCTCCGTACTCGCTGACAGCATCCGTAGGGATCGATCCACCAGGACTGACGTAGTTAATGGTTCCGTCAGGCAGCTTGCAGGGTTTGGTAAAGGTGCAGCCAGCCGCATTGGGTTTCGCGTCTGCCTTCGGTGGGAGGTCTTTGTATTCCGCCCAACGCTGGGCATGGATATCAACAGGTTCTGCGCCGCTGTTGTCATCAGTCGCGTTGGGCAAAGCTGGTTTTGGCACATAACCACTCATGCAGTAGCTTCCTTGTTCGTCCTTGGGGGAATTCCAGCCTGTAACTGGACAGCATCGACCTTACCGGGAAGCTCAAGCGCTCGCTGTAGGATTTATCCTAAAAGCTGAGCTCTGCTTTCCCTGTGTTCCATGTCACTACTTGGGTGCGAATGGTAACCGCTCTAGCACGAGGGTTTGAATGGTGGCATTTTGAGGTTGCTACGGGGGGGCAGGTTTGCAGGGCGCAGGGGAGGATATTGCTTTGAGGTGAAGGCGCTGCTGGCCGAGCGACGGCAGCGGCTGGAGTATGAGCGGGAATTGTATTCCGCGGCGGCTGCCGGTCGCTGAAAAAGCGGAAGACTTTGCGATCCTCCGCTCTGGTAATCACTTACCTAAATGCGCTCTTACCTTGTCAACCATTACGCCAACTTTCTGGACTGCTTCCTTGATCTTCTCCTTCGACACTTTGAAGTGATCGGACCAATAATTCAGCTCGTAAGGTTCATGTACGTTAATTTTTGATGCATCCTGAGGCCGACGTTTAGTGAGGTTATCCGGCATTTTACTTCTCCTTGTTGGGTTGGTACTGCGCAAGGAGGTTAGCAGTGCTAGTGAGTGGCGCGAGGTGGCGCCACGGATAACCGATGATCGGCATCAACGACGACGGCACCAGAGATTGATTGCGCTGACCCCGCGTGCCAGGCGTACGGGCGGGAACTGGTTCCTTATCGATGAGGCCGACGTCTATCAGGGGGATTTCGGGGGCAGTATGCCCCCTGAAGACGTTTAAAACTCCCAACCCCAAAACTCCAGGTTATCCGCACATCCGACATTTTGGGCAGAGGCTGGCAGGGGCTGCTCAAGTGGAGAGTCTTGCGCAAAACCGCCGCTGCAGGCCACGGTTTACCGTTTGCATAAGCACAAAAAAGTGGATGATTTGTCACCCTAAATAGGGTGTGTATTCTTTATAAAACAATAGGTTAGCTGTGATCAGTTCCCAGCATGGGGTGCTAGGGTGTTAAGGAGGGGAGCAGGAGGTCGTCGATTAGTGGTCGAACCCTGCTGCTGATGATGATCGGCATAGATCAGCATGGGGGGGCAGGAAGCTTCCGGCGTACACTCCAACTTCGGTAAATCACAATTGTGAGGATTACGATGTCAACCGAACCAGTACGCCAGCATTTCGTTCCGAAGGTGTATTTGCGCTCGTTCTGCAAACATCCGATCGAGGACGAGCGGATCTATACGCATGACATAAAAACCGGCAAATCTTATGTAGCCTCAATCACCCGAACTGCTGTTACAAAGCATTTTTACACCATCGCTCAAGGTGATGGCTATAAGCCAACTGTAGTGGAGGATGAGTTGTCGGCGATTGAATCTGCTGTCGCTCCGATCATTCGCGCGATTCAAAGGGCTGAGGCGCTGCCCGATGACCCTGACGCGATCTCGGTTCTCGCCACCTTTATCGCAACGCTTTATTTGCGTACCCCGCAAGGTCGTCGGGTGATCTACGGTTATCGGGAAGAGGTTCGTGCAAGTGAATCACCTGAATCGCCCACCCACCAGCACGGCTTGGATGAAATTATCAGCCTCGACGATGAAGAAATAAATGAGCTGTCATCCATTTCAACGGTGGTCGTTGGAAAGCGGGTCGGGATCCATCTGCGCCATATGCATTGGCGCCTGCTTCGGACCAAGGGGAGTTATTTCATCACTTCGGAGAGCCCAGTCTACTCGATACACGAAACTGACAAAGCGTGGGGGTTTAGTACTCCAGGAGTGCGCATTTTTTTCCCGCTCTCACCTTCCCTGCTTATCCACTTGAGCAACGAACCGGTCTACCCGGGTAAAGGCACTGCCGACTTGCCACTCACCACCGTACGCGGAATTAACGCGCTTACGGTCTCTGCCGCTGAGCGATGCGTGTATTCGGACCGCGCGTTTGATGACCTTGCCGAACTTCTTGATATTCGCGCAGCAGACAAGGGACCAGCCTTTGGTCCCTTGTAAGTCGTGCTGCGACGGCGGGAGGCTTTGTATTGGGCACACCGAGAGCTGTCACGCAACGCATAGACAGTGGATGCTGAATAGGAGGGGGTGGACTGAGTCGACAGGATGCCAGGGAGGGGGGTGAAAACGACATGAGTTATGGAACACTTCCATAATAGTTATGGAACGCATGCCCTGTGGCGATTTCCAACCCAAACCCCAGAAACGACAAAGCCCTGAATAATCAGGGCTTTGTCGGTACAAATATGGCGGAGGCGATGGGATTCGAACTCATGGACCTGTTACAGTCGACGGTTTTCAAGTCCGAAGATTAATCCTTATATTTCAATACCTTAAGTTGTATTCGTTTCCGCTAGGCAGTATTCATTAATGCTCTGGAG
>Ga0182008_10002242_pt1 | contig 12231 bp, 9 predicted proteins | sample Sormic07211129_1_FD_120482 | JGI IMG/M metagenome (GOLD analysis project Ga0182008, IMG submission 120482) | Rhizosphere microbial communities from Sorghum bicolor, Mead, Nebraska, USA - 072115-129_1 metaG | ecosystem: Host-associated > Plants > Roots > Rhizosphere | place: USA: Nebraska...
TAGGGCACGTGCTTCATGTCGATGCCGGTCTCGCTCACCATCAGTTCCCCCGCCAGGTGGAGCACGCTCCCGTTGCCGGCGGACCCGTAGTTGAGCTTGCCGGGATTGCCCTTCGCATAGGCCAGCAGTTCCTTCACGCTCTTCACCGGAAGCGCGTTGTTCACCACCAGCACGACCGGCACGGTGGCCAGTACCGCGATGGGCGTGATGTCCTTCATGCTGTCGTAGGGAATCGTCTTGTAGATGCCTGGATTGATGACATGGTTGGACGACACCATGCCGAGCGTGAGCCCGTCCTTGGGTGCCTTCACGATCTGGGCCGTACCCTGAATGCCGCCGGCGCCGACGACGTTCTCCACCACGACCGGATGGCCGGTCGCGCGCCCGAAGGCCGGCGCGACCGCGCGGGCGACCGCATCGACCGTCGACCCCGCGGCGAGCGGAACGACGATCCGTATCGGCCGATCGGCATTCGAGGATTGCGCCGCGGCGAACAATGAAGTGGCAAGCAGCGCCGCCGCTAAAGAAAGGGAAATGGCTTCCCGGAGGGAATGTGCACGCATGGGTTTGTCTCTCTCGCTTTGTTGGAATTCATGGATGGCGCGCCTGAAGCTCGGCGAACGAAACGAGTTCGCCCGCAATCGCGCTGGCCGCCACCGTGGGCGGGCTGGCGAGCCAGACCTTTCCGGGGCCGCCCCGGCCGGGGAAGTTGCGGTTGATGGCACTCACGGTGACCTGGTCGGCGCGCACCGAACCACCCGGTCCGCAGTTGCCGCAAGCGCCGCAGGAGGGCTGAAGCATGCGGGCGCCTACGCGTTCGAACGCATCCATGTACCCCGCTGCAATGCAGTGGTCGCGCACCGCGGTGGTTCCGAACTGGAGATACAGCTCCACGCCGGGCGCCACTTTGAGCCCGCGGTCCGCCGCCCACCGGAGCACCGCGTGGTAGTGGTCGAAATCCTCGCGCTTGCCGGCCGTGCACGAGCCGCCGTAGGCGATGTCGATGCGCACCCGCTCGCCGAGCGCCATGAGCGGCAGGCCGTTGCCCGGATCGCCCGGTGCCGCGACCATGGGGGGAATCTGCGTGCAGTCGACGTGGAGCGTTCTGGCGTAGGCCGCGCCGTCGTCGCTGCGCATCCAGGGCTCGACTTCGAAGTCGATGCCGCGGCGCTCGCGCAGGAAGCGCACGGTCTCCGCATCGGGAGTGACCAGGCCGGTGAAGCCGCCGAGTTCCGCCGTCATGTTGGTGAGCGTGGCGCGCTCGTCAGTCGTCATGCGCCGCACCACCTCGCCCGTGAACTCGAACACCTTGCCGACACCGCCACCATCGCGCACGAAGGGCAGCGCCAGCAGATGCAGCACGACGTCTTTCGCGGTCACGCCCGGGACCAGCAAGCCATCGAGCACGATCTTCAGGGACTGCGGCACCGTCAGCCGCACCGCTCCCGTCACGAAGGCGTTCGCTATGTCCGTGGTTCCCACGCCGAAGGCCACGCACCCCAGCGCGCCGCTGTGCGGCGTGTGTGAATCCGTGCCCACCACCAGTTGGCCCGGCAGCGCATAGTGTTCCGCCACCATGGCGTGCGAAATGCCGGCCACGTTGGTGCCGTCGTCCTTCGCAGCCTGTTCTTCCGTCAGCGTGCGGTGCGAGCGCAAGCCATAGGCGGCAGCGAACTCGCGCTGCGCCTCGACCAAGCGATGCACATTCGGCACCAGGCCGCCACGTACGTGCGCGGGGCTCTCCGCGACATAGGACGTGTGGTCTTCGAAGACGACGATGGAACCGGCGTCGTGCAGCACCAGCGAACGGCCGAAGGTGGCGTGCAGCATGTGCGCGGCCATGCCGGTGTAGTACTCGTGGATGAAGCGCAGGTCCGCGCGCACGAAGGCACCGTCGCCCGGCGCGGGATGCGCCTGCGTCAGCTCGGTGGCAAGCGCATGGCGCGCCACGATTTTCTCGAACAGCGTGCGCGGGCGCGCGTCTTGCGCATCGGGCGGCACCGTGATGTCGCGCATGAACTGCTGGCCGAAGCGCAGCAGCCCGCCGCTCTTGAGAATCGCCGCGGCCAGCGCGTCGCGGCCGGCCACCAGGTCTTCGACCGGAATCGCCTCGCCCGCCCGGATGCGCGCGACCAGGCCGAAGTCGGTCGAGGTGAACAGGCCGATGTTGTCGGCGTTCTGCCGGTACAGGCGCTCGAAGCTTTCGGCGACGACCAGCCGCACGCCGGCCGCCTTCTCGGCGGTCGGGCTGTGCTCGCGCGACGAGCCCTTGCCATAGCGCCTGCCCGCGACCACGACCTCGATGCCCGACGCGCGGATGGCATCGGTGCCGATGGGGAATGCCTCGCCCGCCTTGAAGCCGGTGTAGGGATAGCGCCCCAGCTTGTCGTCGTAGTGCGTGAGGATCGGCAGCGGCGTGATCTCGTCGGTCGACACATCGTCACGCAACGGCGACGCGTCGGCGAGTTCGAGGGGTTCTCCCTGCAAACCCAGCTCGACCATGCGTGGGGAACAGCTCAGGAAGAGGATGCGCGGGTCGAACCGGAGGCTTTCTGCACTGGCGGCGGCTGGCGAGGAGGCTGGCATGGCCCGATGTTGGCCGGCCATCGCAGCGCCATAAAGCGCTCGCTCGGCACAGGGGATCTCGCCATCCGCGAGATCGGTGATTACCCTTGCAGGCTCTCGATGAGCGCCGCCACTGCGCGAGGCTGCGGCGTCTTGCGCAGGGCGTAGATGTTCAGGACGCGGTCGGCCCATTCTTCCGCGAGCGGGCGCCGGGCAAAGCGGTCGACTCCCGCATACGCCGTCACGGCACTTCGAGGCACCACCGCGATGCCCAGGCCTGCCTCCACCATGCGGCAGACGGCGTCGAAGCTGCTGACCGTCACCTTCGGGTTGAAGCGCCCGCCCAATGCTGCGGCGCGTTCGTTCAGGGACCGGTCCATCGCGCCGCCCTGGTGAACGCCCACCAAAGGAAATTCGAGCGCACGCGCGAACGTGATGGCCTCCAGGTCCGCCAGTTCATGCCCCGAGGGAAGCACCACGAGCAAGGGGTCGGAGGCGAAGCGCCAGGCATCCATGCCCGCCGGCACCGCGACATCGACGCCCACGCCGACATCGGCCCGGTCGTCCAGACAGGCGCGCAGCACGTCGCGCGTGTCTTCCTCGTGCAGCGCGACCTCCACGCCCGGGTATGCCTCCATGAAGCGGTGCAGGCGCTCGGGCAGGAACCCGATCACGGAAGACATGTTGGCATGTAGGCGCACCCTGCCCCGCACTTCGCCGCCTTCGCTCTGCACCTCGCGCAACAAGGCCTGAAGCTCGTCGTCGAGGCGTTCGCCCCGCGCCAGCACCAGCCGGCCTGCGTCGGTCAGCGCGATGCCGCGCGGCGAGCGCACGAGCAGCGGCGTCCCGAATGCATGCTCCAGATCCGCGATCCTGCGGCTCAAGGCCGAAGGTGCGATGTTCTCCGCGGCAGCGGCACGCACGATGGAGCCGGCGCGCGCCGCCGCCACGAACAACCTGATGCTGTAGGAATCAATTCGACGTGTCACGGGCTTGATCACTTGGTGGAATACAAAGTGTGGCATAGAGGCTCCTCGGCCATGGCCGCATCGACATTGCCCAGCGGCTTGCGGATCGCTTCGGCGAAGTCGTGCGCCACCTTGTCGGTCGGCCCTCCGGCAGCGAGTGGCACCACGATGGTGATCGACTTGTCGGGGCACTCGGCGAACGCGGGAAGTGCGGCGAGGGCCGCCATCGCGATCGTGAACAGGCGCTTCATTGTTTGTCTCTCGGGATGTGAATCCCGGAATCTTGGGGACGGCCTGCCCTCTGCAGAAGACGCCCGGCCGTTAAGCCGTTCACTTCGGGTGAACGGCGCCAATGCTCGTCACACTCCACTGCCCTTCACCTCGCGCGGCGCGAGCCACCAGGTCGCCCAGGTCGGTATCAGGAGCGTGCCAGGCTGCTCGGCGACAGTTGCGAAAGCGCCTGCCGACGAAGAGAATGCCGCGCTGGCGCACGCGCGCCCGCCGCAAGCGAAGCTTGGATTCTCTTGAAGCGACCCGCAGCAGTATCGAAGGCAAGAATGACAAGAACCGATGTAAAGGCGCGTGCGCCCCTTCGCGGACCGAAGCGGCCAGCCACGCTGGCGGCTCTCTTCGCGGGATTCGCACCCGGTGTGATGGCCGGCAGCATCGCCACCGGCAACGAGGAGATCGAACTGCGTGTCGACCTGACGACACGCTACAACCTCGGCCGCCGTGTCGAACGCCAGGCCCCGGCGATCCTGCTCAACCAGAACGCCGACGACGGCGACCGGAATTTCGGCCGCAACAGCACCGTCAACAACCGCGTCGACCTGCTGTCCGAGATGGACTTCGTCTACCGCAAGCGTTTCGGCGCACGCGTGAGCGCATCCGGCTGGTACGACCAGGCTTACCGCGGTGGTTTCGACAACACCAGCGTCGGCACCTCGAACCATCTCAAGAACGGTACGCCGGCGACGGGCCTCAGCCCTTATGCCAAGCGCTACTACGCGGGCCCGTCGGGCGAATTTCTCGATGCCTTCGTGTTCGGTACTTTCGATCTCGGGGGTGTACCGGTCAGCGCGCGCGCCGGTCGCCATGTGGTGACCTGGGGGGAGGCGCTGCTTGGCGGTGGCGCGACCCACGGCGTGGGTTATGCGCAGTCACCCCTCGACGGCGCGAAGGCTTTGTCGAGCCCGGGCATCGAGGCCAAGGAACTCTTCCGTCCGCTGACGCAGCTGTCGACGTCGGTGCAGGCCACGCCCGAGCTGTCGTTCGCGGCGCAGTACTTCCTGAAATGGGAACAGTCGCGGGGAGCGGAGGCAGGCACCTACCTCGGCGCCAGCGACGCCATGCAATTCGGCGGGGAATCGCTGATCCTCGGCAACACGCGCGTCTTGCGCGGCCGCGACATCACCCCGCGCGGCCGCGGCGACTGGGGCTTGGCGACGCGCTGGAGCCCGCAGTGGCTCGACGGCACCATGGGCTTCTATGTGCGCAACTTCTCCGATCGCCTGCCGCAGGTGATCCTCAATACGGGCACGAACGAATACCTGTTGGCCTTTGCCAGCGACATCAAGCTGTACGGTTTCAGCCTGGCCAAGGACATAGGGGGCGCAAGCGTCGGCTTCGACCTCAACTATCGGCGCAACATGCCGCTGTCGAGCGACGTTGCCACCGTTGCCTCGTCGGCGGGCTACCCGGCGCCCGGCCAGGTGCCCGGCGCGCGCGGCAACACCTGGCATGCGGTGCTCAACGCGATGGGCTCCACCGGACCGACTCCGCTGTTCGACTCCCTCGGTTGGTCGACCGAACTGACCTGGAACCGATGGGCATCGGTGACACAGGGTGCAAGCCTCTTCAAGGGCCGCGACGGCTACACCGAGATCGACCGCGTCGACAAGACGGCCATCGGCTTTGCGATCAACCTGACGCCGACCTGGTACCAGGTGCTGCCCGGTGCCAACCTGTCGATGCCGCTCAGCTACTCGCGCGGCCTGCGGGGCAACTCGGCGGTGACCGGCGGCGGCAACCAGGGTGCCGGCAGCTGGTCGGCAGGCCTCGCGCTCGACCTTTCCGGCCGGCACAGCCTTGAGCTGAAGTACGTCGGCTACTTCGGCAGGTACGTCACCGACGCCACGGGGGCGGCCTCGGTGGCCAACGGCGGCACGGCCCTGCTGAAGGACCGCGGTGCCGTCTTCTTCACTTTCAAAACGTCGCTATGAAGCATTGCCGCGAAGACAACAAGCCGTGAACTCTCCATTGAAGTCCCTGATCACTGCGGGCGCGTTGTGCCTGTGCTTCGCCTCGGCCCATGCGGCCGTATCGCCCGAAGAGGCAAAGCGCCTCGGCAACGAGCTTACCGGCACCGGCGCCCAGAAGGCCGGAAACAAGGAAGGCACGATCCCGACCTACACCGGCGGACTGACGGCGGTGCCGGCCAGCTTTGACAAGAGCAGCAACCTGCGGCCCGATCCCTTCGCCGAAGAGAAGCCGCTGTTCTCGATCGATGCCGGGAACATGGACCGACACGCCGAGCGGCTGAGCGAAGGTGCGAAGGCACTGCTCAAGGCGCATCCCGACTTCCGCCTCGAGGTCTATCCGACCCATCGGACCGTGGCTTTCCCGAAGGCCATGCTCGACAACACGTTGGCGAACGCGACGCGTGCCAAGCTCACCGACGACGGCCTGGGTGCGACCGGCGCGCGCGGCGGCGTGCCCTTCCCGATTCCTGCCAATGGCAACGAGGTGATGCTGAACCACTTGCTGCGCTACCTTGGTGCCTCGCTCGCGATGCCGGAGTTCAGTTCCTACTTCGCCAACCGGGGTGGCACGGTGCAGCCGCTGGTGAAGGCCTCGTGGTTGATGGATTTTCCATACCACGACGACACCCGCGTGCCCGCATCGCCTCTCTACTACCGCTCACGTCTCGCTTTCACGTTTCCGCCGAATCAGGTGGGGAACGCGATCGTTCATCACGAGCCTGCCGACTATTCGTTCGATGAGCGGCGCTACTGGCTTTATCTGCCCGGCCAGCGCCGCGTGCGCCAGGCGCCGGAAATGGCCTACGACACGCCCAACGGCGGCACGGGAGGCATCTCGACCCAGGACGACGTTTACCTCTTCAACGGCAAGATGGATCGCTTCGATTGGAAGCTCGTCGGCAAGAAGGAGCTTTACGTTCCATACAACGCCTACCGCTTCATCTACAACACGAAGCCCGACGAGGTGTTCCTGCCGAAGTTCATCAACCCGCAAGTCGTGCGTTGGGAGCTGCACCGCGTGTGGTTGGTCGAGGCCACGCGCAAGCCGGGCGCCAGGCATGTGTACTCCCGCCGCACTTTCTACGTGGACGAGGACAGCTGGCACGTCCTGGCCAGCGACCAGTACGACGGCAAGGGCCAACTTTGGCGCGCTGGTTTCGCCTACCTGACCCAAGCTTATGACGCGGCCGCTCCGGTCTCGATCACTGCCGGGCACTACGACCTGGCGGAAGGGGCGTACTACGTGAACCTCTGGCCCGGCGCGTCCGGCATCCGCTTCCCAACTACACTGGAGCCCGATGGCAACTGGACGCCGGAAAGCCTCGCGGGCCAGGGCATCCGCTGAGTCCGTCGCCCGGTTGATGGCCTGTGGGAAACAGCACGGCGCGCCATGCGCCGCGACCCTCAGGGAAAAAAATCGTCATCTCGCCTGAGGACATCGAACAATGAAAAAAGCATTCGCAGCGGCACTCGCGTTCGCAGTTGCTTGCGCCGCGGCGCAGGGCCAAGAGCCCAAATTCGACCCCGAGACCGGCCTGCCGGCATCACCGGGGTTCGCCTTCCCCGCGGATGGACAGCTTGCGCCCTTCTGGGCCAAGCGCATCAGCGGCGACATCACCACCTCCGACGGCGTCAAGCTGCGCTACACCGCGCTGCTGCCCAAGGCGACGGGCAAATTCCCCGTGGCCCTGACCCTCAACGGTTATGACGCCGGCTCGATCGGCGGCTCGGCCTACCTGAAGAACCAGACCTCGATGTCCGTGGCCTTCGACAAGCGACTCATCGAGGCCGGCTACGCGGTGATGGGCGTCAGCACCGCGGGCACCGGCTGCTCCGAAGGCCGCCTCGAATACACCCGGCCGCAGCTCGGCCGGCACGGCGCCGAAGCCGTCGAGTTTGCGGCCGCACAGGCCTGGTCCGACGGCAAGGTAGGCATGGTCGGTGCGTCCTACAGCGGGTCTTCTCAACTGGCAACCGCGCAGAACCGGCCACCGCATCTGCGCGCCATCGTGCCTGGCATGGTGTTGACGGACTACCGCGACGCGATGAGCCCCGGCGGCGTGCCGGCGCCAGGGTTCCTCACACCGTTCCGCGTGATCTTCCGCACCTACTGGAGCCAGCTGGTCACGCAGACCGCGAAGGAAGAAGGCGACGAGAACTGCCTGAAGCAGATCCAGAAGAACCTCGCGGCCGAGGACACGAACTCGGTGATGAACCTCTTCGTGTCGCATCCGCTGCGCGACGACTACCTCGACACCTTCGACCTGGCCCGCCATGCCGATCGCGTCAATGTGCCGGTGCTGTCGCTCGAAGCTTTCCAGGACCAGGCCATCACGCCTCGCAGCGGGCACTACCAGACGAAGCTCGATCGCACCAAGCTGTGGCTGGTCCAGTCGAACGGCCGGCACGACCTGTACCTGGCCTCGGCCTTCCAGACCCTGGCCTTGCGTTTCCTCGACCGTTTCGTCAAGGGAACGGACAACGGATTCGAGCGCGACACGCCGCGCACGACCGTGTGGATGGAAACCTTCGACACAGACGGTGCTCCGCTCGATCGGCTGGCTTCCCCGCAAGCGCGCTGGGTGCTGCAGAAGCCATCGATCCGCGCCAGCGACCTGCTGCTCAAGGAGTTCCATCTCGGCACCGGCGGCGTGCTCGCCGACAAGGCCGGTTCCGGCCCGGCCGATGGCTTCGATTACCCGGGTGCCGGCGTCGCCGTCAATGACATCGTCGCCAACTCCTTCTGGGGGCCCTTGCCCGACAACTGGAAGACGACCAGCCTGGCCTACACGTCGGCGCCGCTGGCAAATGACACGATGGTCTATGGACCGGGCAGCGCGGACCTGTGGGTCGCAGCCACCGGCGGGGATGCGGACATCCAGGTCACCGTCACCGAACTGCGACCCGACGGACAGGAGACCTACGTGCAGCGCGGCTGGCTGCGCCTGTCGAACCGCACCCTCGACACCGAGCACTCGACACCGCTGCTGCCGATCCACCTCGAGCGCGCCGACCAGCTGATGCCGCTGCTGCCCGGACAGCCGGTCTTCGCCCGCGTCGAGATCAACAAGATGGGCCACTACTTCCGCAAGGGTTCGCGGCTGCGCATCTGGATCGACACGCCGTCGCAGACCGGTGGCCTGGTGTTCGACACCTTCACGCAGAAGCAGCGAGTTCACGTATTGCACAACGCAAAGTACGACTCGCTGGTTCGCTTCGGTGTATTGAATGACGTGAAGGGCCCGCCGGCTTATCCAGAATGCGGAAAGGTGATGCTGCAGCCGTGCCGGCCGGATCCGGTGACCGGTCCCTGAGCGGAGGCCGCACCGATGCCGTACAACCCCGCGCTCGATGGCCTTCGGGCGGTCTCGATCCTCCTGGTCGTCTGCTTTCACTGCCTCATCCCCGGCGCCGGCGGCGGGTTCGCCGGCCTGGACGTGTTCTTCGTTCTCTCCGGCTACCTGATCACGACGCTGCTCCTGGCGGAGCACCGCCACGGCGGCATCGACATCGGCAGGTTCTACGCGCGGCGCGCGCTGAGGCTCTACCCGACGCTGCTGCTGCTGGTGCTGGTCTATCTCGCACTCGCTCCCTGGCTCTGGCCGAAGGACGACAGATGGTTGGTCGCCGGGCTCACGGGCACCTACCTGATGGACTACGCGCTCGCCTTCTGGAATCCGCCGTCGACCATCGGGCACGTCTGGTCGCTGGGCGTCGAGGAGAAGTTCTACCTGCTGTGGCCCTTGCTGCTGCCGCTGCTGCTGCGGGCGCGCCGTCCGGTCGCATGGCTGCTGGCAGCGTTCGCCGTGCTGACCGCGTGGCGTTACTTCGTCGCCTTGAACTGGGGATGGAAGCAGGCGTACTTCAGCTTCGACACGCATGTGACCGGCATTGTGCTGGGCGCCATCGCGGCGCTGGCCCGCCTGAAGATGTCGCGGCCGACCGTCGTCATCGCCTGCATCGGCCTCGCGTTGACCGTCGCTCTTCCGTCCTTGCCCTTCGTCCGCATCACGGAGGGGGTGACCTTGCGGATCACCCTCGCGGAGCTCGCGGCCTTCGTGCTCGTCTGCCACCTCGCGGAGCACCGCGACACGCCGTTCCTGGCGTCGCGGCCGATGATCTACATCGGCCGCCTGTCCTACGGCATCTACCTCTGGCACTTCTTGTTCATCGACATCATCGACTTCGAACGCTCGCTGCCCCCGTGGGTGCTTCTGGGTGAGGTGATCCTCGTGTCGTTCCCGCTGGCCGCTATCTGCCTGCACCTGGTCGATGTGCCAATCAAGCGGCTACGCAAGAAACTCCAGGCGCGCGATCGAAGGGATCGCATGGCGGCCGACCTCATTCGCGGTTGATACGCGTTGAGGTGTGTGGGCGCGACCTGCGACGCGAGGCTCGCCCCTCGATCTCCCGCGCGTTTGGTGCATATCGGGCACCACCGTGAGTCCTTTTGCAGGCCTACCGGCTCGCGCCCCGCCTCCCTACGATCAATGGCATACGGCACTCAGCCGTGATCCGAGCCCGACAACCCTTCGGTGTTGAACGGCAACTTGCTGCCAGTCGCCCGGCTGGTTTGGCCCGCGCAACCGGGCCGCATTCTTGGAGATTCCGCCATGTTCCTCACTGATGACACCTTGCAACCCACGAGCGAGAAGCCCAAAGACCTGGTGCCCTCCCGTTACGCGCTGCGCATCGGCGACATCGACGCGATGGTGGTCAGCGACGGCCCCTTGCCGCTGCCCACCACGACGATGGCCACCAACGCCGATCCGGCGGACCTGGCCAACTGGCTCGGCCAGATGTTCATGCCGCCCGACAAGTACGACTGGCCGCTGAACGTGATGGTGGCCCGCAGCGGCGACCAGACCATCCTCATCGACGCGGGCCTGGGTGGGCAGTTCCCGGGCTTTCCGAGGGCCGGGCAGTTTCCCCAGCGGCTGGCTGCGGCCGGCATCGAGCTCGAGTCCATCACCGACGTGATCATCACCCACATGCACATGGACCATGTGGGCGGGCTGCTCGTTCCCGGCATCAAGGAACGCCTGCGTCCGGATGTGCGCATCCACGTGGCCAAGGCCGAGGTCGACTTCTGGATGTCGCCCGACTTCTCCCGCACGGTGATGCCGAATCCGGTGCCCGAGGTGTTGCGTTCGACCGCCAAGAGCTTCTACAACGAATACCGCGACCGGCTGCAGATCTTCGAGGAGCGGCGCGAGGTGGCGCCGGGTGTGGTGGTCCGCCGTACCGGCGGCCACACCCCGGGGCACAGCGTGGTCGACCTGGTGTCGGGCAACGAGCGCCTGATGTTCGCGGGCGATGCCATGTTCCCGGTCGCATTCGACCACCCCGACTGGCAGAACGGCTTCGAACACGACCCCGAGGAGGCGACCCGCGTTCGCCTCGCCCTGTTCCGCGAACTGGTGCAAAGCCGCGGACTGCTGGTGGCCGCCCACCTGCCCTTCCCCTCCATCGGCCGGGTGGCGGCGGAAGGCGACATCTTTCGCTGGGTTCCGATCATCTGGGACTTCTGAACGCGCACCGCATCGCCGGTGCCCAGGATCTTTTTTTCCCTCTCTCCTCTCTCGCGGCCTCCGCGAACGGGTACCTCAGCCGCACTGAGGCCGGAGCACACATGACCAACCGTCTCAACTACATCAAGCAATCGCCCGAGCTCTTCAAGAAGCTGATCGAGTTCAGCACGCTCGTGGACAGCGGCACCATCGAACAATCGATCCGGGACCTTGTCGCGATCCGCGCGTCGCAGATCAACGGCTGCGCGTTCTGCCTGGACATGCACATCAAGGAGGCCAGGATCCATGGCGAACGCGAGCTGCGCATTCACCACCTGGCCGCATGGCGCGAATCGACGCTGTTCGTTCCGCGCGAGCGTGCGGCGCTGGCCTGGACCGAAGTGCTGACCAGGCTGCCCGAACACGGCGTGCCCGACGACATCTACGAACGCGTGCGCACGCAGCTGTCGGAAAAGGAGCTTTCGGACCTCACCTTCAGCGTCATGGCCATCAACGCATGGAACCGCGTGAACGTCGCGTTCCAGACCGTGCCCGGCTCGTCCGACAAGGCCTTCGGCCTGGACAAGGCGAACCTCTCCTGAGCCTTTGCAGCCCGCGGCACCGCCTGTGGCGCTGCCGCGGGCTGCTTGCTTGCCTGCTGCTTCTGCGTGATGGTTGCCGGGAGCTCAGCCTTTCCTCGCCATTGATGGCTGCGCCTCGCAGTCCCTCCCCTCCCTTCCCTTCCCACTTCGAGTTGCTTCCCGCCATGCCGCGGTGGCGCAGCCATGCGCTTGCAGGCCGCGCTTTCGCTCGTACTGAAGCGACGCCGCGCCGCCATTGATGCCGTTGGCTCACTGCGGCGTTTCTCTCGACAGGCCTACCGCACCGGCCGGCCGGAACCTAGATTTGAGTGCGACAGATGCAGAA
>Ga0182008_10002244_pt1 | contig 12226 bp, 13 predicted proteins | sample Sormic07211129_1_FD_120482 | JGI IMG/M metagenome (GOLD analysis project Ga0182008, IMG submission 120482) | Rhizosphere microbial communities from Sorghum bicolor, Mead, Nebraska, USA - 072115-129_1 metaG | ecosystem: Host-associated > Plants > Roots > Rhizosphere | place: USA: Nebraska...
GACGCGAGCGAGTGTGCGCTCGACGTTCTGCGCCTCCACTCGCCGCGCTTCGGCGTAGAGCGAATACCGCCGGGAGCGCGTGAGCGCGAGCGTCGTTCCGCCAAAGAAGTCACCACCGACCACCGCGCCCTTGTAGAGGCGCGCCGTGTTGTCGATGTCGTTGTCGATGCTGCTCCCGCGCCAATGGACGCCCACACCCGCTCCCACGTAGGGACCAAGCGGCCCGATGCGAAGGATCTCGTAGCTCGCCTCCGCATGCACACTGAAGTCATGAAACGTGCCGTCGACCGGATTTCCGAGGTGATTGCGGCGATCGATGTCCGCGTGAAAGTAGTTCAGCCCCAATGCCAGACGGAGCTTCGGCGATATGATCGAGCCGATGTCGAGATCGGCGCCGAACTCGTGGCCACGAGTTCCATGGTCCGTCCACGCCCAGCTCAGAAAGCTGCCGAACCGGTCCACGCCGAGATGTGCGTGCTCCTGTTCCTGCTCCTGTGCTCGTGCGCGAGGCGCGGCAACTGCCAGCGCCGTGAGAGCTGCGAATGTGACAGTGCTCAGTTTCACCTGTACGCCTCCATCACTTCGCCTGGTCGCCCGGCGCGGCAGTTACCGCTGGGGGTTGATGCGCGATCTCGATTCCCTCGTCGCACAGCTTTCTGTAGATGTCGAGATTGATGCGCTGCTGTGCATTCATGTACTCAGCATAACTCAACTTGTAAACCGAGTACACCGACTCGGTCACGAGCGCGAACATGCCGAAGGAGGTGAAGTTCGACCTGTCGAACTTCACGCTCGCCTCCCGCTCGGCGGCGGCCCTTATGATCTCCGGGACGCGTGCGAGCTTCTCGACCGGAGTGCCGTACGCGATCCCGAGCCTGAGAACGACCAGCCGCTTTTCCTGTCCACGATAGTTTCGAATCCGGCTCTTGAGCAGGTCACCGTTCGAGATGATGATCATCTCGCCGGAATCGCTCCGAAGGCGAGTGGACTTGAGTCCGATGTGCTCGACCGTTCCAGCCGCATCGCCGACGTTGATCGCATCGCCCACGACGAACGGCTTGTCGAGAACTATCGAGAGCGCGGCGAAGAGATCGCCGAGAATGTTCTGTACGGCGAGGGCGATCGCAATACCGCCGATGCCGAGCCCCGTGACCAGCGCTGTCACGTTGATCCCGAGATTGTCGAGGATCACGAGCAGCACGATGCTCCAGAGCACCACGCGCGCGGCAATGGCGACGACGTTGATCGTCATCCGCGTGCTGGCGTCTGCCGAGCGGTGCTCCGCGATCCGTTCCGCCCAGAAGAGCACCAGGCCGCCTGCCCACAGGCCGGCCTGCAACAGCACCGCGACCAGTACGATGAGGCGCCACACGTGCTCGTGATGCGCGTTCAGCGCGAGCGTCAGCGATCCCGACCAAAGCGCGACGAAGAGGATGAAGTACGTGCGCGTTCGTCTGACGAGATCGGTGAGCAGCTCCTGCAGGTGCGAGGGCGGGACCGCGCGACGCTGCGCGCGCCGCCGCACGAGCGACTTGAGAAGAAAGAAGAACGAACAGACCGCCGCGAAGATGACTAGCGCGGTGATCCACTCGGTGAGGGTGTTCGAATAGAGCTCTTGCACGGTAACTTGAGGGAAGAGAGGAGCGAAATGTCTACCACGAAGCGAACGGCCGCCGCCAGAGGTGCGGGTCCGGCATCAGGCGGACGCCCGTGGACACTCGTGTACGATGGAACGTGCAACGTGTGCGACCGCCTCGTCCGGCGCGTACAGCGCTGGGATACGCGCCACGTGATTCAGGCGATCGCGTCCCAGAACGATACTGTGTCGACCCGCTTTCCGTGGATTCCTGCCGAAGCGTTCAACGATGCGATGTACGTGATCGCCGCCGACGGCCGCACGTGGAGCGGCGCGGAGGCAGCGCGGCAGCTGTTGCGCATCCTGCCGTTCGGCTGGCTGCTGGGCTGGCTCTGGGGACTGCCCACGTTCGGTGCGCTCGCGGATCGAGGCTATCGGCTCTTCGCCCGGAACCGGTATCGCTTCGGATGCGGTGAGCACTGCGCGATCACGCCGCACGCGACTCCCGCGCCTCCGCCGGTCACCCCGACTGAGTAGCGAGCCGACCTCGCTCGCTCGCGCTTCCCTCGCCCGGCCACGCGTCGATGGCGTCGCAGGCATCGCAGTGATGGCAGCGCCAATCGGGGCTCACCGCCTCACCGAAGTACTCCAGGATGTAGCGCGTACGGCAGCGCGCCGTCTGCGCGTACTCGATCATCGTCTCGAGCGCGCGCCGGTCGCGCTCCCTCCGCTCCTCGTACGAGTGCAGATCGGCACTCAGGTCCACCGCGGTGAGGTGATCGGCGAGCCGCTCCCAGCTCCCGCCACGATGCTCGCGCACCAGCCCATGCCGCTTGAGCAGAATCAGTGAGATGCGCGCCTTCCGGGACGGCACATCGGCGCGGTTCGCGAGCTCGGTGAGCGCCACCGGCGTGAGCATCGGGTACTGCTCGAGCACGAGCGCCACGCGCGCCGCCTCCTGCACCTCGGGATACTTGCCACCGAGAAAATACGATTGAATACGGCGGTCCTCCACACGGTAGAGCAGCGTGCACGTCGCCGGCTCGCCGTCGCGCCCCGCGCGTCCGGCTTCCTGGTAATACGCCTCGATCGATCCAGGAAAGTGGTAGTGCACGATGAACCGCAGGTCGTGCTTGTCGATGCCCAGACCGAAGGCGTTCGTCGCGATCATCGCGATGATCTCGTCCGCCATGAACGCGTCCTGCATCGCCTTGCGATCGGCGGCCGGCATCTTTCCGTGATAGAGCCCGATCGCGTAGCTGTCCTTGAACTTCTCGTAGAGCCGCTCCGCCTCCTTGATCGTCGCCACGTAGATGATGCTGCTGCCCGGCGTGTTGTCGAGAATGCGCTCGAGCTCCGCATCCTTCACCTGTTGATTGACCGTGCGCCGCACCTCGAAGCGCAGATTGGGGCGCGCAAATCCGGTGATCGTGATGTGCGGATCGCGCATGCCGAGCTGGCGCGCGATGTCCTTGCGAACGATCTCGGTGGCGGTGGCCGTGAGCGCGAGAATCGGCGGGCTGCCGAGCCGTTTGGCGATGGAGCCGAGCACGAGATAATCGGGGCGGAAATCATGTCCCCACTGGCTCACGCAATGCGCCTCGTCCACCACGAACAGGCTGACCTTGCGCGTGAGCAGGCGCTCGAAGAAGTCGCGATCCTTGAAGCGCTCCGGCGTGAGGTAGAGAATCTCGCCCGAGCCGTCCTCCATCCGCTGCTGCGTGTCGCGCGATTCCGCCGTAGAGAGATGCGAGTGCATCGCGAGCGCATCGACACCGTGCGACGCCAGCTTGTCCTGCTGATCTTTCATGAGGGCGATGAGAGGGCTGACAACCACCGTCAGCCCGGGGAGCATCAGCGCGGGGAGCTGGTATACGATCGATTTACCGCTGCCTGTAGGCATGACGACGAGAGCGTCGCGACCAGCGAGTAACGCCTCGATCGACTCCCACTGCCCTTCCTGAAAATCCTCGTGTCCGAACCGCTCGACAAGCACTCGTCGGGCGGCGTCGCGAGAGCGATGCGCCGAAACCATGGTGACTCGGTACGCATCATCCGTTCCTCCGCGCTACGGCTTGGGCATCTGGATCATGGGCAGGGATGACGATCCGGTTACCTGCGGCATCTTGCCGTCCCATCGCTTGGCCATCTCGTACGAGACGAGATTGGGCGTGATGCTCTGCGACAGCAGGATGTTCGCCTTGGCCTGCGCCTCCGCCTCGGCGAGAATCGCCTTGGCGCGCCCCGCGCCCTTGATCGAGTCTCCCTGCGCCTGGAATTTGTTCTTCTGAAGCTCGTTTTCGGCCGTGAGCGATTGCTGCTGCATCACGTTCTTCTGGTTGATGGCCTCGATCACGGCCGGTGGAGCGCGGAGCTCATTGATCGTGAACTGCTTCACGAGAATGCCGTACTGGCTCAGCCGCTGCGAGACCAGGTCCTGCACGCGCTTCGTCACTTCCGCCTTCTTGGGGCCGATGATGTCGGCGATCGCCTCGTTGCCGACGATCTCCTGCAAGGCCTGGCGGATCGCCTGTTTTACATAAGTGTGCTCGATCGTCGCGACGTCCGTTCGGAACGTCGTGTAGAGCGATGGCACCATGCGCGGATCGAGCTCGAAGGACATCGACACGTCCAACGAGAGCGGCTGGCCCTCGACGCTGTTGACGTTGATCTCATCGTTGTTCTGCGAGCCCTCATTACCGGCCTTCGTGAGTACGAGCGTCTGCATGAAGGTCGGATATTCCTGCACCCCCGTGGTGAGCGGATTCCGCATGTGGAGTCCCGGCCCGTACGGCGTGGCGTCGACGCCGCCGCCAGTGCGATGGATGATGATGCCGACGTGCCCGGGGTTCACATAGGTGGTGCTCGTGAGCAGGAAGACGAGCACTGCGAGGGCACCGAAACCGACGGCGATCAGACGCAGCAGCGATGACCCGCTCGTACGATCAATGTCCATGGAAGACTCCTTCCGTGAGGTGCGTTGCTGGTGCGTTGGAGGTGCGCTAATCGACGATTCCCTTCATTGCCTCGCGGAAACACTCGGGGCAGATGCGCTCGCCGCTCTCGAGGCGGACGAGCTGCTCCTCGGTGTGCGCACCGTGGATGGAGCACACGAGCTCGGCCTCCCTCTCGATGCGCTGGCGATTGCGATTCTGGCGCGACCGCAGACCGAGCGGGGTACTGGAGCGAGTCAGAAAAAAGACGAGGGCCGTGATCGTCGCGATGGAGGCGACGAACAAGAGGCCCTCGAGCAGAATCGGCAGCATCGTCCTTCTAGAGTATGGAGCTACAGCCGGGCTCGCAAGCTTTTCTCGCGGGTGCATGAGTGGAGGCACGACTCTTCCGATTCGCACGCACGCACGATTTGCCACCTCCTCCTCCATCGCGGTGCCCACAAAGAACGCCGGAACCAACGCTCCCGCACCGGAATCGGGTACGAGGCTGTCTGCGGAGGAGATCCACGAGAACGTTCTCGTCCAGGCAGAGGACGAGATGGATCGTCCGGCATCCGATCTATTCTGGTCAGCAATTACCGCTGGGCTGACGATCGGATGGAGCTTCGTTGGCGGGGCGTACGTCTCGACGCTCGTCGCACCGGAGCATCGGCGAGCGGCGCAGGCGGTGCTCTACCCGCTCGGATTCATTCTCGTGATCATCGGGCGCAGCCAGCTCTTCACCGAGAATACGCTCGAGCCGGTGATTCCCGTACTGGACAAACCGAGCGGCGAGAAGCTCGGCAAGATGTTTCGCCTCTGGGGCCTCGTGCTGATCGGGAATCTCATCGGCGCGGCGCTTTTCGCGCTGCTCTTCGCGAAGACCAGCGTCGTGACGAACGACGTGGGCGCGCAGATGCGGGAGATGAGCTCGAAGGCGCTCGAGGGATCTCTTCCCATGCAGTTCTATCACGCCATCTACGCGGGCTGGCTGATCGCGCTCACCGCGTGGCTCGTTTCGGCAACGACGTTCACCGGTGCGCAGATCGCGCTCATCTGGATGACGACAGCTCCGATCGCCGCGCTCGATTTTCGCCACTCGATTGCGGGCTCGGTGGAAACATATTTTGCGGCGTGGAGTGGAATCGCCACGTGGACGCAAGCGCTCGGCGGCTTCACCTTGCCCACCGTGCTCGGCAACATCGTCGGCGGTGTGATCTTCGTCGCAATGCTGAATCACGGACAGGTCTCGAGTAAGCGAAGTTGACCACTTCCTCCGGTGTGGTTAGCCTTTTGCCTCAGTGACGGTTGTCCACTCGCTCGTTTTCAGCGTTGCTGGAAAGGGAGCGGCTCGTCGAAACCCGCGTAAGTGACCGAAGCGTGCTCTTTTATACCAGTGGCAATCGTTCGATGACTCGCGCGCTTCGGCTTCTGGCTGCGGGCGCTGCGTTGCTCATCGTTCCCGCGATTGCGAGCGCGCAGGACGGTGCACGCGAGGCTCCGGCGTACGACGAATTGGCATTGGACGCGCCCAAGCCATTTGCGGCATTCAGCAATTCGGCGATGACGCTGCGCGACAGTCTCGTTGCGCTGGCGCGAGCACAGGTGGGAACGCCGTATGTGCACGGAGGCGAGTCGCCCGCCCGAGGCTTCGACTGCAGCGGATTGGTACGCTACATCGTTGCGGCCCTTCACATTATGATGCCAAGAACTGCGGCGCGCCAAGCTTACGCGGGAATCGCGGTGCCCAAGGACACGGCAGCGATGCTTCCGGGTGATCTCGTCACGTTCGCACGTGGCAAGGGCGCAGCGTCGCACATCGGGATCTACGTCGGCAATGGCCGGATCGTGCATGCGAGCGCCAAGACGGGCGAGGTAATCGAGACGGAGCTTACGCCTCGTGTGGCAGGGCCCAAGCGGTGGAAGGGCACTCGGCGCGTGCTCTCGGACGATGGGCAGGCGATCGCGGTGGCGGCGGCGGATAGCGTTTCGTAGAGCTTTCCGAGTTGCCCGACCGCGGCGATACAGTTATCATAAGTAGCTGTACCCGTTTGCCTTTCACCACTCCATAACGCTCCTTCATGCCGATTCGCGGTCCCCGTCTCAGGGTCATTCGACGCCTGGGCGTTCAACTCCCCGGTCTCACTCGAAAGGATGGCGAGCGCCGTCCGTATGCGCCCGGCCAGCACGGCCCAACAGGCTCCAAGCGCCGCAAGACCAGCATGTTTCGCCGCCTCCTCGAGGAGAAGCAGAAGGTCCGCTTCAACTATGGAGTGACCGAGACGCAGTTGCGCCGCTACTTCGCGGAAGCACAGCGCCTTCCCGGCAAGACCGGCGACAACCTGCTCGCGCTGCTCGAGCGTCGTCTCGACAACACCGTCTTCCGGCTCGGCTTCGCGCCGACCATCCCCGCCGCGCGGCAGCTCGTGTCGCACGGCCACGTTCGTGTGAACGGAAAGAAGGTCGATCGTGCGAGCTTCCTCGTCGAAGTCGGCGAAACGATCTCGCTGCCCGAGGGGAAGATTCGCGAGCGCGCAGGCGTGCTCGACTCCGTGACGCGTGGCCCTCAGGTTCGCATTCCGGGATATCTCGCCCTCGATCCCGACGACAAGTTCACGGGCCGAGTGATCGGCACGCCGTCGCGTGCGGACATTCCGTTCGTGGTGAACGAGGCCGCGATCGTGGAGTTCTACGCGCGATAGTCGCGCACCCTGAACGATGCGAGAAAGGCCGGCCCGAATTCGGGCCGGCTTTTTTCTTTGCCCCGCTCGCGTCAGTGCGGGCAGCCCGACATCGGCAGCACCGTGTAGCGAAGACCCGCATCACTCGAGTCGATGCGCAGCAGGAACGCCGGCGGCCCATGCGCGTCGTGCGGCTTGAGATTGGTGGCGACCACGGCGGAAAGCTCGTGCTGGGATGCCTCGGGCATATCGCTCTGCGCGACCGACATTCCGGAAAGCTCTCCCGTGCCGGCGAACTGCAGCGCCATGATCTCGTATCCCTTAGGAATGGGAGCGGCGCCTGCGATCAGCATGCGCACCGTACTGCTGTCCAGAACCGCATCGGGTGTGGGAAGGCCAGGCGCTGCAGTGCACGTAGCGGAGGGTGCAGCGGCGGGAGCCTCCGAAGCGGGAGTTGCAGTTTGTTGCGGCGCCGCCACTGGGCTCGCGTTTTCTGCCACGTGAGTAGCGGGCGTAGTCGCACTAGCGACGTCCGATCCCGGTACGCCGACAAAGTTCACCGTCCAGAAGAGCCCACGAAAGTAATTGAAGTCCGAGGGCGCGTTTGACGAGAATGCGACGAACACCTCCCGCAATGCGCCCCGTGCGTAGAATCGCGCGACCGCCACGAACTGAGAGCCGGCGTTCCCGGAGGCGGAGAGAAGCGGATCCTCATTCACCCATCGGTATTTCGTGATCGTCACTCGCCGTCCGGCGATCACCGTTTCGCACTCACCCTCCTCGGTGACGTCGCTGGAATGCGATACGAACGCGGGCCCGCGCCCACTTCCGACGGCTATGTCACGGTGCTCACCATTGTGATAGAAATGGCTGTCCTGCGTTTCGGCGAACACGCTGTGCCCACTCTCCACGAAGCCCGGCGGAATCAGCAGTGTCATCCCGCCCACCTCGGAGCGCGGTTGCCACTTGTCCGTTTTCAGCTTCGGAGCGGCGCACATGTCGACCGAAGACGCGGTGAGCGCCAACGCCTGCGAGCTGACCACACACAAGGCACCCAACACCACCCAGCTGGACGCGAGCCGGCGCATTTTGGTCTCCCATTAAAGGATGAGGTCGCCAAACAGCGGCGCCCTACCCTACTTGTGGGACCGAGAAACGCAAGCATCCGGATGCCGCACCGGCCAGCACGCGAGCGCAAACCGGCGCGCGCCGCCAATACCGCGGTGTGCCGCCGCTGGCCTTCCTCCCCTCACTCCGCGTACCTTGTTCGCGACACTCTTCACTTCGGAGCAGAGATGCGCGCACGGTTTGCCCTTCGTTCTCCCTCAGTCGCGATCACGATAGCCGTTCTCTCGGCATCCGCTTGCGCGCGCGGGAGCACCCCCGCCACGGACAGCGCATCGAGCGCCCCGCCGCCTCCGGTGGCTGCACCCGCGCCTCGCGCCCAGATGGGAATGATGATGGGCGACTCCTCCATGATCATGCTCGCGGGCTTCTGCGGTGCCGAAGCGGGCGACTCGACCATGAACGCGCGCGTCGACCTCATCGTGAACGGCGACGCCGCGCAGCGCGCGTCCCAGGTGATGATCAACGTCGTTCCCGCGGCCGCCGGTGATCTCAAGGCGGAGCTGGTCGCGGGGCGCGATGCACATGCAATGTGCGGCGGCCGCGCGCGCCGGATCTACATCGGGGGCACCACGATGTTCCTGGGGAATCCTACGCTCACGCTCTCGAGCGCCATTCCGGTCACGGTCGCCGCGCGCAGCACGCTCGGCGCAATGCTCGGCGCGCCTGTCGATGTGAAGCCGGGACAGAAGGGAGCGGTTCTCAAGTGGGAAGCCGCGCCCGCCGCCAAACCGTAACTATTACCTGCGCAGATCCGTGCGCGCCCATGGGATGACCTCGAGGCGCTCGAGCGAGATGGGCTCATTCGTGCGCTCGTCGATGCCGAACCTTTCCGGAGTCTGATACAGTCGCTCGAGCGCGGCGTCGATTTCCGCGAGCTCCGCGGACTCGCGAGTCGCGTTCGACGCTTCCAGCTCCGCATTGATCGTGTCGGTACCGAGATCGGCTGGGTGGAACGGCACCTTGGTGAGATCACCGGATTGATCCTGTTCGTCGTCCGCCGCTTCGGCTCCCGTGTAGCGCTGCAGCTCTCGCTGAATCGCTGCGCGCTCCTGCAGAAGACGCTTTTCGAAATGCTTGAGCTGTGCGGGCGTGAGTGCCATCGGTAGCATCCGTTCGGGTGTGAAGTGCTCGCTGAAGTCGGTCTTGCTGCTAGGCAAGGGGCGTTCCGTAAGGTTAACGACAGATTCCGCGCATAACTTCAATGGCGAGCTGCACCGGACTCTCTGCACCTATTCCCGCCCACACACATGCAAATGGCCGCACGCATCAGCTCACGTCGCGTCGCACGCGTCGCTTGCGCCGCGATCTTCTCGCTCTCCGCGAGCGCACAGCTCCGCGCCCAGAGTGCCGCGCCCTACCATGAGATCGCGTCGTACACACTCGGGGGCGATGGTGGCTGGGATTACCTGGCGCTCGACACGGCGTCCCATCGACTGTTCGTGGCCCGTAACGATCGCGTGATGGTGATCGACGAGAGCTCGGGAAAGCTTCTGGGGGAAATCACCGGGCTGCATCGAACCCACGGGATCGCGTTCGACTATCGCACGGGGCACGGCTTCGTTACTGCGAGCGGCGACAGCTCCGTGACAATGTTCGATCTCGCCTCGCTCAAGGTGCTCGGCGCTGCGAAGGCAGGGGCCGGCGCAGACGCGCTGATCTTCGATGAGGCATCGCGTCACCCATTCTCGTTCAATGGCGTCGCCAATACCGCCACCGTGATCGACGGCCGCACCGGAGCGAGCGTCGCTTCCATTCCGCTCGGCGGGCGTCCGGAATTCGCGGCCTCGGACGGCGCGGGAAGGATCTTCGTGAATCTCGAGGACTCGAGCGCGATGGTCGAAATCGACTCCAAGGCGAACCGCGTCACGAGGCGATGGCCGCTGGCGCCGTGCGAATCTCCGTCCGGACTCGCCATTGACGTCGTGCATCATCGCGTGTTGAGCGGCTGCGAGAACAAGATCATGACCGTGTCGGACTACACCACCGGAAAGGTGGTCGCGACCGTGCCGATCGGAAGCGGAGTCGACGCCAATCGATACGATCCGGGCACCGGTCTGGCGTTCTCGTCGAATGGCGAGGGCTCGATCACGGTCGTGCACGAGGACACACCCGACAAGTTCTCAGTCGTGCAGACGATCACGACCGCGCCGGGTGCGCGCACGATGGAGCTGGATCGTGCATCACACCGGCTCTTCACGGTGACGGCGAAGTTCGGTCCAGTGCCGGCACAAGCCACTCCCGAAAATCCACGCAGGCGACCGCCGATTCTGCCCGACAGCTTCGTGCTGCTGGTATTCGGGCAGTAGCCAATCGCGCGCTTCGCGTCCAGCATATCGTCATGCGCGTGCTCCTCGTTGAAGATGACAGGTCGCTGGCGGAAATAGTCGTTGCCGGAATGCGAGAGCAGCGCCTCACTGTCACTGTCGCGTCGAGCGCGCGCGAGGGGCGCGAGCGCGCCGAGCTCGGCGACTACGATGTGATCGTGCTCGACGTGATGCTTCCGGATGGCTCGGGATTCGAGCTCTGCGCATGGATGCGCGCGCGAGGCATCACCACTCCGATCCTCATGTTGACTGCGCGCGATGCGATCGACGATCGCGTGCTCGGACTCGAGGCGGGCGCCGACGATTACCTGATCAAGCCGTTCGCCTTCCGCGAGCTCGTCGCGCGCGTTCGCGCCCTCGGGCGACGGCGCCCCGCGATCGCACCCGCCGAGCATCGGGTCGCGGACCTGCACGTCGATCTCGGGTCACACGCGGTTACGCGCGGGGGAGCTCCGATCCGGCTCACGGCCAAGGAATTCGCGTTGTTGGAGTTCTTCGTGACGCATGCGGGCGTGGTCGTCGACCGCGCATCCATCACGGCGCACGTGTGGGACGAAAATCACGATCCGTTCACCAACGTGCTCGAGGTGCTCGTGCGCCGGCTGCGTCGCAAGATCGATGACGATTTCGAGCCCAAGCTCATTCACACGCTGCGCGGCTCGGGCTACCGCTTCGGACCGTGACGCCCTCCGGCGTTCCCGACACGCGAAACCCGAGACCGTCCGCTGGCGCCGCGCGCGCGCTGCATCGGCTGCGTCTCCGCGTCATGGCATGGTACGTGGGGATGTTCGCGCTCGTTCTCGCGGCTCTCGGCGCGCTCCTCTTCGCCGCGCTCGCGCACGATCTGTCGATGAGCCTCGATGCCTCGCTGCGTGCAGCGGCGAAGGAGATCGCGCGCGCGACCCAGCGTCGAGAGGAGGAGCGAGCACTACCCGGCGCCACGCCCATCGATGCGGTGGATGAGCTCAGGATCCCGGACCACGAGCTCTTCCTGTTCGATTCGTCGGGACTTCCTCTCAAGCCATCCTCGGCCGACATGACGGTGCAGTCGCTCGCGCGGGATGCCGCCGCGAAGGGCTCGAGCGTTAAGCGCTGGAATGCCCCGCCGGATCTGACGCTGCAGGCGTACGCCGAGCGGTTCACCACGGCGGGGGGCGCTCACTACGTGGCCGCGGCGGTAATGAATCGCGATCCGATCGACGATCGCTACGCCATGTTGCTCACGTACGCAGGAGCACTCGGCGTGCTCGGACTGGTGCTCGTGGCAAGCGGTGGTTGGCTGCTCGCACAGAAGTCCGTGGCGCCGGTGGAACGCTCCATGGAGCAGATGCGCCGGTTCATGGCGGATGCCGCGCACGAGCTGCGCACGCCGGTGGCGGTGATCCGAAGCCGCGTCGATGTCACACTCGAGCGGCCGCGCGATGCCGCCGCATACGAGACGATGCTCGCGGAGCTGCGCGCGGAGGTGGAGCGGCTCGCGACGCTGGTGAACGATCTCTTCACGCTCGCGCGAGCCGATGCGGACGAGCGACCTTTTTCGCCGGTTCGCGTGCAGCTCGACGAGATCGTGCTCGCGGCGGGCGC
>Ga0182008_10002245_pt1 | contig 12217 bp, 9 predicted proteins | sample Sormic07211129_1_FD_120482 | JGI IMG/M metagenome (GOLD analysis project Ga0182008, IMG submission 120482) | Rhizosphere microbial communities from Sorghum bicolor, Mead, Nebraska, USA - 072115-129_1 metaG | ecosystem: Host-associated > Plants > Roots > Rhizosphere | place: USA: Nebraska...
CCGCGGTGGCCACGGCTGATCGCCTTGAGCTGGGCGCGCTCCAGACGGTCCGCCTCACGACGGCGCAGGCGGTCCTGCTCCTTCTGCCGCTTGTCCTCGCGCACCTCGTCGACCGCCTCGTCCAGGCTGCGCACGTTCTCCAGGAGCATGAGCGACCAGGCCTTGTAGGTCTCACGGGGAGCACGCAACCAGCGGACGATACGGATCTGCGGCAGCGGACGCGGCACCAGACCCTGCTCACGCAGGGCGGCCCGGCGGGTCTGCTTCAGCGCGCGGTCGAACAGCACGGCGGCCGACAGGGACATGCCGGAGAAGAACTGCGGGGCGCCCGCGTGGTCGACACCCCTGGGCGCGTGCACCCAGTTGAACCAGGCCGCGGCACCCGCGAACGTCCACACCAGTATCCGGGAGCCGAGGGCCGCGTCACCGTGGCTGGCCTCGCGCACCGCGAGGACGGAGCAGAACATGGCGGCGCCGTCCAGGCCGAACGGCACCAGGTACTCCCAGCCGTCGGTGAGGCCGAGGTTCTGCTCGCCGAAGCCGACCAGGCCGTGGAAGGAGAGGGCGGCGGCCACCGCCGCGCAGCAGAAGAGCAGCACATAGGAGGCGGTGCCGTATATGGCCTCCTTGCGCCTACGGCGCTCCTCGCTGCGCTCCCACGAGTCGTCCTTCGCGTGCTCCCCGCCGGACCGCTTGCTGCGCGCGAGCACCGCCACCGCCGCCAGCATGCCCAGGAGCAGTACGGCGCCCGGAAGCAGCCAGTTCAGCGATATGTCGGTCAGTCTCATCTAGGGGTCCCTTGCATTGGGATAGGGCGTAACGCCCGCCATAGTGGCCCAATCCCAACGGCCCTCAGGCGATTTCGGGGCAAGAGGCCGCCAAGGAAGTGCAAGGGGATGCCCAGGGCGGCTTTCTGCTCGAACTGCCGCTTGAGGGGCGGGAGTTGAGTTCGAATAAGACTACCCGTACGGGTGGTTCTTCGGAAAGTTCCTGCGCCACGTGAGAAAGTTGTGAAGCAACCGTAACCAAGGGTGGTCCTGTTCGCCAGTGATCTTACGGGACGACTTTGCGGGCCCGCGCTCGAGGGTCCCTCAACTGGTGGCCGCGGCCGTCAGCTTGGCCACCCGGTCCGCGTCGCAGGTGCGCGGGCAGGTGGCGCAGGTGTCCTCGGGGCGCACCGTGTAGAACATGCAGCAACTGGCCCGGTCCCGGGTGGGCAGCGACTCCCCGTCCGGCCCGGTCAGCTCCCGGAAGGCGGCCGACCCGACGTACGGCCGGGTGGCCCCCGGCAGCAGCAGCTCCAATTCCCGCGTCGCCCGCGGCTGTTCGCCGAGCAGCTGGGCGACGTACCACAGCCCCTCCACCAGTTCGTCGGTCGCCATGCCCCACAGCGCCCGCCCGCGCCGCCGCATCCGCGGCCCGAACCCGCCGAGCACGGGCTCAAGATGCTCGGCCACGGCGGACCGCACCCGCGCCCGCAGCGCCTCCTCGTCGTCGACCACGCGGGCGCCGGGCAGTGCGGCGGCCGGGTCGTCGGGCAGACAGGCGAAACCCGCGGACCGCACCGCCAGGCGGCCGACGGAGAGGCCGGGGGACGTGCGGTCGTACGCGACATGGGTCACGGGGAAGCGGGGTACGCGGCGGTGCAGGAACCACGGCACGGTGATGAGCAGACAGGCGGGCCAGGCGTACCGGTGCAGTCCGAAGCTCGCGACGACGTCCGGGCGGGCCTTGTGCCCGTAGTCCCGCAGGACTTGGGCGTCGTCCCAGGAGAGGAACGACTCGAGTGCGGGCCCGTCCTGTGCGAGGGAGGCGGCGCGGACCCAGCCGCCGGTGCGCGGAAGGGGTTCCCGGGTGTCGATCTCCGTGATCTCCAGGCCGGGAAACACCTCGGTGAGACGGGTGTAGGCGGCGGTGAGGGGAGAGCGGGGCACGGGCATGTGCGCGGGCATACGAGTACCGCCGATCCGAACTCGACTATAGGTAAGCCTAACCTTAGCTATGGCCAAAGGGATTTGAACTGACGGCTTATCCGCTTATGGTGCTTGACGGGCGAGTAACAACTCGCCGTAATGACCCCAAGCACCGGCACGTCCGGAGGAGGACCCGTGAGGCAGAGCGTGCACGGCTCGGCGGAGACGGGGATTCCTCAGGTGCGGCCGGCGGCGGCGCGGGTGCCGGCGCAGCAGGTGGCGGCGGACGTCGACCGGGAGCGGGGCGTCGCCGCGGGCGGGGCCACGCGGGGCGAGCACACCCACAGTGAGCAGCCGATCCCGGGCCCGCGCCCGGTCCAGCGCCCGCGCCCGGTCCAGCGGGCCTCGGTGCGGGGTCAGATCCTCGCGGCGCTGCGGACCGCCCTGATGGGGGGCGAGCTGAAGCCGGGCGAGGTGTACTCGGCGCCGGCGCTGGGCGACCGCTTCGGGGTCTCGGCGACTCCGGTGCGGGAGGCGATGCAGCAGCTGGCGCTGGAGGGCGCGGTCGAGGTGGTCCCCAACCGGGGCTTCAGGGTGGTGGAGCGCGGAACCCGTGAACTGGCCGAACTGTCCGAGGTGCGGGCGCTGATCGAGGTGCCGGTGATGCTGCGCCTGGCGCGCGCGGTCCCCGTCGAACGGTGGGCGGAGCTGCGGCCCTCGGCGGAGGCGACGGTGCGTGCCGCGTCGACGGGCTGCCGGGCGACGTACGCCGAGTCGGACCGGGCGTTCCACCGGGCGGTGCTGTCGCTCTCCGGCAACGAGCAGCTGGTCCGCATCACCGACGACCTCCACCGCCGCGCCCAGTGGCCCCTGGTCGGCAAGCCGGGGGCGGCCGCCCGGGGCGAGCTGATGGCGGACGCGGCCGAGCACACGGCGCTGCTGGACGCGCTGATCGCGCGCGATCTGGACGTGGTGCGGGCGCTGGTGGGGCGGCACTTCGCCGACGCGTCCTGAGCTTGTGACGGCAGTCACAGAATCGTAGGTTCCCGGTGACGGTTCCCGACGCCGGGAACGGCCCTCGGCCGCGCCCGCGTGGCATTCCGTACGAACCGGCACACCACGGTGCCGTACGTCGGAGGTGAAACCCATGCCCGACCCGTCCTTCATTGCGCAGCAGCAGGCCCAGCAGGCCGCCCAGCAGGCCCACCGCGCGCACCAGCAGGCCCACCACCAGGCCATGCAGCACCACATGAACCACGTCCACCAGGCCGGCCACCGCCCGCCCCCGACGCACGGCGGCACGTCCTACCGGGGCCGCGGCGGCGGCATCCTGTCCTTCCTGGTCGTCGCCGTGGTGGCCGTCGCCCTGGCCCGTGACACGGCGCTGCGCGACTCGATACTGGGTTCGATAGAGCACCTGTGGACCAGCGTCCGTAACAAGTAGCTCTTGGTCGGCCGGGTCCGGGCCCTGGCGCGGGCCTAGGCCGTCGCCGCGTCCGGGGTCGGTGGGCTGAGTTGGCGGGAGAGCCAGGTGGGGACGCCGCCGAGGAGGCGGAACAGCCGCCGTGCCTCCTCGCGCAGCCGTGAGGCCTCCGGCTCCGCCTCCGCGTCCGCGAGGGACGCCAGGGCGGGGGCCGTGCCCACCAGGTACCCCAACTCCTCCCGGATCCGGAGGGATTCGGTGAACCCGTGCCGCGCCTCCGCCAACTCCCCGTCCCGCAGGGCGAGTCCGGCCAGGTGCCGCCAGGTGAAGGACAGCAGCAGCGGGTCCGACTGCGCCGCCGCCCCCGCGTGCGCCCGCCGATAGGCCGCCCGGGCGGCCTGTGGAGAGCGGCTCAGGTTCTCGGCGAGCAGTCCGCGCCGGAAGTCCAGCAGGGCCCGCCCCGCCGCCCCCGGAGGGATCAGCGCGGCCGCCCGCCCGAGCGCGGCCCGCGCCTCGTCGGCCCGGTCGCGCACCCCGTGCAGGGTCGCCGCATAGGCAAGTTGCCCGCGTTCACAAGCGGCCGCTCCGCGCTCCTCGTCGTCGTGGGCGAGCGCTTCCGCGGTGCGCAGCGCGTCCTCGGCCTCCTCCCACCCCTGCTCCGTGTACAGGCACTTCTCGACGAGGAGAGCCGTCCGTTGCAGCGCGGACGCGGCTGCGACCGGTTCCAGCAGCGCGGCCGCGTCGGTCCAGCAGGCGCGCGAGCGCAGCCGCCACACCGCGGTCTGGAGGGGATCGTCACCTGCGGTCGTTCCGGTACCGGACATGGCGGTATGCGCCACGTTGCCCTCCCCGAGCACGCCATCGAGCTATGAGTGGAGGCCGCATCTCAGCACGAATCTCCGCGCCCGGCCAAGGGGGCGGGTGAAGGATTTCACAAAGTCGTGGGACCCGGGGCCTCAGCTCATGCGCAACGCGAGGAAGAAATCCAGCTTGTCCTCCAGCCGGGACAGGTCACGACTCGTCAACTGCTCGATTCGTCCCACGCGGTAGCGCAGCGTGTTGACGTGCAGGTGCAGCCGGGTGGCGCACCGCGTCCAGGAGCCGTCGCAGTCCAGGAAGGCCTCCAGCGTGGGGATCAGCTCGGCGCGGTGCCGGCGGTCGTAGTCGCGCAACGGGTCGAGCAGGCGCGCGGTGAACGCCCGCCGTACGTCGTCGGGGACGAAGGGGAGCAGCAGGACGTGCGAGGCCAGCTCCTGGTGCCCCGCCGCGCTCACCCGTCCCGGCCGCGCGGCGGCGACCCGCCGGGCGTGCCGCGCCTCCTCCAGCGCCCCGCGCAGCCCCTCCGCCGAGTGCACGGCCGCGCTCACGCCCAGCGTGAGCTGTCCGTCGTCGTCGAGACCGGCCGACAGCGGGTCGCGCACGGACTCCAGGAGCGCGTCGGCAAGGATCCCGGCCTCGGAGCCGTCGTGCTCGGAGGAGACCGCGGGAAGCGGTACGAGGGCGATCGCCTCCTCACCCGTGTGCGCCACGGCGATCCGGTCGGAGGGCTCCGGACCGGTCGCGAGGGGGTCGGCCAGGATCTCCTCCAGCAGCGACTGCGCGACCGGGCCCGCCTCGATGTCGGCGCCCTGCCAGTCGACCCGGGCCACGACCACCTGCCAGTGCGGGGCCGCGCCGAGCCCCGGCAGCAGCACCGGGGCGGCGACCCTGAGGCGCGCCGCGATCTCGGCGGGCGCCGCGCCCGTCTGGACCAGTTCGAGGACCTCCTGGGCGAGCCGGCGGCGGACCGTGCGGGAGGCGTCCCGGCGGTCGCGCTCGACGGAGATCAGCTGGGTGACGCCCTGGAGGAGGTCGAGGCGCTCGGCGGGCCAGTCGCCGGCGTCCGCCTCGACGGCCAGCAGCCAGTCCGACAGGACCGTCTCCCGCACGTCCCGGGAGGCCTGCGGGGAGCGGCCGCTGCTGCGGATCGGGAAGAGGCTGTACGTCACCGGGCCGAGCGTCAGCCGGTGCGGGCCCCGGCGTCCGGAGCGGGCGGCGGCCAGATGCTCGGCGGCCAGCGCGGCGCAGGTGTCGGCGGTCGGAGCGGGGCCGGCGACCTTCGAGCCCGCGATGAGCCGTCCGGTGGGCGAGAGCACCCAGGCCCGCAGGTCCAGGTCGGAGCCGAGCAGGTCCAGGACCACGTCCGGGCCGCCGCCCGCCGGACCCGAGGTCATCATCCGCCGGTGCCGGTCGACCACGGCCGCGAGGTCCCCGGCGCGCTCGCCGCTGACCTGCCGTACGACATGCTCGGTGATCGTCGCGAACGCCACCGACTCGTGCACCGCGAACAGCGGAAGACGGTTGCGGGCGCAGGCCAGCACGAGATCGTCCGGGATGTCTCCCAGCTCCGCCTCACCGGCCGCCAGCGCGGCCACCCCGGCCTGCACCAGGATCCGTACGAAAGGCTCCGAGTCGTCGGCGTCCCGCCGCCAGGCCAGACCCGTGAGGACCAGCTCGCCGCCCGAGAGGTAGCGGCTGGGGTCGCGCAGGTCGGTGGTCATCACACCCCGCACGGAGCGGTCCAGCTCGTCCTCGCCACCGAGCAGCCTGAGGCCCAGCGCATCGGTGTCCAGCAGTGCGCGCAGCCGCATTCTCGTCGCCGCCGTTCCTGTCTCGAAATCTACGATGGGTCGTGAGGATGGTCGGTGGGGGGAGCCCGGCGACCGGTGCGCAGCGCGCGTCCTTTGATTGCCAGGCTGTTTCCTGCGTTTCTACAGGAAAACGAAGAGGTTACTGATGACCTCCGTTCATACGAATCTACAAGATGCCCGGCCTGGCCAGCCAACTCCTTCATGGTTTCCGTGACTGACCCGGGTGGAGTACGGCGCTGTGTACTGACTCCACCCCACGTGAACAGCACATGAACAAGCCGGGCCCGCCGCACCAGATCTGGCTTGATCCGTACGACCCACGAGACGAAGAAGAGAGCCGGTCATGGACTTCCTTCGCCCCGCCAGCTGGGAGGAGGCGCTCGCCGCCAAGGCCGAGCACCCCACCGCTGTGCCCATTGCGGGCGGCACCGACGTGATGGTCGAGATCAACTTCGACCACCGGCGGCCCGAGTACCTGCTCGACCTCAACCGCATCGGCGAGCTCTCCGAGTGGGAGGTCGGCCAGGACACCGTGCGGCTCGGGGCCTCCGTCCCGTACTCGAAGATCATGGAGAGCCTGCGCGCCGAGCTGCCGGGTCTGGCCCTCGCCTCGCACACGGTCGCCTCCCCGCAGATCCGCAACCGCGGCGGCGTCGGCGGCAACCTCGGCACCGCCTCCCCGGCCGGCGACGCCCACCCCGCGCTGCTCGCCGCGGGCGCCGAGGTCGAGGTGGAGTCGGTGCGCGGCACCCGCCTGATCCCGATCGACGCGTTCTACACCGGCGTGAAGCGCAACGCGCTCGCCGCCGACGAACTCATCAAGAGCGTGCACATCAAGAAGGCGGACGGCCCCCAGCAGTACTCCAAGGTCGGGACGCGCAACGCGATGGTGATCGCCGTGTGCGCCTTCGGCCTCGCACTGCACCCCGAGACCCGCACGGTCCGCACCGGCATCGGTTCCGCCGCGCCCACCCCCGTCCGGGCGAAGACCGCGGAGGAGTTCCTGAACGCCGCTCTGGAAGAAGGCGGGTTCTGGGACAACGGGAAGATCATCACCCCCTCGGTCGCCAAGCAGTTCGCCGAACTGTGCTCCGGCGCCTGCAACCCGATCGACGACGTCCGGGGCACCGCGAGCTACCGCCGCCACGCGGTGGGCGTCATGGCCCGCCGCACGCTGACCTGGACCTGGGAGTCGTACCGCGGCGCCCGCCGCCTCACGGAGGGAGCCGCGTAATGCGCGTCAACTTCACTGTCAACGGACGTCCGCAGGAAGCCGACGACGTGTGGGAGGGCGAGTCCCTGCTGTACGTGCTGCGGGAGCGGCTCGGTCTTCCCGGTTCCAAGAACGCCTGCGAACAGGGCGAGTGCGGGTCGTGCACGGTCCGTCTGGACGGCGTGCCGGTGTGTTCGTGTCTGGTCGCGGCCGGTCAGGTCGAGGGCCGTGACGTGGTGACCGTCGAGGGTCTCGCCGACTTCGCCAAGCAGCGCGCGCAGCACGGCGGTTGCTCCACCGGGGCCACCGGTGCCTGCGGTACGTCGCTGCAGGACGCCCGGCAGTGGGCCGCGAAGGGCCAGGACTCGCAGACCGGTGAGGGCACCGAACTCGCCCCCATCCAGCAGGCGTTCATCGACGCCGGCGCCGTCCAGTGCGGCTTCTGCACCCCGGGTCTCCTGGTCGCCGCCGACGAGATGCTGGAGCGCAACCCCAACCCGAGCGACGCGGACATCCGCGAGGCCCTCTCGGGCAACCTGTGCCGCTGCACGGGCTACGAGAAGATCATGGACGCGGTCCGTCTGGCGGCCGCCCGGCAGGCGGAGGCGGTCTGACGATGCCCACCAACGGCGCTCCCCTCGGCACTCCCACCAAGGTCACCCAGGGTTCGCAGACCAAGGGCGGCATCGGCGAGTCCACGCTCCGCCCGGACGGCACCCTCAAGGTCACCGGCGAGTTCGCGTACTCGTCCGACATGTGGCACGAGGACATGCTCTGGGGCCAGATCCTGCGCTCCACCGTCGCGCACGCCGAGATCGTCTCGATCGACACGGCCGAGGCGCTCGCAACCCCGGGCGTCTACGCGGTCCTCACCTACGACGACCTGCCGACCGACGTGAAGAACTACGGGCTGGAGATCCAGGACACCCCGGTCCTCGCCCACGGCAAGGTGCGCCACCACGGCGAACCGGTCGCGCTGGTCGCCGCCGACCATCCGGAGACCGCGCGCCGCGCGGCCGCCAAGATCCGGGTCGAGTACCGCGAGCTGCCCGTCATCACCGACGAGGCCTCCGCGACCGCGCCCGACGCGATCCTCGTCCACGAGAACCGCGACGACCACCACATCGGGCACGTCCCGCACCCGAACATCGTCCACCGCCAGCCCATCGTCCGCGGCGACGTGGCGGCGGCCCGTGCGCGGGCGGACGTGATCGTGGCGGGCGAGTACACCTTCGGCATGCAGGACCAGGCCTTCCTCGGCCCCGAGTCCGGCCTCGCCGTGCCGGAGGAGGACGGCGGTGTCCACCTGTACATCGCCACCCAGTGGCTCCACTCCGACCTGCGCCAGATCGCGCCCGTCCTCGGACTGCCCGAGGAGAAGGTCCGGATGACGCTCTCCGGTGTCGGCGGCGCCTTCGGCGGCCGCGAGGACCTGTCGATGCAGATCCACGCGTGTCTGCTCGCCCTGCGCACCGGCAAACCCGTGAAGATCGTCTACAACCGGTTCGAATCCTTCTTCGGACACGTCCACCGCCACCCCGCCAAGCTGTACTACGAGCACGGCGCCACGAAGGACGGCAAGCTCACCCACCTGAAGTGCCGGATCGTCCTGGACGGCGGCGCCTACGCCTCCGCCTCCCCGGCGGTCGTCGGCAACGCCTCCTCGCTCTCCGTCGGCCCCTACGTGGTCGAGGACGTCGACATCGAGGCCATCGCCCTCTACACCAACAACCCGCCCTGCGGTGCGATGCGCGGCTTCGGCGCGGTCCAGGCCTGCTTCGCCTACGAGGCGCAGATGGACAAGCTGGCGAAGCGGCTCGGCATGGACCCGGTGGAGTTCCGGCAGCTCAACGCCATGGAGCAGGGCACTCTCATGCCGACCGGGCAGCCGGTCGACTCGCCGGCCCCGGTCGCCGAACTCCTGCGCCGCGTCAAGGCGATGCCCATGCCGCCGGAGCGCCAGTGGGAGTCCAGCGAGGGCGCGGACGTACGACAGCTGCCGGGCGGTCTGTCCAACACCACCCACGGCGAAGGCGTCGTACGCGGTGTCGGCTACGCGGTCGGCATCAAGAACGTCGGCTTCTCCGAGGGCTTCGACGACTACTCGACGGCCAAGGTGCGCATGGAGGTCGTCGGCGGCGAGCCCGTCGCCACCGTCCACACCGCGATGGCCGAGGTCGGCCAGGGCGGCGTCACCGTCCACGCGCAGATCGCCCGCACCGAGCTCGGCGTCGCGCAGGTGACGATCCACCCGGCCGACACCCAGGTGGGCTCGGCGGGTTCGACCTCGGCCTCCCGTCAGACGTACGTCACCGGCGGCGCCGTCAAGAACGCCTGCGAGCTCGTCCGGGAGCGGGTGCTGGAGATCGGGCGCCGCAAGTTCGGCAGCCACCACCCGGCCTGGGCGACCGCCGAACTGCTCCTGGAGGGCGGCAAGGTCGTCACCGACGGCGGCGAGGTGCTCGCCGACCTGGTGGACGTCCTGGAGGGCGAGGCCGTCGAGGTGGAGGAGGAGTGGCGGCACCGGCCGACCGAGGCCTTCGACCTGCGCACCGGTCAGGGCAACGGCCATGTCCAGTACTCGTTCGCCGCGCACCGGGCCGTCGTCGAGGTCGACACCGAGCTCGGCCTGGTCAAGGTCATCGAACTGGCCTGCGCCCAGGACGTCGGCAAGGCGCTCAACCCGCTCTCCGTCGTCGGCCAGATCCAGGGCGGCACGACCCAGGGCCTGGGCGTCGCGGTGATGGAGGAGATCATCGTCGACCCGAAGACGGCGAAGGTGAAGAACCCCTCCTTCACCGACTATCTGATCCCCACCATCCTCGACACGCCGACGATCCCCGTCGACGTGCTCGAACTCGCCGACGACCACGCCCCGTACGGGCTGCGCGGCGTCGGCGAGGCACCCACCCTGTCGTCGACCCCGGCCGTCCTGGCGGCGATCCGGGAGGCGACCGGGCTGGAGCTCAACCGCACACCGGTCCGTCCGGAGCACCTCACCGGCACCTGACCCCACGGGGTCTTCACCGGTCAAGCGTCCGGGGGAGTTCGTCCGCCCCCGGACCCCCGATTGTTCGTCTCGGGCCGTCCCCCGGGTCGTCCATTCCCAAATCCCGCACCTCGCCGCAGGCGATGGCGGGTGTCCCTGTGAACCTTGGGAGATGGCCCCATGACCCAGCAGTCACTGGAGCCGAGGACCACAGCCGAAGACGCGGGTGAGGGAACCCGCGTCCCGGCCGGCAGGTCCTGGCTCGACCGGTACTTCCACATATCCCGGAGAGGATCCACGGTCGCGCGCGAGGTGCGCGGCGGCGTCACCACCTTCATGGCGATGGCGTACATCCTCCTGCTCAACCCCCTGATCCTGTCCGGCAAGGACGCGGCGGGGGACACGCTCGGCCAGAAGGCCCTCATCACGGCGACCGCCTTCGCCGCGGCCTTCACCACCCTGCTGATGGGCTTCGCCGGCAAGGTCCCGCTCGCGCTCGCCGCCGGCCTCTCCGTCTCCGGCGTGCTGTCCTCGCAGGTCGCCCCGCAGATGACCTGGCCGCAGGCCATGGGCATGTGTGTGCTGTACGGCGTGGTCATCATGCTGCTCGTCGTCACCGGCCTGCGCGAGATGATCATGAACGCGATTCCGCTCGCGCTCAAGCACGGCATCACCATGGGCATCGGCCTGTTCATCGCGCTCATCGGTTTCTACAAGTCCGGCTTCGTGCACCAGGGCAAGGCCACCCCGGTCACCCTCGGCCCCGCGGGCGAACTCGCCGGCTGGCCGGTGCTGTTGTTCGCCGGCACGCTTCTGCTGATCTTCATGCTGCAGGCCCGGGGCATCCCCGGAGCGATCCTGATCGGAATCGTCAGCGGAACCGTTGTCGCCGCGATCCTCAACACCGCCGGCGTCATCGACCCCACGGCATGGGCCAACGGCGCTCCCGAACTGCACGGCAGCGCGGTCTCGATGCCCGACTTCTCGCTCATGGGCCATGTCGAGTTCGAGGGTTGGGGCAAGGTCGGCGCGATGACCGTCGGCGTGATCGTCTTCACGCTGGTGCTCGCCGGTTTCTTCGACGCGATGGCCACCATCATCGGCGTCGGCACGGAGGCCGGGCTGGCCGACGACAAGGGGCGGATGCCGGGCCTGTCCAAGGCGCTGTTCATCGACGGCGCGGGCGGTGCGATCGGCGGAGTGGCCGGCGGCTCGGGCCAGACCGTGTTCATCGAGTCGGCGACCGGCGTCGGCGAGGGAGCGCGCACCGGGCTCGCCTCGGTCGTCACCGGTCTGTTCTTCGCGGCCTGTCTCTTCTTCACGCCGCTGACGGCGATCGTGCCGCAGGAGGTCGCGTCCGCCGCCCTGGTGGTCATCGGCGCCATGATGCTGATGAACGCCCGGCACGTGGACTGGGCCGACCGCGCCACCGCCATCCCGGTCTTCCTGACCGTCGTCCTGATGCCCTTCACCTACACCATCACCACGGGTGTCGCGGCCGGTGTCGTCTCCTATGCCGCCATCAAGGCCGCGCAGGGCAAGGCGCGCGAGATCGGCGCCTTCATGTGGGGCCTGACGGTGATCTTCCTGATCTACTTCGCGCTCCACCCCTTGGAGAGCTGGCTGGGCGTGCACTAGCCACCGCCGTATTCACTGGCCAACGCCGTGGCCACCGGCCACCACCGTATTCACTGGCCACCGCCGTATCCGACCGCTGTGAGGAGACCGAGAGATGCTGGACATCGCCGACGAGCTGGACCGGTGGGTCGAGCAGGGACGCGACTTCGCCGTGGCCACCGTGGTGGCCGTCGGCGGCAGCGCCCCGCGCCGGCCGGGGGCCGCCCTCGCGGTGGACGCCGACGGCACGGCGATCGGCTCGGTCTCCGGCGGCTGTGTGGAGGGCGCCGTGTACGAGCTGTGCCGGCAGGCGCTCCAGGACGGCGAAACCGTTCTCGAGCGCTTCGGCTACAGCGACGAGGACGCCTTCGCCGTGGGCCTGACCTGCGGCGGCGTCATCGACATCCTCGTCACGCCGGTGCGGGCCGGCGA
>Ga0182008_10002246_pt1 | contig 12209 bp, 9 predicted proteins | sample Sormic07211129_1_FD_120482 | JGI IMG/M metagenome (GOLD analysis project Ga0182008, IMG submission 120482) | Rhizosphere microbial communities from Sorghum bicolor, Mead, Nebraska, USA - 072115-129_1 metaG | ecosystem: Host-associated > Plants > Roots > Rhizosphere | place: USA: Nebraska...
AACACCGATAGGTGGCCCGGCTTTCGCCGGGCCGGGCTTTTTACGCTGTTACTTACGCAAGAAATACACAAGAGCGATGCTAACAGGCACAGCAACAAAGGGGGTTAGACCAATATTACTAAGCGTTATCAACAAGCCACTCAAGGCAAGTATACGCTTTGACAGCAGGTCTGAGCCCTTAATAGAGTTAGCCATGTAACCTCCATTGTGGGGTTCCTGCCGTCTCTTGGAGAGTTGGGAGCGAGGAGTTCAGACCCGTAGCGCTTTTATTTTTAGGATATCTTTCCAGTAAAATCGGCCGCTACGACCCAACTGGACGCTTAGGCTTCTCAGCCAAGCCGTTACCTGGTGTTACTTATGGTGGGTATCCCATAAGTATCCCAGAAAAAGCTAAGGGCTACGTTGTTAACGTAACCCATTGATAATTTGGTGGCCCCTACTGGACTTGAACCAGTGACCAAGCGATTATGAGTCGCGTGCTCTAACCAACTGAGCTAAGGGGCCAAGCGGCGAGATTATACGGCAATCCTTCGATGCAGGTCTACAGTTAACCATCCGTATGTTGCTTTTATGCGCAGTTCTAGCCTGTTGTAATTACTGGCGGATTTTGCGATAAACGCTGTAAATCCCCTTTAATGGACTCCCGACCCCTATGGAACTCCTGGCGCCAAACCTGCGGGTGGTGTTTTGTGGCATCAACCCCGGCCTCTCCTCCGCCCACCAAGGCTACCCTTTTGCCAACGGCAGCAACCGCTTCTGGAAGGTGGTGCATCAGGCCGGCTTTACCGAACGTCAACTGGCGCCCGAGCAGTGGCAACAGCTGCAGGATACCGGCTGCGGCATCACCGCGCTGGTGGCACGGCCAACGGTCGCGGCCAGCGAAGTGACGCGTGACGAATTGCTCAGCGGCGGCGAGGCGTTAAAAGAAAAAATCTTGCGCTACCAGCCACGCGCATTGGCTGTTTTGGGCAAGCAGGCGTTCAGCAGCGCCTTTGGGGTGAAAAATGCGGCTTGGGGCCGTCAGGAGATGACGATCGGCAAAACTGAGGTTTGGGTATTGCCGAACCCCAGCGGATTGAATCGTGCCACGCTGGAGCAGCTTACAGAGAGTTATCGCGAGCTGTTTCTGGCATTGAAATAATCTGAGAGGGAGTTGCGGGATGAAAGCGATGATTAAAGCGGGATTGGTCGCTCTGCTGTTGGCAAGCGGCGTTGCCCATGCGGGCAGCAGCGTGCAGGAACTGAAGAACAAAAATAACGTGCTGGAGTTTTATCAGCAGGGGCTAAATAACAAGGATTTTGCCGCGGCACGGCCCTTTCTGGGTGACGAGTACAAACAGCACAATCCCAATGCGCAGGATGGGGTGGAAGGGTTCCGCAAGTTTGTCGAGCTGCTCAAAGCGCGTTACCCCGATTCTCACAGCGAAATCAAACAGGCATTTGTCGACGGCAACTATGTGATTTTGCACGTAGAGACCAGCGGACGAGAAAAGGGCAAGACGGCCGCGATTATCGATATTTTCCGGCTTGATGACGCAGGCAAAATCGTGGAGCACTGGGACGTGACCCAACCGGTGCCGGAGAAAACCGCCAGCGGCAACAGCATGTTTTAGGCAATAAAAAACCCCGGCGAGCCGGGGTTTTTTTGCTAACAGCTGAACCTTAGTCGTCCAGGAAGCTGCGCAGCACTTCGGAACGGCTTGGGTGGCGCAGTTTACGCAGTGCTTTGGCTTCGATCTGACGAATACGCTCACGGGTAACGTCGAACTGTTTGCCCACTTCTTCCAGCGTATGGTCAGTGTTCATATCGATGCCGAAACGCATACGCAGCACTTTCGCTTCACGGGCAGTCAGGCCGGCCAATACGTCGTGCGTTGCGGAACGCAGGCTTTCCGAGGTGGCAGAATCCAGCGGCAGCTCGAGGGTGGTATCCTCGATGAAATCGCCCAGATGTGAATCTTCATCATCACCGATCGGCGTTTCCATGGAGATCGGCTCTTTGGCGATCTTCAGCACTTTGCGGATTTTGTCTTCCGGCATCAGCATGCGTTCAGCCAGCTCTTCCGGCGTCGGTTCGCGGCCCATCTCTTGCAGCATCTGGCGCGAAATACGGTTGAGCTTGTTGATGGTCTCAATCATATGCACCGGAATACGGATGGTACGCGCCTGGTCGGCGATAGAACGGGTGATAGCCTGACGGATCCACCAGGTGGCGTAAGTCGAGAACTTATAACCACGACGGTATTCAAACTTGTCTACCGCTTTCATCAGACCGATGTTGCCTTCCTGGATCAGATCCAGGAACTGCAGGCCGCGGTTGGTGTATTTCTTGGCGATAGAAATAACCAGACGCAAGTTCGCTTCAACCATCTCTTTCTTCGCACGGCGGGCTTTCGCTTCACCGATAGACATGCGGCGGTTGATGTCCTTCACCTGCTCGATGGTCAAGCCGGTCTCTTCTTCGATCTGACGCAGTTTCTGCAGGCTGCGTTGCACGTCTTCGGCGACGTCTTTCAGCTTCTCTGACCATGGCTTGGCCATTGCCAGCGCCGCTTCGAACCAGGTGGTGCTGGTTTCGTTGCCGGCGAACAGAGTGACGAAGTTTTTCTTCGGCATTTTGCACTGTTCAACGCACAGCTTCATGATGATACGTTCTTGAGTACGAACGCGGTCCATCATGGTACGCATGCTGTTGACCAGGAAGTCGAACTGTTTTGGCACCAAGCGGAACTGCTTGAACACTTCAGACAGCTTCAGAATTTCTTCTGCTGCGCTGGCGTGGCTGCGGCCGTTCTTTTTGATGACGACACGAGTCGCTTCGTACTGATCGCGCAGGTCGGCGAATTTCTGACGGGCCAGCTCAGGATCGATGCTGTTGTCGTCTTCTTCTTCGTCTTCATCCTCTTCTTCGTCGTCGTCGTTCTGCTCTTCGGTAGACAGCTCAGAACCCACGTGGGTAGCGGTAGGGGCGATGTCCTCTTCCGCATTAGGATCGACGAAGCCGGTGATCAGATCGGACAGGCGAGCTTCGCCCGCTTCGACGCGATCGTATTGTTCCAGCAAATAGGTAATGGCTTCCGGGTACTCGGCAACCGAGCACTGCACCTGGTTGATGCCGTCTTCAATACGCTTGGCGATGTCGATTTCGCCTTCGCGCGTCAGCAGTTCAACGGTCCCCATTTCGCGCATGTACATGCGCACCGGGTCGGTGGTACGGCCGATTTCAGACTCAACGCTGGACAACACCTGAGCGGCAGCTTCTTCCGCATCTTCGTCCGTGCTGTTTGAGTTTTCAGCAAGCAATAGGTCGTCGGCGTCCGGTGCTTCTTCCAGAACCTGGATGCCCATGTCGTTAATCATCTGGATGATGTCTTCGATCTGGTCGGAGTCGACGATATCTTCCGGCAGATGGTCATTGACCTCAGCATAGGTCAGATAGCCTTGCTCCTTACCACGGGTGACAAGTAGCTTTAGCTGTGACTGCGGGTTTTGCTCCATAAGACGGTATCCACACTTCAGAGTATTTGGGTTGGTGTCGGTCGGCGAAACCGCCAACAATAGCATTTGGGGCGTTTTTGTTGTTGCCGCGGCCCACTGTGGCGGCATATTGCAGGGCTCTGCCCTCGCATTTATCGGCACTTAAGCCGTTTGGTATTCAGTTTTTCTTCGCCAGCACCTGATTCAAAGAACGGACTTCTTCACGTTCTTCCGGGCTGAGGCCATGGGTTCTGGCCTGTGCGATCAATGTCTCCAGCCGCTGTTCCAGTACCGAGTCGTACAGGCTGGCTAAAGTATCCAAAAAAGTCTGTTCAACCATATCCTCAACGATCATATGGTTCCATGTTGCCAAGGTTTCAAGCTGTTGGCTCAATTTGTTGTCGCGATACTGCTCCAACAGTTGGCCGGTTGTCAGCCCTGGCTGAGCCAGACAGGTCTGCACCAGCTCGACAAACAGCGGCAAACCCGCCTGTTTGGTCTGCTCCAATCCCTCAAGCGAAGGGATAAGTGTAGCCAGTTGCGGATTTTGTACCAGTAACCCTATCAGTATACGCATGGTTGTGCGTTTTAGCTGGGGCGCCTGATAAGTATTCGCATTTTCGGCTTGCTTGGGCATCAGCTTGTCCAACTGGCTGTCGTCCAGCAAACCCAGCTTGCTGCCGAGTTGTTGGCGCAGGTACAAGCGCAACGTTTCGCCCGGCACCTGAGTAATCAGCGGCAGTGCCAGCGTGCTCAGCTTGGCGCGGCCGTCCGGGCTGCTCAGGTCTACCTGCGGCATCAGGGTTTCGAACAGGAAAGTGGAAAGCGGCTGCGCCTGCTCCATTCGCTGTTCGAAGGCCTCTTTGCCTTCTTTGCGTACCAATGTGTCCGGGTCTTCGCCGTCGGGCAAAAACATAAACCGCAGTTGACGCCCGTCATTGAGATAGGGCAACGCGGTTTCCAGTGCACGCCATGCCGCTTCGCGACCGGCTCTGTCACCGTCATAGCAACAGACAACGTTGTCGGTGGCGCGGAACAGCAGCTGAATATGTTCGGCCGTTGTCGAGGTGCCAAGCGAGGCGACGGCATAATCGATGCCGTATTGCGCCAGCGCCACCACGTCCATATAGCCTTCCACTACCAGCAATCGCTGCGGGGTAGGGTGGCTCTGTTGCGCTTCATACAGGCCGTACAGCTGACGACCTTTGTGGAAAACTTCGGTTTCCGGTGAGTTCAGGTATTTCGGCATGCCGTCACCCAATACGCGTCCGCCAAAGGCGATCACTCGCCCGCGCTTGTCGCGGATAGGGAACATTACGCGCTCACGGAAACGATCGTACGAGCGTCCTTGATCGTTAGTCACCAGCATGCCTGCATCGTTCAATGCCAGGCGTGACTCGGCGTCACGACCAAAACGCTTTAATGCGTTATCCCAACCGGCAGGTGCAAAACCGATGGCGAAATGACGGATAACGTCGTCACTCAGTCCGCGCTGTTGCAGATAATTGCGCGCCGGCGTGCCGGAGGACTGATGCAGTGACTGTTGATAGAACGCGCTGAGCTGTTCCATCAGTTGATACAGGCTTTGACGCTGATGGCGTTCGATTTGCGTCGGTCCGGAACCCGCCTCGTAAGGCACTTCCAGTCCGTGCATGGTGGCCAGCTCTTCGATGGTTTCGACAAACTCGAGCCTGTCGTAATTCATCAGAAAGTCGACGGCGTTACCGTGCGCACCACAACCAAAGCAGTGGTAAAACTGCTTTTCGCCATTAACCGTAAATGAAGGCGTTTTTTCGTGGTGGAACGGACAGCACGCGTGATAGTTCTTGCCCTGCTTCTTGAGCTTTACCCGGGCATCGATCAGATCGACGATGTCGGTGCGAGCCAGCAAGTCATTGATAAATACGCGCGGAATTCGTCCAGCCATAAGCCCTTACTTTACTAGCCTATAAACGAGAACAAGCCGCGCATTCCTTTCGGAAAGCACGGCCTTCGTATGCAACTACTCGGTCTGCGCGATTTTTAAAATCAGAAATTCACGCGGCGGGGTTGCCCCCGAAGAATTAATACAGACGAGTGCGGCGTGCGTTTTCGCGAGCCAGTTTCTTCGCGTGACGTTTCACAGCAGAAGCTTTAGCGCGCTTACGTTCGGTAGTCGGTTTTTCATAGAACTCACGACGACGAACTTCAGCCAGAACGCCCGCTTTTTCGCAAGAGCGTTTGAAACGACGCAGAGCAACGTCAAATGGCTCGTTTTCACGTACTTTAATTACAGGCATGTGCCTCTCACCTCAATAAAATTCGGTTTGCTGCTGGCCAAGCGCCAGCAATTTCAAAATGGTGCGGAATTTTACTTCAACGGATGCTGCTTTGTAAAGCACCACAGCAAATTGAAACCTGCGGCCACCCTGGTAAAACATGCGCAATTTTGCATCGGGCGCTGATTATAGACTAATCAGAAAAAAATGCTCGTTTTTAATCAAATCGGCATTTGTGGCTGTAATCATCAACATAGCCCAATAATGGTGACAAGCGTGCGCCACGCTGGCGGTAAACAGGCTCGATTGTGCTAAACTGGCGGCCGCACGTGAATGATGGGAAATGTAATGCGAGTACTGGGCATAGAAACCTCCTGCGATGAAACCGGAATTGCAGTGTATGACGATCAGGCCGGTTTATTAGCCAACCAATTGTACAGCCAGGTGAAGCTGCATGCCGACTACGGCGGCGTGGTGCCGGAGCTGGCCTCCCGCGATCACGTGCGCAAAACCGTGCCGTTGATTCAGGCGGCATTGAAGGAAGCGAACCTGACCGCGGCGGATATCGACGGCGTTGCCTACACCGCCGGGCCGGGCCTGGTGGGGGCGCTGCTGGTCGGAGCCACCATTGGCCGCGCACTGGCGTTTGCCTGGAATGTGCCGGCGGTGCCGGTGCATCATATGGAAGGCCACCTGCTGGCGCCGATGCTGGAAGATAACCCGCCGGCGTTTCCGTTTGTCGCGCTGCTGGTGTCTGGCGGGCATACGCAGCTGATCAGCGTGACCGGTATCGGTGAATATGAACTGCTGGGCGAATCGGTCGACGATGCGGCCGGTGAAGCTTTCGACAAAACCGCCAAGCTGCTTGGGCTGGACTACCCTGGTGGGCCGATGCTGTCGAAGATGGCGCAACAGGGCACGGCGGGGCGTTTCACCTTCCCACGCCCGATGACCGACAGGCCAGGGCTGGATTTCAGCTTCTCCGGGCTGAAGACCTTTGCCGCCAATACCATTCGCTCCAACGGCAATGACGATCAGACGCGTGCTGACATAGCCCGGGCGTTTGAAGATGCAGTGGTGGATACGCTGGCGATCAAATGCAAGCGCGCGCTGGAACAAACCGGCTTTAAGCGCCTGGTGATGGCCGGTGGCGTCAGCGCCAACCGTACGCTGCGAACCAAGCTGGCAGAAATGATGCATAAGCGCGGCGGTGAAGTGTTTTACGCCCGACCGGAGTTCTGCACCGATAACGGTGCGATGATCGCTTACGCAGGCATGGTGCGGCTGAAAAGCGGCGCTAATCCGGAGCTGAGCGTTTCGGTACGGCCGCGCTGGCCATTGGCTGAGCTGCCTGCCGTTTAATTGGCCTGGACATTTCCATAGTCAAACAAAAGGCTCCCTCGTGGGAGCCTTTTCAGTTTTCAGTCAGGCAATACGCCAACCTTTGGTTCTGTGCCGCTGAGTCAGGAAATGCGCGTAGCGTCCCCCCAGGGCTTCAAGCTGGGCATGGGTGCCGCGTTCAGCAATTTCGCCGTCTTGCAGTACCAGAATTTGATCGGCCATCGCTACCGTCGACAGCTGGTGCGCAATGACAATCAACGTCTTCTTGCCGCGCAGCCGTGCCAGGGTGTCGGCAATGATCGCTTGATTCTCGGGATCCAGTGCCGCAGTCGCTTCATCAACCAGCAGAACAGGGGCGTCTTTAATCAGCGCGCGGGCGATAGAAATACGCTGGCGCTCGCCGCCGGAAAGCCGTGCGCCGCCTTCCCCTACCGGGGTATCCAGCCCCTGGGGCAGCCGTTCGATGATTTCCGCCGCACCGGCCTGTTCGATGGCCATCAACACTTCCTCATCGCTGGCCGTCGGCTTACCCAGACGGATGTTTTCGCCAATGCTGCCTTGGAACAGGTAGGTATTTTGGAAAATCTGGCTGATCTGATCCGTCAATTGTTCGTTAGGGATCTGGCGTACGTCGGCTCCGCCAATCATCACTGCCCCGCCGGTGACGTCAAAGAAACGCGCAATCAAACGAACCAGGCTGGTTTTACCCGAGCCGGATGCGCCAACCAGTGCGGTCATGGTGCCGGGTTCAACCTTAAAGCTGACCCCGTGCAGTACGGCAGCCTGTTCTGGCGAATAGCTGAACGAAACATCGCGCAGCTCCAGCGAGCCGTCATGTGGCCGTTGCGCCTGTTGAGGTTCGGGCAAGGGGGTAATGGCTAAAATTTCGCTGACGGCATTTAACTGGCCGCGGGCGTTTCGCAGGGCTTCGCCATAACTGGCAACGTCCAGCAACGGGTCGATAAAGCGGCTAACCAGCATCAGGGCGATCACCGTCCCCACGGCGCTACCGATAGCCGGCAGGTGCCCCTGAGAATGGCTCAGCAGCGTGGCTCCGGTGACCAAGAGGGTGGCAAACACCAGTTGCACTACCCAGGAGTTGAGCACCACAGAGGCCGTGGAGATATAAATAAGCCGCTTGCCTGACTGATACTGCCGATCGATGGCCTGTTCGAGGAAACGGGTCCCGCCGCCTTCGCCATTAAAGGCGCGCAGTACGGACTGTGCCTGAGCAAACTCCACCATACGTTGGCTGGTGTGGGCGGATGCCTGATGGAAGGCTTCGTCAGCCTGGGTACCGAGCCGCGCTGAGAGCAGGAAAATACCGGCAATCAGGGGGAGGGCCGCCAGCGCCAGTAGCCCCATTTGCCACTGCAGGGTGCAGAGCGCTATCACCAGCACCAGCGGCGTGACGACACCGCTGACGATCGGTGTAAAAAGGTGCGCCGGGAGTTGCGCCACATCCATCATCCCCTGAGAAACCACATGACTGAGTCGCGCCGTATTATCAGGAGTGAACCAGCCGATAGGCAAGGTAGCCACATGGTCGCCAATGCGTTGACGGGCGGTCAGTAACAGCGATGAACCTACGTTCATGCCGGCGAAATCGACGCGCCTGCGCAGCAGCCAGCTCAAAAGTACGCCGGCGAAAAGCGCTATCAGCCAACCGGCAGCCGTGTAGACTTCACCTTGCAGCAGATAGCCGACAATAGGCACCAAGGTGGTGACCGTCAGGCCGCAACACACACCGTAAAGCGCGGCCATGCCGATATAACGACGGAATATGGGAGCATCGTTGCCGAGCAACTGCATAAATGTTTTTAACATGGTTGATCCGCCTGTTTCGTCATGTTTTCGTAACCCCCCGCAGCCCAGAGGCGAGCATAGCGGCCTTGGCCGGCCAACAACTCAGCATGGTTGCCTTGTTCGCGGATCGTGCCGTCCTCAAGCACAACGATATGATCGGCGTGCATGATGGTGTCTAACCTATGGGCAATCACCAGTAACGTGCGATTTTTGGCAAAGTTGGAAAGGGCTTCCTGAATCAGGTATTCGTTCTCCGCATCAGCGGCGGCGGTGGCTTCATCCAGTACCAAAATCGGTGGGTTCAACAGTACGGCGCGCGCAATGCTTACGCGCTGCTGTTCACCCCCGGAGAGTTTTGCATCCTCCCCGACCACCGAGTCGTAGCCCCGTGGCAAGCTCAGGATATGATCGTGAATATTGGCAGCCCTGGCGGCGGCTTCGATTTCTTGCATGCTGGCATTGGGGCGACCCAACGCAATATTTTCTCGCAGGCTGGCGTGGATCAGCTTCACTTCCTGCAGCACGAAACCAATGTGTTGATAAAGCTGGGTCGAGCTCATTTCGCGCAGATCGACGCCGCCAAGCGTGATGCGCCCCTGCGTCGGATCGAAGAAGCGCAACAGCAAGCGCGCCAGGGTGGATTTACCCGCGCCTGATGGGCCGACGATGGCGGTTACGCTGCCGGGTTTTAGGCTGAGGTTGATGTCTGCCAGCACGTGACTGTGACTATTGTAGGAATAACCGGTTTGTTCGAAACGGATCTCCGCGTCTTTCAGCATTGGCTGCACTTCCGGCTGCGTGAGGATAGGCGTGTCCAGCAGCGATTGTATGCGTTCCGCTGCCCCTGTGGCATTACGCAGGCCGTGGGTAATAAAGCCCATTAGCAGCAGCGGGGCGGAAATACCTGGTGCGACCAGGGCGAACGGCAAGACGTTAAGCGGTTCAAGCCAGCCCAGTGCCACAAACAAGGTACCGAAAACCAACACCACCCCTAATACGGTTACCGGAGCAACGATGGCATTCGCCAGCGCGATGGTCTTGATCACCGGGCTCATGGTACGGGTGAATATCTGGGTAAAGGAGGCGATCGCTTTACGGTAGCTGCTGTGCGCTTTGCCGCCGCCGCTGAAGGTTTTGATCACCGGGATGCCGTTAACGAATTCGGCTACGGCATTATTGATACGGCCTAACCCCTTAACAAACTCGCCCATATGGGGTGCTCCGGCTTTCTGAGCCCTGCCGAAAATGAAGAAGAACAGGAAGAAAGGAATGATCGAGACGATCGCCATCCGCCAGTCCATGACGAACATGTAGATAACCGAGATCAGCATCGCGCCGATTGTGCGTCCCAGCGTGGTGAAAAAGTGGGCGGTGAGATCGTGCAGGGTGCCAATATCGTCCTGCATCGCCTGTTTCACTTCGCCTGAGGCACGGTCGCTAAACCACCCCAAGGGCACCTGTGCCAGACGCCGGGCCGCCGTAATGCGCAGGCCATGGGTAATGCGGTTATCGGCCAGGTGTGCGAGCACTTCGGCCAGGGTGACAATGATTAAGCCGACAAACAGGCTGACCAGGCAGACGACGACGCTGTCGCCAATCCCATCCGCCGCCAGAAGCGGAGTAGCGGCTCCTGTTTGTTCCTGATGACCCAAAACAATGACGGCAATATGGGCAATGCCCGCCAACGGCACCAGCGTGAATATTGTGCCGATAGCTGCCAGTACCCCGGCGACAATAAGGCTCCCACGTATAGGCCGCAGCAGTCGCCCGATAGGACCAGGCTTACCGGCCCCCGTTTGATGACTACTCATAATAACTCCCCTGAGGAATATAAATAAGGATTCTTGGCCAAGATTGGCCAAGAAATAGAGTGGCGAAAATTAAACGCCATAATTAAAGCACGACATGTAGCTCAATATAATTTCGGAAGAATAGGGCTGTAATATTTGTTATTACCAATGCAAGGTTAATGTGGTGAGGATTTGCCGTTCTGCACCCCATGAACAGGTATTGTTGGTAAAGCAAGAGGAAACATAGTGCTTATCAAAAAGATTATTTACGTTTAAAGCAATTTCTGCGTTTTCCAGTCCGGGGATATCATCCAGTTGATACTTTATGGCGGTATCAAAAACCGTATAGCTCGGGACTTTGAAATTATTCCCATCGTCACCCGGGGTGCTTGACACATAACGTGCGCCACCGCCGAGGCTCAGCCCATTTAGCCAGCCTTGATTAAAGGTGTAATCGGTCCACAAATTAGCCATATGTTTAGGCACCATGGCTGGAGTATGACCATTATTACCGGAGTTATCGCGGAACTCTGCATGAGTATAGGTATAGCTTGCGATTAAATTCAGGTTATAGGTGAGTGCGGCCTTACCTTCAATTTCAATCCCGCGAGAGCGGATTTTGCCTTCCTGCACATTGTAATAAGGGTTAAGGGCATCACGGCGTAAATTATTGTCTTTGGTCAGTTGGAATGCGGCGATAGAGGCAGAAACCGGTGCGTTATCAGGGATGAATTTAATCCCTGCTTCATATTGCTTCCCTCGGGAAGGTTTGAAAGCCTGGCCTGATAAACTGTTGCCGCTATTGGGTTCAAATGACTCGCTATAGCTCACGTAAGGTGCGATGCCGTTATTGAAAACATAGTTAACGCCGCCACGCCAGGTGAATTCATTATCCGTGATGCTGGATGAGGATTCCGCGCCCGTCATATTACTGCTTTCATGGGTTTTTACGACGCTGTGGTCAAAGCGGCCACCCAGCGTGAATACCCAGTTCTGCCATTCGGCCTGATCCTGCAGATAAGTGCCTAACTGGTGGTTTTTGTTAATCGTATGGGTGTCGCCAAAATAAAGCACATCATGGTTGCCATACTGCGGGTTCACCAGATTGAGCGGCGCGGCAGAGCCCATCTTGTTTTGCAGATCGTTGCGCAGCTGCGAATAGTCGATCCCCATCAACAGGGTGTGGCGCCAACTGCCAGCGTTCAATTTCCCTTCCAGCCGAGTATCGGTGGTTAACCCATTCAATCTCTCGTCGCTGACCATGGTTGCGCGGGACAAGGTGGTGCCGTATTGCTGGGGGGCTACTCCCATGCAGGTCATTGGGTTGCACAGGCCGTTGCCATAGATGCTGCGCCAGTTGACCTTGGTATGCTGATAGCGGACGGCCTGATGGAAGGACCAGGTATCGTTGAAGGCATGATCAAGCTGATAGCCCACCGTGCGCTGCTGGCGTTCGAAACGGTTATAGCTGGGCTCGCCCTCGTTAAACGAAGGAGACAATTTGCCGAATTCGCCGGAAGTCAAAGTTCCTTCGCTT
>Ga0182008_10002249_pt1 | contig 12202 bp, 11 predicted proteins | sample Sormic07211129_1_FD_120482 | JGI IMG/M metagenome (GOLD analysis project Ga0182008, IMG submission 120482) | Rhizosphere microbial communities from Sorghum bicolor, Mead, Nebraska, USA - 072115-129_1 metaG | ecosystem: Host-associated > Plants > Roots > Rhizosphere | place: USA: Nebraska...
TGATTGCAAGAGGAAACTCTATACCAGGAAGTTCTGGTATAACCGATAAACTTCCTCCTGTAAATTTGGGGAAAGTTGATAATAAAGGCTTTGAATTTAAATTATCATGGAATGACCGTGCTGGGGAGTTTAATTACGGACTTAGTGTAAACGGTGGTTATTCAAAAAATAAGATCATCTTCTGGGATGAAACTCCAGGCGCACCCGAATGGCAACAATCAACGGGTATGCCTACTGGAACTCAGTTGGCATACAAATTTGCAGGAGTTTTTAAGGACCAGGCAGAAATTGATGCTAACCAACTTGACTATAGTGCATTTACTGGTAAATTATTGCCTGGAGATATGAAATTTCAGGATGTAAATGGGGATGGAATTCTTAATGGGGATGATCAAATCAGGATGGATAAAACAAGCACCCCAACATTTACAGGTGGTTTTAATTTAAATCTTTCCTATAAGAATTTTGACTTTTCTGCTTTAATTCAAGGTGCTACCGGTGGCGTACAAATTGTCGGTTTAACGGAGTCTGGTGAAATCGGGAACTATTTAGAATGGTCATACATTAACCGCTGGAGTATTGATAATCCAAGCAGCGAGCATCCACGTTTATCTAACCGTGGTCAGACCTATTATACCGACCTTAATAATGCAGCACGTAATGATTACTGGATACGTAGTAACAATTATATCAGGCTGAAAAATGTGGAGCTGGGGTATACGCTTCCTGCCCAGTTACTTGGGAAAGTAGGTCTCAGTGCTGTAAGGGTATATGTGAACGGACTTAATTTGTTCACCCTGGATAAGATTAAAATTTGGGATCCTGAATCAACCAATTCCAGCGCGCAGTATTACCCACAGGCTAGAGTTATCAATACAGGTATAAGGGCAACTTTTTAAATTGAAAAACATCATCATATGAAATCTATAAAAAAATATATATACATCGTAGCCATAGTTTATATGGTCTCTTTTGCTGCGGGCTGTAAGAAAGACTTCATGGCCCTGACACCTCCAGATAGAATTTCTTCAGAATTAGTATGGAATGACCCTGCTTTAGCACAAGCATTTGTATCTGAAATATACAATGGTTTAAGTGTGGGTGGTTTTTCAGAGCAAATGCTCTCTTCTGTTTCCGATGAGTCTATGTTTACACATCCTAACAGAGGTATTGATCTGATCAATGCCAGTATAATTAATGCAACAACATTAGGCTGGATAGACAATACCTGGGGATACAACCAGATGTACAATCGAATACGTGCATGTAACCTCACTATTGAAAGATTAGCGGGAGGAGAAAATGGTATTACTGATCAGAATGTAAAAGATAAGTTACTTGGTGAAGCTCACTTTTTAAGGGCTTATTTTTATCATCAGTTGGTTCGTTATTATGGCGCTGTTCCGCTGATTGATAAAAGCTATGCTTTAGATGATGATTTTGCCGTAAAACGGGCTACTTTTGAAGAGTGTATAGCTTTCATTATCAAAGATTGTGACGATGCCAACACTCTATTAAAAGGCAAATCTTTAGAAAAAGGAAGAACATCACCTTTAGCCGCTATGGCATTAAAATCAAGGATCCTTCTTTATGCAGCAAGCGATTTACATGATATTCCCACAGCAAAAGGCAAATCTATGGTAATAGCTGGTTATGCAAATCCTGAGTATCTTGGATATGCTGCCGGTGACCGTACAGCTCGCTGGAAAGCTGCCCAGTCAGCTGCTCTCGAAGTGATCAATGCAAGTTCTGGTTATAAATTAACCCTCGCTGTTCCAGTTTCACCTGAAGAAGGTCGTAATAATTACAAAAGTATTGCCATGGGTGGTGGAAGTAAAGGGCCAAACATAGATGCCTCAGCTGCATCTGAGTTAATTCTTGCCAGATATTTCATTGACAGAAGTGACATGCGTTATGGTAGGTTCAACGGACCAAACGGCTATCATAATTGGGCTGGTAACACACCAATTGGTTTACTGGTGGACGATTATGAAATGATTGATGGGAGTAAGTTTAGCTGGACTAACCCCGTGCATAAAGCATCTCCTTATGTTAATCGTGATCCACGTTTTTATGCAACTATTTTATATGATGGTGCTAATTGGAAACCAAGGGATAAAGTCTCTGGTAGTGTTGATCCTGCTAATCAAATACAGACTGGTGAATACGATTTGATGGATAATGCTAAACTTATTACTTTCAAAGGTTTAGATACACGTGGCAGTTCTATTGAAGACTGGAATGGTAGTTATACCGGTTACTATATGCATAAATTCATTGATGCAGATCCAAACGTTATTGATGCTTCACACCCTCAGTTTGTTCCATGGCCTTTTTTCAGGTACACTGAGGCAGTATTAAACTATATCGAAGCAAGTATCGAACTTGGTGAGCTTAGTCAGGCGACGTTATGGTTAAACCGTATCCGTTTCAGAGCAGGAATGCCAGCGATTACGGCAGTCACTGCTAACGAGCTTAGAAATGTTTATCGGCAAGAACGAAGAATTGAAATGGTGTATGAGGAACAACGTTACCATGATGTTCGTCGCTGGATGATTGCTCCGGAAACATTAGGACGTAAAACAACTTACATTAAAGTTACCGGTAAATTCAAACCTGGACAAACAAAGGCTAAGCCATACCGCTATGATCCAGCTGTTTATAACTATACTTACACGCCGACAACAGAAACTGCACAGGAAAACCGCAAGTGGGATGATAAGATATACTTCAGGCCATTTAGCCGGGATGAAATTAATCGCAACAAAGAATTGTTACAAAATCCCGGTTATTAAATTATAAATGTATTTTTATGATTTAAATCTTCAAAATAAGAAATGAACGTTAAAAAATTACTAGCACTTCCTTTACTGATGAGTTCTTTCCTTTCTCCGGCTCAGGAGAAAGGAAAGCCTTATCAGCAGCAAATCAACGGTACCAAACTTAACTTTTCAATGCAGCCTGTCCCTGGAGGAGAATTCCTGATGGGAAGTAAAAAAGGAAAACCCGATGAACAACCTGTTCATAAAGTAAAGATCTCTCCATTTTGGATGAGCACTTATGAATTAACCTGGGATCTTTATGAACCTTTTTTGTATAAAGACTACGAAACTACCAACAGCACCTCTCCGGTTCCTGAAAATGTTGATGCAGTAGCCAGACCAACAAAACCCTATCTGGATATGACTTTTGGTATGGGTAAAGAAAACCATCCAGCTCTGGCAATGACGCATTACAACGCTATACAATATTGCAAATGGCTTTACGCAAGAACGGGCGTATTTTATCGTCTGCCTACAGAAGCGGAGTGGGAGTATGCCAGCCGTGCTGGAAGCTCAAGCGAATATGCCTTTGGTGATGATGCCTCCAAGCTTGGTGATTATGCATGGTTTGCAGAAAACAGCGATGGTAAGACACATCCTGTAGGAAAGAAAAAGCCGAATAAATGGGGTCTTTTTGACCTCTACGGTAATGTTGCTGAATGGACTTATGATCAGTATATTCCGGATTTTTACACTAAAGTAAAAGGTGAAAAAATGGATGATCCTGTAGCTGTGCCTGAAAATTTATATGCGCATGTCATTCGCGGTGGATCTTATGATGCAAAGGCTTCCGATCTCCGCTCTGCAGCAAGGCTTGCTTCAGACCCAATTTGGAAACAGTTGGATCCCCAAATTCCAAAAAGCAATTGGTGGTTCCCTGAAGCTCCATTTATCGGCATGCGCCTGGTAAGGCCGGTAACTCCTCCGTCGAAAGCTGAAATCGATGCTTATTACAATCAGCCAGTTATTGCTGACTATTAATGTAGCCCATTATTTACAACTGTTAAACTAATCAACTAAAAATCTATAAACCAAATAAAACATGGAAAATAAAGAATTGCGTGATAAGCGCAGAGAATTTTTGAAAACTTCAGCGCTTATTGCGGGAGGTGTCTTTTTAAATCAATTTGCTTTTGCAGGTGGTCATTTTTCTGCCGACGACACCATTAAAATCGCCTTAATTGGCTGTGGTGATCGTGGAACCGGGGCAGCATTTCAGGCCTTGAGCACAAAGGAAAATGTAAAACTAGTGGCAATGGCCGATGCCTTCCAGGATAGATTGGATAATAGTTATAAAGCACTCTCTACGAAGTTCAAAGATAAAGTTGATGTACCTCAGGATCGTCGTTTTGTAGGTTTTGATGGTTATCAAAAGGCAATTGCGCTGGCCGATGTCGTGTTATTGGTGACTCCTCCGGGATTTAGGCCTATGCATTTTGAAGAAGCTGTAAAACAAGGTAAACATGTTTTTATGGAAAAACCTGTAGCAGTAGATGCCCCAGGGATACGTAAGGTTTTGGCTACGGCAGAAATTGCCAAACAAAAAAAATTAAATGTGGTTGTTGGCTTGCAACGCAGGTACCAGGAAAACTACAGGGAATCTTTGAAAAGAATTCAGGATGGTGCAATTGGTGATATTGTAGGGGGACAAGTGTATTGGAACAGTGGGGGTGTATGGGTGAAAAAACGTGAGGCTAGCCAAACTGAAATGGAGTATCAAATGCGTAACTGGTATTATTTTAACTGGTTATGTGGCGACCATATCGTGGAACAGCATGTCCACAATATTGATATAGCAAATTGGGTTAAAAATGCTTACCCCGTTTCTGTTCAGGGAACTGGTAGCCGTGCATGGAGAACAGGAAAAGATTATGGAGAGATTTATGATAACCATGCCGTAGAATTAACTTATGCTGACGGTGCAGTTATTTATAGCCAATGCCGTCATTATGAAGGCACACAAAATAGGGTTGATGAAACGTTCCAGGGTACTAAAGGACGTACTTATTTATCTGGCAGCAATCAGGCTGTGTTATGGGACCATACAGGAAAAGAGATTTATAATCACCCAACTAAAGGCAATAAAAATCCTTATCAAACAGAACATGATGAGTTGTTTGCTGCCATTGCAAAAAATGAATTTAAATTTGCTGATGCCGAACGTAGTGCAAAAAGTTGTTTTACAGCAATCATCGGCAGGTATGCAACCTATTCCGGTCAAGTTATTAAATGGGATGAGGCTTTAAAGGCAGAAAACAGTTTGATGCCTGATCAGTTAACCTGGACTGCCAATCCGAAGGTAATGCCGGACGCAAATGGATTATATCCGATTCCGATGCCAGGAAAAACAAAAGTACTTTAGGCCTGATATGATCCATGGTTTCCATTTATAATTTACATGCTTTAATTCTGCCTTTGTTAGTCCTTTTTGGTTACTTAAAAAAGGATCAACAAGAGTATACAATAAATGGTTATGCGCAGGGAACGAGTTACACTATAAAGTATTTTGCAGAGAAGCCTGTAATTACTAAAAGTGCTATAGATAGTATATTAACTGATATTGATGCGTCAATGTCGCTTTATCAGCCAAACTCGCTGATCAATAAGTTTAATGCTTCTACAGAGGGAGTTGTTCTCGATGGACAGTTTAAAGCGGTAATGCATAAAGCTTTTGAAGTTTACAAAGATACCCAAGGCAAGTTTGATGTGACAGTAGGTCCATTAGTTCAAGCCTGGGGCTTTGGATCAAAGCCGATTACAGAGTTTCCTGATAGTTTAACGATTAGGAAACTCTTAAACATCGTAGGAATGGATGGGCTTGAATTAAATGGAAACTTCCTTAAAAAAAAGCGGCCGGAAATTCAGGTTGATCTTAATGGCATTGCACAAGGCTATTCTGTAGATGCTGTGGCTGATTACCTTAGCAAGTTGGGTATCAGTTCATTTATTGTTGAAATTGGTGGCGAACTTCTGGTCAAAGGGCTTAAACCTGATGGGTCAGGGAGAAGAATAGGCATAGAAGGGCCTGCCTTGACACCCTTGGCAGAACCGCAAATCAGACATATCATCAATATTAGCCATGGTGCAGTCACAACTTCCGGAAACTATAGAAAATGGATTCAAAAAGGATCTAAGAGAATTGCCCACTTAATTGACCCTTCAACAGGGTATCCACTCGACAACCAACTAATTAGTGCTACTATATATGCAAAGAACGCTATCACTGCTGACGGCTACGATAATGCGGTGATGGCAATGACTGTTGAGGAAGCAATACGTTTTATTGAAAGCAAAGGGGATATGGAAGCTTATCTTATCTATCACCAGGAAGACGGGAAAATTGCTGATACCCTGACAAAAGGCTTTAAAAAAATGATTGTAGACTAATAGTAGTATACACCTAAATTAAAATTAAATGAACCGAATTGAATTTTTAAAAAATAGCATGCTTGCTACCGGGTCACTGGTTGGGGCCTCCGCCATCAGTGCATTTGCTGGGACAGATAATAAGAATCCTGTTAAGAAAGGAAAACCATTTAATCTCGATTATGCACCACATGAAGGAATGTTCACTAACCTGGCTGGTAAAAGTTTTCTGGACCAGATTAAATATATGTATGATCAGGGTTTCAGATCAATTGAAGATAATGGATTTCTAAATAGACCAAAAGAGGAGCAAACGAAAATAGGAGACCTGCTCGCTAAATTAGGAATGAGGATGGGTGTATTCGTTGTTGATGGTGGTGATAATTGGAAAACATCATTAACAACCGGTAAAAAAGAATTCAAAGACCATTTTATCGCAACTTGTCATAAGTCTGTTGAAGCAGCAAAAAGATGTAATGCCAAATGGCTAACCGTTGTTCCAGGTTTTTACGAGAGGAAGCTTCCTTATGGTAATCAAATGGCTAATGTGGTAGATGCGATGCGTGCAGGAGCAGAAATATTTGAACCTCATCAGCTGATTATGGTTTTAGAAACTTTAAGTGACACACCTGAATTATTTCTTCAGCAAACCCATGAAACCTATAACGTATGTAAAGCGGTCGACAGTCCTTCCTGTAAAATTCTATATGATATTTACCATATGCAAAAAACCGAAGGTAACCTGATTGTGAACATTGACCGTTGCTGGGATGAAATTGCTTATATTCAAATTGGTGATAATCCTGGTAGAAAAGAACCAACTACCGGAGAGATCAATTATAAAAATCTGTTTAAACACCTGCATCAAAAAGGTTATAAAGGTGTGATGGGCATGGAACATGGTATATCATTAAAAGGTGTTGCAGGTGAAGAACGGCTTATACAAGCTTACCGCGAGGTGGATAGCTTTATTTAGAATTAAATAAATACTTAAACAAGCACGTGTTTCACCTGTTTACTATGCAAAATATCTATCATGAGGTATCATGTATTAGCAACAGATTACGACGGAACCCTTGCAAAACATGAAAGAGTTTCGCCAGAGGTGGTCGAAACGCTGAAAGCACTTATAACCAGTGGCCGAAAACTAATTTTTTTGGTCACTGGTCGCCAATTGGAGGAGTTGCAAACACTGTTTCCGGAATATGCAATTTTTGATCGCATTGTAGCCGAGAATGGGGCGTTGATATACAGACCCGCAAGTTTGGAAGAAAAATTATTAGGAGAACGTCCTCCTTTAAGTTTTACAAAAATTAGAAGAACAGCAAGTAAGCCCTCTTTCCCTTGGCAGAGTCATTGTAGCTACATGGGAACCTCACCAGGATACGGTTCTGGATGCCATTAAGCAATCGGGTTTGGAATACCAGGTGATTTTTAATAAAGGCGCCGTCATGGTCTTGCCTCCCAGGATCAACAAAGCCAAAGGTTTACATGATGCTTTAAAAGAACTTGGCATATCTGAACACAATGTTGTTGCAATTGGAGATGCAGAAAACGACAATGCCTTATTGAAAGCGGCTGAATGTGGAGTAGCTGTACAAAATGCATTACCTCAGGAAGACTTTAAAAATTTTGTAGCCATCACCATAAAACCGGACCTAATTAATATAGCATTTCTGAATAGAATCAATATCGCGCTAATCATTGGTGATTCTCCGAATGATTCAATGGCTGCATTTGCATAATTAATTGATCGAAAAATAGAGGTAAAAGAAAATGTTTTGCTGCAAAAAGGTGAAATGTTGGTATGGCAAGCGAATGCTGAAAAAACGAAGGTGGTAAGAACTATTATGCCCAGTCAACTTTTGCAAAGGCACAAACGTAAGTATGCTGCTGGAGACATGGGGCCTGACAGTTTCTATTTCCGAGGTCCGGAAAAGAAGCTGAATCTCAAAGCTAATAACCTCATGATATTTATACAAATGGCTTCGGGTGTAGATGATAAAACCTGGTTATACCATCTTCAGCGAAAAGATTACTCAACTTGGTTCAGGGATTATGTTAATGATGAAGAACTTGCTACACATACAGAAAAAATCGAGCAGGCCCAACAAAATCCTGAAACTTCACGTAAAGCTATTTTTCAGCTTATTCAGGAACGGTATACATCTACGGCATAATCCCTAATTCCTACTATTTTTTGGAGCAATTACGAATAAAAATTTGACTTTAACCTTTTAATTTCGTGAACATTCCTATCGTCTGATAATGAAGTGTTTATATTATAATTTTGTTTATCTTTAAATAGCAAAAAGTTTAGCAAAACAGCGAATTCTTGGTATGAGAATTGTTCGCTAATTTTTACCTAAATCTTACGAAGCTATGGAAACAAAACTGACTGATTTTAACCACGAGTTGTATTTATACAAGGACTCGCTACGTTCTTTCGCATTTTCCTTTACTAAAGATGCTGATGATGCTGATGATCTAGTGCAGGATACCTTGTTGAAGGCTATTCATTACGCCACGAAGTTTAAAGAAGGAACAAACCTAAAAGGTTGGCTTTATACCATCTTAAAGAATACTTTTATTAACAGTTACCGGAGGAAAACAAAAATTAACACATTGGTTAGTGTAACAGAAGAAATATCTTCTGACCAGTTAAGATTCAGTGCCTCCACTAATACTGGTGAGAACAAATGTATGATGGATGATATACATAAAGCCCTTGACAAACTTCAGCCAGAGTATTATATTCCTTTCATCAAATATTTTGAAGGGTATAAATACCACGAAATTGCCCAAGAACTCCACATACCAATTGGTACAGTAAAAACAAGGATACATGCAGCAAGGGGAATTTTAAAAAATAATTTAAAGATGTATCAGGAATTGTTTGCAAAGCCTAACTAATTTCGGTAGGAAAGGCCTTTGGCTTATCTGTTAAATTTATGAAGAAAAGTCCTAAGACTTTTCTTCATTTCGTTTCTTCAGCTGTTCGCCCATGGTATGTTTTGCAGCAGCGCATTCTCACTATCTGACTTCGGTTGATATCAGCTTTATTAAAAAAGTCTGTATTGTTATCCTTGATAAATAAAGCATTCACTGTAATGCCGCAATCCTAACTTCTTTCCGTATAATTTCATAAAAAGATGTACAAATACTTGTGTGTCGTGGTAAAAAGATTGCCAGGAACCGAGCGCTTTACTTGCAATAGAACTATCACTACTGCATTCCTATTCATTTCTGTGATCAAGCGCGGGCTAATCAAAAAAAATCAATTATAATTAATTCGAAATGCTTACTCCTGAAATTTGAAAAATTTCAATTACATTGCCATACTTCATTTCCAATTCTAACCAATATTAAATGGAAAAATTCATCTTATCCTTTGACCAGGGAACGACCAGTTCCAGGGCTATTGTATTCAACAAGCAAGGGAGCATAGTCTCTGTTGCCCAAAGAGAGTTTACACAGATTTATCCGCATTCTGGCTGGGTAGAACATGATGCACATGAAATTTGGACAACCCAGGTTTCTGTAGCAGCCGAGGCAATTCTCAAAGCAAATCTCAAATCAATTGATGTAGCTGCAATAGGAATTACCAATCAACGGGAAACCACTGTTGTCTGGGATAAGGAAACAGGCATTCCTGTTTACAATGCAATTGTCTGGCAAGACAGACGCACTGCTGCATTTTGCGATTCGTTAAAAGAAAGTGGCTTTGCAGATAGGATACAGAACAAAACAGGGCTTATTATTGATGCCTATTTTTCAGCAACAAAGGTGAAATGGATTTTAGAAAATGTGCCTGGAGCAGCCGAAAAAGCCGCTGATGGTAAGTTGTTATTCGGTACCATTGATACCTGGCTGATCTGGAACCTAACCGGTGGCAAAGTTCATGTTACCGATGTGTCCAATGCTTCAAGGACCATGCTTTATAATATACATAGCCTTTCATGGGACAAAGAGCTGCTTGAATTATTTCAAATCCCTGAAAACATGCTACCTGAAGTGAAGTCAAGTAGCGAAGTATATGGTGAAACCTCCGGAAGTTTATTTGCTGAAAAAATACCGATTGCAGGAATTGCCGGAGATCAGCAGGCGGCGCTTTTCGGTCAAATGTGCACGGAAACCGGCATGGTGAAGAATACCTATGGTACAGGCTGTTTTATGCTGATGAACATTGGGGAAACCCCTATATTATCCAAAAACAACCTGGTTACCACCATTGCCTGGCAGATTGATGGCAAAGTACAATATGCCCTTGAAGGCAGTATTTTTATTGCAGGTGCCGTTGTGCAGTGGCTTAGAGATGAGTTGAAAATCATTGCTACATCTGCTGAAATAGAAGCGCTTGCCGCGAGTGTAACAAATAATGGCGGGGTTTATTTGGTGCCTGCTTTCGCTGGCTTAGGCGCACCGCATTGGAACCAATATGCCCGCGGAACAATCTTCGGTTTATCCAGAGGAACAAATGACGCCCATATTTGTCGTGCTGCGCTGGAAAGCATTGCTTACCAGACGATGGAAGTACTTAAAGCAATGGAAGCAGATTCGGGTGTCACCATCAAGGAATTACGTGTGGATGGTGGTGCTACAGCTAACGATTTGCTAATGCAATTTCAGGCAGATGTATTAAATGTACGTGTGATACGGCCTGAAGTTACAGAGGTAACCGCTATTGGTGCTGCCTATCTTGCTGGTTTGGCTATAGGCTATTGGAAAAACGTAGCTGACATTCGGGAGCAGTGGAAGATGAACCGGCAATTTGAGCCCGATGTATCAGACGATATGCCCCAATTAATCAAAGGCTGGCATAAAGCGGTTGGCGCCGTAAAATTCTGGACTGAAGCTGAATAATTATTAAACCTCAAACGAATTTATCATATGAATGCATTTTCTGCAGAAATTATCGGCACCATGTTTCTTATCCTGTTAGGAAATGGTGTGGTGGCTAACGTTGTTTTAAATGGCACTAAAGGTAACAGCAGTGGCTGGATGGTGATCACAACCGGCTGGGCACTGGGAGTATTTACAGGTGTTGTTATTGCCAGTCCATATAGTGGGGCACATTTGAATCCTGCTGTAACCGTTGCCTTGGCCATCGCCGGCAATTTTAGTTGGGCGCAGGCACCAGCATATATACTTGCTCAATTTATTGGGGCAATGCTAGGTGCATTTCTGGTATGGCTCATATACAAAGATCATTTTGTGAAAACCAATGACCAGGGCCTCAAGGCAGCAGTATTTTGCACTAGTCCGGCGATTAAAAATACAACGTCAAATCTCATCAGTGAAATTATCGGAACCTTTGCATTGATATTTGTTATTTTTCATTTCACCAATGCAGAATTAGGAAGTGATAAAACACCTGTTGGCCTGGGCTCTTTAGGCGCCATTCCGGTTGCTTTTTTAGTTTGGGCTATCGGACTTTCTCTTGGTGGAACAACAGGTTATGCAATCAATCCGGCTCGTGACCTTGGTCCGAGGATCATGCATGCCATACTTCCAATTCCAGATAAGGGTAGCGGGCATTGGACTTACGCCTGGATTCCGGTCTTTGGGCCCCTGGCAGGAGCTGCTCTTGCTGCTTTTTTATATCTGTTACTTAAAGTGTAGCTATTTACACACAAGTATTTGGTTTTTTTACACAGGTATTTTATCCCAATGCAGGTATTTTGCGTCGCTTAAAAACGTAGTTAGTGCATCGAACTGATCAGTTTTTTATTCTTATCCTCAATTTAGGTTCAAGTTATTATGTTTCTTTAAATATTTTCTGGAATCTTATTCACAGCAATTATTCCAATTTAATTCTTTACAAGATGAATAAAGAAACCAACATGAGCCTGTAACATACAAATAGCAATGAATATAGGCTTGTGATAGCTTCATAACCGATAAAAAACAATATATACAAATGAAACCATCATCAGCTTGCAGCTTACAAAAAGCAATGAATAAGCTGATGATAGCTTCATCGCCGTTGAACAACAAATTATATACTAATGAAA
>Ga0182008_10002251_pt1 | contig 12195 bp, 17 predicted proteins | sample Sormic07211129_1_FD_120482 | JGI IMG/M metagenome (GOLD analysis project Ga0182008, IMG submission 120482) | Rhizosphere microbial communities from Sorghum bicolor, Mead, Nebraska, USA - 072115-129_1 metaG | ecosystem: Host-associated > Plants > Roots > Rhizosphere | place: USA: Nebraska...
GAAGAACTGGAATCGCCGTTTCAAGCACAACCGCGACAAGATGAAGACCGGCGACGTGATGGAGCTCGCCGAGGTCGTGCGCAACCTCGCGCTGCGCGACCACGAGAAGGGGCTCTCCACCGGCGAGAAGCAGATGTTCGTGAAGGCGAAGAAGATCCTCGCCTCCGAGCTGATGTACGCGAAGAACATGGACGAGGACGAGTGCCACGAGTGGCTCGAGGAAGTCCTCGCGACCAAGGCCGCGCCGAAGAAGCGCGCGACGAAGAAGGCCGTCGCAGCCCCGGTGTAAGCGGTGAGCGTCTGGGCCATCCTCGTCGCCGCCGGGCGGGGGGAGCGGCTCGGGCTCGATCATCCGAAGGCGTTCGCGAAGCTCGGCGAGGATCCACTCCTCGCCGAGCCGCTGCGTCGCCTCGACGAGTCGGAGTGGGTCGACGCGATCGTCGTCGTCGTGCCCGCCGGCTGGGAGGAGCCGGCGATCCTGCTCGCCGAGGAGGTCGGCTGCGGGAAGGTGAATGCGTGCGTCGCCGGCGGCTCCGAGCGCGCGGACTCCGTCCGCGCCGGGCTCGCGGAGGTGGCGGCCGACGCGGTCGCCGTGCTCGTCCACGACGCCGCGCGGCCGCTCGTCGACGACGACGTGATCGGGCGCGTGCTCGCGCCGCTCTCCGAGGGCTGGGACGGGGTGGTCCCCGGGCTGCCGGTCGCCGACACGCTGAAGCGCGTCGACGGCGACGGGTTGGTGCTCGAGACGGTCGGACGAGACGCGGTCTACGCCGTGCAGACGCCGCAGGCGTTCCCCGCCGACGTGCTGCGCCGTGCGCTCGCCTCGGGCGACCGGGCCTCCGACTGCGCGGGGTCGGTCGAGGCGATCGGCGGGCGCGTCAAGGTCGTCGCCGGCGACCCGAGGCTGCTGAAGGTGACGACGGCAGAGGATCTCGCGAGGATCGACGCATGGCGGTGACCGCGATCGTGTTCGATATGGGCGAGACGCTCGTCGACGAGACGCGGAGCGTCGAGCAGATGGCCGACCGCTGCGGCGTCCCGCGCTTCACGCTCGCCGCGCTCGCCGGTGCCGCGATCGCCCAGGGGAAACAGCCACAGGAGCACATCTTCGAGTGGCTCGGGGTCGAGCGCGTGCACGGCGATCCGTTCAGTGAGGCCGACCTCTATCCAGACGCGCTGCCGTGCATCGCGGCGTTGCGCGAACGCGGAACCACGGTCGGCGTCGTCGGCAACATGGCCACTGCGCACGAGTCGTTCATCGCCCCGCACGTCGACTGGGTCGGCTCGTCGGAGCGCTGGGGCGTCAGCAAGCCCGACGCGCGCTTCTTCTCCCGCATCGTCGACGAGCTCGCCGTGCCCGCGGCGGAGATCGCGTACGTCGGCGACCGGGCGGACAACGACGTCGCACCGGCGCTCGCCGCGGGAATGACCGCGGTGCACATCCGCCGAGGCCCGTGGGGGTACCTGCAGGAGACGCCGGCGGGTGCGCGCCGCATCGACTCGCTCATGGAGCTCGTCGCGTGAGCGAGTACCGCGTCGGCACCGGCTTCGACGCGCACGCACTCGAGGACGGCGTCGCGCTGACGCTCGGCGGCGTGCGGATCGACCATCCACGCGGACTCGCCGGGCACTCGGACGGGGACGTGCTCGCGCACGCGCTCACCGACGCCGTCCTGGGCGCGGCCGGCCTCGAGGACATCGGCGCGCTCTTCCCGTCCGGCGATCCGGCGCTGCAGGGCGCCGATTCCGTCGAGCTGCTCCGGCAGGCGTGGGCGCGGGTGCGCGACGGCGGCTGGGAGCTCGTCAACGCCGACGTCGTGCTGATCGGCGAGGAGCCGCGGCTCGCGCCGCACCGCGACGCCATGCGCAAGCGTCTCGCAGCGGCGCTCGAGGTGGAGCCCGCCCGCGTCGCCGTACGAGCGACGACGACGGACGGGCTCGGATTCACCGGGAGGCGTGAAGGGCTCGCGGCGCAGGCCGTCGCGCTGCTGCGAGCGCACGGCCCAGCGCAGCCGCCTCGCTGACCGCGCGCGCACGCGCGTCCCCGGGGCTCGGGTCGAGCAGGTTGGCGCCGAAGCGGACGGACGCCACGTCGGTGATCCCGATCAGCGCGAGCCACTTCTCCACGTAGTCGGGCGCCGGGTTGTCGCCGAAGGTCGGCCAGATCGCGCTCGTGTGCAGCACGACGGCGCGCTTCCCCTCGACGAGGCCGATGTAGCCGAGCTCGCCGTCGAAGCCGAAGGTAAGGCCGGGCTGCGTGATCGTGTCGATGTACTGCTTGAGCACCCAGGGCACGCTGTGGTTCCACTGCGGGACGACGAACAGGTACTGGTCGGCCGCCTTGAACCGGTCGACGACCTCGACGATCTCGTCCCACGCCGTCCTGACGCGGCCCTCGTGCTCGACGCCGCCGATGACCGCCATCTTCGCCGCGACGTGGTCGCCCCCGAACACCGGCAGGCTCTCGGCCCACAGGTCGAGGGTGTCGATCTCCGCCTCGCCGTACGCGTCGAGGAAGGCGGCTGCGAGCTTGCGCGACTCGGATTCCTCGCCGCGCGGGGACGAATGGACGACCAGCAGGTCGGACATGGCTTCTCTCCTCGAGTGAAAGTGGAATCTGTTCCGCTTTGAACGAGCTAGAATCGGAACGTATTCCGGTTATGAGGGCAGACGCGATCCGCAACCATCAGAAGGTCCTGACCGCGGCCGACCGGCTCGTGCGCAGGCACGGGGCCGAGGCGCTCACGATCGCCGACGTCGCCGCCGCCTCCGGCGTGGGCAACGGGACCGTGATCCGCCGCTTCGGCGACAAGGCCGGCCTCCTCGCCTCGCTGCTCGGCGAGCACGAGCGACGGCTCCAGGAGGAGATCATCCGCGGCAAGCCGCCGCTCGGGCCGGGCGCGGCGCCGCTCGCACGCATCGAGGAGTTTCTGGCCCGGCTGGCGAAGCTGTACCTCCGTGAGCTCGACCTCGTCCACGCCTCCGAGACTGCGGCGCCCGGCGCGCGCTACCGCGTCGGCGCGCACGCGGCCTGGCGGCAGCACGTGACGATGCTCGTGCAGCAGGCGCGTCCCGGCCTCGATGCCCCGCTCGTCGCGCATCTGCTCCTTGCGCCGCTCGACGCCGAGGCGCTCGCCGAGACGAAGCGAATGCGGCGCGCGGCGGCGCTCCCCGACGCCCTGCGGCTGCTCGCCCGCGCCGTGCTGCGATGAAGCTGCGGATCCTGACCCACGCGGAACGCGACCTCCGCGGCACGATCGGCGATCTCTGGCCCGAGTTCATGACCCACGACCCGATCGCGAACGCGTTCTGGGGCCGGCTGTACGAGGTCTTCCCCGACTTCCAGTTTTGGGTCGTCGACGGGAAGGAGACGATCGGCTACGCCTGCACGGTGCCTGTGCACTGGGACGGCCTGCCCGAGCCGCGCGGCGTCGACTGGGCGCTCAGCAACGGGCAGTCCGGTGAGCCGACGACGCTGAGCGCGGTAGTCGCGGCGCTCGTCCCCGAATACCGCGGGAAGGGGATCAGCAGCGTCCTCCTCCGCCGCATGGCGGGCCTTGCGACCGCGCACGGCCTCGACTGCATGATCGCGCCGGTGCGGCCGACGTGGAAGGAGCGCTATCCGCTCACGCCGACCGAGAGCTACATCAAGTGGCGGCGCGAGGACGGCTTCCACTACGACCCCTGGCTCCGCGCGCACGAGCGCGTCGGCGCGGACATCCTCGATCCTGCGCCGCGCTCGATGACGATCACGGGCTCGCGCGCGGAGTGGGAGGACTGGACCGACCTGCAGTTCCCCGAGGACGGCGACTACATCGTCCCGGGCGCCCTCGTTCCCGTTCAGTTCGCGGACGGCGTCGGCACGTACGTCGAGCCGAACGTCTGGATGCGGCATCCGGCCTGATCCCTACCGTTTCCACATGGCGACCAAGCCCATCGACCAGTGGACGCCGGATGAGCTGCGTCTGGAGATCACGCGCCTGACGGAGGAGCTCGCGCGCCGCGCGGCCGCTCCGGCGCCGGGACGGAAGCAGCCCGTCGACGTCGCGAAGTCGTGCGAGAACTGGGTGCGCGGTCACGCGTGGGACGAGACGTTCACGGACGAGATGGTCGACGATGAGCTCTCCGTCCACGAGCGCAAGACCGGGCACGAGCTCCAGCCGCTCGAGCGCGAGCGCCTGCTCCAGCTCTGGCGCGCGCTGTACGGCGAGCGGTACCCCGCGGCGGCCTAGCGTCCGCCGCGGCGCGCGTTCTTCTGCGCCTTCTCGAGGCGGCGGCGCATTTGCCGGTTCGTCGCCTCGGGCGCGACGCCGACGCCCTGCTGCTCCTGCATGTCGAGCAGCGCGCGCCGCTCGTCGCGCGTCAGCTGAGACATCGCCGCCTGCGCCTTCATCGGGTCGCGGAGCGCGCCGGTGCGCTGCATCTTCTTCATCGCGCTCGCGAGCTCGGGGTTCGAGCGCTCGATCGCGGCCTGCGACCCCTTCTCGATCCACTTCTTCAGGATCGGCACCTTCATCAGCGTCGTGATCACGGGCCGTAGATAGCGCCCGTTCTGGATCCGCCCGAGCAGGGCGAAGACGCCCAGCAGCAGGACGAGGAAGAGGAGGATCCAGACGGGGATCAGGAGGGTGGCGATCGACGCGAGCATCGAGGCCTGATGGTACCCGGCTAGGTCGGGAGCGACACGCCGTCTCCGTCGAGCCGGACGAGCCCGTCCTTCGCGAGCGAGGCGACCGCGTCGTCGTCCTCGGGGCGCTCGCCGGCGATCACCGCCCGGAGCGCCCGGGCGCGCCGCTGCCGGAACGACCCCTCGAGCGGCCCCTGCTTTCGAAGCGGCTCGTACCGCCGCCCCCGACTCGGGCACCCGCCGGCGAGCGGGCACAGCTCGCAGCGCGGGATGCGGGCGAGGCAGACCGTCGCGCCGAGATCCATCAGCGCCTGCGCGGCCGCGCTCGTGAACGCCGTGCCGGTCCGCTCCTGCACACGGCGGACGTTGACGTCGACGGGGAGGACGTCGCGGCCGAACGCGAAGCTCGCGACGGCGTCCGCGGTGTACCGGCCGACACCCGGCAGCTCGGTCAGGTCGTCGGGCCAGCCGTGTGCTGCGACGTGCTGTGCGGCGCGGTGGAGGTTGAGCGCACGACGGTTGTAGCCGAGCCCCTGCCACTCCGCGATCACGTCACCGGCACTCGCCGCCGCGAGCGCCTCGATCGTCGGCCAGCGCTCGAGCCACCGGTGCCAGCGCGGGGCGACGCGCTCGACCTGCGTCTGCTGCGCCATGACCTCGCTGACGAGAATGGCGTACGGGTCCGTCGTCGCTCTCCACGGCAGCGCCCGCGAGTGTCCGGCGAACCAGCGAAGGAGCGCGGCTTCGATGACCGACAGGCTAGGTGAGAAGGAGCTGCACGACTACTTCTCGCGCGCGCCTACCGGCAACTTCGGTAGCGGCCCGCCTCAATCTGGGCATTCCTGCCGATTCGGGTCGAGGCCGGTGCCCGGACGATGTCTGCGCACGGCATACGACCTGAGGAGGCAGAGATGAAGCGCAGCATCGGCATCGGCGTCCTGCTCGCCGCCGCCGTCACAGCGGCGGTCGTCGGCGCGTCGTCCGCAAGCGCGAAGCACCGGACGAGCACCGCCCCTGCGACGAACGCGACGCTCGTCAAGGACATTGCGCTCGCACGTGTTGCGACGGCGAAGTACGTCAACAGCGTCGCGCGTGCGAAGGCGGACGGCTACGGGATCATCACCCAGATGATCCCGAACATGGGCATCCATTACATGAACGGCACCATCAAGGGCTTCGACGTCCGCAAGCCGCCGATCCTCGTCTACGAGAAGAACGGCAGCTCGTATCAGCTCGGCGCGATCGAATGGGTCTTCACGTCGAAGCCCGCAAAGCCGCCGCTGCCGGGCGCGACGTACGGCTCGTTCGGGGCCGGCTGCCACTTCAAGGACGGCACGTTCATCCCGGGGGACGCGCAGTCGGGGTGCCCCACGACGAACCCGCAGACAGGGTCGGCGTTCAACTTCTGGCACCCGCTGCTCATCACGCTCCACCTCTGGCTGTGGTACCCCAACCCGTCCGGGCTCTTCGCGAGCCTCAATCCGCTCGTCGCGCCCTTCAACCAGGGCTGAGCCCGGGGAGAGGCGCCGCGGCAACGGGCCGCGGCGCCGGGCTTTCAGCCTCCCAGGTGCAGCGCGAGCTGCTCGAGCGTGCCGGCCCAACCCTGCTGGTGCATGCCGGCGATCTCGTCGCTGCCGAAGCCGCTGTGCGTGAGCGTCACCACCGTGCCGGCGCCGTCGGCGGCGAACTCGACCTCGACGAGCGTGTCGGCGCTGCCGCTCATCGCGTCGTCGTTCCCCTCCCAGCTCCATGTGTAGACCACGCGCTCGGGCCGCCGGATCTCACGGTACTCCCCGACCGCGGTATGCACGGCGCCGTCGTCTGCGATCATCTCCAGCCGATAGCGGCCGCCCTCACGGAGGTCGACGTCGATCTTCCCCGGTGACATGTTCGGCATCGCCGACCACCAGTCCCGGAGCACGTCCGCGTTCGTCCACGCGTCGAACACGCGCTCGCGCGGCGCGGCGAAGCGCCGCTGAACTCGGACGGCCGTTCCCTCACGTGCTGCCATGCTCAGCTCCTTTCGCGAGATGGCGCTCGATCGCGTCGAACTTCGCCTCCCAGAGCCGCCGGTGCGTCTCGAGCCACGACTCGGCGTCCGCGAGCGCACGCCCGCGCAGGCTGAGCCGATGCGTGCGGCCCTCGATCCGCCGCGTGATCACGCCGGCGTCCTCGAGCACGCGCAGGTGCTTCGTCACGGCCGGCTTCGACACGCGGAGCCCGGCGGTGGCCTGCCCGACGGTCGTCGGCCCGGCCGCGAGCCGCTCGACGATCGCGCGGCGGACGGGGTGGGAGAGGGCGAGGAAGCTGCGATCGAGCTGCGTCGTACTGTTCACCTTGAGGTGTACAATAGCGCCATGCCGACCTTCCCGAACGAGACGTCCGACTACCGCGAGGCGAGGGACGCGCTGCTGCGCGACGAGCTCGACCTCCGCCGCCGGATCGCCGACGTCGCCGACCGGCGGCGCCGGCTGCCGCTCGGCGGCGAGATCCCGGAGGACTACGCCTTCACCGAGTGGGACTCCGCGCGCGGAACGGACACGACCACCCGCCTGTCGGAGCTCTTCGCGGACGGTCACGACTCCCTCTTCGTCTACCAGTTCATGTTCCGCCCGGGCGCGAGCGGCGACCCGCTCGAGGTGCCCTGTCCCGTCTGCACGTCGATCATCGACGGGATCGACGGGATCGTCCGTCACGTGACGCAGCGTGCGAGCCTCGCGGTGATCGCGAAGGCGCCCGTCGCGCGCTTTGCGGCGCATGCGCGCAGTCGCGGCTGGCGGAACCTGCGCCTGCTCTCGTCGGTGGGGACGACCTTCAACGCGGACTACCACGCGGAGGGCGACGGCGAGGAGCAGTTCGCGATGGCAACCGTCTTCACACGCCGGGACGGCCGGATCCACCACTCCTGGAGCAGCGAGCTCTGGTACCAGCCGACCGAACCGGAGCAGCACAAGCGCCACGTCGACTTCCTGTGGCCGATGTGGGCGATCTTCGACCGCCTGCCGGAGGGTCGCGACCCCGACTGGATGCCGTCGCTCGACTACCGCTGAGGAAGCAACGCCCCGAGTTGCGAGAGCGTGATGTTTCCTCCGCTTGCAACGAGGGCGACGCGACTGCCGCGGAGGTCGTCCGCGAGCTTCAGCGCCGCGGCGAGTGCAGCCGCGCCGGCGGGCTCGACCAGGCTCCGTGTCTTGTCGATCATCAGCAGCGTCGCCGCTGAGAGCTCGTCCTCCTCGACGAGAACGAAGTCGTCGAGCCGGCGGCGGAGGATTCCCTGTGGCAGCTGGAACGGCGTGCGTGTCGCAAGGCCCTCGGCCATCGTCGTGCACACGTCGGTGACGGGGCGCCCCTCACGCCACGACCTGTACGCAGCCGGCGCTTCCGCCGCCTGAACGCCGATCACGCGCAGGTCCCGCGACGTGCCCTCGGCGACGATGCACGCGCCCGCTGCCCCGCTGCCGCCGCCGACCGGGACGATGACGGCGTCGACCGCCGGATCGTCCTCGCAGATCTCGAGGTGGCCGGTCGCGACGCCGGCGATGAGCAGCGGCTCGTCGCCCGAGTGGATGTACCGGTACCCGTGCTGCTCCGCCAGCGCCTCGCAATGCTCGCGCGCGTCGTCGAAGTCGGCTCCGGCGAGCACGACCTCGGCGCCGAGATCCCGGATCGCCTCGAGCTTCGCCGGATTGGGGTTCTCGGGCATGCAGATGATCGCGCGCACGCCGTGGACGCGTGCGGCGAGCGCGACCGACTGCCCGTGGTTGCCCGTCGACGCTGCGATCACGCCGGTGTCGGCGAGCTCGGGCGCGAGCGCACCGACGAGGTTGAGCCCGCCGCGCACCTTGAAGGCGCCCGTCGGCAGATGGTTCTCGTGCTTCACGACCACGTCGACGCCGACGTGACGTGAGAGCACCGGATAGGAGCGGAGAGGCGTCCGGCCGAGGTGCGGCGCGATCCGCTCGCGGGCGGCGAGCACGTCGTCGAAGGTCGGCTCAGCGAGCAAGGAGCTCCCACAGGGTCGTCCAGGCGGCGATCCCCTCGTCGATCCGCGGCAGCCGGAAGAACTCGTTCGGTGCGTGGAGCTGCTCGTCGCTGATCGAGAACGAGAACAGCAGCGTCTTCACGCCGAGCTCGCGCTCGAACAGCGTCGCCGCCGGCAGCGTGCCGCCGATACGGACGAGCAGCGGCTCGATCTCCGGATAGACGCTGCGCAGCGCAGCGACGCCCGCCTGCACCGCACGGTGGTCCTCCGAGATCGAGTACGCGGGCACCGCGCCGGGGAGCAGCTCGACGTGCGCGTGCACGGCGGCCGGCGCGACCGCGGCGACGTGCGCGGCGATCGCGTCGAACAGCCGTTGCGGATCCTGGTCGGGGACGAGCCGGCACGTGACGTACGCGGTCGCTCGGCCCGGGATGACCGTGAACGCACCGCCGCCGCGCAGCTCGTTGACGTCGAGCGTCGGCCGCGCCCAGAGCCGCTCGAGCGTCGAGAAGCCCGGCTCGCCGTGCAGCTCCGGCACGCCGACCTCGGCGCGGTACGCCGACTCGTCGAATGGCACGTGCGAGAGGTCGCCGGCCGGCGCGACGTCTTCGTAGAAGGCGGGCACGGCGACGCGGCCGTTCGCGTCGTGGAACGAGGCGACGATCGCCGCCAACGCGTGGTTCGGATTCAGGACGGCGCCGCCGTGGCGGCCGGAGTGGAGGTCGGAGACGGGGCCTTCGACGACGAGCTCCATTCCCAGCAGCCCCTTCGCAGCGACCGCGATCGACGGCTCGCTCGGCCGCCACATCGCGCCGTCCGTCGAGACGACGACGTCGCACGCGAGCGACTCGCGGTTCGCGGCGAGGAACGGCCCGAGGCTCGGGCTGCCGATCTCCTCCTCGCCCTCGATCAGGAAGCGGACGTTGAGCGGCAATGCGCCGTCGCGCGCGAAGAGCTGCCGCGCCGTCTCGAGCGCGACGAACACGGGGCACTTGTCGTCGGTCGCGCCGCGCGCGTAGATGCGCCCATCGCGGACGCTCGGCTCGAACGGCGGCGTCGTCCACGCGGCGAGATCGCCGGGCGGCTGGACGTCGTAGTGCCCGTAGACGAGGATCGTCGGCGCGCCCGGCGCGCCGAGCCACTCCGCGAGGACCGCGGGATGGCCCCCGGTCTCGACGACGCGACCGCCTGCGAAGGCCAGCCGCTCCGCGATCCACTCCGCCGCGCGCCGCATGTCCGGCGCATGTACGGGCTCGGAGCTGACGCTCGGGACCGCGAGCAGCTCGAGGAGGTCAGAAGATGGACTGGCCGCCATCGATCGAGAGCACCTGGCCCGTCACCCACGACGACTCCTCGGCGACGAAGAACAGCACGCCGTTCGCGATGTCCTCGGGTGTGCCGAGCCGCCGCGTTGCGATCGACTCGAGGAGCTTGCGCTGCCCTTCCTCGCCGTAGCGTTCGTACTGCGCGATCGACGTCGGGTTCGAGAGGATGAACCCGGGCGCGATCGAGTTGACCGTGATGCCGAACGGCCCGAGCTCGTGCGCGGTCTGGCGCGTGAAGCCGATCTGTCCCGCCTTGGCGCTCGCGTAGGACTGGATGCCGGTGAGGCTGACGCTCCGCCCGGCGCCGGACGAGATGTTGACGATGCGGCCGTAGCGCCGCGCCTTCATGCCCGGCGCGACGGCGCGCGTGCAGAGGAACGTGCTCGTGAGATTCGCGTCGACGATCGCGCGCCAGTCGCCTTCCGACACCTCCTCGAGCGGGCGCCCGACCTGGCCGACGACGCCGCCGGCGTTGTTGACGAGGATGTCGACGCGCCCGACCGACGCGACGAGCTCGTCGACCTGCGCGGCGTCGGTGACGTCGACCGTGTCGAGGTCGACGCCGTGCACGGTCGCACCGTGCTCGCTGAGCGCTGCAACGATACCGGCGCCGATGCCGTGCGCCGCGCCGGTGACGATCGCGACCCGCCCGCTGAGGTCAGGCACCGGCCCAGCCGTTTGCGATCAGGTCGCGCACCTCCTCGACGCCCGCCTGCCAGACGCGCAGGACGTCTTCGTCGGGCCGCTCGTAGAGGCCGCCGAGCGAGCCGTCGCCGAGCAGCTCGCGCACCTGCGGCGGGTCGAGCTCGCGCATGCGTGCGATGTCCGCCATCGGCTTGCGCTCCCGTGGCAGCTCGATGCCGGGGAGCCGCGTCCACGGGAAGTTCTCGTACCACGACGCGTGCGACGCGTCGGAGTCGATCTCGTTGACGACCTTCCACACGCCGGCGCCCGCCCACCAGTTGTGCCAGAGCACCTGCGTGCCCGGATGCTCGTGCTGCCACGCCTCGGCCTCCTCGCCGCCGGGATCGTTGCCGCCGTGGCCGTTGACGAAGAGGAAGCGCCGGAACCCCTGGCCGTGCAGCGAGTCGAGCAGGTCGCGCACGATCGCCTTGTAGGTCGGCACGCGCAGCGTCGGGCTTCCCGGGTACGCGGCGAAATACGGCGTCAGTCCGTACGGCAGCGCGGGCAGCACGAGCACGCCCAGCGGCTCCGCCGCTTCGACCGCGACGCGCTCCGAGAGGATCCGGTCGACGCCGAGCGACAGGTATGCGTGCTGCTCGATCGAGCCGAGCGGGACGACGATGCGGTCCTCGTGCTGCAGGTACTCCTCGACCTGCATCCAGTTCCGGTGCTCGATGTTCACGGGCTCACCTCCTCGTAGGCGCGGGCGACGGAGAGCAGGAACGCATCCTCACCCCGTGCGGCGGCGAGCTGCAGGCCCGCGGGCAGCGGCCCCTCGGCGAGGCCGCACGGCACTGAGACCGCGGGTAGGCCCGCGACGTTGTACGCGCCGGTGAACCGTCCTTCGAGCTCGCCCTCCGGCGTGCCGACCGGCGGATCCTCGGGCGGTGCGACGTACGCGACCGTCGGTCCGGCGAGCACGTCGACGTCGGCGAAGACGCGCTCGAACGCCGCTGCGATGCGCTCGCGGTCCGCGAGCGCCTGCCGGTACTCGTCCTCGGTCGCCCGTGAGGCGAGCTCGAGCAGCGCCCGTGTCCCGGGGCCGTAGCCGTCGCCTTCGCGCTCGAACCGTTCGCGGTGCACGTCCCACGCCTCCTTCAGGAGGATCCCACCGAGCGACGAGTCGACGAGCGCGAGCTCGGGGAGCTCGACGTCGACGAGCTGGAAGCCGGCGGCTCCGAGGGCGTCGAGCGCTTCGACGACGCGCTCGAGGACGCCGGGGGTCACGTCGGGGTCGTTGACCTGCGCGCGCAGCACGCCGACACGCAGTCCCTGGACGGGACGGAGCTCGACCGGTCTCCCGGCGATGACCGCGAGCAGCTCGGCCGTCTGTCGGACTGTCGCCGTGAGCGTGCCGACGTGGTCGAGAGTCGTGGAGAGCGGAAAGACGCCGTCGACGGGCACGAGCCCGTACGTCGGCTTCAAGCCGACGATCCCGCAGTAGGCGGCGGGAATGCGGATCGAGCCGCCGGTGTCGGTGCCGAGTGCGTGTGCGCAGACGCCGGCGGCGACGAGCGCCGCCGAGCCGCTGCTCGATCCGCCGGACGTGCGGCTCGGGTCGCGCGGGTTGACCGTCA
>Ga0182008_10002255_pt1 | contig 12172 bp, 10 predicted proteins | sample Sormic07211129_1_FD_120482 | JGI IMG/M metagenome (GOLD analysis project Ga0182008, IMG submission 120482) | Rhizosphere microbial communities from Sorghum bicolor, Mead, Nebraska, USA - 072115-129_1 metaG | ecosystem: Host-associated > Plants > Roots > Rhizosphere | place: USA: Nebraska...
GCAGATTACGAACAGCTCCCGCATGTGGTGCGGGTCACGGTGAGAACGACGCCGTCACCGACCGCGACGGTCCCCGGCGGTCAGGTCGATCTCGATGTCGTAGGGCACGGAGACCTTGAGCCGTTCGTGGTCCAGCCCTCGGCGGGTGGGATCGGCCAGCGGTACGCCGGCCCGTCGTCCGGCCCGTCGTCGGATACGACGCTCATCAATGCTCCCATGTGACGAAGTCTCGCCTGTCGGTTCAGCGTACCCAGGGGGAATGACAGCCGCTCCTCGCTCAGGCACTCCGAACAGCGATTCGTGTCCGATGCATTGACGCACCCAAAAGTCCGCACCTACCGTCCTCTGTCGAAGCGCTTCGATGAGAACTGTCGAAACGATTCGACACCTCTTCTCTCCCCGGAGGCACGGATGTCGACGGCACGAAGGCGGATGACGTCACGACGGCGGATGACGACGGTCGCGGCGGCGGTGTCCAGCGGATCGCTGCCCCTCGTCTTCCAGCGGACCCTCACCCGTGGCATCGCCGTGGGTGCCGTGAAGTAAGGACCCCCGACATGAAGTTCACCGACGGTTACTGGCTGCTCCGCGAGGGCGTCACCGCGGCCCACCCGGCCGAGGTCCTCGACGTCGAGGAGTCGGACGGCGTACTGGAGATCCACGCGCCCACCCAGCCCATCCGCCACCGCGGCGACCTGCTGAAGGGACCGGTCGTGACGATCAGCGCGCACACCCCGCTGCCCGACGTCATCGGCGTCACCTTCACCCACTTCGAGGGCGAGCAGCCGCGCGGCCCCCGGTTCGAGCTGCAGAAGGGAGAGCCCGGGGCTCATGTCTCCTACGACGAGGAGCACGCGACCCTGACCTCCGGCGAGCTGTCGGTGCGGGTGGCCCGCACCGGTCCCTGGCACGTCGACTTCCTCGTCGCCGGCCGCACGCTCACCTCCAGCGGCCCCAAGGGCATGGGCATCATGCGGGACGCGACCGGCGCCCACTATCTGCGCGAGCAGCTGGGCCTGGGCGTCGGCACCTCCGTCTACGGCCTCGGCGAACGCTTCGGCCCGCTCGTCAAGAACGGCCAGGTCGTCGACGTCTGGAACGCCGACGGCGGCACGGCCACCGAACAGGCCTACAAGAACGTGCCGTTCTACCTCACCGACGCGGGCTACGGCGTCTTCGTCGACCACCCGGGCAAGGTGTCCTTCGAGGTCGGCTCGGAGGCGGTGTCCAGGGTGCAGTTCAGCGCCGAGACACAGGAGTTGACGTACTACGTCATCTACGGCCCGACGCCCAAGGACATCCTGCGCAAGTACACGGCGCTGACCGGTCGTCCGGCGCTGCCGCCCGCGTGGTCGTTCGGGCTGTGGCTGTCGACCTCCTTCACCACCTCCTACGACGAGAAGACGGTGACGTCCTTCATCGAGGGCATGCGGGAGCGCCGGCTTCCGCTGTCCGTCTTCCACTTCGACTGCTTCTGGATGCGGGAGTTCAACTGGTGCGACTTCCAGTGGGACCCGCGGGTCTTCCCGGACCCGGAGGGCATGCTGTCCCGGCTGCACGCCCGCGGCCTGCACATCAGCGTCTGGATCAATCCGTACATAGCCCAGCGCTCCCCGCTGTTCGCGGAGGGCAAGGCACTGGGGCATCTGCTCAGGCGGCCCGACGGGAGCGTCTGGCAGTGGGACATGTGGCAGCCCGGTATGGCCCTGGTCGACTTCACCAGCCCCGCCGCCCGCGACTGGTACGCCGCCAAACTGGAGGCGCTGCTCGCCCAGGGCGTCGACTGCTTCAAGACCGACTTCGGCGAACGGGTCCCGCTCGACGTGGCGTGGTCCGACGGCTCCGACCCGGAGCGGATGCACAACTACTACACGTACCTCTACAACCGCACCGTCTTCGACGTCCTGCGCAAACACCGCGGCGAGGGCGAGGCGGTGGTCTTCGGCCGATCGGCGACGGCGGGCAGCCAGAAGTTCCCGGTGCACTGGGGCGGTGACTGCGAGGCGACGTACGAGTCGATGGCGGAGTCGCTGCGGGGCGGTCTGTCCCTGGGCCTGTCGGGCTTCGGCTTCTGGAGCCACGACATAGGCGGCTTCGAGGGCACGCCGACCCCCGCGCTCTTCAAACGCTGGCTGGCCTTCGGCCTCCTCTCCTCACACAGCCGGCTGCACGGCAGCTCCTCCTACCGGGTCCCCTGGCTCTTCGACGAGGAATCGGTGGACGTACTGAGGGAGTTCACCCGGCTCAAGCTCACGCTCATGCCCTATCTCCACCAGGCGGCACGCACCGCCCACACCGAGGGTGTGCCGATGATGCGGGCGATGGTGCTGGAGTTCCCGGACGACCCCGGGTGCGCGCATCTGGAACGGCAGTACATGCTGGGGCCGGACCTGCTGGTGGCGCCGGTGTTCAGCGACGAGGGGGACGTCTCGTACTACGTCCCCGAGGGGACCTGGACCCACTTCACGAGCGGGCGGACGGTGACCGGCCCGCGCTGGGTGCGCGAGCGCCATGGCTTCCTGAGCTTGCCGCTGCTGGTCAGGCCCGGTGCGGTGATCCCGGTCGGGGCGGTGGACGACCGGCCCGACTACGACTTCGCCGACGGGGTGACGTTGCGGGCGTACGGCCTGGAGCGGGGCGCACGGGTGACGGTGGCCGTCGGGGACGTCACCTTCACCGTCGTACGGGAAGGGGACACGCTGCGGGCGTCGTGCGGTGACCCGGTGGCGCCGTGGGCGCTGGCGGCCGGGGAGCGGGTCGTCCGGGCGCCGGGCGGGACCGGGTTCCTCACGGTGGAGCTGGGCTGATGGTGAAGATCACCGATGTGGCGAGGCGGGCCGGGGTCTCCGCCAGCACGGTCTCCTACGCCCTCAGCGGCAAGCGCCCGATCTCGGAGGAGACCCGGCTGCGGGTCGAGGCGGCCGCCCGTGAGCTCGGGTACCGCCCGCACGCCGGCGCCCGGGCCCTCGCGAGCAGCCGCTCGAACGTCCTCGCCCTGGTCGTGCCCTTACGGACCGGCATCCATGTCCCGGTGGTGATGCAGTTCGCGGTGTCGGTGGTGACGACGGCCCGGCGGTACGACCATGACGTGCTGCTGCTGACCCAGGAGGAGGGCGAGGACGGGCTGCGGCGGGTCGCGGACACGGCGCTGGTCGACGCGCTGGTCGTGATGGACGTCCAACTCCACGATCCGCGCCTGCGGTTGCTGCGGTCGCTGGACACGCCGTCGGTGATGATCGGCTTCCCGGCCGAGTCCAAGGGCCTGACCTGCGTCGACCTCGACTTCAGGGCGGCCGGTGAAGCGTGCGTGGAGCATCTGGCGCGGCTGGGGCACCGGGCGGTGGCGCTGGTCGGGTCGCCGCCGGAGGTGTATGTGCGGGGGACGGCCTTCGCCCAGCGGGTCGTCCAGGGCTTCACGGCCGCGGCCGACCGCGGCGGACTGTCGTCGTCGGTGCACCCGTGCGAGGCGTCCCCGGCGGCGGCTCGTCCGGTCGCGGAGCAGATCCTGCGCGAACAGCCGGCGTTGACGGGGGTGGTGGTCCACAACGAGGCGGTTCTGGAACCGCTGATCGACGCCTTCGAGGACCTCGGTCTGCGGGTCCCCACCGATCTGTCGCTCACCGCGATCTGCCCGGACGAACTCGCCGAGTCCACCCGCGTCCCCGTCACCTCGGTCGCCCTCCCCTCGGTCGAACTGGGCGAACGAGCGGTGCACCTCCTGATGCGGAAGCTGGCCGGGGACACCGCACCGGAGTCGACACTGCTGCCACCGAGGATGACGGAACGGGCGAGCACGCTGCCGCGCGCGGTGGGGTGAGGGGGCGCGCGGGCGGCGACGTACGACAAAGGCCCCGTCGCTCGGAAGCGACGGGGCCTTTGTTCACATGGGGTACCCCCGGAGGGGTCGGTGGAGATGGCGGGAATCGAACCCGCGTCCAACGGTGCGGAATCAGGGCTTCTCCGTGTGCAGTTCGCTGTGATTTTCTCGGCCCCGGCGATCACGCGAACAAGTCGCCGACGGGCCCAGTCACTGTTTGATTTCCCTCTTCACCCCGTGACCGGGATGGAGGTTTAGTCCCCTAGCTGATGCCAGGATCCGGGTCGGGAACACCCCCGGGCTGACACTCCCATCAAGGAGCTATTCGATCACTACCTGATCAGGCAGCGAGAGCGAAAAGCTCGGGAGAATCGCTCTTGGAATTGGCGATTATTGGTTTCGGCCTGTGGTTTACGAGATCATGGCCGCTTCCTCGACACGCTTCCCCTGCTTCGACAGCCGCTGTCGAAACCGATCATCCCCATGTTGTTTTTTCAACTTCCCCGGGCAACTTCCCCGAGGGGCTCGCACCCGCTGTGAGGTGCAGTGCCATCGTACGTGACCAACGCACGCCGATGCCACCGTATTCCCGCCCGGTCAGGCCCCCCGCTGCCTGCGCTTGGCCGCCGCGATCGCCCGGTCCGACTCCCGGCGGTCCTGCTGCTCGCGCAGGGTCTGTCGCTTGTCGTACTCCTTCTTGCCTCGCGCGAGCGCGATCTCGGCCTTCGCGCGGCCGTCCTTGAAGTACAGGGCGAGCGGCACGATCGTGTGGCCCGTCTCGTCCGCCTTGACGGAGAGCTTGTCGATCTCCTCGCGGTGCAGCAGCAGCTTGCGCTTGCGGCGGGCGGAGTGGTTGGTCCAGGTGCCCTGGGCGTACTCCGGGATGTGGGCGTTGTGCAGCCATGCCTCGCCGCCGTCGACCTGCACGAAGCCGTCGACCAGAGAGGCCCGCCCCTGACGCAGCGACTTCACCTCGGTGCCGGTGAGGACGAGCCCCGCCTCGTAGGTGTCGATGATCGCGTAGTCGTGCCTGGCCTTCTTGTTCTGCGCGACGATCTTGCGCTTGCCGCCCTTCTCGCCATCCCTGGCCTTGGCAGCCGCCCCGCCCTGCTTGGGCTGGGACTCCTTCGGTACGTACATTCCCTTGCTCATAGTGCCGTCCATTTTCGCACTACGGAGGGGGGCGGGGGCCAGCCCTTAAACACCCGTCAAACCCCCGTCAAACCCCGATCAAGCCCCCGTCGGCTCAGTCGGCGTCTCCCAGGCCGCTCAGTACGGTCTCCGCTCTGCGTACGGCGTCCGACGAGTCCGCCCCCTCCACCTCCAGGTCCGGGGTGATCCCCCGCCCGTCCACAGTGCGGCCCGAGGGCGTCCGGTAGTGCCCCACGGTCAGCTCGGCGACCGAGCCGCCGGGCAGCCGGCTGGGCATCTGTACCGAGCCCTTGCCGAAGGTCCGGGAGCCCACGACCACCGCACGCCCACGGTCCTGCAGGGCCCCGGTGAGCAGCTCGGCCGCGCTCATCGTGCCGCCGTCGACGAGCGCGACCAGGGGTCTGGTGGTGTCGCCGCCGGGATCGGCGTGCAGCGCCTGCTGCTCGCCGTCGACGTCGTACGTGGCGACGAGCCCGCCGTCGAGGAACGCGGAGGCGGTGGTGACGGCCTCGGCGACCAGGCCGCCGGAGTTGCCGCGCAGGTCGAGGATGAAGCCGGCGCCGGCCGGGGCGTCCCGTACGGCGTCGCGGACGGCGTCGCCGACGCCCTTGGTGAACGCGGCGATCTTGACGACCGTGATGTCCCCGGCGAGTTTTCGAACGGCGACCGAGTCGGTGGACAGCCGGGCGCGCCGCAGGGTCTCGGTCCACGCGCGCGTGCCCCGCTGCAGACCGAGCCGTACGGCCGTACCGGCGGGCGCGTCGGTCGCGTCGCCGCGCAGTGAGGAGACGACCTCGGTGACGGGCTGTCCGTCGACGTCCTCGCCGTCGACGCTGCGCAGCCGGTCGCCCTTGCGGATCCCGGCGGCGGCCGCGGGCGACCCGGGGGCCACCTTCGTCACCTCGATACGTCCGTCCCGCTCGCGCCGCGCCCAGAGTCCGACGCCGGTGTACTCGCCGTCGAGGGCCTCCTGGAACTCCTGGTACTCGCCCTGCGAGTAGACGGCGCCCCACCGGTCCCCGCTGCGGCTGACGGCCCGCTCGGCGGCCTCCATGGGCGACTTGCCGTCGGCCAGCGCCTCCTCGGCCGCCCTGGCCACCGCCGTCTTGCCGTCGCTGCGCCCCGCGGGAAGCGCCGAACCGGCCTGTCCCGCCCCCGACTTCCGGTCGAGGTCGGGGAAGGAACCGGTGACCGCGCCGGCGACGAGCACACTCGCGAACACCAATGTCAGGGTGGCCCCGCGGCCGAAGCGGCGGGGCTGACAGAACAGGTCGCGACCTGACATGCCGGTGAGTCTAGGACAAGCAGAAGGGCCGTACGGGCGGTTGCCCGTACGGCCCTCTTGGCATGCGTCACACCTTCAGGTACTTGCGCAGCGCGAAGAACGCGGCAAGCGCCGGCATCAGGAGACTCGTGGCGAGGATGAGCGGCAGCTTGGTGAGGACGGCGTCCCAGCCGATGAAGTTGATCAGGTTCAGCTTCTGGGACAGGGCCAGCCCGTGGTCGATGATGAAGTACCGCGCGATCACCAGGAAGCCGCAGGCGACCGTCCCGCCGATGAGCCCGGCGACCGCGGCCTCGGCGATGAACGGCGCCTGGATGTAGAAGCCGGAGGCGCCGACCAGGCGCATGATCCCCGTCTCACGCCGTCGGCTGAACGCCGACACCCGCACGGTGTTGACGATCAGCATCAGCGCCACGACGAGCATCAGCGCCATCACCGCCCGCGCGGCCCAGTTCATGCCGTTGAGCAGCCCGAACAGGTTGTCCAGGATCCCCTTCTGGTCCTGCACGGACTGAACCCCGTCACGTCCGTCGAAGGCCGTGGCGATGACCTGGTACTTCTGCGGGTCCTTCAGCTTGATCCGGTACGACTCCTGCATCTGGTCCGGCGTGAGGGAGCTGGCCAGCGGGGAGTCGCCGAACTGCTGCTTGTAGTGCTTGTACGCCTCGTCCTGGGACTCGTACGTGACCTTCTCCACGACGTCCATCTTCTGCAGGTCGGCGAGGATGGACTTCCTCTGGTCGTCGGTCACCGCGCCCTTGGCGCAGTGGGGGTCCGACTGGGCGTCGCTCTTGTTGCAGAGGAAGATCGAGACGTTGACCTTGTCGTACCAGTAGCCCTTCATCGTGGTGACCTGGTCGCTCATCAGGAGCGACCCGCCGAACAGGGCGAGCGACAGGGCGACGGAGACGACGACGGCGAACGTCATCGTCAGGTTGCGGCGGAGACCGACACCGATCTCCGACAGTACGAACTGGGCGCGCATGGCGTGGGGTTCAGGCCTTTCCGTGGACGGTCGTCGTCAGGTGCGTCAGTGCTGGTAGCCGTAGACGCCGCGGGCCTGGTCGCGGACGAGGCGGCCCTTCTCCAGCTCGATGACGCGCTTGCGCATCTGGTCCACGATGTTCTGGTCGTGCGTGGCCATGACCACCGTCGTACCGGTGCGGTTGATCCGGTCGAGCAGCTTCATGATGCCGACCGAGGTCTGCGGGTCGAGGTTGCCGGTGGGCTCGTCGGCGATGAGCAGCTTGGGCCGGTTCACGAAGGCCCTGGCGATGGCCACGCGCTGCTGCTCACCACCCGAGAGCTCACCGGGCATCCGGTCCTCCTTCCCGCCCAGCCCGACGAGGTCGAGCACCTGGGGAACGGACTTGCGGGTCTCGCCCTTCGACTTGCCGATGACCTCCTGCGCGAAGGCCACGTTCTCGGCGACGGTCTTGTTCGGCAGCAGCCGGAAGTCCTGGAACACGGTCCCCAGCTGGCGCCGCATCTGCGGCACCTTCCAGTTGGAGAGACGCGCGAGGTCCTTGCCCAGGACGTGCACCTGACCGTGGCTGCACCGCTCCTCGCGGAGGATCAGCCGCAGAAAAGTGGACTTTCCGGAGCCGGAGGACCCCACGAGGAACACGAACTCGCCCTTCTCCACTTCCAGGGACACATCCCTGAGTGCGGGGCGGGTCTGCTTGGGGTAGACCTTGGAGACGTTGTCGAATCGGATCACGGATGCACCACGGTTGGCCGGGGGTAGATGAGCGTGACCATACGCGAGTCAGGTGTGCAACCGCAGGCACGCGATGAGGTTGCGTACGCGATATACCTTTTGTGCCCGCCTGGGGGCACGGCCACGAGACGAACAGCACCCACCCTCTGAGGGCGACCCCGCGCACCCTCCGGAGGAACCTGGCAGAGTAGAGAGGGGAACGTTCGCCGACCTCTGGACGTTCTCCTGATGAAACCGTAGGTCAAGGAGGGCGAGCGCATGACGTACGACCGGCTGGTGTGCGCGAACTGCGCGGCGCCCGTGAGCGAGGGCCGGTGCCCCGTGTGCCGCGCGAACCGCGAGCGGCTGCAGCAGGAGAACTTCTTCGCGGGGCTGAACCCCATGGCACTGATCGCGCTCCTGGCGGTGTTCATCGCCGCGGTGGCGCTGCTGGCGCACCAGACCGCGTAAGCAGGCGCAGCGCCTCGTACAGACGCCCGAAGGGCCCGGAGCGGTGTCCGCTCCGGGCCCTTCGATGTACGTCACCGCGCACTCGGTGCGCGTGGACCGCTACGGTCGGCGACCGTCAGGCGGCCGCACCGCCACGGCCGCCCATGAGACGCGGCAGCAGGCGGAAGCCGATGCCACCGGCGATCATCGTGGCCGCGCCGACGAGCAGGAACGCGGTCTGGCCGGCACCGGTCTCGGCGAGCTGGGCGCCCTGGGCCGAGGTGTTGGAGCCGGTGTCCGTGAGGGCCGAGGAGCCCTCCTCCTGCACGGAGGTACCGGAGTTGCCGTCGGGGTTGGTGTTGCTGTTGCCCCCGCCGTTGTTCCCGCTGCCGTTCCCATTGCCGTTCCCGTTGCCGTTCCCGTTCCCGTTGCCCGGGTCGGTCGGGTCCTCGGTGGGCTCCGTCGGCTCCTGGGTGGGCTCCGTGGGGTCCTGCGAGGTGGGCGGGTCCGTCGGGACGGTCGGCGGGTCCGTGGGAACGGTGGGCGGGTCGGTCGGGATGGTCGGCGGGTCCGTCGGCAGACCGGTCGGCGGGTCCGTCGGGAGGCCGGTGGGCGGGTCCGTCGGGTCGTCGCCGAGGCCGGTGTCGACGTTGACGCCCACACCGCTGCGATCCACGGTCACGCCGATGTCGAGGGCGGAAGCGGCACCGGCGGCGGTCAGGGAGGCGCCCGCGGCGATCACGGCGCCCGCGGCGACCCGCGCGATCCGGATCCGCGTCTTCTTGGTCATCTGGTTGCTACCCCCAGTAGCTCATCGTCATTGAGGCGGCGCTCAGGGGGCAGTGATCGACGGAGGCGGCTGCGCTGAGAAATCCCCCGGTTCACATGCGCCCCAGAGATACGCATGCCACGCTTCACCTTTCCCATTTTTCAAAGCAACGTCAAGGCCGTTGCGTGCGCAATGTCCACTTGCGCCTCGTTTACATGGAGTTGGAACCTGTGAGTGTGATGTAAAACCCAGACATACGCGAACTGCCGCCCAGAGGGCGGCAGTTACCAAGTCGACAAAGCAACCCGTGTCGGGCCGTACCGGTTACTTCTCCTGCTGCTTGCGCCAGCGAATTCCGGCCTCGAGGAATCCGTCGATCTCACCGTTGAACACGGCCTCGGGGTTGCCGACCTCGAACTCGGTGCGCAGGTCCTTGACCATCTGGTACGGGTGCAGGACGTACGAACGCATCTGGTTGCCCCAGGAGTTGCCGCCGTCGCCCTTGAGCGCGTCCATCTTGGCCTGCTCCTCCTGCCGGCGCCGCTCGAGCAGCTTGGCCTGGAGGACGTTCATCGCGGTCGCCTTGTTCTGGATCTGCGACCGCTCGTTCTGACAGGAGACGACGATGCCGGTGGGGAGGTGGGTGAGGCGCACCGCGGAGTCGGTGGTGTTCACGCCCTGGCCACCGGGCCCGGAGGAACGGTAGACGTCGACCCGCAGCTCGGACTCGTCGATCTCGATGTGGTCGGTCTGCTCGACCACGGGCAGGACCTCGACACCGGCGAAGGAGGTCTGCCGGCGCCCCTGGTTGTCGAAGGGCGAGATGCGCACGAGGCGGTGCGTGCCCTGCTCCACGGAGAGCGTCCCGTAGGCGTACGGCACCTGCACGGCGAAGGTGGTCGACTTGATGCCGGCCTCTTCCGCGTACGACGTCTCGATGAGCTCCGTCTTGTAGCCCTTGCCCTCGGCCCAGCGCAGGTACATGCGCTGCAGCTTCTCGGCGAAGTCGGCGGCGTCGACGCCACCGGCCTCGGCGCGGATGTTGACGAGCGCCTCACGGGAGTCGTACTCACCGCTCAGCAGCGTCCGGACCTCCATCTCGTCCAGCGCCTTCCTGACGGCGGCGAGCTCGGACTCGGCCTCGGCGCGGGTGTCCGGGTCGTCCTCCTCCTCGGCCATCTCGAAGAGCACGGCGAGATCGTCGATCCGCCCGCGCAGCGCCTCGGCCTTCCTGACCTCGGCCTGCAGGTGGCTCAGCTTGCTGGTGATCTTCTGCGCCTCGTCCGGGTTGTCCCACAGGGACGGCGCGGCCGCCTGCTCCTCGAGCACGGCGACGTCTGCCCTCAGCTTGTCGAGGTCCAGAACGGCCTCGATCGACTCCATGGTCGAGGAGAGGGACTTGAGCTCTTCGGATACATCGACGACTGCCACGCCTCCAGCGTAACGGCTCCGCCAAGCGACCAGCGCCGGGCCGCTGCGCTGGGCTTGGACGGGGGCTCATGGTGCCGTCGCCCTGGGGGCTGCCGCCCCCAGACCCCCGCTCCGGCCTGAACGGCCTCGTCCTCAAACGCCGGACGGGCTGACTATGGCTGACCCAGATCCAGCCCCTCTGGCGTTTCAGGAGCAGGAGTCCGGGGCCGTCGCCCTGGGGGCTGCCGCCCCCAGACCCCCGCTTCGGCCTGAACGGCCTCGTCCTCAAACGCCGGACGGGCTGAGTATGGCTGCCCAGATCCAGCCCGTCCGGCGAGGGGCGGGGGTTCGGGGCCGGCCTCGTCCTCAAGCGCCGGACGGGCCAGGTGATGCCGGGCGGCGTCGGAAAGCTCAGCCGAAACCAGCCCCTCCGGCGTTTGAGGAGCGGGGGTCGAAGGGGGCGGCGCCCCCTGGAGGACGGGACGGGTAGGGGCGGCGGGGGCGAGAGAAGCCGGGCGCACCCCCACCGGGCCTCACGGCGAAGCCGGTGCCGAGTGCTTCGTGTCCTGGGGGGTCGCCCCCGCGTCGTCGCCGGACGTCGCCAGCCAGGCGCCCACACCGATCGCCGCCACCAGCGCCAGCGCCCCCGCTCCCAGCGCGATCCGCCGCCTCCGCGTCACGGCCCGGTGCCGGGCGGAACCCGGCCTCGGCGCGCCGGCCGCCCGCGGGACCCGGGCCGTCCCCCGCGCACCCCCGGCCAGCTCGTCCGGCGCGGGAACCCTCATCGACGTATGCGTGTCCCGGTTGGAGTCGGCCGGCTTCGCGCCCGGAACCAGCGGCACCGCCCCCCGCCGCCGCACCGGCTCCCCCGCCGCGGCCGGGGCCTCGCCGAACGCCTCCTCGGCCTCCTCCGGCTCCACGTCGGGCTCGTCCACGTCCAGCGGTGGCATGCCGGCGACCAGCGGCAGCAGCTCCCGGAGCCGTGCCCCCAGCTCGGACGCCCGCAGCCGGGAGGCCGGGGCCTTGGCCAGGCACTGGACGATCAGCTGCCAGAGCTCGTCGGGGATGCCGGGGAGCGGCGCCACCGTCTCCGTGACATGGCGGCGGAGCACCGCGCCGGGGTGGCCGCCGCCGAACGGGGTGAAGCCCGCGAGGAGTTCGTAGAGGACCGTCGCGAGCGCGTAGATGTCGACCGCCGCCCTGGGCGGCAGGCCCTCCACGATCTCCGGGGCCAGGTAGTCCGGAGTGCCGATGATCTTCGTGGCACGGGTCCGGCGGGGCGTGTCGATCAGCTTCGCCACGCCGAAGTCGGTCAGCAGGGCCGGGTGGGAGCCGCCGGGGCCGAGCGGGCCCTGCATGTCGAGGAGCACGTTCTCCGGCTTGACGTCGCGGTGCACGACCCCGGCGGCGTGCGCGGCCGCGAGGCCGTCCGCGACGTCGGCGACTATCGCGACCGCCGCCTCGGGTGCGAGCCGCCGGTCGCGGTCGAGGCGGGTGCGCAGATCGGTGCCGCGGACCAGGTCCATGACCAGGGCGAGGTCGTTGCCGTCCACCACGAGGTCGCGGACCGAGACGATGTTCGGGTGCTCA
>Ga0182008_10002257_pt1 | contig 12169 bp, 7 predicted proteins | sample Sormic07211129_1_FD_120482 | JGI IMG/M metagenome (GOLD analysis project Ga0182008, IMG submission 120482) | Rhizosphere microbial communities from Sorghum bicolor, Mead, Nebraska, USA - 072115-129_1 metaG | ecosystem: Host-associated > Plants > Roots > Rhizosphere | place: USA: Nebraska...
GGCGGCTTCAGCGGAGGCGGCGGCAGTTTCGGTGGCGGCGGCGCGTCGGGGAGTTGGTGATGGACATGCAACGTATCGCGGCCAACCTGTTCGGAGCGTGGTTCCAGATCGGGCGGCATTTCCCGCCGGCGACGCTCGACACCATCGCAAAAACGGTGGCGGCCGGCGAGGACAGGCACCGCGGTGAACTGCGCGTGGCGATCGAATCGCGCCTGCCGTTCTCGTCGGTCGCCGCGGGCGTCACCGCACGCGATCGCGCGGCGATGTTGTTTTCCCATCTGCGCGTCTGGGATACCGACGACAACTGCGGCGTGCTGCTTTATGTGCTGCTCGCCGAACACCGCATCGAGATCGTCGCCGATCGCGGTATCGCGAAGGTGGTGACGCCGGCCGAGTGGGAAGCGATCACCACGCACATGCGCGATGAATTTATCCAGGGACGCTTCCGCGAAGGCTTGCAAACCGGGGTATCCGAGGCGGGTGACCTGCTGGCACGGCACTTCCCCGGCGACGGCAAGCCACGCGAGAACCAACTGCCGGACCGTCCCCTGGTTCTCTGAAGCCAAGCGGCTCCCACAGAGGCTCCTAGAGGGGTGAGGCGACAAAAAAAGGGCCGCCCGAATGGGCGGCCCTTTTCGCGTTCGCGTCGCCGGGGCGACGCTCGGCGGGTCTTACAGGCTGAAGTCGTACTGCACCATCAGACGCAGGTAGCGCGGCGTCTGGTAGTACGTCGGCACGCGGTAGGTCGTGCTGTAGTACGTCTGGTCCGCACCGTTCTCGGCGATTTCGCTGATCGCGGTGGGCTTGTCGTTGTTGAACAGGTTGATCAGGTCGAGCTGAACGGTCAGGCCCTTGGCGTAAGCCGGGGTGTAGACGACGTTCGGGCTGACCGACCAGGTCCACGGCAGGCGCTTGGCACGGCCACGACCCGAGATCTTGCCTTCACAGTAGAAGAACTCGGAGTTGTAGCTCGGGATGCCACCAACCGTCTCGTCACCGCCGCCGAAGCAGCTGGTCGGACGACCCGATTCGAGCAAGCCGTTCACACCGACCGACCATTCCGGCGTGATCTTGTAGCCGCCGTAGATCTTGAAGCTGTGGCGACGGTCGTTCGGCAGGTAGCCGGTCGCGCCGACCATCAGTTCCGGATAGTCGAACGCACTGGTGGTGCCGGTGTCGTCCTGGCCGTTGTCCGACTTCACGAGGCCTTCGGTGTTGCCGCGGTTCTTCGACCAGGTGTACGACGCATTGACGTACCACTTGTCGGTCGCCTTCTCGGCCGAGAGCGTGACGGCTTCGTACGTGCGCTTGGCCTTCTCGCCGAACGCGGTGCCCGGGATGGACACGTTGCGCAGGACGCCGCTGCCATCGAGGTCGACGTCGATGTTGACCTTGCTGCCCGGGTTGTAGATGAAGCAGCCCGGCATGGTCGACGGCGGGGTGAACTGGTCGCCATTGGCGTCCATGTCCAGGCCGATCGACTTGCCATAGGCGTAGAACGGACGCCAGTCGCAGGTATCGTCGATGGCGTTGTTGAGCTTGCGGTACGTCGCCTTCGCGCCGACGACCCAGTCGTTGAGGAACTCGTTGTCGCTGGTGATGCGATGCTGGAAGCCGAGGATGAATTCATCCTGCGAGTACGGCTTGAGGTCCTTGGTCGCGACCGAGCGCGGGTCCGGCGTGCTGCCGTTCTCGCCGTTCACGATGGACTGGCCGCTGAGCGGCGCGCCCAGGGTCGGGACGCCCGTGACCGGATCGATCGACGAGTACGAGAAGTTCTGGATCGTGTAGTACGAGGCGGTCGCGGCGCGCAGGGCGACGTTCGCGGCGATCGGCAGCGAGTAGCGGCCGGCCGTACCGAAGATCTTCGTGGTGGAGTCGCCGAACAGGTCCCACGAGAAGCCGAGGCGCGGCTGCCAGATGTTGCCCTGGCGGACGAAGTTCTCGGCGGCGCCGTTCTTGTTGTTGAACGAGTCGTTGCGCACGCCGATGTAGGCGAGGAACTTGTCGGTCACCTGCCAGTTGTCCTGCAGGTACCAGGACTTCTGGTCGATCGCGACCGAACCGCCCGTGCGGTAGTTGTACTGCGACACGTAATCGGTGCCCGCGGCGTTCGTGCGGTAGTAGTACAGCGCGCCACCGGCGTAGCTCTGGCCGGAGTCGGACTTCCACTTCTCACGCGAGTAACCACCGGCGATGTCGTGGTCGCCGATCTTCCAGTCGAGGTCGACGCGGTAGGCCGTGCGCTGGTCTTCGCCGTTGAAACGGTCGATGGTGCTGGCCAGGTAGCACGAATGGACCGGGTCGGTCACGCCGCTGAGCGTGCTGGAGCGACGGTCGATCACGTACGGGCAACCGGAGTTGGCGCCGTTGATGTCACCGTTGTACTTGGTGACGGTGCCGTCCGCGCTGACATAGTCCGAAGAGTTCTTGCTCTTCATCTTGCCCCACTGGGCGGACAGGGTCAGGTCGTCGGTGAGATAGCTGGTGTACTTGAAGATGTTGACGTCGCCGCCGGTCTTCACATGGCGACGGCCGAGGTAATCGTCGGTGAAGGGCTTGCCTTCGCCGTCGATCTCGGAGTTGTAGTAACGATTCGTCGTGTGCTTGGTGTTGTTCATCCCCGTCCACTCGAGGATGTTCGAATCGTTGATGTTCCAGTCCAGCTTGATCAGGTAGAACGGATCGCTGTACGTGTTGCGCTGCGCGGCGGCCGAGCTGGTGGCGCCCGGATAGGCGGTCTCGGTTTCGCGGTGCGACTGGAAGATGCCGTAGAAGAACAGCTTGTCCTTCACCAGCGCGCCACCGAGCCACGCCGAATAGACGTTGTCGTTGTCGTTGTTCTTCTGGTAGGTGCGGTAGAGGTTGCCGTCCTTGGTGTGCGTGGTCGGCTGCTGCTCACGGCCCCAGGCCGGGGTGTAGACCCAGCTCGCGCCACCCTTCCACTCGTTGGTGCCGCGCTTGGTGATGACCGAGGTCACGCCGCCGGTGGAGAAACCGTACTGCGCGCCGTAGCCGCCGGTCTGCACGTCGAGCTGCTGGATGGCCTGGAACGGCACTTCCGAGAACGACAGGTTGTTGTAGAGGTTGGTGACGTTGAAGCCGTTGACGTAGTAGCTGTTCTCGGCGACCGAGGCGCCACCGAACGACGGCAGGTTGCCGAAGGCGGAATCGCCCTTGACCGTGCCCGGGGTGAGCGCGGCGACGTCGACGACGTTGCGCGGCACGGGCAGGCTGTTGAGCTGGTCGGCGGTGAAGCTGGTGCGCGACTCGACGGAAGCGACGTCGATCGCGGCGAGGGCGTTGGCCGACACGGTGACGGTGTCGAGCGCCTGCGCGCTGGCGTCGGACGTGGCCGGCGCGGCGAAGTTCACCTGTGCGGACTGGCCGGCGACGATGTTGATGTCGCGGGTGGAGACGGTCTGGCCGTTCTGCTGCACGTTGATGCGGTAGCTGCCGATCGGCAGCGACGAGGCGCGGTAGCGGCCGTCTTCGCCGACGGTGACGGTGCGCGAGGCGCCCGAGCCGAGGTTCTGGATCTGGATGGTCTGCGAAGCGGCGGCGCTGCCGTAGAGGTCGCCGACGGTGCTCTGCGCATAGGCGGTGCCGGCCAGCAGGCAGGCGCCAAGTGCCGAGACGAGCGCAGTGCGCTTGAACACGCGAGAGCGCGCGAACAGGGTGGTGCTTGTCATGAGGTCAAAGTCTCCCTGGCCCTGCTTTGCGGCAAGGCTGAACAGCTTGTGTTAGCGCCGCTAGCGGCACTCGTTTGTGGGGTGAATCCGGGTCTGGGGTGTGGGGACACCCACGTCGCGCCAACCCAATAGCGCGAAGCGACGTAACGCGAACATAACGCGACCATCATGCTACTGCAAGAGTTTGAGACCGATTCCTATCCAGTCTTTCGGAAATGCGCTGGATCGTGCGAAGTAGGGAATATCCTGCGCGCTCAGAACTTTTGCTGGTAACCCAGATAGAAGTAGCGGTCGATGTCGAACGCCGGGTTGTAGGGCGGGCTGCCGCCGCCCGCGCTGGACACGTTGTAGTAGAGCGGCCCCCTGCGGCCGAACACGTTGTTCACGCCCAGCCGGATGTTGCCGTTCCATGGCGCCTGCCAGCGAAGCTGGAGGTCGTGGAAGGCGACGCCGCCTTTCCGACTGACGCCGGTGACGCCGGTCAGCGCGTTGAGTTCGTCGGGACGGTTGCATTCCACGTCCGCCGACCAGCACGAATCCTTCAATCCGGAAAAATAACGGGTCGTCCATGTGGCGCCGAAACGGCGCCACGACCAGTCGAGCGAAAGGTTCGAACGCACGCGGTAGAGACCCTGCACGCCGCTCATGTAGCCGGCCAGGTGGCGCGGCGCGGCGCCCGGACTGCTGACCTGCGTGTAATCCTTCAGGTAGGTGCTGTCTGAGAGCAACGTGAACTCGCCGTAGCGGGTTTCAGGGAATCGATAGTGCAGGCCGAGATCGTAGCCCTCGGTGCGTAGCGTGCCGAGGTTGGCGAGGCTTTCGTCGAGCGCGGCGACGTGGCCGTCGGCGGCGCGCGTGAAGCGGCCGCACCAGGTGGGATCGTTGCGCACGTAGCAGAAATTGAGGATGTCGCCCGCGAGGATGGGCGTGATGACATCGCTGATGTCGATCTTGTAGTAGTCGAGCGTGACGTCGAGCCCATCGAGATATCCCGGGCTGTAGACCAGGCCGGCGGTACGCGTGATCGACGATTCCGGTTTCAGCGCCGGGTTCGCGCCGGTGCGGAAGGCGGTCGCGCTCTGCCCGCCGGTCGCCGAGCCGATCTGCGCGCCGGACTGGTCGATCTGCCGGTAGTTGGCGGGCACGCCCGCCGCGCCACAGCGTGCACGCACGGCGGCATCGGTGGCCGAGGCGCCGAAGGCGCTGTCACAGGGATCGAGGAAGCTCTCGAAGCTCTCGCTCGATCCGGCGTAGAGATCCGCCACGGTGGGTGCCCGGAATCCCTGGGCGTAGGTTCCACGCAACAGCAAGTCGTCGAACGGCTTCCAGCGGAAGCTGTACTTGTTATTCGTGCGTCCGCCGAACGCGGAGTAGTGCGAATACCGGGTGGATGCATTCACCGCGAGCTCGCGTGCCAGCGGCAGGTCCGCGAGCAGGGGGACGTCGAATTCGAGGTAGGCCTCGTTGACGATGTAGCCGCCGTCGGTGGGATCGCTCGCGAGTTGCGTGGTCAGGCCGGCGGAATCCGCGGGATCGGGCGTATAGCGGCCATTCTCACGCCGGTGTTCCACGCCTCCGGCGGCGCGCAGCGTGCCGGCGGGAAGGTCGAACAGGCCTCCGGTGAGGTTGGCGACGAGATCGTTGGTGCGGGTGACCTGGCGGGCCGTGGTGGTGGAGGCCACGTAGTGCCACACCGCATCCGGCGTGCCACCCGGGCCGGCAAGGATGTTCCACGGCACGCAGCCCGCGGCACGATCGGCGGCGTCGGCGCAGGCGGTTCGACCGTCGATCGTGGTCGTGGGGCCCAGCGCCTTGCGTGCGTTCACCAGGTTGATGTTGCCGCTGGTGGTCCGGCTGGCGCGTGTCTCGGCATAGGCGTAGGTGACATCCCAGTTCCAGGCGTGATCCATCCACTGGAACGTGCCCTCGGCACCGGCATCCGCATGCAGGGTCTTGCTCCTGGCCCAGGTCATGCGTGGAAGCTCGGTGGTGCGCCGGAAGAACGATGTGGCGTAGCCGGGGAAGGGGTTGTATGCGTTCGCCGGATCGATGAACAACCCTTGCTGCCGCCCCGCGCCGCTCTCCAGCGGATAGCCGGCGGCCTGGCTGCGCGTATCGCGCACGCCATAGCTGGCCATGCCACGCAGGGTGATATCGTCGGTGAGGTTATAGCGGCCCGTGCCGAACAGGTTGCGCAACTTGCTGCCGGCGCGGAAGGTCATGTCCTGGGCGGTGGAGTACTTGTCCACGTTGCTGGCGACATCGTACGGATGGTAATTGGCGAACTTCGCCGTATCGCCCACCACGCCGCCGGGATGGTCGATGACGTAGCGATCGGCCGGCGCACGTGGATCGACCACGCCACCGTAAGGTCCCATGCCGAAACCATCGTCCGCATGCCGCGGGCCATAGGCGCTACGGGTGATGGACCGCTTGTCGTCGCGCAGGGCATCGCCATCCTCGTAGCTCGCGCCGAGGATGATCGATCCGCGCTGGCCGCTCTTGCCCCAGGTGAACGTGCCGTTCTTCTGCGCGCCGTCGCCCTTGCCATTCACGCCGTAGAAGACGTCGGCGGAAGCGCCTTCGAAGCGATCGGTGGTGATGATGTTCACCACGCCGCCGATGGCGTCCGATCCATAGATGGACGACGCGCCATCCTTGAGCACCTCGATGCGTTCCACGATCGAGACGGGGATGGTCGATAGGTCGGTCAGGCCGCCCAGGTTGGTGGTCCAGCGGCGCCCGTTCACCAGGACCAGCGTGCGCACCGCTCCCAGGTTGCGCAGGTTGGCGTAACGGCCTCCGGCGTCATTGCTGGAAGACAACGTGTCCTGCGGTGTGACCTCCGGCATGGAGGCGGACGGCATGCGGGCGACGATGTCGCCCAAGCTGGTGAGGCCCGTGGCGCGGATGGCCTGGCGGTCCATCGTGAAGACCGGCTGGGCGGTTTCCACGTCGATCCCGCGGATACGCGAGCCGGTGACCGTGACATTGACCGGAGCCAGCATCTCGGCGGACGAAGGTGCCGTTTGCTGCGCCTTCGCGGTGGCGAGGGGCAGCGCAGCCAGGAGTGAGGTCGCGAGCACCATGCGTCGCAGCGCGACGTGGCGCCGGTGCTCCGAGCTGACGTACATACCCCGTAACCTCCCAAGCCCCGCCATACCCCATCCGGGCGCGACGATCTCGCGACCATAACGCCTGGGGTATGGCGGGCGCAACCGCCGGAAGCAACGGGTGGGCCGAATCGTTTACGGCGCGGCGGAGACCGCCGGTGCTTGTCCGCTGCCGATATTCTTCTCGAGGAACGCCTGCAGGCGGTTGTAGAACTCCTCGATATTCTCCGGCTTCACGAAGCCATGCCGTTCGTCGGGCTTGGTCAGCGTTTCATAGGGCTTGTGCGCGGCATCGAGCGCGGCGCGCATGGCCTTGAACTGGGCGAAGGGAGCTCGTTCATCGTCCTCGCCGTGGACCAGGAAGACGGGAACGCCGATCTTGTCGGCGAGGTGCGTGGGCGAGTTCGCCGCGAGGTCCGCCTGGTCCTTGCCGATCACGGTGGTGAGGTAGCTGCGTCCCGACTTCCTGTCCTTGATGTCGCCCTTGTTGTACATCATGTCCAGATCGTAGATGCCGTCGTAACCCACCGCGCACTTGAACATGCCCGGTGCGCGCACCGTGGTCATCATCGCCGCGTAACCGCCGAAGCTGGCGCCGAAGACACAGACGCGGGCGGGATCGGCGAAGTTCTCGGCGATCGCCCATTTCACGCCGTCGATGAGGTCCTCCTGGACGCGCGTGCCCCACTTCAGGTAACCGGCCCGCTCGAACTTGCTGCCACGCCCGCCCGAGCCGCGGTAGTTCACCTGCAACACGAGGTAGCCGCGGTTGGCCAGGAATTGCGCATCCCTGTCGAAGAACCATTCGTCCGACACACCGTGCGGGCCACCGTGGGGAAGGAGCACCATCGGCAGGTTGGCCTCGCTCCGGCCCTTGGGGAAGGTGAGGATGGCTTCCAGTTCCATGCCGTCGCTGGCCTTGAAGCGCATGGGCCGGCGTTCGGCCATCTGCTTGGGATCGATCCAGGGTTGCGCGTCGAACAGCTTGCTCACCTTATAGGTCTTGGTGTCGATGAGCATGTAACGTCCCGGTTCGCGATCGCTCGCCACCTTGAACATCAGCAGGCCGCCGTCTTCGCTGAAGTCGACGAAGCTGAGGAAGTTGCCGGGGAATTTCTGCGACAAGGCCATGTGCAGTTTCGAGATCGGCGCCTGCGGATCGATGTACGTTGCCTGGGGCACGCCGGTCGTCGCGACGGTGCCGAACGGACGCAATGGCGCCGGCGTCCAGAGACCGGACGAGGCGACCTCGCTGAAGTCGTCCTTGCGGATCACACGCACATTGCCGCCATCCTCGTCCTGCTCGACGAACTCGCCGCCCTTGCCGTCCGGGCTGGAGACCGCATAGATGCGATTGCCGTTTCCGGCGACCGTCGCGACCGGCGTGAAGTTCTGGCGTTCTTCGCTTTCCGGCACCTTGGCCCAGCCGCTGCCCTCGCGGTGGAACACCACCCACTTGAAATCGTCGTCGGTACCGAAGGCGAAGCGGGGCGTCCCATCCGGCGCGACCATGAAGCTCATGCGGCCGAGGCCGATGTCGGCCATCTGCCTGCGCGCGCTCGTCTTGGCGTCGACGTCGTAGAGCGTGCTGCGGTCCTGGTCGGCCCAGGCGGTGGCGCGCATGTAGAAATGGCCGTTGCTCTGCACGGGGGCGCCTTCGATCGTGCCCCAGCCGCGGTCGAGCGCACGGGTGGCCGCGCGCTTGCCGTAGGCCTCGAAACCGTAGAGATAATCGGGATTCTTGCCGTCCACGTCGATCGCCATGAGCTCGCCGGTGTACGAGGCGGCGCCGATCGAGCCATCGACCTTGCCGCGCGCCACCACGAGGCGGGTGGGACTGGCCCAGACCATGTCGGCCGGCATCTCGTACGGTGGCATGCGGATCAGGGTGGCGGGTTTGCTCATGTCGCCCACGCGGTAGATCGCCAGGCCGTGGTTCTTGCCGTCGGGATCGTGGTAGGCGAGCGAGACATATTGCCCGTCCGGGGACAGGCGCGGACTGGTCAGCGGCATGCGCCGGGCGAAGTCGCTGACCGGGATGAGGTCGGTGGCGGCGGCGGTGGCCGAGGCAAGACAAAGCGCGGCCACGATGGGCCGCACGAAGCGGTACGTCATGAATTCCCCCTGGTTCGATGGATCCGTATCGTGCCGTCCCCCCGGACGGCCTCCGATGGCCGATATAGCCGATCGGTGGCTCGACGGCAAGCCGACCTTCGGTCGTGGCGGGGCGTTACACTTGGCGCTGATTTCGATCCGGGCACCCCATGGCCACTCCGTTCATCGTAAAAATCGACCCCGTCGCGTTCTCCCTGGGTCCTGTCCATGTCCACTGGTATGGCCTGATGTACCTGGGCGGGTTCCTCGGCGGGTGGGCGCTGGGTGAGTACCGCCGCCGCCAGGGCCGCCTGCCGGTGAACGCGGATCGCTTCGGCGACCTCATGTTCTACGCGATGATGGGCGTGGTGATCGGTGGCCGCGTCGGCTACATGCTGTTCTACACGGCGATCAACTGGATATGGACCGATCCCCTGGCGATCTTCCGCATCTGGGATGGCGGCATGTCCTTCCACGGCGGCCTGCTCGGCGTCCTGGTCGCCGGCTTGTGGTGGTCTCGCCGCAACGGGGTGAAGTTCTTCGACACCGTAGACTTCGTCGCACCGCTGGTGCCGGTCGGCCTCGGACTCGGCCGCCTGGGCAACTTCATCAATGGCGAACTCTGGGGCAAGCCGACCGACCTGCCGATCGGCATGATTTTCCCGAACGCTCCCGATGCCTTGCCCCGGCATCCGAATCCGCTCTACGAGTTCGCGCTCGAAGGCGTGGTGATGTTCACCGTGCTGTGGCTGTTCTCGATGAAGCCGCGTCCGCGCTACGCGGTATCGGGCCTGTTCGGGCTGCTGTACGGTTGCTTCCGCTTCGCCGTCGAATTCGTCCGCGTGCCCGACGCGCAGCTGGGCTACATCGCCTTCGGCTGGCTCACGATGGGCCAGATCCTGTCGTTGCCACTGATCGCCGTGGGCATCTTCCTTTTGCTGCTCTCGCGCCGCGCGCCCTACGCGCCGGTGGGGATCACGCCCGTCAACGCCAGCTGATATCGTCTTCGCCATGCAGCCCTATCTCGATCTCCTTCGTCACGTCCTCGAGCACGGCGCCGAGAAATCCGACCGCACCGGCACCGGCACGCGCAGCGTATTCGGCTGGCAGATGCGCTACGACCTCTCCAAGGGCTTCCCGCTGGTCACCACCAAGAAGCTGCACCTGAAGTCGATCGTCCACGAGCTGATCTGGTTCCTCCAGGGCGACACCAACACGGCCTACCTGAAGGAGCACGGAGTCAGCATCTGGGACGAATGGGCCGACGCGAAGGGCGATCTCGGCCCCGTCTATGGCGCCCAATGGCGCGCATGGCCCACCGCCGACGGCAAGACCGTCGACCAGATCGCCTGGTTGGTGGACGAGATCAAGCGCAACCCGGATTCCCGCCGCCTGATCGTCTCCGCATGGAACGTCGGCGAATTGCCGAAGATGGCGCTGATGCCGTGCCATACGATGTTCCAGTTCTACGTCGCGAACGGGAAACTGTCGTGCCAGCTGTACCAGCGCTCCGGCGACATCTTCCTCGGCGTGCCGTTCAACATCGCCAGCTATGCCTTGCTGACCCACATGGTGGCGCAGGTGACGGGCCTGGAACCGGGCGATTTCATCCACACCCTGGGCGATGCGCACCTTTACTCGAACCACGTCGAGCAGGCGACGAAGCAGCTCGCGCGCGAGCCTCGACCCTTGCCGAAACTGGTGCTGAACCCCGACGTGCGCTCCCTCTTCGACTTCCGTTTCGAAGACGTCGCGATCGCCGGCTACGACCCGCACCCTGCGATCAAGGCGCCCGTGGCGGTGTAAGTCAAACGGTCGTTAGTTCCACCCCAACCCGCGGAGGACTACTATCCGCTGCGCATGGGCCACAGGCCCGATCGTTTCCGTCTTTGACTCGCGAAGGAAGTTCCATGGCCGTTCACCTGGTTGCCGCGCTCGATGAAAACTTTGCCATCGGCAAGCAGGGAGGGCTCCCCTGGCACCTTCCCGACGACCTGAAGTACTTCAAGCGCCTGACGATGGACAAGTCGGTGCTGATGGGTCGCAAGACCGCCGAGTCGATCGGCCGGGCGCTGCCGGGGCGGGTGAACTACGTGCTCTCGCGCAAGGGCGTGGCGCCTTTCCCGGGGCAGATCACGGTGCGCTCGGTGACCGAGGCCCAGGCCAGCTGCGGCCACACCGGCCTCATGGTGATCGGCGGCGGTGAAGTATTCCGCGAGGCGCTGCCGTATGCGCGCAGCTTGTACCTCACGTGGGTCTATGCGGCCGTGGAAGGCGCGGACGTCTTCTTCCCCGGGATCGATTTCAAGGAATGGACCGAGGTGTCGCGCGTGCACCACGCGGCCGATAAGGAACACCCGCATCCGTTCGACATGGTCGAATACGTCCGGAACGTTTGATGCACGTCGCCGCCGGCGTCCTCGTCGACGACAGCGGACGGGTCCTCATCGCCCAGCGGCCTCCGGGCAAGCACCTGGCGGGCCTGTGGGAGTTTCCCGGCGGGAAACTGGAGCCGGGTGAGACCGCCGGGGCCGCGCTGGAGCGCGAGCTCGACGAGGAACTGGGTATCGTCGTCGACCCGCATTCGTTCGAAGCGCTGATCCGCGTGCCGTGGAACTACGGCGAGCGCCAGATGGTGCTGGAGGCCATGGTGGTTCGCGCCTGGAGCGGGGAACCCAAGGCGCTGGATGCCGCAGCGATCGCTTGGTGCGAGTCGTGGGCGATCGATCCGGCCATCCTCGCCCCCGCCGATCGGCCGATCCTGGCGGCGGCGCGCTTGCCGGGGCACTACGCGGTCACACCGGCCCTGGCGACGCCGGACGAGGCCATCGGCGGATTGCTCGCCGCCCTGGATCGCGGCGAACGTCTCCTGCAGCTGCGCCTTCCCGCACAGCCCGTCGAGGCCGTGCGTGCGGTGGCTTCGCGCGTGCTGCCCCATGTGCGGCGTTTCGGGGCGCATCTGCTGCTCAACCGCGATATCGAAGGCGCACTGTCGTTGGGCGCTGGCGTGGGAGTGCATCTGAGCGCGTCGCAACTGCGCGACCTGGCGGAGAGACCGCTCCCGTTCTCCGGTGTCGTCGGCGCCTCTTGTCACGATGCGGAAGAACTTGCGCTCGCTTCACGGCTCGGTTGCGATTTCGCGACCTTGTCGCCCGTCCTGCCGACGGCAAGCCATCCCGATGCCGAGCCGCTGGGTTGGCCACGCTTCGCGCGTTTGACCGAGGCGGCGTCGCTCCCCGTCTATGCGTTGGGTGGGCTTGGGCCCGGGGA
>Ga0182008_10002261_pt1 | contig 12160 bp, 11 predicted proteins | sample Sormic07211129_1_FD_120482 | JGI IMG/M metagenome (GOLD analysis project Ga0182008, IMG submission 120482) | Rhizosphere microbial communities from Sorghum bicolor, Mead, Nebraska, USA - 072115-129_1 metaG | ecosystem: Host-associated > Plants > Roots > Rhizosphere | place: USA: Nebraska...
ACCTGACGAACAGGAATTCCCATGCTCCACGGCTACATCCCGCCCCACCGCTTCCTGCCCTACCTGAGCTGGACCGAAATCGCCGCGCTGCCCGACCGCGAGAACACCGTGATCGTGCTGCCCTGCGGCGCCATCGAGCAGCACGGCCCGCACCTGCCGTGCTCGGTCGACAGCGTGATCAGCTCGGGCGTGATGGGCAAGGCGCTGGAGAAGCTGCCGGCCGAGGTGCGCGCCTTCGCGCTGCCCACCCTCACCTACGGCAAGTCGGAGGAGCACCTGCATTTCCCCGGCACCATGACCCTGACCGGCACCACGCTGCTCTCGACCGTGATCGAGATCGGCGAGTCTGTCTACCGCTCGGGCTTTCGCAAGCTGCTGTTCGCCAACGGCCACGGCGGCCAGCCGCAGGTGCTGGAGATGGCGGCGCGCGAGCTGCGGCTGCGCCATGGCGACTTCGTGGTGGTGCCGCACGGCGTGTCGCGCCTGCCGAGCGCGGCCAGCCAGCAGGTCAGCGAGCAGGAGAAGAAGCTCGCGATGCACGCCGGCCATTCCGAGACCGCGCTGATGCTCGCGCTCGCGCCCGACACCGTGCACATGGAGCGCGCGGTCGCCAACTTCCCGCCGCCCTTCCCGATCAAGCTGCTGTCGGCCGACGGCCGCCCGGCCTGCGCCTGGACCGCGCGCGACTTCGGTCCCAGCGGCGTGATCGGCGACCCCACCACCGCCACGCGCGAACAGGGCCACGCGATCCTCGACACGCTCTCCGACAGCTGGGCCCAGGCGCTGACCGAGCTGCATGCGCTGCAGTGGATCGTGCGCGAGGAAGCCACCTGGGAGCGCGGCCACCAGCAGGGTTTCATCCAGCAGAGCTTCACGCCGGCCTGAAGCGGCGCTCCTTTTTCTTCCCCTTCATCTTCAAAAAAGAGGTCCACGCCATGCGCTCTCTCGCACCTTCCCTGGTCGGCGCCGCCGCCATCGCCCTGTTCGCCGCCGCGTCCGCGCAGGCCGACGACAAGTTCACCTACATGACCAACTGGTACGCGCAGGCCGAGCACGGCGGCTTCTACCAGGCCGTGGCCCAGGGCATTTACAAGAAGCACGGCCTGGACGTGACCATCAAGATGGGCGGCCCGCAGGTCAACATCACGCAGATGATGGCGGCCGGCCAGGCCGACTGCATCATGGGTTCGAGCGACATCCAGATGATGCAGGTGCGCGAAGGCGGCGTGCCGGTGGTCAACGTCGCGGCCTTCATGCAGAAGGACCCGCAGGTGCTGATCGCGCACGAGGACGTGAAGAAGTTCGAGGACCTCAAGGGCAAGACCCTGCTGATCGGCGCGCAGGCCAACCGCGGCTACTGGCCCTGGCTCAAGGCCAAATTCGGCTTCACCGACGAACAGGCCCGGCCCTACACCTTCAACATCCAGCCCTTCGTGGCCGACAAGAACGCCGCGCAGCAGGGCTACCTGACCTCGGAGCCCTACGCGATCCAGAAGGCCGGCGTGAAGAGCACGGTGCTGATGTTCAGCGACCACGGCTATCCCTCGTACGCGGTCACGGTGTCGTGCATGGACAAGACGGTGAAGGAGCGCAGCAAGCAGGTCGCGGCCTTCGTCAAGGCTTCGGCCGAAGGCTGGAAGAGCTACCTCGCCGATCCCGCGCCCGCCAACGCGCTGATCAAGAAGGACAACCCCAACATGACCGACGAACAGCTGGCCTACAGCGTCGCGAAGTTGAAGGAGCTGGGAATGATCACCGGCGGCGACGCGGCCAAGCAGGGCATCGGCGTGATCACCGATGCACGCGCCAAGGCCAGCTACGACTTCCTGGTGAGCGCCAAGCTGCTCGACCCGGCCAAGGTGGATGTGGCCAAGACCTACACGACCGAGTTCGTCAAGGACCTGAAGGTCCTGCCCTGATCGCCTGGACCTCGTTCAGCCCTGACACCCGACGGCCGCGCGTGGCGGCCGTGCTCGAAAGGCCTTTGGCATGAATCGCATCGAACCCCAGGCGCTCGCTCCCGCGGTGCCCGCCGTCGAGATCCTCTCGGCCGAGAAGACCTACCCCAACGGCACGCAGGCGCTGCTGCCGGTGGACCTGTCGATCGCCGAGGGCGAGTTCGTCACGCTGCTCGGCCCCTCGGGCTGCGGCAAGAGCACGCTGCTCAAGATGGTGGCGGGCATGCTCGAGCCCAGCGACGGGCGCCTGCTGGTGTGGCGCCGGCCGGTGGCGCAGCTGCACGACTGCCCGCACAAGCTGTCCTTCGTGTTCCAGTCGCCCACGCTGATGCCCTGGGCCAGCGTGCGCACCAACGTGCGGCTGCCGCTGGACCTGGCCGGCGTGCCGCGCAAGGAGGCCGACGCCCGCGTGATGGAATCGCTGGCGCTGGTGGGCCTGGAGAAGTTCGCCGACGCGCTGCCGCGCGCGCTCTCGGGCGGCATGCAGATGCGCGTGTCGATCGCGCGCGGGCTGGTCACGCAGCCCGACCTGCTGCTGATGGACGAGCCCTTCGGCGCGCTCGACGAGATCACGCGCCACAAGCTCGACGCCGACCTGCTCGAGCTCTGGCGCAAGAAGAAGCTCACGGTGATCTTCGTCACCCACTCGATCCACGAGGCGGTGTTCCTTTCGAGCCGCGTGGTGATGATGGCCGCCCGGCCGGGCCGCGTGGTGGAGCAGTTCCAGATCGACGAACCCTATCCGCGCAGCGCCGACTTCATGGTCACGCCCGGGTTCGCGCGCCACGCCAAGCAGCTGCAGGACAGCCTGCTGCGCGCCAGCAGCTTCGAAGAGGAGGCCGCGCGATGAAGGCCCGGACCCCCTGGCTGAACCAGCCGCGCGTGCAGCGCGTTCTCTACCCGGTGCTGATCGGCGTGGTGCTCGTCGCGCTGTGGCAGTGGATGGTGGTGGCGATGGAGCTGCCGCCCTACCTCGTGCCCTCGCCCTGGCTGATGCTGCAGACGCTGATCGCCGACTGGGTGCCGCTGGGCAACGCGCTGCTGGTCACGCTCAAGATCACGCTGCTGTCCTTCGGGCTGGCCACGGCGGCGGGCGTGCTGATCTCCTTCCTGTTCGTGCAGAGCAAGCGCATCGAGACCGCGCTCTTTCCCTATGCGGTGCTGCTGCAGGTCACGCCCATCGTGGCGGTGGCGCCGCTGATCATCATCTGGGTCAAGAACCCGGTGGCGGCCATGACCGTGTGCGCCGCGCTGGTGGCGCTGTTCCCGATCATCGCCAACACCACGCTGGGCCTGCGCAGCATCGACCCCGACCTGCAGAGCTACTTCAAGCTCAACCGCGCCACCCGCTGGCAGCAGCTGGTGCGGCTGCGCATCCCGAGCGCACTGCCCTACTTCTTCGGCGGACTGCGCATCTCCAGCGGCCTCGCGCTGATCGGCGCGGTGGTGGCCGAATTCGTCGCGGGCACGGGCGGCGCGGGCGCGGGCCTGGCCTACCAGATCCTGCAGGCCGGCTTCCAGCTGAACATCCCGCGCATGTTCGCCGCCCTGCTGCTGATTTCCCTCACCGGCGTCGCGCTCTTCGTGCTCATGGCCTGGCTCTCGAAGCTGGCGCTGGGCTCGTGGCACGCGAGCGAACTTTCCCAGGATTGAACCGACCATGAACGCTCCCACCTCCGCCATCGAGCAGCTGCTGCTCGAACTCCCCGACCTCGAATGGATCACCGACGAAGGCCGCGTCACGCGGCTGTCGCAGGACTTCTCCTGGTTCAGCCCGGTGCTGGTGCGCCAGCTCGAGGGCAAGCGCGCCGACGTGGTGGTGCGCCCGCGCACCGAGGACGAGATCCGCGCGGTGGTCGGTGCCTGCGCGCGCCGCGGCGTGCCGATCACCATCCGCGGCAGCGGCACCGGCAACTACGGCCAGACCACGCCGCTGGCGGGCGGCGTGGTGCTCGACATGACCGGCTACAACGCCTGCCTCTGGGTGCAGCCGGGCGTGGTGCGCGCGCAGGCCGGCATCCGCCTGGGCGAGCTGGAGAAGAAGACCAAGGCCACCGGCCAGGAACTGCGCTGCGTGCCCTCGACCTACCGCAGCGCCACGCTGGGCGGCCTGTTCGGCGGCGGCTTCGGCGGCGTGGGCTCGATCAACCACGGGCCGCTGAGCGCACCGGGCAACGTGCTCGGCCTGCGCGCGATGACCATCGAGGCCGAGCCGCAGATGATCGAGCTGCGCGGCGCCGAGGCGATGCGCATGCACCACCTGTGGGGCACCAACGGCCTGGTGCTCGAACTGGAATTCGCGCTGGCGCCCGCGCATCCGTGGCTCGAGACGCTCGTGACCTTCGACGACTTCGAGCGCGCGCTGAACTTCGCCGACAAGCTGGCCAACGCGCCGGGCATCGTGAAGCGCGGGGTCTCCTTCTTCGCGGCGCCGATCGCCGACCACCTGGTGCAGCTGGCCGCGCACCTGCCCCAGGGCTGCCACACGGTGCTGTCGCTGGTGGCCGAGCCGTCGGAGCCCGCGATGCTGCTGCTGGTGGAGGCGCACGGCGGCACGGTGAGCTACCGCAAGACCGCGGCCGAGGTGCAGAAGAGCAACCGCACGCTGATGGAGTTCACCTGGAACCACACCACGCTGCACGCGCTCAAGATCGACCCGACGCTGACCTACCTGCAGAGCGGCTTCATCCCCGGCCGGCATGTCGAGCAGATCCTCGAGATGGAGAAGCTGCTGGGCGGCGAGGTGATGATGCACACCGAGTTCATCCGCAACGTGGCGGGGCTCATGACCTGCAGCGGGCTGCAGTTGGTGCGCTTTCGCACCGAGGAACGGCTCAACGAGATCATCGACATCCACCGCGCGCACGACGTGCACATCAACAACCCGCACGTGAACATCGTGGAAGACGGCAAGGCCGGCGGCCCGCTGCCGGCCGAGGTCATCGCGGTCAAGCACCGCTTCGATCCGCTGGGCCTGCTCAACCCCGGCAAGCTGCGCGACTGGCCGGTGAAGACCGGCGCCTGAGGTTCAGCGCGGGCGGCGGCGGCCCAGCACGAAGGCCGCGGCCACGGTGCCCAGCGCGAGGATCCACAGCGGCCAGAGGCCGAAGGGCGCGACCCAGCGCGCATAGGGCGTGAGCCCGCGCCGGCCTTCGACGCTGGCCTCGAGCACGCCGCGCGTGAGCCGCGGCAACTCGTGCGTGACACGACCTTGTGCATCGATCACCACCGTGGCGCCGGTGTTGGTGGCACGCACCATCGGCCGCGCGAATTCGAGCGCGCGCATGCGAGAGATCGACAGGTGCTGGTCGATGGCCACCGAGTCGCCGAACCATGCGATGTTGCTCACGTTGAGCAGGATGGTCGGGGCCGTGGCCTCGTCCTTGAAGTTGGCGCCGATCTCGTCGCCGAACAGATCCTCGTAGCAGATGTTCGGCGCGATGCGCTGGCCCTGCCAGAGGAAGGGCGCCTGCGCGAGCCCGCCGCGCGCGAAGTCGCCCAGCGGGATGTGCATCATGTCGATGAACCAGCGGAAGCCCGTGGGAATGAACTCGCCGAAGGGCACCAGGTGGTGCTTGCTGTAGACATAGGGTTGCGCGGCCTGGGGCTGGAAGCCCAGCACCGCGTTGCTGTAGGTGCCCGGGCCGGCCGTGTCGCTCATGGGCAGGCCGACGATCGCCGCCTGCTGGCCCTGGCTGTAGCGGGCCTGGATCGCATCGAGGTAGCCGGGCGGCAGCTGGCGCGGCAGCAACGGCAGGGCGGTCTCGGGCGTCACCACCAGCGAGGCCTTGGCGTCGCGCAGCTGCTCGCCGTACCAGCGCAGCGCGGTCTCGATGCCGCCGCCGGGAATGAATTTCTCGTCCTGCGGGATGTTGCCCTGGAGCAAAGCCACGTCGAGCCTGCCGGTCGCGCCCTTGTCGCCCTGCACGTCGGCGCCCAGCGCGGGCACCAGTTGCGGCAGCGCGAACACCAGCGCCATCAGCAACAGCGCCACGCCGAACTCGAGGCCGCGCACCGCGCGCCGCAGCGCCGCCAGCGCCACCACCAGGGCGGCGGCCGCGCCGATGCCGTAGACGCCCACCCAGGGCGCGAGCGCGGCCAGCGGCCCTTCCACATGCGCGTAGCCACCGGCACCCCAGGGCAGGCCGGTGAACCAGCTGCCGCGCACCAGTTCGGCCACGGTCCAGAGCGCGGCGAAGACCAGCGCGCCCGTGACCCGCCCCGCGGGGCCGCGCACCACGAACCAGGCGGCCGCGACCGCGTAGTAGAGCCCGAGCCCCGCCGCCAGTGCGAGCACCGCGATCGCGGCCAGCGGCGCCGGCAGGCCGCCGTAGGTGTGCATCGAGATGAACAGCCACCAGAAGCTGCCGGCCAGCCAGGCGGTGGAGAAGAGCCAGCCATGCAGGCCGGCGCGACGCCAGCCCGCGCCCTGCGCGCGCAGGCCGTCGAGCAGCCAGACCAGGGCTGCCAGCGACAGCAGCTGCAGCCACCACAGCGGCTTGCCGCCCATCGGCGAGGCCATCGACAGGGCCTGGGCCAGTCCGGCGACGCCGAAGCCCAGCAGGCGGAACAGGTTGGCGGAGGTGGAAGCCGGCGCGCCGCGCATCAGTCGGCCGCGTCGCTGCCGCGGGCCGGCGACACCTTGAACCAGCGCACCGCGCCGCCCTTGGTGTGCAGCACCACGAAGTCGAAGCCGCCCAGCGCGTGATGCTCGCCCTTCTTGGGCACGTGGCCCATCTCGTGGGCGATCAGGCCGCCGATGGTGTCGAAGTCCTCGCTCAGCGCCTCGTCGTCGAAGGTGATGCCGAAGGCCTCGGCCACGCGCTCGATGGGCGTGTCGCCCGACACACGGTAGGTGTGGTCGGCCAGGCCGAAGATGTCGCCCTCGTCCTCGGCGATGTCGAACTCGTCCTCGATCTCGCCCACGATCTGCTCGAGCACGTCCTCGATGGTGATGAGCCCGGCCACGCGGCCGAACTCGTCGATCACGATCGCGAGGTGGTTGCGGTTGCCGCGGAACTCGCGCAGCAGGTCGTTCAGGCCCTTGCTCTCGGGCACGAAGGTCGCGGGCCGCAGCAGGGCGCGGATGTTGAGCCCCGGCGCGCGCTGCAGCTTGAGCAGGTCCTTCGCGAGCAGGATGCCGATGATGTTTTCCTTCTCGCCCTCGTACACCGGGAAGCGCGAGTGCGCGGTGTCGATCACGACGTGCAGCAGCGCGTCGTAGGGCGAGTCGATGTTCACCAGGTCCATGCGCGGCGCGGCGACCATCACGTCGCCGGCCGTCATGTCGGCCATCCGCAGCACCCCTTCGAGCATGACGCGCGATTCGGCGCCGATCACGTCGTTGTCTTCGGCGTCTGCGAGGGTTTCGATCAGCTCGTCGCGCGAATCCGGTCCTGGATGGATGAATTCGGCGAGTTTTTGAAGAAAGCTGCGTTTGTCTTCCCGTTCAACGGGAGTGCGATCAGGGTGAGGGTCGGCCACTGCGGGAGGGCGGAGTTGGGGAAGCGCAAGGATAACGGAAAGGCGATGCCCCCCGCTGCACGCGTCCCGGGACGCCGCTCAGAGGGCCGCTCAGGGCGCGGACTTCTCGCGCGCGGCACGCATGCCGCTGCGCACTTCCTGCACCGTGGCCAGGAAGGACCAGAACTGCTTGGCGCGGCTTTTGAGCTGGTAGTCGACCTCGGCGTAGTGCTCGAGCGCGATCTCGTTGAGCCGGCTGTCGAGCGTGGGCGAGGGCAGCTCCAGGTGCGCTTCGGATTCGGAACCGCTGCGCACCACCGACGCACCGGCCTTGCGGGCGATCTTAAGCATCGCGGCGTTCTCGCTGAGCGCATGGATGAACAGCATGCCCACACCTTCGTTGCGCGCGGTGACCACCGCGCGCTCGAACAGGCGGGCGCCGTAGCCGCGGCCGCGCGCATGCTCGGCCACCGAGACGCCGAACTCGGCGCATTCGCGCGGCTGGCCCGCGGGGGCGAAGGCGACGTGCGCCATGGCGATCAGGTCGAGGCGGCGGTTGTAGATGCCGAACAGCTCGTCACGCTCGAAATCGAGGCCGTCGACGTAGCGCTGCACCTGCTCGTCGGAAGCGGCGTAGCCGAAGCGCAGGTAGCGGTCGTGCGGGGTCAGCGCCAGCAGATGGCGGCCGATGCGCCCGCGTTCGCGCGGGCCGATGGTGCGGATCGGGACCATCACCGGGGCGGGCGCGGCAGGACGGCTGCGCGATTGGGCCTCGACCATGGGGGGCCGCAGGAAGGAGCCGAGCCCCAGGGAGGCGCGGAGGAAGGCCTTGGCGGGATGCATGTGTCGAATATAAGGGTTAATCCCTATTACTCAAGAAACCGTTTTCACGACGTGGGAAGAACCGCACGGATTGGGCAGTTCCCCCCAGAAAGCGTTGCGCCGGCGCCGCGGGCGCGCAGAATGCCTTGTCACATTGGCCTTGCCGCCACTGGAGAGAGCCCATGCCACATGCGTCCTTGTTGCCTCGTCTCGCCCTGGCCGCCACGGCGGCGGCGCTGCTGAGTGCCTGCGCCGTCACGCCACCGGGCGCGGCCTCTTCGTCGTCGCGACTCGACCAGGTGCAGGCCGCGGCCACGCTGCGGGTCTGCACGCCGGGCGACTACAAGCCCTTCAGCTTCCAGAAGCCCGACGCTGGCTTCGAGGGCATCGACGTCGACCTGGTGCAAAGCCTGGCGGCGAGCTTGGGCGCAAAGCCGGTCTGGGTCAAGACCACCTGGGCCAACCTGCTGCTCGACCTGCTCGCCGACCGCTGCGACATCGCGGTCGGCGGGGTCTCGGTGACGACGGACCGTCAGAAGAAAGCGTTCTTCAGCACGCCCTACATGGTCAACGGCAAGACGCCGATCGCGCGCTGCGCGGACGTGCAGAAGTACCAGAGCGTCGCGGCCATCGACCAGCCCGGCACGCGCGTGATCTTCAACCCGGGCGGCAGCAACGAGCGCTTCGCCCGCGCCAACTTCCAGCGCGCGCAGCTCACGCTGCATGTCGAGAACGTCACGATCTTCGACGAGATCCTCGCCAACCGCGCCGATGTGTTCGTGACCGAGGCGGCCGAGGCTCTGACGCAGCAGCGGCTCAAGCCGGGCCTCTGCGCGGTCAACCCCGACCGGCCGCTGCAGTATGGCGAGATGGCCTGGATGCTGCCGCGCGGCGATGGGGTCTTCAAGGCCTATGTCGACCAATGGTTGCACCTCGCGCAGGCCGGCGGCGAACTGCCGCGCGTGATGGACCGCTGGCTCAAGTAGCAGCGCGCACTGGGGCAAGCCCCCAGAACGGATTGCCATGCGGCCTCGCACAATGCGTTGCAAAGGAGCGCGCATGCAGTCATCCGTCTTGAATAGCTATCCGCCAGGAGTGCCGCACGAGGTGCATCCCGAGCAATACCGGTCGCTGGGCCACATGTTCGAGGAGGCCTTCCAGCGCTATGCCGAACGCCCGTTCTCGGTCTGCATGGAGCAATGGATGTCCTATGCGCAGCTCGACCGGCAGTCCAAGGCCATGGGCGCCTGGCTGCAGTCGCTGGGGCTCGAGCCCGGCGCCAAGGTCGCGATCATGCTTCCCAACGTGCCGCAGTTCGCGGTCACCATGTGCGGCGTGCTGCGCGCCGGCTTCACCTGCGTGAACGTCAACCCGCTCTACACCGCGCGGGAACTCGAACATCAACTGAAGGACTCGGGCGCCACGACCATCGTGATCCTCGAGAACTTCGCGGTCACGCTGCAGCAGGTGATCGAGCGCACGCCGGTCAAGCATGTGGTGATCACCTCGATGGGCGATCTGCTGGGCGGGCTCTACGGGACCTGGATCACGCTGGCCGTGCGCCATCTCGCGCGCATGGTGCCGCCCTACAAGCTGCCGCTGAACGACGACCGCACGGTCACGCCCTTCTCGCAGGTCATGAGCCAGGGTGCGCAGCGCACCTTGAGCAAGGACCCCAGCACGCTCGATTCGGTGGCCTTCCTGCAGTACACGGGCGGCACGACCGGGCTGTCGAAGGGCGCGGTGCTCACGCACCGCAACATCGTCGCGGCCACGCTGCAGGCCGAGGCCTGGTTCACGCCGGCGCTGGGCCGCGCGGGCGACCTGGCCAAGGTCAACAGCATCGCGGCGCTGCCGCTGTATCACATCTTCGCGCTCACACTGTGCCTGCTGGCGATCCGCCAGGGCTCGCACCTGACGCTGATCCCCAACCCGCGCGACCTCAACAAGTTCATCGCGGTGCTGAAGAAGCGGCCTTTCCACATGCTGCCCGCGGTCAACACGCTGTTCAACGCGCTGCTGGTGCATCCCGAATTCAAGAAGCTGGACTTCTCGACGCTGTTCGTGTCGCAGGCGGGCGGCATGGCCGCCTCCGAAGGCACGGCCAAGCGCTGGTTCGAGGCCACGGGCTGTCCCATGATCGAGGGCTGGGGCATGAGCGAGACCTGCGCCATCGGCACCAACAACCCGGTGAGCAACACCGCGTTCACCGGCACCATCGGCCTCCCCCTGCCGGGCATCGAGATCGCCATCAAGGACGACGAAGGCCACTCGCTGCCCAATGGCCAGGCCGGCGAGCTCTGCATCAAGGGGCCCAACGTGATGCGGGGCTATCACAACCAGCCCGCCGAGACGGCCGCGGCCTTCACCGCCGACGGTTTCATGCGCACCGGCGACATTGCCGTGATGCAGGACGACGGCTACAGCCGCATCGTGGACCGCAAGAAGGACATGATCCTGGTCAGCGGCTTCAACGTCTTTCCGAACGAACTCGAGAACGTCATCTCGCTGTGCCCCGGGGTCGTGGAATGCGCGGCCATCGGCGTGCCCGACGAGAAGCAGGGCGAAGCGATCAAGGTCTTCGTGGTGCGCAAGGACGCGACCGTTACGGAAGAAGCCGTGCTGCGCTACTGCAACGAAAACCTCACCGGCTACAAGCGCCCCCGACACATCGAGTTCAAGGACGCGCTGCCCAAGACCAACGTCGGGAAGATCCTTCGACGCGAATTGCGCACCAGCGCGACGACATCGGCGTGACGCGCCCTTTTCCGGCGGACATCACGGTCTTCGAGCGCGGCTGGCTGTCGTCGAACAACATCCTGCTGCGCGGCGAGCAGCCGGTGCTGATCGACAGCGGCTACGCCACGCATGCGGCGCAGACCGTGGCGCTGGTCGAGGACGCGTTGCAGGAGCAGCCCCTCGCACTGCTGCTCAACACCCATCTGCACAGCGACCACTGCGGCGGCAACGCCGCATTGCAGCGGCGCTATCCGGCGCTGCGCACCGAAGTCCCCGCGGGCGAGGCCAGCGCCGTGGCGATGTGGGACCAGGGTGCGCTGAGCTACCGCGCGACGGGCCAGCAATGCCCCCGCTTCACGGCCCAGGGCACCTTGGCCGGCGAGACCGAGCGGCAGCTGGGCGATCGCCGTTGGGAAGTGCATGCCGCCCCCGGGCACGATCCCCACTCGGTGATGCTGTTCGAGCCGGCATCGCGCACCTTGATCTCGGCCGATGCCTTGTGGGAACACGGCTTCGGCGTGGTGTTTCCGGAGTTGATCGGCGAACCCTCCTTCGAGGAAGTGGCTGCCACACTGGACCACATCGAGCGACTGGATCCGTACTGGATCGTGCCTGGCCATGGCCGGGTCTTTTCGGAGGTGGAGACAGCCTTGAACACGGCCCGCCGGCGGCTGGACGGCATGGTGCGCGATCCGGTCAAGCATGCGCGGCATGCCTTCAAGGTGCTGATCAAGTTCAAGCTGCTGGAGCAGCAGCGCATGTCCAGCGCGCAATGGACGGACTGGCGAGATTCGACGCCGTACTTCAAGGCCATTCACACGCGTTTCTTCAGCGCATGGAAATTGGACGCCTTGAGCGAAGAATTGCTGGAGGAGCTCATTGGCTCGGGTGCGGCACGCCGCGAGGGTGACAGCCTGGTGGATGTCTGAACTGTTTCAGGCCTGGAGACAGGGCCGCATCGCCAGCCCACGGAAATGACGCATCGAGCAATGCATGAAGAGGCATTCTCAATTCGTCTTCCATTCCAATTCCCCAAAAAGAAAAGCCCCAACCGATTGGTTGGGGCTTGTCTAGGGCTGTAAGAGCCTGACGATGACCTACTTTCACACGGGAACCCGCACTATCATCGGCGCTGACGCGTTTCACTGTCCTGTTCGGGATGGGAAGGAGTGGTACCA
>Ga0182008_10002263_pt1 | contig 12158 bp, 9 predicted proteins | sample Sormic07211129_1_FD_120482 | JGI IMG/M metagenome (GOLD analysis project Ga0182008, IMG submission 120482) | Rhizosphere microbial communities from Sorghum bicolor, Mead, Nebraska, USA - 072115-129_1 metaG | ecosystem: Host-associated > Plants > Roots > Rhizosphere | place: USA: Nebraska...
ACGTCGCCCGGGATCACCACCACGGCCACGCCGCGTTGCCCGACCGCCGCGCGGATCGCCGCGTCGAGCACGAAGGGCATCTGCGCCGGATCGGACACCATTTCGCAGTACACGCTGCATTCGCGGAAGAGTTCCGTCGGATGCGTTTCCTGGAAGTAACCGCTACCGATTTCCGCGCTGGGGATATGCGCGGCGATGGCCAGCACCGGCGTGCGCGAGCGATGGCAGTCGAACAGGCCGTTGATCAGGTGCAGGTTGCCGGGACCGCAACTTCCTGCGCAAACGGCGAGTTGCCCCGTGAGTTGCGATTCACCGCCGGCGGCGAATGCGCCGGCTTCCTCGTTGCGCACATGCACCCAGTCGATGCGATTGCGCTCGCGCAGCGAATCGGTGATGGCATTGAGGCTGTCGCCCACCACGCCATAGATGCGACGGATACCGGCTTCTTCGAGGGTTTCGGCGATCAGGTCGGCAAGGTTGGAGATGGACATGGGGAAACTCCGTGGGCACGAAGTTCCATGTTATGCCGCGACGCCGGTCAAGAGTCCGTCGTCGGGCCTATCCATTCGTATAGGTAATCCCATACGCCATGACCGAGTCGCGTGCCCCGGCGCTCGAAGTGCGTCTCGATGCGCCACGCCGGACGCTCCGCGGTTTCGCCTGGCCCGACACGATTGCGCCAACCCTCGGCGGCTTCCATCGTTTCGCGCATGTGCTCCGCGTAGGCTTCCCAATCGGTGGCCAGGTGCAGCAAGCCACCGGGTGCCATGCGCGACGCGAGCAAGGCCACGAACGCGGGCTGCACGAGGCGACGCTTGTTGTGGCGCTTCTTGTGCCATGGATCGGGAAACCAGATGCGCACCTCGGACAAGCTGCCCGCGGGAATCTCGTTTTCCAATACTTCGACGGCGTCGTGTTTGTACAGGCGCACGTTGGATGCATCGCGCGCGGCCAGCGCGTTCATCAGACGGCCGACGCCGGGACCGTGCACTTCGACGCCGATGTAGTCGCGCGCGAGATCGTGTTCGCTCGCCCAAGCCAACGCTTCGCCGTTGCCGAAACCGATTTCCAGCACGCGCGGCGCATGCCGCCCGAAGGTGGCATCGAGGTCGCGCTCATGGCCTGTGTAGTCGAGGCCGAAGCGTGACCAGTGATCGTCGAACGCGCGCTGCTGCGCCGGGGTCATGCGACCCTCACGCAGCACGAAGCTGCGGATGCGGCGGTGGAACGGGGCGTCGCCCGGCGTGTCGTCGTCGTGTGCCATGCTCAACCGACCAGTCCGTCGACGGGGCTCGACGCAGAAGCGAAACGCTTGCGCGGAATGCGTCCGGCGCGGAAGGCGGCGCGGCCCGCCTCGACGGCGAGCTTCATCGCGTGCGCCATCAGCACGGGATCTTTCGCCCCGGCGATGGCCGTGTTCATCAGCACGCCGTCGCAACCGAGTTCCATCGCGATGGCGGCGTCGGAGGCTGTACCGACGCCCGCGTCGACGATGACCGGAACCTTCGCGTTCTCCACGATCTCGAGCAGGTTGTAGCGATTCTGGATGCCCAGGCCCGAACCGATCGGTGCCGCCAGCGGCATGATCGCCGCGCAGCCGATCTCTTCCAGGCGGCGGGCGAGGATGGGATCGTCGGAGGTGTAGACCATGACGTCGAATCCATCGGCCACGAGCTTCTCGGCCGCGACCAGGGTCTGCACCACGTCGGGATAGAGCGTGCGTTCGTCGCCGAGCACTTCCAGCTTCACCAGGTTGTGCCCGTCGAGCAGTTCACGCGCGAGGCGGCAGGTGCGCACGGCGTCGTCGGCGGTGTAGCAGCCAGCGGTATTCGGCAGCAAGGTGAAACGGTCGGGCGGCAGCGCGTCGAGCAGGTTCGGCTGGCTGGCGTCCTGGCCGATGTTCACGCGGCGGATCGCCAAGGTGACGATCTGCGCACCCGCGGCCTCGGTGGCCCGGCGGGTCTCGTCGAAATCCTTGTACTTGCCGGTGCCGGTGAGCAACCGCGAATGGAACGTGCGGCCGGCAACGGTGAGCAGGTCGTCGGCGGCGGGAGAGAAGTGGTTCATGCGGGCTATCCGTCGGAGGGCGCGGCGTCAGCCGCCGCCAATGGCGTGGACGATCTCCACCCGGTCGCCTTCGGCAAGCAGGTGCGTCGGGTGCGCGCTGCGCGGCACGATCTCGAGGTTGACCTCCACCGCCACCCGCTTGCCGGCATAACCGGCGGCATCGAGCAGGGCGGACACGGAAGTGCCGGGCGCGCATTCGCGCGCGTCGCCGTTAAGAGTGATCAGCATCCCCCAATTGTACCCAACCCACCTGCTTGGGAAACCAAGATGAGAGCAGCCTAGGATGAGGGAGGCATGCAAGGTGGCCAAGCAGGGTGGGAAGCGGCCCAGGCCGCGAAAAGCCCCCTCACCGCCCCCGCCACCCCTCACCACCACCCCGCAATGGAACCCCCGTCCCCGGCTGATTCCCCGACCCCATACCCGTCCCCGGCTGCGGAGCCCGGCTGTTCGTCATCCCCATCCCTGGCTGAGGTTGCTGGTTTCCATAACCACCATTCCAACCATTCCGCCAACGGTTATCCCGCTCCGGAGGCCGCTGCGGCGCCAGCTTCACACCCGCTCCGCTGGCCGAGGCATTCCCACCGGATGGCGCTGCCAGGCTCAACGAGCCGTTCCGGCCATGATCATGATCGTGTCCACCATCGTGACCGTTGCCCGGGCCATCGTGGTCATGGCCATGCCCGTCGTCGTGGCCGTCATGCCCATGCCCGCGCCGGTTGTCCCGGTCGTAGCCGTAGCCATAGCCCGGGGGATAGCCGCCGCCGTAGTAATAGCTGCTTTCCGCCACGGAGCCATCGCCGTAGCCGGACTGGTCCCGATACCCGTCATCGCCCACCGAAACCTGCCCACCCACATAGAACCGCGGCGGCTGGGGCAGGCTTCCGGTGCTCACGGTGTCCTTGCGAACGGGTACGGAGGGCCCGGAGATATAGCTGACCCCCGGCTTGGGCATGTCCGCCGTGGACACGGTGCGCGACTGCGCACCCGCGACACCCGCGCCGAGCGCGAGCCCGATGGCGATGGAAAGTGAAAGCGCGCGACGCATGGCCTGACCCTCGTAGGGATTCCCTCACCGGATTATGCGCCCGGGGCCTGGAACCGGCGTAAGAACCCACGGACGCGTTCAGCCACCCGCCACCTTTCCCCCATCGCCACTGTCGTATTACCATCCATGCCCGACGCGGGTGTAGCTCAATGGTAGAGCTGTAGCTTCCCAAGCTACTGACGAGGGTTCGATTCCCTTCACCCGCTCCAGCTTTCCTCTTCTGCTCGGTAAGTGATTGCAGTAGAACGAGAAGATGGGGCGAGGCAAAGCGAGAGACCGATTTCTTCGGGTATCGTTTTGGGTATCGTTTCCATGGCCAAGGCCCTTTTGCTGGATCGTCCCTCGGGCACCTTTGTGCGCGTTCTCGTGCCGAAGGATTTGCGTGCGTGCCTAGGGGATTGGTGTCCTCACTGGCCATCAAGCACATCAGTTTTGCGCACGCACTAGATTCATGCAGGTGACTTGATCGACCGCAAGGCCCGAGTCGACGCGATTGCCGACGCGTTCGGCATCGCGCTGGCGCCATGCCTCAATGAGACCTCGATCGACTGGCAAGGACTTCAACGCGCGCATTTTCGCCGCGATGCGGTAGCAGCTCGACAACAGCGAAATGCTAGGCCGAACAAAAGCACGAGGCTCTAGCAGAACTGCGCCGTCAAACCGGCCTCGCGGTAGCGCCCCAGCCTATCGGCGTAGGCTGTCGGCCGCGCATCGGGCGCGCCTAGCGCAGATTCCAACGCTCGAAGAGGAGGTTCGGGAGCGCCAGCGCCTGGCCGTGATCCTCGACCAGCAGTTGGAAGACTTGGCGCAACGTGCTTCCCCTTGGCGGCACCAAGCGATCATAGACCGCCGTCGGCTTAAGGGCCGTCTGGCAGCGCTTCAAGAGGAAGATCCGGAAGCGCTTCAGCAGCTCATTGTCGCGGCCAATGCAGAGGAGCAGCCTTGGCTCAGACTCTACACAGCTAGCAACGAGCCGGCCCTGTCCCTGGAAAAGCTGGTGGATGCGGCCGATGCCTCAGGGGAAGAACAACGCAAGGTAGACCGAACGACCAGAAGGCATTTTGCCCGCCCCGGTGAGCTGAGCGGGCCGATCGACGGAAATGACTTGAGGCGCCTTCTCACGACGAGGCGCCTTTTCTCTGCACGACCGGTCAGATCGAGCGCCGCCAGCGCGTTCGTTCGTGAAGTGCGATAGCGGCATCACGGTGTCCAGAACGACGAGCCATCCGTCGGCCGACGCGACGGCGTTCCCATCGGTAGGCCAACTAGGTTGCCTAGCTACTCTTCGGTTGAGACACGTATCACATTTCTCGTGTCACAGCATAGACATCTGCGTTGCCTCACGCACGCGGGCTCCGCACGACCCCTACCGCAAGTGTTGGACGCGGAAGCCATTCCAGTGGCAGAGCCGCTTTCATCTCTGGCCCGTTCGTGCCGCGTGTAGGAAAAAGCCTACACGCAAATCAGCCCACACCGACAATAGTGGCCTCGTATCCTCCTGCGAAATTTCTCAAGCAGGGGCGGTCATGGACTTTTCCGCAAATCGTGACGGCATTCGGTCACTGTGGCGTCGGCTTGCCGCGTTGTTGGTGGTCGTCTTGGCGAGTGGGGCGGCGCAGGCCGACTGGGTCTACGGCCCTCCCTACAGCTACAACACGGCCTGGGGCTCGGAAGGCGGGTTTCTCTCCGTCGATGCAGCGGTCAATTCGCTCATTGGCGGCTATGAAGCCGACTGCAACAACGGGTCGTTGGAATGCGGGCCCCATTCGTTCTCGGTTGCCTACGGCGGTAGCCACAGCGGCACCGCCGCGACGATCACCATCACCTATGTCCATTCCGATGGCACCAGCAGTAGCGACCTGTTTGGGTACATCTGGGCCGAAGATGTTACGGGCTCTGGCTTTCAGCCCAAGAACGCCGGTGGATGCCGCACGATGTGCACGGCCGGCAACGGCTCCGGGCAGGACTCCATGGGGCCGCGCGGCAGCAGCGGCAACGGCACTATCAAGCGCCAGGGTGCGGACCGCGGAACCTCGCTCGAAGGTGATCCGATCAACGCGGCCAACGGCAACGAATACCGACAAGACACCGATGTCACGGCCTCTCCTTGGCTGACGTTCAGGCGCTTCTACAACTCATCGTCCTATGTGGTATCGAGCAATCTAGGTCCGAAGTGGCGTCACTCGTTCGATCGTCGATTGGACCTGATGCCGAACAGCGGACCCGACAGCGGCTTGTTGTACGCCCGCCGGCCTGACGGGTCCATGGTCCGGTTTTCCACCAGCGGAGGGGTTTGGAAGGCCGATACCGATTCGGCGGAGGCCCTGACGGTAACAACGGACGCCGTCACGGGCGCGCTTACAGGCTACAAGCTGCGCCTGGCGGCTACTAAGGAGACCGAAGGTTATGACGCTTCCGGCCGCTTACTGAGCATTACCGACGACAACGGCTGGGTGACGACGCTGACCTACAGCGACGCCGCGACCGCGCCGGCCATCGCGCCGGCAGCGGGTCTGCTGATTGCGGTGACCGATCCGCAAGGTCGCGTGCTCAATCTGCGCTATGACACCAATAGCCGCCTGAGCCAGGTCATCGATCCGGCGGGGCAAACCGTAGCCTATGCCTATGCCGGCAACGGCAATCTCTCCAAGGTCACCTTTGCCGACGGCACCAGCCGGCAGTACCTGTACGCGGAGCCCGCATATACCGCGTCGCCGAGCAGCTATCCGAGCGAGCTGACGGGGATCATCGACGAGAAGGGGGTGCGTTACGAGACCACCACTTTCAACGCGAATAACCGAGCCACCAGCAACCAATTTGCCGGCGGCGCCGACAAGATCAGCCTCAGCTACGCCAATTACTACAGCAACGGCGGCATTCCAGCCGACCTCACCACTCCGCTGGGCCTCGTGGTCACCTTGGGCTTTGCCGACGACGGCGCCCAGATGCTCAAGCCCAGCGGCACAAGCACCTATTGCGGCAACCAGTGCAACCAGGGCAACAAGTCGGTCACTTACGACACGAACGGCTATCCCGCGACTCGAACCGACTACAAGGGGAGCGTTACCAAGACGACTTACGACGCTAACGGGCTGCTGACCCAGCAGGTTGAGGCGTCGGGCACGGCGGCGCAGCGCACGACCAACACGACATGGGACGCAACGCATCGCGTGCCATTGACGCAGACTGTCGTCGACGCCAATGGCACGGTGGTGGCAAAAAATGGCTGGACCTACAACGCTCGCGGACAAGCCACGGCCGAATGCGTCATCGATCCGTCGGCGACTACGGCCTACACCTGCGGTAGCCAGGCCAATGCACCCGAAGGCATCCGGCAGACGCGTTACACGTACTGCGATGCGGTCGATAGCACGCAGTGTCCGCAAGTGGGTTTGTTGCTCAGCGTTGATGGACCACGTACCGATGTCAGCGATGTCACGTCCTACACGTACTACCTGACCACCGACGAGAGCGGATGCGCCGCGGTGGGCGGGGCGTGTCATAGTGCCGGCGACCTCGCTCAGGTCACCGATGCAGCCGGGCATGTCACGGCTACGCTGGCCTATGACCGAAATAGCCGACCGGTGCGCCAGAAGGATGCCAATGGCGTCATCACGGACGTGACCTACACGTCGCGCGGTTGGCTCGCTACGCGTACCGTGCGTGCGAATGCCGATGGTTCGGCATCGTCGGCGGACGCCACCACCACGCTGACGTATGACCCAGTAGGCGCGCTCAAATCCGTGAGCGATCCGGATGGTGTGACGGTCACCTACAGCTACGACGATGCCCACCGCCTGGTCGATGTGGCCGACGGTCTCGGCGAGCACATCCATTACACGCTGGACGCTTCGGGTAACCGCATCAAGGAAGAGACCTTCGACGCCCTGGGCGTGTCGCGTCGAAGTGTGTCGCGGAAATACAACAAGTTGGGGCAGTTGGTCAGCGTGACGGACGGGTTGGGTCATGTCGTGTTCGATGCCACGGCCACCGGGAGCTACGACGCCAACGGCAACCTCGTGTCGGCAAAGGACGCATTGGGCACGGTACAGAAAAACAGCTTCGACGTCCTGGATCGCTTGGTCAGCAGCGTCGCCGACGCCAACGGCACCAATGCGTCGACCAAGGCCACGACCAGCGTCTTTGCGCTGGATGCGCTGGATCAGTTGACGGCGGTGACCGATCCGGACGGTCTCAAGACCACGTACGCCCTCGATGGGCTCAGCAATCTGACCGGTCAGACGAGTCCCGATACGGGTACACAGACATCGACGTTTGACGCCGCTGGCAACGCACTGACTTACACCGATGCCAAGGCGACAGTCGCGAATCAAGCCTTCGATGCGATAGGCCGTCGCATCTCGGTCAGCTATGCAGACGCCGCGCTCAATGTGGCCTTCCACTACGACGAGGGCAACAGCGTTACAGGCTGCGCCAGCTCGTTCCCTGTTGGCCGTCTGACGCGGGTTGTGGAAAGCGTAGTCACGACGGTGTACTGCTACGACAACCAAGGCAGGGTGACCGAGCAGCGCCAGACGCAAGGCACCGTCACCGACACGACCGACTACGTCTACACGAAGGCGGGGCGCCTGGCCGCCACGGCGTCGCCGAGTGGACTGCTGACGCAATACAGTCGCGATGCTGCCGGCCAGATCACGACCGTGACCGTCACGCCGGCCAATGGATCGGCTAGTAGCGTTGTCAGCTCGGCAACGTATCTTCCGTTCGGCCCGATCCTCAGCTATACGCTGGGCAATGGTCAGACCGTCACCCGCGGCTACGACGCCAACTACCGATTCACCGATACAGTCAGCCCCGCGCTGAACCTGCACATGGCGCGCGACGCCGTCGGCAACATCGTCGCCCTGGGCAACGCATCAGGCGCTTCACCGGCCATCGAAACATACACCTACGACGCGCTATACCGGCTCACAGGTGTGAAGGACGCGAGTGGCACGGCCGTCGAGACCTACAGCTACTCCAAGACGGGTGACCGGCTGAGCAAGACGGCTCCGGGATTGGCGACGGGCAACTACGGCTATGAAACCGGCTCGCACCATCTGACCACCATCGGTGCCGCTTCCCGCACCTACGACGCGAACGGCTCGACCACGGGCAACGCCAATGCCGGTACGGCCTGGGGCTATGGCTATAACGGACGTGGTCAGTTGACGGTGCTTCAGCAGGGCGGCGCGACGGTCGCGACGTACGTCTACGACGCTTCCTCTCACCGAGTCGCTAAGGCCGTTGGCTCAGCGACGACGCGCTACGTCTACGGTCCCAGCGGATTGGTGGGCGAATACGGCGCCACCCCGCGCGACTACGTTTGGATGGACGACACGCCCGTCGCAGTGGTGGATGGCACCACGGTTGCCTTCGTGCATGCCGATGGACTGAACACGCCGCGTGCCGTTACCAACGCTGCCGGCACGGTGGTGTGGAATTGGGCCTATCAGGGCAACCCGTTTGGTGAGCAGGCGCCGACGTCGGCGAGCGGCTATGTACTAAACCTTCGGTTACCCGGCCAGTACTACGATGCCGAAAGCGGGCTGAACTACAACGTTAATCGCGACTATGAACCGGCGACGGGACGGTACATCCAGAGCGACCCCATCGGTCTTGACGGGGGCATGAATACATACGGTTATGTCCTTGCGAATCCATTAAGCTACGTCGACGACGATGGTTTGAGGGTAATGCTTTGCAGCCGACCAGTTGACATTGGCTTCGTCCCCGACTTTGCGAAACCCTATCTTCGCCATAACTGGATCAAAACGGATAAATATGAGGCTGGAATGGGTGCTGCATGCGCAGTCCCGGGCCAGGGTTGTGCAGACGCCCCGTACACGCCAACCCATACTAAAGATCACTCTGGGCAATCAGAGCAGCCAGGTGCGACTTGTGAAGAACAGCGAAACGTTGACGAGGAATGCGTTAACAGTAGGATTGCGCCTGGGCAGGCTACCGGTACCTGGAGCCCATTCAATCAGTGTCAGAGCTTTGCCAATAGTGTCATTGGACAATGCAGATATGCTCCTCAGATGTCGCCAGCAATTTCAGGGGACATAAAGTCTAGAGGAGCCTTGGGAAGCCAATACTCTCCTTTCCCGGGAGTTAAGCCATGAAACGAGTAGACAGCGGTTGGTGGTTTGTGGGCTCACTAATCTGCTTGGTATCGGCGACGCTGGCAACAACGATGTCGATTGAATACGCTTGGTTGGGGGGGCAAGGCACCTGCACTTCGACGTGCAGATCAACGCATGCAATGAGTGCGCAGATCGCACTGGGTATTGCGGCCTTGCTGTTCGTCGGTGCCCTGACTCTCTGTGCTGTCGGTTGGATCAAACGAAGAGACCATAGGCGTGCACTTGCTAGAGAGGCGGCCTGAAAATGTGACGATCGATTCGGTATGTTTCGTTCGCGGTGGCCATCACGGCAGTCAACGAGCCTGAGGGGTTGAGTGCGGGCGTCCTGGCCGGCACCTACTCGCTGGCCGGAGAAGCATTCTCAGACTGAACTTATGGCTTGCAGGGCAGTATTACGATGCGGAAGCGGGCACCGTATACAACACCTATCGGAGCTTCGACCCGTCCACCGGTCGCTACCTGCAGAGCGACCCCATTGGCCTGGCAGGTGGTATTAGCAGCTATGGCTACACCGAATCGAACCCGCTGGGTGCCGTTGATCCCCTGGGCTTGGCTGAGCAGCGATACAGATTCGAGGAGGTTGTGCCGACGGCCGACATGGTAGCTGCGGAAGGACGTCTGACCGAGCTTGCTACCCGGGCTGCACAAACTGTAGATGCAACCTGCGGTTGGCGTTGTAAGTTGCCTTGGATCCGCGGCACATTGATCCATAGCGAATTCAAGCAGTTGGTAGACGCTACCTGCCCGCCTGAGAAATTTCATACAGAAGTTACGTACGTCAACGGCTTCCCTGCACGCTATGGTTCTCGTGGCGGTGTACGCGCGGATGTAGTTTTTGGGCCAATCGATCACCCCATTGCGGTTTACGATCTCAAAACCGGATGGGCCTACATCTCGGTTAGTCAGGGCAATGCATACGTAGTGGATTCAAACAGTTCGTTGGCTCGAGACGGTTGGGTGCGGAATTGCAGTAACCCTGTTTGATTCCGGTAGCTCTCGTTGAGATCCCCGGCCAACTTGCGTGAGCGTGTACAAATGCCGCCCTTTGGATGGTCTCGCGGGGCGCCTGCAGACGGAGCGGGCAGCAAGCTCAAGTGCGGTACCGGCGTGCTTCGAGTCGCCAACGACTCGACAAGGCTCGGTTCGAACTGCTCGAATCGCGCGAGTCTGGAACTCCAGCCTTAAGGCCTTCTCATGAAGCAATCTAAGACGCTACTCATGTCAGTGCTCTGGTTCGCGGTCCAGACTGCCTACGCACAAACTGCGCCGGAGCAGCCGGTGAACCTTAATCAAGACTTGGTCCTCACGCAGCAGCAATTGCAAACCCTTGCGGTTGAGGCGATGCGTGGGTCGTCGGAGGCGGCGTCCAAGATCTCCGTTTTTTACGGTTTCGTGCTTCTTAACCCGATGGAGGAAAGGCGCTGGGCGCTCATTGCCGCTGAGAATGGCGATCCTGTCGCGCAATACAACGTCTATGAGGACTTCATGAACAACGACACGGCACTTGATCGCGAGCGTGCGCTGTTCTGGCTGAGGAAGTCAGCCAACGCCGGCTATAAAGACGCGCAGGAAAAATTAAAGCGCGTCGGGGAAGATGGGAAGCATGCGTCGAATCCACATGCTTTGAAGTCTGATCCGCAGGGAAATTGAGCGACTGCTTCCGAGTGACCAGACTCGGTATAACGTGACGAGCCTTGGCGATATTTGGCGACGCTGTTCATGATTGGGCCAGGACGTTTCTCTCGATGCGGGAGCTTTAAACACCAAAAACGGTAAATAGTGTCTTGCAAGCGGTCGCTCTCCGCTGTCGTGAAGACGAATTTCACCAAATTTGACTTGTTAACCTGGATAAATTACCGTTTTCGGTAAATGAAGCCTGCCCACAATACCTCCATCAGCTCCCGCGGTGCCCAAGTGGTAAGCAACTGGGGGCGCCAGATCCGTGCAGCTCGCCAAGCCCGCGGATTCACGCAGGCAGAGTTGGCCGAGCGCGCGCGGATTGGGCTTCAGACGCTCGTACGCATGGAGGCGGGGCAATCGGGGACCGCACTAGGCATGTGGATCAATGTGTTGGAAGTCCTCGGAATGCTCTCCAATCTGGAGTCGCTCGCCGATCCCGTGACCGACGTGGCCGGGCGCGCAGCGCTTGGTCAACGCGTCCGTCGGGCCGATCCGCGCGACGATCTCGATTTTTAATGCCAACGCAGACTCGCTACGTCACGATCGAATTGCCCGGCCAAGGTCAGGCGGTGCCTGCCGGCGTACTTACGATGGAAGAGGTTGGCGCGGAAACGCAGCGATCGACCTTCTCTTACGGTAAGTTCTATGTCCAGCGTCCGAACCGATCCGCTCGATCCCGACGCGACACCACATGATCTCCTGAACGGTGCCATCGAGTGGCTGCAATACGCGCGCGGTCTTTCCGAATTTCTCGCCGATCTCGTGCATGAATCCGATGCAGTCGACTGTCGTCGCATGGCGCTTTCATTGGAGGCCATCGCGGCACTGACGAACATGGGCGTGCAGTGCACGGCACAGGCGCATGCGCGGATGTCGTGGGATCAGGCGCGGGATGCGAATGCCTTCAATGCCGTCACTGAACGAACCGAAGTGAAGTAGTGAAGCGCTTATCTTCCTATAGCGTGAGAACTTTCCCCACGTTGATTGGCGCTCCGCATCCGGACATATCAGCGGACGATTTCATGGCCGTCGATGCAGCCTTGGGAATGCGTCGAACCTACACGGACTGCATTAGCGGAGGCGGCCCGGCTAGCGCGCGCCACGCTCCGCGCGAACGAGCTCCAGCACCGCGTCCGCGAATGCCCTCGGCGCCTCTTGCGGCAGGTTGTGTCCCGCTCCCGGTATCACGCGGTGTACGCGTGGCCCCGTGAACTTCGCCG
>Ga0182008_10002264_pt1 | contig 12158 bp, 9 predicted proteins | sample Sormic07211129_1_FD_120482 | JGI IMG/M metagenome (GOLD analysis project Ga0182008, IMG submission 120482) | Rhizosphere microbial communities from Sorghum bicolor, Mead, Nebraska, USA - 072115-129_1 metaG | ecosystem: Host-associated > Plants > Roots > Rhizosphere | place: USA: Nebraska...
CCGCAGTCATTCCCTCCGACGCCGAGCTCATCACGCTCGCACAGGATGTCGCTGCCGCCGCGCTCGAGCGGCGGGTGATGGTCGCCACCGCCGAATCGTGTACCGGTGGCTGGATCGCCAAGACACTGACGGACCTGGCCGGGAGTTCGGCCTGGTTCGAAGCCGGCGTCGTCAGTTACAGCTATAGCGCCAAGGAAGCCCTCCTTGGCGTCAATCCCCGCACCCTGGAGCGGACTGGTGCCGTGAGCGAGGAGACCGTGCTCGAAATGGTCTCCGGGGCGCTGGCCCGATACGGTGCGGGCGTGGCCGTGGCGGTCACCGGAATCGCGGGCCCCTCCGGCGGCACGCCGGAGAAGCCCGTCGGCACGGTGTGGATCGGCTGGAAGCGGCGTGGGGGCTATGCCCACGCCCGGCTCTACCATTTCGACGGGGATCGCGAGGCGGTCCGGCGACAGACGGTGGCCGCCGCGCTTGTTGGAATGACCGACGAACTAAAGGGCTGAACCAGGCCGCCTATGGCAAACTTGGCGATTGCGGATCGCAGTCCCTGAGACCACGGTCGGGCAAGATACTCACCTACACAAAGAGACTGGAAACCACGATGGACGACAATAAGCGCAAGGCGCTGGCGAGTGCCCTCGGCCAGATTGAAAAGCAGTTCGGCAAGGGTGCCGTGATGCGTCTTGGCGACCGCGTCGACGACCAGATCGACACGGTGTCGACCGGCTCGCTCGGCCTGGACATCGCCCTGGGCATCGGTGGCCTTCCGCGTGGCCGCGTCGTCGAGATCTACGGCCCGGAATCCTCGGGCAAGACCACGCTGACCCTGCAGGCGATCGCCTCCTGCCAGCGTGCGGGCGGCACGGCGGCGTTCGTCGACGCCGAGCATGCGCTCGACCCCAGCTACGCTGAAAAGCTGGGCGTGAATGTCGCCGACCTGCTGGTCAGCCAGCCGGATACCGGCGAACAGGCGCTTGAGATCGCCGACATGCTGGTACGTTCCGGCGCCGTCGACATGGTGGTGGTCGACTCGGTCGCCGCGCTGACGCCGAAAGCCGAAATCGAAGGCGAGATGGGCGATTCCCACGTGGGCCTGCATGCCCGCCTGATGAGTCAGGCCCTGCGCAAGCTCACCGCCAACATCAAGAAGACCAATTGCCTGGTCATCTTCATCAACCAGATCCGCATGAAGATCGGCGTGATGTTCGGTAGCCCCGAAACCACCACCGGTGGTAACGCGTTGAAGTTCTACGCCTCGGTCCGCCTGGACATCCGCCGTATCGGCGCGGTGAAGAAGGGCGAGGAAGTCATCGGTTCGGAGACCCGCGTCAAGGTCGTCAAGAACAAGGTGGCGCCGCCGTTCCGCCAGGCGGAGTTCGAGATCCTCTACGGCGAGGGCACCTCGCGCGAAGGCGAGATCATCGAGCTGGGCGTTCGCGAGAACCTGATCGACAAGTCGGGCGCCTGGTACAGCTACAAGGGTGACCGCATCGGCCAGGGCAAGGAAAACGTGCGTCAGTTCCTGCGCGACAACCCGGCCATCGCCAATGAAGTGGACGCCGAGTTGCGCGCCCGCCTGCTGGTCAAGGCGGGTCCGAAGGCCGAAGCCTCGACCGAGGCCGACGAGCTTGAGGAAGTCTGATAGGGAAACGGGGAAGGGCGGCGGCAAGGCCGACCGCCCGACCCGTACCGCGTACGACAAGGCGCTGGGGCTGTTGGCCCGGCGCGAGCATTCCCGCCGCGAACTCAAGCAAAAGCTGGAACGCGGCGGTTTCGAGCGTGATGAGTCCGTGGCAGCGCTCGAGAGACTGGGCGACCAGGGCTACCAGGACGACGACCGCTTCGCCGGTTCCTTGGTGCGCAACCGGGTGGGGCAGGGCTATGGGCCGGCCCGCATTCGTGCCGAACTGCGTAGCCAGGGAATCGCCGATGCCCGTATCCGCGAATTGATCGAGGCGGCGGACGTCGATTGGCACGATCTGGCCGCGAATCAGCTGCGCCGACGCTACGGCAAGCCATCCGCCGACCCTGCCGAGCGGGCGCGGAGGGCGCAATTCCTCTTGCGTCGCGGCTTCGCCGCCGCCACAGTACGTGTTCTTACCCATGCCGATGCGGAAGACGCCGACGACGACTGAAGGCAGTGAGCCTTGATTCTGGACGGAGCGTCGCCGCGACATGTCTCGCAGCTCCCACGCCACGATCGCTCATGAAAACCGCCCAAATCCGTTCGACCTTCCTCGACTTCTTCCGCTCCAAGGACCACACCATCGTGCCGTCGGCATCGTTGGTGCCGTCGAACGACCCTACGTTGCTGTTCACCAACTCGGGCATGGTCCCGTTCAAGAACGTGTTCCTCGGCAGTGAAAAGCCGGGCTACGTCCGGGCGGCCGACGTCCAGCGCTGCCTGCGTGCCGGCGGCAAGCACAACGATCTCGATGCCGTGGGCTATACCGCCCGGCATCACACCTTCTTCGAGATGCTCGGCAACTGGTCGTTCGGCGACTACTTCAAGCGCGATGCCATCCGCTACGCGTGGGAATTGCTCACCTCGGTTTACAAGCTTCCGTCCGAACGGCTGTGGGTCACCGTCTATCACACCGACGACGAGGCCTACGACATCTGGAACAAGGAAGTCGGCGTGCCGGCGGACCGCATCGTCCGCATCGGCGACAACAAGGGCGCGCCCTTTGCGTCGGACAACTTCTGGCAGATGGCCGACACCGGTCCGTGCGGGCCCTGCACCGAGATCTTCTACGACCACGGTCCCGATGTCGCCGGCGGTCCCCCGGGTTCGCCCGACGAGGATGGCGATCGCTATATCGAGATCTGGAACCTCGTGTTCATGCAGTTCGACCGGGCCCCGGACGGCACGCTCTCGCCGTTGCCGGCACCGTGCGTCGACACCGGCATGGGCCTGGAGCGCCTGGCGGCCGTGTTGCAGCACGTGCATTCGAATTACGAGATCGACCTGTTCGCGCACCTGATCGCGGAAGCCTCACGCCTGACCGGCACGGCCGACCTCGCGAACAAGTCGTTGCGTGTCATCGCCGACCATATCCGTGCCTGTTCCTTCCTGATCGTCGATGGTGTCCTGCCGTCCAATGAAGGACGCGGGTACGTGCTCCGTCGCATCATCCGTCGTGCGCTTCGGCATGGCTGGATGCTCGGCGTGCGTGGCGATTTCTTCTGGAAGATGGTGGCGCCGCTGGTCGCCGAGATGGGCGAGGCGTATCCCGAGATCGCCGCGAAGCAATCCTTCGTGGAGCAGGCCCTCAAGACCGAGGAAGAGCGGTTCGGTGAGACCCTCGAGCATGGCATGCGCCTGTTCGACGATATCGCGGCGAAGTCGGGCCAGATCATCCCGGGTGTCGACGCCTTCCGGCTTTACGACACCTACGGGTTTCCCGTCGACCTCACCGCCGATATCGCACGCGAGCGCGGCATGACCGTCGACATGGATGGTTTCGAGCGGGCCATGGGCGAGCAACGTGCCCGCGCCCGCGCCGCCAGCAACTTCGGCAGCAAGGCCCAGCTTCCCGCCGAGGTCGCCAGCGCGCTCGCGCCGACGATCTTCACGGGGTACGACGTCCTGGATCTCGCCGACGCGAGGGTTCTGGCCATCGTTCGCGATGGCAAGGCCGTCGATCGTCTCGCCGATGGCGAGGAGGCCTTCGTGCTGCTCGACCGCACGCCCTTCTACGCTGAATCCGGCGGACAGGTCGGTGATACCGGCATGCTGCGCAATCCCTCCGGTGCCTTCGCCGTGGCGGATACGCAGAAGGTCGCTGGTGCCTTCTTCGCGCACTTCGGTACCTGGCAAGGCTCCGCGCCGCTGGAGAAGGGCGCCGTCGTCGCCGCCTCGGTGGACGCGGCGCAGCGCCAGGCCACCGTGCTCAATCATTCCGCCACGCACCTGCTGCACGCCGCGTTGCGTACCGTGCTGGGCGACCATGTGGCCCAGAAGGGTTCGCTGGTCGCACCGGAGCGGTTGCGCTTCGACTTCTCGCACTTCAAGCCGGTCACCGCCGAGGAATTGGCCCAGATCGAACGCATGGTCAACGACGAGATCCGTCGCAACGCCCAGGCGGAGGTTCACCACATGGGCTACGACGAAGCGATCGACTTCGGCGCCATCGCCTTGTTCGGTGAGAAGTACGGCTCGGAAGTGCGCGTGCTGAAGATGGGCGACTTCTCCACCGAACTCTGCGGCGGCACGCACGTATCGCGCACCGGCGACATCGGCCTGTTCAAGATCGTCTCCGAATCGGGTGTAGCCGCGGGTGTGCGCCGTATCGAGGCGGTGACGGGCGCAGGCGCCCTGGCCCGCGTGGCCGATGAAGAGCGCGTGCTGGGCGAGGTCTCCGGCCTGGTCGGCGCCCATGGCGACGAAGTCGTCGAGAAGTTGCGCCAACTGTTCGACCGGCAAAAGAAGCTGGAACGCGAAATCGAATCCTACAAGGCCAAGGCGGCCAGTTCGGCATCCGCCGACCTCGCCGCCTTGGCTGTGGACGTGGCCGGGATCAAGGTGGTCGCCGCTCGCCTGGAAGGCCTGGACGCCAAGTCGCTGCGCGACAGCCTGGACGCCTTGAAGCAGAAGCTGGGTGACTGCGCCGTCGTTCTGGCGGGCGCGGCAGATGGCCGCGTGTCGCTGGTGGCCGGTGTCGGTGGCTCGGCGCTGGGTCGGGTCAAGGCGGGCGATCTTGTCGCCGAGGTGGCCTCCCATATCGAGGGCAAGGGTGGCGGGCGGCCGGACATGGCCCAAGGCGGTGGCCTCGATGCCCCGGCTTTGCCGGCCGTGCTCGCGGGCATTCCGGCGTGGGTGGAAGCTCGCCTGCGCTGAACGGGAGATGGCCGGGGTATGCGTCGACACGCCATAAAGGCGTTTCGGCGCATGCATTGCCGGCCGTGTGCGTTGCGTCCCCCGGTTTGGCTCGGCTAGTATCATCCGAATGTCGAACGCATCCTTCGGCATCGATCCTTCGGATCGAGAGTGGCAGGACAGCTGGTCAGCGACACACACACAACAAGAGCCGGGGAAGGCAATCGGCCTTCGATGGTCGGAACGTCGATCCATTGACGGCAAGCACTCGGGGTGAGGTTGTCGTTGGTGGGGAAGCCAATACCTGATTTTATGGAGTATCAATCATGCTGATTCTGACCCGCCGGGTCGGTGAAACCCTGATGATCGGCGACGAGGTGACCGTCACCGTTCTGGGTGTGAAGGGTAACCAGGTGCGCATCGGCATCAATGCGCCGAAGAATGTCGCGGTTCATCGCGAGGAAATTTACCAGCGCATCAAGAACGAGAACGATCCGGCCGGCCATTCCGGGGACGACCAGTAAAGTCTTTACGGCCGCAGCAAGGCAAAGTATCCTTGCTGGCTCGTTAAGGCTCGTTCCTCGACGACGATCACGGAGAGTTGCCCGAGAGGCCGAAGGGGCTCCCCTGCTAAGGGAGTATAGGGTCAAAAGCCTTATCGAGGGTTCGAATCCCTCACTCTCCGCCAGTTACGCAAGACGCCCCCTAGTGGGGCGTTTTGCGTTGTGGAAACGGCAGTTTTGGGGAAATCGATTGCTTGGTGAAAACCGCGGCTTTAGGGAAGCCGGCAGCTGGGAAACCGTCAGACGAGAAACCGCCAGACGAGAAGCCGCCAGACGAGAAGCCGCCAGCTCGGTGGGAGCCGACCCTGTCGGCGATCCCGCGGCAGCGGGCCAGGTTACAGCAAGCACCCATCGCCGACAGGGTCGTCTACCACCTCAAGCGGCTCCCACCACGAGTCAATGCGAGGCCATCTCTGCCAGGCGCACAAACAAAAACACCGGCCAATGGCCGGTGTTTTCATCAAAACATTGGTCGGGGAGACAGGATTCGAACCTGCGACTTCTACGTCCCGAACGTAGCGCTCTACCAGGCTGAGCTACACCCCGACGGGAGCCGCGTATATTAGCCACGGGGCGTTCCCTTGGCAACAGGTCCTCGCATCTTTTTTACATTTCACCGCCGGGGGTAGCGGTAGCCATCTGCTAATCTATGCGGCTGCCGCATGGCGGCGCCCGTACAGCCTGTCCGAAGAGGAATTGCATGGCACTCACCCCGGCCCGCACCATGCCCGGTGTCCTCGAGCTCCTGCCGCTCGACCAGATCGCCTTCCAGCGCATGCTGGATACGATCCGCCGCAACTACGAGCGATTCGGCTTCCTGCCGATCGAGACGCCGGTCATCGAGCATAGCGACGTGCTGCTGACCAAGACGGGCGGGGAAACCGAGCGCCAGGTGTATTTCGTCCAGTCGACCGGCGCCCTGGGCGCGGCGGCGGAAAAGGGTGGCGTGCCCGAACTGGCCCTGCGATTCGACCTCACCGTGCCCTTGGCACGCTATGTGGCCGAGCACGAGCACGACCTGAGCTTCCCGTTCCGCCGCTACCAGATGCAGCGCGTCTACCGTGGCGAACGTGCGCAGCGCGGCCGCTTCCGTGAGTTCTACCAGTGCGACATCGACGTGGTGGGCAAGGATTCGCTGTCCGTTCGCTACGACGCCGAAATCCCGGCGGTGATCTACAGCGTGTTCCGCGAACTGAACATCGGCGCGTTCACGATCCAGCTCAACAACCGCAGGTTGATGCGCGGCTATTTCGAGAACCTCGGCATCGCCGACACCGAACAGCAGATGCTCGTGCTGCGCGAGGTCGACAAGCTCGACAAGCGCGGCGCCGACTATGTGCGAGACACCCTTACGGGCGAAGCGTTCGGTCTTTCCGCCGAGGTGGCGGCGAAGATCCTCGCCTTCGTGCAGGTGCGCTCCCACTCGGTGGACGACGCCTTCGCGAAGCTCGATGCGCTCGGCAGTGGCTCGGAGACCTTCGAGCAGGGCAGGGCCGAGCTGAAGGAAGTGCTTTCGCTGATCCGCGATTTCGGTGTGCCGGAAACACATTTCGCGTTGAACCTCTCGATTGCCCGCGGTCTCGATTACTACACGGGCACCGTGTACGAGACCACGCTCGACGATCACCCGGGCATCGGCTCGATCTGCTCGGGTGGACGCTATGAAAACCTTGCCGGCCAGTACACCAAGTCGCACCTGCCGGGCGTGGGCATTTCCATCGGGCTGACCCGTCTTTACTGGCAGCTTCGCGATGCCGGCCTGATCTCGACCGCGCGGAGCACGGTCGACGTGCTCGTCACGCAGATGGACCCGGCCCAGTTGCCCACCTACCTGGCCGTGGCCAATGAACTGCGCACCGCCGGCATCGCCACCGAGGTGGTACTCGAGGGCGGCAAGCTGGGCAAGCAGTTCAAGTACGCCGACCGTGCAGGCATCCGCTTCGTGGTGGTGCTTGGCGAAGACGAGATCGCCAAGGGCGTCGTCACCGTGAAGGACCTTCGCCGCGAAGACCAGTTCGAGGTGCCGCGCGCGGACCTGGTGAAGACCCTGCGCGTCGAACTGGCCCAGGCCGAAATCGGCGTCTGATCCATCCATCCTCCCGACTTATCACGGCCTTTACCATGACCAGCAGTATCCTTCTCGACGGGCGTAGCCTCACGCGTGCCCAGGTCGCCGACATCGCTCGCCGCGGCGCCACGATCCGCCTCGACGAGGCACAACTGGTCAAGGTGAAACGCGCCGCCGATTTCCTGGCCGAGAAGGTAGGTGGCGGCGAGCCGATCTACGGCGTCACCACGGGTTTCGGCAGCAATGCCGACAAGCTGCTCGGCGCGCATCGCGTGCGCGACGAACTGCCGGGTGGCAATCCGGAGCCGCGCGAAGGCAGCTTGCTGGAAGAGCTGCAGCACAACCTCATCATCACGCATGCGGTGTGCGTCGGTAAGCCGTTCTCCACGGAAGTCGTCCGCGCGATGCTGGCGATCCGCGTGAACACCTTGATGCGCGGCCACTCCGGTATCCGCGTGGAAACCCTGCGTGCGTTGGCCGAGTTGCTCAATCGCGACGTCATCCCGGTCATTCCGGAGAAGGGTTCGGTGGGCGCCAGCGGCGATCTCGCGCCGCTCTCCCATCTGGCGATCGTGCTGCTCGGTGGCGGCGAAGCCTTCTACAAGGGTGAGCGCATGCCCGGTGCCAAGGCCCTGGCCGCGGCAGGCCTCGAGCCGGTGCGGCTTTCCTTCAAGGAAGGCCTGGCCCTGAACAACGGCACGACGCAGATGCTTGCGACCGGCGTGCTCGCGCTCGACACGATGGACATGTTGATCCGTACCGCGGATCTCGCCGCCGCGATGACGCTGGACGCCTTTGCCGGCCGCACTGGCGCCTACGCCGAACAGGTGCACGCATTGCGCCCGCATCCGGGTCAGGTCGACGCGGCGCGAAATATCCGCGGCTTGCTCCAGGGTTCGACGCTTGCCGATATCCCTTACCACCTCGTGCCGCGCTTTCGCCCGTGGCTTTCGGACGCCTGGTCCGACCCGGCCGACCAGGGTCATCGGTTCGATATCGGTTGGGATTGGGTCCCGGCCACGCAGCGTCACGGCAAGGAAGCCTTCTATTCGCGGTTCCTCCCCTTCAAGGGAGGCAAGAAGCACCAGCCGCAGGACGCCTATTGCCTGCGCTGCGCACCCCAGGTGCACGGCGCGGTGCGTGACGCATGGGAACAGGCCTGCCGGGTTTTCGACGTCGAGCTCAATGCCGTCACCGACAACCCCTTGGTGTTCCCGGATGCCGAGAACGCCGAAGTCATCGAAGACCAGGTGATCTCCGCCGGTCATTTCCACGGCATGCCGCTGGCGTTGGCGATGAGCTACGTGAAAGCGTCCATTCCGGTGCTGGCATCGATTTCCGAGCGACGTACGGCAAAACTTGTCGATCCGGCCAACAACGATGGGCTTCCCGCTTTCCTCATCGGTAACGAGGACGCGACCGACTCGGGTTTCATGATCGTCCAGTACACGGCGGCCGCCCTGGTCAACGACCTCGCCACGCGTTCGCATCCGGCATCGGTGTATTCGGTGCCGACCAGCGCGAATGCCGAGGACCACGTGTCGATGGGTGCCAACGAGGCACGCCATGTGCTGGAAATGACCGAAGACCTTGGCCATGTGTTGGCGATGGAGCTCTATACGGCGGCCCAGGCGCTCGAATACCGCCAGGACATGCTCAATGCCGCCCGCTCCCTGGCGCACCGTGGCGACTGGCAGGCGTTGGCCGCGAAGATCTCCGGTGCACCTCGCCCGGATTCACCGCATTACGCAGGTTTCGAACGCGAAGTGCGCGCATTGATGGATGCACTCGCCGCCGCGGACGACTTCCACGGTGGAGTGGCGGTGCGCGCCGCATTGGCGATACTGCGCGAGCACATCGCCTTCATGCAGCGCGATCGCGCGATGGATGGCGACGTGCGCGCGGTGTGCGAGCTGGTGGCTTCTGGCCGCCTCGTCGACGGCGGCTGACGCTCACGAGCCGAAGAAGCGCAAGGTGGCCGCGGCCTCCACGGCGGGCGACCAGTCGTCCAGCATGCCGGCGCGCACACCCGCCAGGTATTGGTAGAGCTGGGCATCGTTGGCGAGGCCCAGCTTGTTCATGGCCGAGCGCTTCTGCCGGCTGATGGTCTTGAAGCTGCGGCCCATCAGTATCGCGATGTCACCCAGGCCGTGCCCTTGCGCGAAAGCGCGCAGCACCTCGACCTCGCGCGGCGAAAGCCGGGTGGCATCGTCGTGCCCGTTCGCGCAATCCGCCTCGTGGAACAGCCGGCGTATGGCGGGACTGAGGTAGGAGCGTCCGACATCGGCGGCGTGCACCGCCACGGGAATGTCGCGCAGGTTCGTGCGCTTGTCGAAAATGGCCGCGACGCCCATGTCGAGCAGGCTGCGCAGGATGGCCGGGTTGGACATCATCGTGAGCACCACGATGCCCGTATCCGGACGCGCGGCGCGAATACGCCGGATCATGGGCATGCCGTCGGGCTGGCTACCCTCGGGCATGGAATAGTCGGTGACGACGACGTCGCAGGGGTGTTCGGCGAGGGCGTCGAACAGCGTGTCCGTATCGTGGGCGCGTGCGACGACTTCGTATCGGTGCGCCTTGAGAATCGTCTCGACCCCCGCCACGACCACCGGATGGTCGTCGGCGATGATCACGTTACTCGTCATGTCAGGCCTCATGGCGATGGAATCTCGTCATGTTGGCGGGCCGAAGCCGCGAAATATATGGAAGAAAAGCGCAATCACGTGTCGGCGCTTGCCACGCCCAGGTTGCGGAGGTAGGATGCGTTATCGTATTAACGCGTTAGTACACTATGAAGCGCCGATCGCTCGATCCCGAAACCCCGGCCGACTCGGCCGAGACCAGCCTGTGCGAGGCCTTGCTGGGCCTGTCCACCGTCGATGAGATGCGGGCCTTCCTGCATGACCTATGCACCCCGGCGGAAATCGAGGTGATGGTCGACCGTTGGCGAGTGGTGCCCCACTTGCTGGAGGGGCGTTCCTACCGGGAGATCCATGAGCGGACGGCGGTGAGCATCACCACGATCGGCCGTGTGGCCCGTTACCTCAACCAGGGCAGCGGGGGCTACATGGCCGCGGCGGCCCGGCGGAACGCGGGAGGTGCCGCATGAAGCCGCGCGACCGCCTGCGGATCGCCATGCAGAAGTCCGGGCGGCTCACGGAGCCCGCCCAGGAACTGCTGGCGCGTTGCGGCCTCAAGTTCCGCCAGAGCCGCGACAAGTTGTTCTGTTTCGGCGAGGGTGAGCCTGTCGACCTCCTGCTGGTCCGTGATGACGACATCCCCGGCCTGATCGCCGAAGGCGTCTGCGACCTCGGCATCGTCGGTCGCAACGTCCTGCGTGAGTTCCAGCTGTCCAACAAGGAGATCGGGGCGGGTCTGGACGAACTGCGGCCGCTGGGATTCGGCCACTGCCGCCTGTCCATCGCCGTACCCCAGGAAGACGCCTACTACGGCCCGGCGCAACTCGACGGCCAGCGCATCGCCACCTCGTATCCGGGGCTGCTGGGCGAATGGCTGCGGACGAACGGCGTGGACGCGAAGGTCGTGATGCTCGCCGGCTCCGTGGAGATCGCCCCGCGCCTGGGCACCGCCGATGCGATCTGCGATCTCGTCTCCAGCGGCGCCACCCTGGTCGCCAACCAGTTGAGGGAAGCGGCGGTGGTGGTGGAGAGCGAGGCGGTGCTCGCCGGTCATCGCGAGCTTCCGCCGGATGAGCGCGGCGAGATCGCCGAGCTGCTCCTGCGCCGGCTCGACGGCGTCAGCCAGGTGCGTGACTCCCGCCTGATCCTGATGCAGGCGCCGCGCGACGCGCTGGCGGCCATCACGCTCCTGTTGCCAGGCAGCCCCGTGCCGACGCTCACGCCGGTGGACGGTGCGCCCGACCAGGTCGTGCTGCAGGCCCTGTGCGCCGGCTCGGTGAGCTGGCGCCAGCTTGAAGACATGAAACGCGCCGGCGCCCGCGACATGCTGGTGCTGCCGGTGGAGAAAATGCTGGCATGAAACGGATCGACTGGACGACCCTGGACGAAAGCGGCCGCGAGGCCGCGTTGGCGCGGCCCGCGCAGTCGCGTTCGGTGGAGCTGCGCGAAGGCGTGGAAACCATCGTGGCGGAAGTACGCCGACGTGGCGATGAGGCCTTGTTCGAACTCACGTCGCGCTACGACGGCACCCGCCTGCAAGGGCTCGAGGTGAGCGAAGAAGAATTCGCCGCAGCCGAGGCGCGTCTCGCGCCCGAACTGAAAGCCGCGGTGATCGAAGCCGCCGGCCGTATCGACGCCTTCCACCGCGCGGCGGCGCCGACGCCCATCGCGGTCGACACCGCTCCGGGCGTGCGGGTGGAACGGGTATTGCGGCCCATCGGCCGGGTAGGCCTCTACGTGCCTGCCGGTGGCGCACCTCTGCCGTCCACCGCGATCATGCTTGGCGTGCCGGCGGCCATCGCGGGATGCCGCGAGGTGGTGCTTTGCACGCCGGTGCAGGCCGATGGCCGTTGCGACGACGCCGTGTTGTTCGCCGCGAAGGCGACCGGCGTGCATCGCGTATTCAAGCTTGGCGGCGCACAGGCGATCGCCGCGATGGCCTATGGCACGGAAACCGTTCCACGCTGCGACAAGATCTTCGGACCCGGCAACGCATGGGTCACCGAGGCGAAGTTGCAGGTGGCGGGCGATCCCGCCGGCGCGGCGATCGACATGCCGGCCGGCCC
>Ga0182008_10002265_pt1 | contig 12156 bp, 9 predicted proteins | sample Sormic07211129_1_FD_120482 | JGI IMG/M metagenome (GOLD analysis project Ga0182008, IMG submission 120482) | Rhizosphere microbial communities from Sorghum bicolor, Mead, Nebraska, USA - 072115-129_1 metaG | ecosystem: Host-associated > Plants > Roots > Rhizosphere | place: USA: Nebraska...
CGCCCCTCCCCCGCCGAAGCCGCGGTTTCCGCCGCCGCCCGGTACGCGTCGCGGAAGGGCACGCCAGCCGCCGCCTGCTCGATCGCCACGTCGGTGGCATACATCGCCGGTTCGATGGCGGCACGCATCCTGTCCGCCTTCCATTCGAAGCGGGCAAGCATGTCCGGCAGCAGTTCGAGCGCACCCAGCCCCATGGAAAAACCATGGAACAGCGAGCCCTTCGAAAGTTGCAGGTCGCGCTGGTAACCGGAAGGCAACGACAAAAGCTGCTCGATCTCGGTGCGCGCCGCGGCCACGCTGGCATAGCTGGCGCGCAACAATTCGACGACATCGGGATTGCGCTTGTTCGGCATGATCGACGAACCGGTGGTGTACTCCGCCGGCAGCTTCACGAAATCGAATTCCGCGGTGGTGAAGAGCGAGAGATCCCACGCGAGGCGACGCGTATCGAGCAGCGCGGTACCGACGGCGTCGAGCGCGGCCATCTCGAATTTCCCGCGAGACAGCTGCGCATAGATCGGCGAGACCTGCATCCGTCCGAAGCCGAGAGCAGCGGTCGTATGCGCGCGATCGAGGGCGATATTCACCCCATAACCCGCCGCCGTGCCGAGTGGATTGGCATCGATCAGCTCCAGCGCCTGGCGGGCCCGCAGCGTATTGTCGATGAAAGCCTCCGCGAACGCGGCGAACCACATTCCGGTGGACGACACCACGGCGCGTTGGATGTGCGTGTAGCCGGGCATCGGCAGCGATTCCCCGGCCGCGCGCTCGAGGCAGACGTCGGCGACGCGGCGGCAAAGCGCCTCCAGCGTCGCCAGCTTCTCCTTGAGCCACAGGCGCGTGGCGACCAGGACCTGGTCGTTGCGGCTGCGTCCGGTGTGCACGCGCCGCCCCGCGTCGCCGAGGCGTTCGGTCAGGCGTGCCTCGATCGCCGAGTGACCATCCTCGAAACGCTCGTCGAGGACGAAGGTGCCCGCCGAGAAGTCGGCCGCGAGGACGTCGAGCTCGCGCAGCAACGCGTCGCGCTCCTGCGTGGAGACCACGCCGATGTTGGCGAGGCCTTCCACGTGCGCCTTGCTCGCCGTGATGTCGTGCAGGAAGAATTCGCGGTCGAGCACGACGTCGTTACCGGCGAGGAAGCGCATGATGCGCGCGTCCACCTGGGTGTCGGATTTCTGCCAGAGCGGCTGGGTCATGAGGGGTTCCTTTGGCTCAGAGCGGAATGGCGGTCAGTTCGTCGAAACCGAGCGCACGGTTGACGTTCTGCATCGCCTGGGTGGCGGCACCCTTCAACAGGTTGTCCAGCGTGGCGACCACGACGACACGGCGACCGTCGTTGGAGACGGCGAAGCCACCCACGTCGAGGTGATGCCTGTTAGCCACCTGGCTCACCCACGGGGCCTCGTCCACGACGTGGATCAGCTTTTCTTTCTCGAAGCGTCCCTCGAAGCGGCGGACGATCTCCTCGCGCTTCGCCGGTTTGGCGAGATAGAGGTTGGTGGTGACCGTCAGCCCGCGAAAATGCGGCGCGACATGCGGCATGAACTCCACCGGCAAACCGAGGTGACGGCTGGCTTCCTTCTCGTGCATATGCCCGGTGAGCGAGTACGGCATGAGGTTGTCGCGCAGCTTCTCCGGATCGTTGCGATCGGACGGCGTCGTGCCCGCACCGGAATAGCCGGACACGCCGAACGAGACCGGCGGAGCGGCCAGCAGGTCCTTGATCGGAGCGATGGAGACCTGGATGGCCGTGGCGTAGCAACCCGGGTTGCTGATGCGCTTTTCCCCGCGCCAGCGGTCGCGATACAACTCCGGTAAACCGTAATACCAGCGTTCGTCGAAGCGATAGTCGGCGGAGAGGTCGACGATCACCGTCGCCACCGCGGCCTTGTCGATCGCTTCCACGTAAGGAGCGGCCTTGCCGTTGGGCAAGGCCAGGATCACCACGTCGGCCGCCGCCGTGGCGACGGCGGCGGGATCGAGGTTGCCATAGGTGAGTTCGCCCTCGTAGGCATCGCTATGATCGGCCAGGCGCTGGCCATCCAGTTCGCGCGAGGACACGAAAGCCAGCTCCAGGCCCGGATGGCTGGCGATGAGCTTGATCAGTTCCGCACCCGTATGACCGCGTGCGCCGACGATGCCGATGGTCTTCTTGGCCATGAGCGTTCAGTCCTGCAGGGTGGGTTCGCGCGTGGCGCAATGCGCGACGCAACGTTCGATGTCGGCGAAGTTGTCCAGCCCGTACCAGAACACCTTCCAACGGGCTTGCTTGAAGCAGCCGTCCGATTCCGCGTAGTAAAAATGATTGATCACGTTGCCGTGTCGCGAGCGCCAGAAAAGCTTGGGATTCTCGTCGCGCATCACCTGCCATACGGCGCGTCCGAGACCTTCGCCCTGGGCTTCGTCGAGCACCGCGAACTTGTCCAGGTAGGCGAACCCTTCTTCGGCCGTCAACACCATCGCCGCCCGGTAGTTCTCCGAGACATAGAGTCGATAGAGGTCGGTGCGCTCGAAGTAGTCGTCCACGAGGGTGCGACCGAAGCTCGACTCGATCAGCTGGCGCATGCGGGCCAGGTCGACGCCCTCCCACGACTCGAAGCGGAGCACGCGCTCGCCACGGCGCACGAGGGTGCCGGAACCCTTGTGCGTGAACAGCTCCTTGGCCAGTTCCGCCGGCCGCGTGATCGAGACCGACGAGGTCAGCGGCAGGTCGTCGAGGAGATCCTTGATCTGCTCGATCTTCAGGCGCATGCCCGAGTGCAGCCAGGGCTGCTGGAGCAGCTGATCGTACTCGGTCGAGAGGTTGATCGAATCGATGACGTTGCCGTCGCCGTCGAGCAAGCCGCCCGTGCCGGTCAGGAACACGATCTTGTACGGCTGCAGCACGCGGACCAGTTCGTTCGCGGCGAAGTCGGCATTGATGTTGAGGATCTGCCCCGAATCGGTCTCGCCCAGGCTGGCGATCACCGGGATCGAACCCGCACGCAGGCTGGCCTCGATCGGCGCGAGGTTGATGGTGCGCACGCGGCCGACGAGGCCGAAGGTTTCCTGGTCCATGAAGTCCGCCGCGAACACGCCCGATGGCACGGAGGTGGCGCGTGTGTCGGCCTCTTGTAAGGCTTCCACCAGGCGCAGGTTCTGCGCCTGGAACACGCGGCGCACGATTGCCAGCGCCTCCGGCGAGGTCACCCGCAGGCCGTTCACGGTTTTCTTTTCGATCCCGGCCGCCGAGAGTTCCTCGTCCAGTTGCGGACCGGCACCATGCAGCACGATGGGCGTGAGGCCCACCTGTTGCAGGAAGGACAGCGAGGACGTGAGATCCGGCAAGTCGTCGCGCAGCACCGCGCCACCGACCTTCACCACGGCGAAGCGGGCGGCGTCCAGCTGCGAGAAGCGCTTCAGGTATTGCTGGATCTCGCGTGCGCTGCCCATGGAGGACAGCAGGCGCACGATGGTTCTGCGGGTATGTTTATTAGAGTCCACTGTCCACGATCCGATGGATGGTCTGCGCGTAATGAGCCAGCTGGTCGAGTGCGACCCATTCGTCGGCGCTGTGCGCCTGCGCGATGTCGCCGGGGCCATAGACGAAGGAGGTGTAGCCGGCCTTCGAGAACAGCGCGGATTCTGTCCAGAAATCGACCGCGTTGCCCACGGGGATACCCAGTTCGTCGGCGAGGTCGCGGGCGGCCAGGCGGCGCGTCTCGGCCGTGGCGGTATCGCCCGCCGGTAACGAATCGCCGCGGAACGTCTCGCCGTACTCGACCGGATGCGGCTCGACCAGGGTTCGGAAGGTTTCAAGCAGGCGATCGGCATCCATCGATGGCAACGGGCGGAAGCCGAAGCGGACGTCCGCCGTCGGCGCGATCACATTGGCCTTGATGCCACCTTCGACCTTGCCGATGTTGAAGCGCAGACCGGTGAGGCCACCGAAGCGTTCGTGCGATTGCGCCTGCACGTGGTCGAGCGCCGCGGCTCCCCAGCGGATCGCCTGGTGCAGCGCGCTGTCCGAAGGCTTCTGCTCTCCCGAGGCATGGCCTGCCCTGCCCTGGAATCGCATCTGCACGGAATGGATGCCACGATGCGCCAGCACCGCCTCACCCTTGGTCGGCTCGGCGACGATGATCGCCTCGTAGTCGCGCGGTGTCTTCAGGAAGCCGTCGATGCAACGCGCGTCGTTGGCTTCCTCGTCGGTCGACAGTAGCAACGCCATGTCGCCCTTCGAGGCGTTGGCGACCGCGACCAGCGCGGCCGCGGCACCCTTGATGTCGCATGCACCGAGGCCGATGGCACGGTCTTCCGTCACCCGCAGCTCGAACGGGCTGGCCGTCCAGTGCGGGGAATCGGGCACGGTGTCCAGGTGCACGTTGAACAGGTACCTGGGCGTGCCGCGCACGGCGTAGAGATTCACGGCACCGGCACCGAAATCCGTCACCTGCACGTCGAAGCCCGGAAGGTTCGCGCGCAGGTAATCGAAGATCCCGTGGGTGCCGATGGTTCGTGGCGGGTTGCGCGTGTCGAATCCGACCAGCGCGCGCAGGTGGGTGAGCGTTTCCTCGAGGAGCGTATCCATGGGTTAGGATCAGTTCCCGTTGGCGCGGTCGACTTCCGCCCAGAGCGTGGAGCTCATGCCGTAGAGCTTGATGAAGCCCTCGGCCTCGGCCACGCCCCAGTCGGCGGCCTGGGCATAGGTCGCCCTGGCCGACTGCAGGATGTTCTTCGATTCCACCTTCACCGCGTAGACCGTGCCACCGCGGGTCTCGATGATTACCTTGCCATCGACCTTGCGCTGGGTGGAGACGAGGAAGGCTTCGAGATCGGCCTTGACCGGATCGTTGAAGAAGCCTTCGTAGGCCACCTCGGTCCACTTGCGGCCGATCTCGGGCTTGAAGCGGTTCTGCTGCTTGGACAGCACCGTTTCCTCCAGGGCGCGATGCGCGGTCAGCAGCGCCGTGAGCGCGGGCGCCTCGAACACGATGCGGCCCTTCAGGCCGATGTTGGTATCGCCGGTATACATGCTGCGGCCGACGCCATACTTCGCCAGTTCACGATTGAGGAAACCGAGGATCTCCGGACCGGAGGCCGCCTTGCCATCGAGGGACACCGCCGTGCCCTTCTCGAAGCCCAGTTCGATGCGCAGCGGTTCGGACGGCCATTCGGAACGCGGCGCGCACCAGCCCACGGCACCTTCGCCCGGGATCTCCCATGCGTCGATCTCGCCGCCGGAGATGGTCACGCCGAGCACGTTCTCGTTGATGGTGTAGTGCTTGGTCTTCGCACGCACTTCGAAGCCCTTGTCCTCCAGGTACTTCTGCTCGTACGCGCGCACCTGGGTGTGCTCGCGCTGGATCTCGCGGATGGGAGCGATGATGGTGTAGTCGCCCAACGCCTTCACGGTCAGGTCGAAGCGGACCTGGTCGTTACCCATGCCAGTGCAACCATGCGCGAAGAATTTCGTGCCCAGTTCATCGCAGCGCTCCAGCGAGGCCTTCACGATGAGGTAGCGATCCGAGACCAGCAACGGATACTGGCCTTGGTAGAACTCGCCGGCCCAGATCAGCGGCGTGACGAAGCTCTCCCAGATCGCCTGGGCGGCGTCCACGGTGCGATGCGAGGCCGCACCCAGTTCATGGGCGCGCTGCTCGATGTACTCGCGTTCCTCGGACGAGACGCCACCGGTGTCGACGAACACGGTATGCACCGCATAGCCGCGCTCGATCAGGTAAGGAACGCAAAAGCTGGTGTCGAGGCCGCCCGAGAAGGCGAGGACGATATCTTTGCTGGACATGCTGGCTCCGAAGGAAAACGTTGGACGATCGGGAAAGGCGAATCAGAAACCGAGGCCGGACTTCACGCCCGACGAATGTGAAATGAGCGAGGCCATGACCGCCTTCTGCACGTGCAGGCGATTCTCGGCTTCGTCGATGGCGATGCAGGCCGGCGAGTCCATCACCGCATCGGTCGCCTTGATGTTCCGGCGGAGCGGCAGGCAATGGCTGAAGAGGCCGTTGTTGGTCAGCGCCATCTTGGCCTCGTCGACGATGAAATGCTTGTTGGCGTCGCGGATCGCCTTCTCCTCGTCCCAGCGGCCGAAGTAGGGAATGGCGCCCCAGCTCTTCGCGTAGATCACGTCCGCGCCGCGATACGCGGCCTCGATGTCGTGCGATACCTGTAGCGAACCACCGTTCTCGCGGGCGTTGTTCCTGGCGAATTCCATGTAGCGCTCGTCGAGTACATATTCCGGCGTGGGGCACAGCAGGGTCACGTCCATGCCCATCTTCGTCGCGATCAACAGGGCCGAATTCGCTACCGCCGTGTTCAGCGGCTTCGGATGGTAGGTCCAGGTGAGGACATACTTCTTGTTCTGCAGGTCGCCGAGGTGTTCCCTGAGCGCCAATGCATGGGCCAGTTCCTGGCAGGGGTGGGTAATCGTCTCGAGGTTGATCACCGGCACCGTCGCGTACCGCGCGAAGGCCGCCAGCACCTTGTCCTGGCGGTCCACCGACCAGTCGACGAACTTGGGGAAGGCGCGCACGCCGATGAGGTCCACGTAGCGCGAGAGCACGCGGGCCACCTCGGCGATATGTTCCTCGGTATCGCCATCCATCACCGATCCGACCTCGAACTCGATCGGCCACGCGTCCTTGCCCGGCGAAAGCACCACCGCATGGCCACCCAACTGGAAGGCACCCAGTTCGAAGCTCGTTCGCGTGCGCATGGACGAGTTGAAGAACATCAGGGCGATCGACTTGCCGGCGAGCTGCTGGCCCTGTGGCGAACGCTTGAACTCCGCGGCCTGCTCGAGCAGGGCGTCGAGTTCGGCGCGGCTGTAGTCCTGGGTGGAAAGGAAGTGGCGAACGGTCATGGCAATCCAGTTCGGTCGGTGGCCACGGGGCCGTGGAGGAAAGAGGAATCGAAAACAAAAAAACCCGGCGCATGGCCGGGTTTTTTAGTCGGTACGAATGAAACGCGTGCGACAGCCTACCCGGCCAGTGATCCGATGTACGGTCGACGAGCACGCGAGGTCATTCCTGCGGCCATACGGGCGCTGGTAAGGACGATCGCGGTGTAGACGGCGTGGGTCACGGCAAGATCTGGAAAGGTGGAACCGCGATCATGCCGGGATTTGGTGCGGCGCGCAACAAGCCCGGTGACGGAACTCCGGTGGCAGGGACTCGGTGGAAGCCGCTCAACCTGTGGGAGCCGCTTCAGCGGCGATGGGCGCTGGCCCGCTGCCGCGGGATCGCCGCTGAAGCGGCTCCCACAGGTTGAGCGGCTCCCACAGTCACAGTCGATCTCCCACCAGAGTGCCGCCTCCAGCGGAACGAAAAAAGGCCGCGATCGGTCGCGGCCTTTTCTGGTGGAGGCGGTACGCAGGTCAGTCCGCCGGCGCCACGCTGACGCGAACGCGCAGGCGCTCGCCCGGGTCGTAGTTCAGACGCGAGACGTAGACCTCCCCGCGATAGCGGTATTCGACGTCGTAACCCGCTATGCGGCGCTGCTCGGACACGGAGCTGACGTCACGGCAGCGCGTTTCGGTGCTTTCGTAGGTGCGGTCGCCATTGCGGGCTATGCCGTTGCCGACCGCGCCGCCGGCGACGGCGCCGACCACCGTGGCGGCCTTGCGGCCGTCACCCTTGCCGACCGTGTTGCCGAGCACGCCACCCACGACGGCGCCGAGAATGGTACCGGCCGTGCTGTTGCCGCTGGATTCGCGCCGAACGACGGGTTGGTCGTAGCACTCCTGGCGAGGGGTCTCGATTCGGGCCACGCCGTACACCGGGTCGACGCGCAGGACGTCCGCCCAGCCGTAATGGGTGTTGTCGTCCGGACCCGCGGAGGGGCCAGGGCCCGGAGGACCGGGAACGTAGCGACCGTCCTGGGCACTGACGCCGGTGGCGAACAGGGCGAGAATGAGCGCGGGGATGAGCAGGCGAGACATTTAGGAAAACCTCCAGCCAGACGCACGAATGGCGCCTACTGGCGAGCATTTCAGCAAGTTCACGCTGAATCCACGCTTAGAACCGGCGGGCGAAATCGTCACACCCCGTGTCAACCGATTCCGGTCCCGCGCGTGCGTCCCGTTCGGATGGGCTTGCTATCATCTGCGGATGGCCCGCACGCCGCGCCCGTCCACGGATTCCCGATGCCGATTTCGCTCTACAACACCTTGTCACGCCGCACGGAGGCGTTCACCCCCCTCGATCCGCAGCGGGTGACGATGTACGTGTGCGGGCCCACGGTCTACAACTACATCCACATCGGCAATGCCCGGCCGCCGGTCGTCTTCGACGTGCTCGCCCGCCTGATCCGCCGGCATTACCCGAACCTGGTCTACGCCCGGAACATCACCGACGTGGACGACAAGATCAATGCCGCCGCGGCCGCCGCCGGCGTGCCGATCGCGCAGATCACCGATCGTTACACCCAGGCCTACCGCGACGACATGGCCCGCCTCGGCGTCGCCCCGCCTGACGTCGAGCCGCACGCCACCGCGCACATCCCGCAGATCGTGGCGATGATCGAGCGCCTGATCGCCGGCGGCCATGCGTACGAGGCCGAAGGCCACGTGCTGTTCCACGTCGAGTCGTTTCCGGCCTATGGCGCCCTGTCGGGGCGCGATCCGGAAGAACTGCTCGCCGGCGCACGCGTCGAGGTGGCGCCGTACAAGAAGAGCCCGGGCGACTTCGTGCTGTGGAAACCCTCGGATGCGAGCCTGCCCGGCTGGGACAGTCCCTGGGGCCGGGGCCGCCCGGGTTGGCATATCGAATGCTCCGCCATGAGCGAGGCCCATCTCGGCGAGACGATCGATATTCATGCCGGTGGCGTGGACCTCACCTTCCCGCACCACGAGAACGAGATCGCCCAGAGCGTCTGCGCGCATGGCGGCAAGACCTTCGCCCGGTACTGGCTGCACAACGGCATGCTCACGTTCGAGGGCCGGAAGATGTCCAAGTCGCTGGGTAACGTGCTCCAGTTGCACGAGTTGCTCGGCAAGCACCCCGCGGAGGCACTGCGCCTCATGCTCCTGCGAGGCCATTACCGCCAGCCGCTGGATTGGTCGGAGGCCGCGATGACCCAATCCGTACGCACGCTCGACGGCTGGTACGGCGTCCTGCGCGACATGGGCGACGTGGACGCGGGCGAGGCGGTGGTGCCCGAGTCCGTCGAAAGCACGCTCTGTGACGACCTGAATACGCCCCAGGCGCTGGCCGAGATATCGCAGCTGGCCGACGCCGCCCGCCGGGCCACCGGCGCGGCACGCGGCCCGGCCAAGGCCGCGCTATTGGGCGGCGGCGCCCTGCTCGGCCTGCTCCAGCAGGAACCGGAAGCCTGGTTCCGCCAGGGCAATCCGGGCGAGGCCGTCGACGCGGCCGCCATCGAGGCGCTGCTGGAGGAGCGCCGCGCGGCACGCGCGGCGAAGGACTTCGCCCGCTCGGACGCCATCCGCGACCAGCTCAAGGCGTGGGGTGTCGCGATCGAGGACGGCGCGCAAGGCACGCGCTGGAGCGTGGTGAAGGCATGAACGAGCCGATGGAAGCCACGGCCATCGAGGCACAGGCCGCGATCGCGGAGGAGTTCGCCTTCTTCGGTGACTGGACCGAGCGTTACCAGTACCTGATCGACCTCGGCCGCCAGCTACCGCCCTTCCCCGACGAGCGGAAGACCGAGGAAAACCGCGTGCACGGCTGCCAGTCGATGGTCTGGCTGATCCCCTCGGGCGACGCATCGACGATGCACTTCGACGCCGCCAGCGACTCGGCCATCGTTTCCGGCCTGATCGCCCTGGTGCTGCGGGTCTACTCCGGTCGTTCCGCGCGCGAGATCGTCGACACCGATCCCACGTTCATCCAGGAGATCGGCCTCGCCAAGCACCTGTCGCCTACCCGGTCGAACGGGCTCGCGGCCATGCTCGCGAAGTTGAAGGCCTACGCGGCGGCATCGCTGGCCCAGGGCTGAGCGGAGCGGACGTCGGAAAGCAAGACGGCCCCGCGATGCGGGGCCGTCTCGTGTCGCAACCACGACGGGATGGAATCAGTCGCCCATCTGCTTCTGCAGGTGTTCGCGGCGCTCCTGTGCATCGAGCGACAGCGTGGCGATGGGGCGGGCGTCGAGACGGTCCACGCCGATTTCCTCGTCGGTTTCCTCGCAGAAACCATAGCGGCCTTCCTCGATCCGGCGAAGGGCCTTGTCGATCTTGGAGATCAGCTTGCGGTAACGGTCGCGCGTACGCAGCTCGAGCGAGTTCTCGGTCTCGCGCGTGGCGCGTTCGGCTTCGTCACCCACGTCACGGACTTCCTCACGGAGGTTGTCCATCGTCTGGCGCGATTCCTCGACCAGCTGTTCGCGCCAGTCCTTCAGCTTGTTGCGGAAATAGGCTAGCTGACGAGGATTCATGTACTCCTCGTCGTCGTTCGGCTTGTAACCCTTGGGCAGGTCGATGACGGTGGAAGCCGGCAGCGCATAGCGGCCGTCTTCGCGCGTGATGCCGTTGTCGGCGGTATTGGAGGCAGTGCTATTCATGCTGGATTGAGCGGACTTCTCGTTTCTGGATGAGGTGGAGCTGCCCACCGCGGACGCCGTCCGGGGTGTCGCAGCGGCAACGGCCGATGCCGTGCGCCCCTTCTCGGGCGCGGCGGCGAGGGTGGCCGTTGCGGTCTTCTTGGCTGCCGGCGTGGACACCGGAGCGGGTGCGGCCTTTACAGGCGCCGCGGATGTCTTCTTCGCGGGGGTCGCGGGCGTCTTCTTCGCCGGCGCCTTGGTCACGGCGGGCGCCGCTTTCTTCGCCGGGGCGGCGGGAGCGGGCTTCGCCGCCGCCTTGGTGGCCACCTTCGCAGCCGGCTTCGGTGTCGCCTTGGGCGCCGCCGTCTTGGCCGTCTTCGCCGGCGCCGCCTTCAGCGGGGCTTTCGCGGGGACTTTCTTCGCCACCGGTTTCGGTGTCGTCTTCTTGGCGGGCGCCGCGGCCTTCTTCGGGGCGGCCTTGGCGGCCGTCTTCGTCGCGGACTTGACCGCGGCCTGGACGGCCTTCTTCGCCGGCGCCTTGGCCGCCTTCACCGCGGCCACGGTCTTCCTGGTCGCCTTCACATCACCGGCCCCGCCCTTCTTGGCGGCACCTTTGGCAGCTGTGGAACTACGAGCGTTTTTCGCCATTTCCTTCACCTCGGTGGCCGTGGCGGCGGGGTGTTATAGCCCAGATGCGTTACCCCAGCAACCTATCTTCTGGGATACTGTCGATTGGCCCTACGCCGGTCGACACCGGACCCACAGTGACCCGCCTCCTCTTATCCCTGCTCTCTGCGTACAAACGGTGGTTGAGCCCGATGCTGGGGGCCCGATGCCGGTTCCATCCATCCTGTTCCGATTATGCACGGGTTGCCATAGCGCGCTTCGGCCCGATGCGTGGCTCCATCCTGGGCGCGTGGCGCATCCTGCGCTGCCAGCCGCTGTGCGAAGGCGGCCACGACCCCGTTCCGGAACATTTCATCCTGCGCCGCTGCGGCGCCCAAGGAGCACATACCCATGACTGACGCCTGGCTCATCAAGAACGCCGAACTGGTCAACGAAGGCCGGCGTTTCACCGCCGACGTCCGCCTCCGCGACGGAAAAATCGCGACCATCGCGCAGAGTCTGGAAAAAGATCGTGACGAAGAGGTTATCGACGCCTCCGGCCTGTGGCTTCTGCCGGGGATGATCGACGACCAGGTCCACTTCCGCGAGCCCGGCCTCACCCAGAAGGCCGATATCGCCAGCGAATCCCGCGCCTGCGCCGCCGGTGGCATCACCAGCTTCATGGAAATGCCCAACACCAAGCCGCCCGCGCTGGACCGCGACTCGCTGGAAGCGAAATACGCCCGCGCCGCGGAAACCTCGGTGGTCAACTACGCGTTCTACCTCGGCGCCAGTAACGACAACCTGGAAGCTATCCGCGCGCTCGACCCGAAGAGCGCCCCCGGCATCAAGGTCTTCATGGGTGCCTCGACGGGCAACATGCTGGTCGACAACCCGGAAACCCTCGACCACATCTTCCGCGACGCACCCACGCCGATCATCACGCATTGCGAAGACACGCCGATGATCGACGCCAACCTGGCGAAGGCGCATGCGGTGTACGGCGAGGACATCCCCGCCCGCGAACACCCCCTGATCCGTTCGCGCGAA